>WNGF01003336.1_pt1 | contig 31426 bp, 36 predicted proteins | sample 5400641 | NCBI WGS metagenome assembly WNGF01 (sample SAMN13153371, study PRJNA577476) | soil metagenome | isolation source: 80 cm soil or saprolite under grassland replicate 2 | place: USA:California | collected 2016-06-15 | reverse complement strand
TCGCCGATGAACTTCTCCACGGTCCCGCCGAACGTCTCGATCTCGCGGCGAAGGCGAGCGAAGTAGGGGCTGAGGATCGCGCGGACGTCTTCCGGGTCGAGCAGCTCGGCGCGCGCGGTGAAGCCGACCAGATCGGCGAAGAGGACGGTGACGACCTTGCGCTCCTCCGCCAGTCCATGCGCCTGATCGGGGAGCGGCGCCCCGCAGGCGTTGCAGAACCTCGCCTCCGGCGGGTTCTCCCGGCCACAACTCGGACAGGTCACCACGATCGAAGGGTACGGGGCGGACCGCGTTCGTTCTAGGTGTGCCGCTGCCGGCGCTGACGGCGATACAGGACGAAACCGGCGAGGAGCGCGACTCCTGCGGTTGCCGCAGCGGCGATCGTGATCCGGTCTCTCGACTCCGACGTGCTGCCGCCCTCCGGCACTACGAGCCGGTGGCCTGCGGCCGCCGCCAGCCGCCGGATGGCCGCAGTTGCCGCTTCCGCCTGGTTCGTCGCGTTCCGGCCCGGCGCTTCAAGCCGTGCCAGCGCTCGACGTCCCGGCTGATCCGATTGACCGATCAGCGAGCAACCGAACCCGTTCGACATGACGACCAACACCCGACCGGAATACACAGTGACGAGGTCAAGACCGAGGAACTCTGCGTAGGTCTGCGGCTTCCGGTAGAGGCGGAAGAGGGAACCGAGATCTACCGGCTGCACGATGACCGCAACCTTGATCTGGAATCCCACGCTTTCCGCCTCGCGGACGACGGTCGCGAGACGCGTGACCGCCTTCGGGTCGATCTTCGCTTTGACCGGGAGAAATACATCGTGATCGGCGAGATATTCGCTGGCAAGATCGCCGTGGGCACGGGCCGAAACGGGCCAAAGGAGCAGCGCCGCAAGACCGAGCAGGACTGCCGCGGCTGCATGCCTCACGGGCTCCATTCAACCAATCCGGCCGGAATCCGCCTGATTGAATGGCTTCGTGGCCAGCGGAGCAGCGCCGAGCCTGCCGATCCGGCGCAACACGGTGATTCTCTCGGCGACGATGGCAGTCAACTCCGCCGTCCTGCAGCTCGTCGCTGCCGTCTCCTCTCTGACCTTCGTCCTCGTGACGGGTGTGAAGGGTCTCCTCGGTCTTGGTCCGGCGATCTTCCTCACGGCATCCGGACTCACGGCCCTCCCTGCGGGACGGCTGATGGACCGCTTCGGCCGGACTCCGGTGATGACCGGCGGCTTCGCGCTCGGCGCGTCCGGCTGCGCGTTGACGGCGCTCGCGACGCGCACCGAGTCGGCGCCGGCCGTGATCCTGGGCTTCGCGCTCGTCGGCGCGTCCGGCGGCATCGCGCTACTCATCCGCACGGCGGCCGGCGACATGTATCCGCCCGAGCGGCGGGCACGCGGGATCTCCTACGTCCTGTTCGGCTCGGTGTTCGGGGCGATCCTCGGACCGACCGTGTTCAGTCCGATGTTCGCCGGCAAGGACGTCGAGGCCGACTCGCTCACCGTGCCGTGGCTCGCCGCCGGAGCCATGGCCCTCGTCGCGCTCGTGCTCGTGCAGTTCGTGCGCCCCGATCCGAAGCGGATCGCAGAGCTCATCCACAGTCGCGACGACCCCGACGCCGCGCCGGTTACGGCTGCGCCGCTCCGCGAGCTCGTTCGAAGACCGGGTGTCTTGCCAGCGATGCTCGCCGCGCTCGCCAGTGTCGGCGTGATGGTCTCGGTGATGAATCTCTCCGGCTACGTCGTCGTCGAGCACCACCATCACAGCCAGGACTCTGTCTTTCCGATCATCGGGGCACATGTCTTCGGCATGTACGCGCTCGTCCTCGTCATCGGCGCGATCATCGACCGCACCGGGAGGACCTCCGCGCTCGAGGTCGGTCTCGTGGTGATGGCTCTCTCCACGATCGGCCTGCTGTGGGTCGAGAGCGTCGTCGGCACCGCGATCCTGCTCTTCGCCCTCGGCATCGGCTGGAACATCGCGTTCGTTGCAGCGACCGCTCAGCTCGCGGACCGCACGAACCCTGCCGAGCGGGGGCGGCTGCTCGGCTTCAACGATCTCCTCGGCGCGCTCCTGGGCGCAAGCCTGGCGCTGCTCGGCGGCTACGCACTGGACGCGATCGGGGTCGCTGCTCTGGCGATCGGCGCGACGGTCATCGTTGCCGCGCCGATCCTGCTCATCGTCCGTCCTGCAGCGCCGGTCCACGAGGCGGCCTAGATCGATGGTCGTCCGTGGCCTGGCGGTCATCGGCGTCGGCGCGTTGGTCGCGCTCGCGGTCTCCGCGGACTCCTCGACGAGCGCGGCCACGCCGCCGTATCAGCACTTCCGCTCGCGCCCGGACCTGAGACCGCCGCCGATCCGGATTCTCAGGCACACGCGCCGCGCGAGCTCCGGCTACGTCTTCATCGCCCCGAAGAAGGACGTGGCGCAGGTGGGTCCGCTGATCCTCGACAACCGTGGACAGGTCGTGTGGTTCCTCCCCGTCGCCTCGCCGGGCGTCACCGACTTCCGCCTGCAGCACTACCGCGGCCACCCCGTGTTGACCTGGTGGCGCGGCCGGTCCGAGGACAGCGACGACGTCGGCCGGTACGCGATCTACGACAGCTCGTATCGCCTCGTCAAGCACGTGCAGCCTGCGAACGGACTCAGCGGAGACATGCACGAGTTCGTGATCACGCCGCGCAACACGGCGCTGATGACGCTCTCCCACCGCGTCTCCGTCAAGGGCAGGTCGGTCCTGGAAGGAGCGTTCCAGGAGATCGATCTCGCCACCGGCCGCGCCGTGTTCGAATGGCACAGCATCGATCACATCCGGCTCGTCGAGTCGTACTACCGCCTTCCGCGTAAGCCCGACAGGATCTACGACTACTTCCACATCAACTCGATCGAGGTGGAACCTGACGGCAACTTCCTCGTCTCCGCCCGCAACACGCACACGATCTACAAGGTCAGCCGGCGAACGGGACGGATCCTCTGGCGCCTCGGCGGTAAGAGAAGCAATTTCTCCCTCGGTCGCGGCGCCCGCTTCGCCTGGCAGCACGACGTCCGGCGTAGGCCCGACGGCGCGCTCACGCTCTTCGACAACGAGGCCGCGCCGAAGCTGCGCCGCCAGTCGCGTGGGCTGATCCTCCGGCTCGACGTAAAGCGCCGTCACGCCGCTGTGATCCGCAGCTTCGTCCATGCGCCGCCGATCGTCGCGGTGGATCAGGGCAACATGCAGCGGCTCACGAACGGTCACTACTTCGTCGGTTGGGGTCACCAGCCGTACTTCACGGAGTTCGGGCCGCGCGGGAAGGCGGTCTTCGACGGCCGGTTCGGCCGGGGGCAGGTCGATTCTTACCGCGCGTACCGGTTCCAGTGGATCGGCCGCCCGAAGTACCGGCCCGCAGTCGCGCTCGACGGCAACGCGGCCTTCGTGAGCTGGAACGGCGCGACCGAGACCAGGAGCTGGCAACTGCTCGGCGGCGTGAAGCGCGACGAGCTCGCACCGTTGGGCACTGTCCCGAAACGGGGCTTCGAGACGGAGATCGCACTTCCGGACGGTGTCGAGTACGTCGCCGTGCGCGCGCTGGATCGAGAGAACCGGTCGATGGCCCGTTCGGTGACGTTGCATCGCGACTGATGGATCTATGCTCCGCGACGTGATTCGCGTCTACGCGCTGGCCGTCGCGGCGCTGGTCCTCGTCGTCACGGGCTGCGACGAAGAGATGAAGAAGGCCGCGTCCCCCAAGAAGCCGAAGGGACCGCCGCCGCCGGCACAGCATTTCGTCACGCGCCCGGATCTGAAGCCACCGGTCGTCAAGATCACGACGCCGGCGAGCCATACCGCACCGGGCTACGTCTTCCTCGGGCCCAAGATGGTCGTCGCCCAGGCGGGGCCGATGATCATGGACAACCGCGGACAGGTCGTGTGGTTCCATCCGCTCAAGCTCACGAAGGGCGTCACGGACTTCCGTGTCCAGCGCTACCGAGACAAGCCGGTATTGACCTGGTGGCGCGGACGCGTGTCGATGATGGGTGTCGGCAACGGCTGGTTTGTGATCTACGACGAGTCATACCGGCCCGTCGCGGAGGTTCGTCCGGGCAACGGCTTGGTCGGCGACGTGCACGAGTTCCTGATCACGCCGCGGAACACCGCGCTGATGAGCATCTACCACCGAAAGATCGTCGACCTCACGGCCATCGGCGGGCCGAGGGAAGGAAGGATATGGGACGGGATCGTGCAGGAGGTCGACATCTCGACCGGGCGCGTGCTGTTCGAGTGGCACAGCTACCCGCAGATCGGCGTTGCGGAGTCCTACTCCAAGCCGCCGCGCAAGCAATTGGGGACGAAGCCCTTCCCCTACGACTACATCCACCTCAACTCGATCGCCGAGGAGCCGAACGGGAACCTACTCGTGTCCGGGCGCAACACGCACGCCGTCTACGAGATCAGCCGCCGAAGCGGCAAGGTTCTCTGGCGACTGGGCGGAAAGCAGACTGACTTTGAGATGGGCGCCGGGACGACGTTCGCATGGCAACACGACGCGCGGCGGCAGCCGGACGGCACGATCACGATGTTCGACAACGGCGCGGCGCCGCCGGTCGAGAAATTCTCGCGCATCCTCGTCCTTCGCGTCGACGCGAGGACGAAGAAGGCGACGCTCGTGCGCAGCTACCGCCACCCGAAGAAGCTGCTCGCGCCGTTCGAGGGCAACGCGCAGTTCCTGCCGAACGGGCACATCCTCGTCGGCTGGGGGGCGTGGCCGTACGTCAGCGAGCTCGACGCAAAAGGCCGCGTCCTCTTCGACGCCTATTTCGGGCACGGCAAGCCTCCCGGGCAGGACGCCGACACGTATCGCGCGTACCGCTTCGTCTGGCACGGCAAGCCGAAAGGGCCTCCGGCGATGACCGTCGTCGGCAACACCGTTTACGCGAGCTGGAATGGAGCGACCGAGGTCGCGCGGTGGCGGGTGCTCGTTGGCAACGCGAACGACGACCTGGCAGTCGTCGCTTCCGCAGCAAAGAGGGGATTCGAGACCGCAATTCCGCTCCGATCCAGCGGAAAGTTCATCGCCGTGCAGGCGCTCGACGCCAAGGGCGAGACCCTCGGCACCTCGATTACGGTCGAGCGAAAAGGTTGACTAGCTCGCGCGAAGCACGCGAAGGCGTGTGAGCTCGCGGTCCCGCTCGTCGAGGATCTCCTCGAGGCGCGCGACCTTCATGCGCAGAGTTTCGGCAGTCGTGAAGAGCTCGATGAAGGCGCGCTGGCGTTCTTTCAGCAGCGCCTCGATGCTGTGGAGCTTCTCTCCGGGATCGTCGACGCTCAGAGCTGCAGGCGTCAGCCGCAGCAGGCGCGTCTCTGTGACCACCGGGGACTCGAGGTTGGCGACCTGTTCGGCAACCGCCCGCGCGAGCTCGCGCTCGGGATCTTCGGGAGTAGTGGGCGCGACCGGGCTCGGCTGGGGCGGCAGCGGATCCGGCACCGGCGGGAGGTTCGCCACCCTCTCGGCCATCTCGCGGACGAGCTCGACCGCATCGTGCGAGGACTTCGCCTCCGGCGGAGGCCCCGCCGGCGGGGTCTGGATGTCCAGAACTTGCTCTGCAAGCGCGCGAGCGAGCGCCAGCCAAGAGGTGCGGCCCTGCTCGATGAGGATCTCGCCCAGGCGCCGCCCACTGCGCTCTTGCTCCGCGAGCGCGGCCTCGAGCTCCTCCTCGGTGATCGCCTCCTTCTCCACGAGGATCTGGCCGATCGGACGTCTCCGCATGGCCCCTCTATCGGCAGGAAGGGCCGGGGACGAAAGCCCTTACGGACTGAGCTGGAACGGCGGGTACTCGTCGGTCACCAGCACGAAGGCATAGCCCACGACCCGGTTCGTCCAGCGGAACACGCCCAGGACGAAGTCGAACAGGCCTTTGGGATAGCGGCCGGTGAAGAGGATCGCGAACCACGCGACGATCACCGCTACCAGCGCCGCGAACCAGAGAAACACGAGCAAGACGTAGTGAGGGATCGCAAGCAGCCACTTCACGAGCGGCAGCCAGCGGTTCAGACCTTGCTGAGCGTCCGGATACGGGAAGTCGAGCACAACCGACTGCTGCTCGTCCGTGGACGGGTAGCGATCGTCCATAAGCGCCAGATAGACACCGATCCTGTTCGAGAACCGCTGGAGCTCGAGGTTCCAGTCGTACCACCAGCGCGGATACTTCTGCCGGAACACGATCATCAGGAGGGGTGCCAGGAACAGCAGGCCGCCGGTCCCGGCGGCGACGGTCCAGCCCTGCCTCCCGCTGTAGCCGCTCGCGTGTCCTCCGAGCGCGCCCGCGACGATGACGATCGGAATGGCGACGATCAGTCGGAACGCGGTGGTCAGGCGGTTGAGCGGTCGATCCGGGTACTCGACCGAGAACTGGACCGGATATGCCGGCCCGCCTGTTGTCTGGCTGCTTGACTCCATGGCTGCCCAACCTCTCGCTACTCGAGGACCGCCGCCCGAGACGAGCGCGCGTGTCCGTCGGACAACGTAAACCTTCTACGCGCGAAAGCGAAACGACCGAGGAGGCGACATCCTCACGAACGTCACGGACGACGACCCCGTCGTGACCGGGAAGATCGCGCTCGCTCACCTGAATGAGTTTCCCGACTACTACATCCGGTTCAAGCGGATGGAAGAGGAGGCGAGAGGAGAGAGCGCGGTCGACTGATCCGCATTGGTCGGAGTCAAAGATCGCAACCGATGCGGCGCGAAAGCTGTCTGTGTGCCTCCTCGGCCTCGGCCAGGTCTCTCGCCTGCTCGAGTCGCTCACGCGTCTCGAGCAAGTAGGTTGCCAGGTCGGGCCGGCCGACGTCGACGCCGAGGCGCTCGATCAGGCACGTGCCTTCGACGACGGCGCCGCCGGGTTCCCAAAACGCACAGCGCTCACGCGGACACGGCTCAGGCTCACCCTGAGCGACTAGGTGAAGCGTGCAGCTCTTGGGCTCGATCTGCTTCATGCCTCAAGTCTCGAAGCCGCGAGGCGGTGTGACATCCGGGACCACGCGGATCTCACTTGCGGGGTTCTACGAAGGGGCTTCAACGAAGAACGCTCCCCTCGGGAGCGCTCTTCACGAAGGTGGGCCGGCGCCTGCCACGAAACCACCGGGCGCCGGCCCGTCTTGTGCCGCGTCTAGACGAGGTGCGCGGGGGCCGTCTTGCGGTGGAGCGCTGCGAAGGCCAGGACGATGAAGCCGATCCCGCTCAGAAGGAGAGCGATCCCGACCACGATCCCGAACAGTCCAAGCCTGTCGGCCATGTAGGACGTGTTCAGCGCGGTCGTCAGGGCAGTCTCGGTCACCCAGATGTTTCGGGCGCCGTTGGCCACCGGCTGCTTGCTGGCGGCGTCGATCAGCGCGTACTGCGGGTTGTCCGTCCCGCCCCCAACTGCAAGCTGCGCCTTCGGCGTGCCGGGCTTCGCGGTGAAGCGACCCATCTCGGCGTAGGCGTAACCACCGGTCGCCTCGAGGGCGTGGATCCGCATATAGCTCGCGAATGCGCGCGCCCGCGGGCCGCTGTTGATTGCCTTACCGGCAACCGCGACCGTCGGGAGATCGACGCCGGTCAGCCTGGCCTCCTTCGCCTCCTTGGCAATCAGCGCAGGAGTCATGTCGGCCGTTCCGACGATCTTCTCCTGCTTCAGGCTGTCAGTGACGGTCGCGCGACCGCTGAAGCCCATGACGATCGCAACGACGCCGAAGGCGACCAGGATCGCGCCGGCGCCGAAGCCGCCCCACTCGAAGAGCTTCTGAAGCAGGTCGCTCTTCGCGCGGATTGTGCTTGTTACCCGGTTATCAGCTGTGATGGTGCTCATCTCTGCCTCCAGTCCTTGGTGGTGGTTCCGGGGTTGCTCTCAGTCAAGCCCGGCCCACGCGCAACGCCATCGGGGCAAGCCGCCGATCCGCTGGGGCCTGCCCGCGATCTCATTGCGGCTTACTACGGAGGTTCTGCGACGATTGAGGAGTGTCGGCGGGAGAAGAGACGGACCGCCTGCGAGCGCTCGTCGAGACGGGCATCGCCATCAACTCGGAGCTCTCGCTCGATGCGCTCCTCGAACGGATCGTCGAAGCAGCCGCACGCGTTACCGGCGCGCGTTACGCGGCTCTCGGCGTCATTGACCGAGCGGGAACCGCCCTGGAACGGTTCGTGACGCACGGGATCGACCCGGAAGCACACGCGGCGATCGGTGAGCTTCCGCGCGGTCGCGGCATCCTCGGTGTGCTCATCCGCGACGCTCGGCCGCTACGCCTCCCGGACATCGGCGAGGATCCGCGCTCGGTCGGTTTCCCGCCGCACCATCCACCGATGCGCGGATTCCTCGGCGTTCCGATCCTCCTCCGGGGCGTTGCGTACGGGAACCTCTACCTGACCGAAAAGGAAGGCGGCGATTTCACGGAAGAGGACGAGGAGGTCGTCACGCTGCTCGCTGCACAGGCCGCAGTCGCGGTGGAGAACGCACGCCTTTACCAGTCGGCGACCGAGTGGTCACGCCAGTTGGAGTCCCTCAACGAGATCGGCGCGGCCCTGGTCAGCGAGCTGGAGCTGCCTCGGCTACTCGATCTCGTCGCCAGCAGACTCCGAGAGCTGATCGGTGCGCGCCTCGTCACGATCGCTCTGCCGGTCGCAGCTGACTTGCGCATCGAGGCCGCGGACGGGGACGGGGCTGAAACTTCTATCGGGACGACATTCCCCCTTCACGACTCGAAGACCGGCCGCGTGCTCGAGCGGGGGCGGAGTGAGCGCGTCGACTCGCTGCTCGAGGACCCGGAGGTCCATCAGGACGCGGCCCGGAGCTTTCGGGCCAGGACCGGCCTGTACGTGCCGCTGGTCCTGCGCGACCGTCCGATCGGGGTGCTCGTCGCGCACGACAAGCTCGGTGCCGACCAGCGTTTCGACAGCGCCGATCTCCGCCTGGCGGAACAGTTCGCGGACAGGGCTGCGGTCGCCGTCGATCTCTCGCGGCGCGTGGCGCGGGACGCGCTGCGCCGGGTCGTCAGCGGACAGGAGCTCGAGCGCCGACGTCTTGCCCGCGAGCTGCACGACGAGACGGGCCAGGCGCTGACGTCGATCCTGCTCGGGCTGCGCGCTGTCGAAGAGGCCGACGGCCGCGACGACGTTCGCACGGCGGTCGGCGATCTGCGCGAGCTCGTGGTCGCGACACTGCAGGATGTGCGCCGACTCGCGGTGCAGCTTCGCCCCAAGGCCCTCGACGATTTCGGGCTCGTCCCCGCGCTCGAGCGGCTCGTGCAGACGTTCGCCGAGACCAGCGGCATCAGGGTGGATCTCGAAGCCCAGCTCGGAGAGGAGCGGCTACCGGCCGAGGTCGAGACCACTCTCTATCGCATCGTGCAGGAGGCGCTGACGAACGTCGTCAAGCACGCGGAAGCGAGTCGCGTCAGCATCCTGCTCGTGCGCCGGGAGGGGTCCGCAACAGCAGTGATCGAAGACAACGGTCGCGGCTTCAATCCTGCCACCGCGCCTACAGACAGGCTCGGCCTGGAGGGGATGCGCGAGCGTGCGGAGCTCCACGAGGGGCGTCTCGCCGTCGAAACTGCACCGGGAGCGGGCACGACACTCGTCGTAGAGGTGCCGCTGTGATCCGCGTCGTCCTTGTCGACGACCACGCCGTCGTCCGGACGGGGCTCCGTCTTCTCCTCGACGGACGGGAGGACCTCGAGGTCGTCGGAGAGGCAGGGAATGCCAAGGATGCGATCTTCCGGGCGCGCGCGCTGAAGCCGGACGTGATCCTGCTCGACGTAGTCATGCCGGGCGAGAGCGGCATCGACGTGCTCCCGAAGCTCCTGAAGGAGTCGCCTGAGACGAAGGTGCTCGTGCTGTCGATGCAGGATGACCCCAGCTACGTGCGCGAAGCCTTTGCTGCCGGTGCCAGCGGTTACGTACTGAAGGAGGCGGCCGACGAGGAAGTCGTCTCGGCGGTCCGCGAGATCGCCGGCGGCGGACGCTACGTGCACCCGGCTCTCGGCGCGCGCATGGTCGCTGCGGAAGCCGAGGAGCGGAAGGCCGCCGAGGCAGATCCGCTCTCGGAACGCGAGCGTGAGGTGCTTCGCCTGCTCGCGCTCGGCCACACGAACCAGGAGATCGCCGAGCAGCTCTACATCTCCGTGCGCACGGCAGAGTCGCACCGCGCGCACATCATGCAGAAGCTGCGCCTGGCGACCCGCGCGGAGCTCGTGCGCTATGCCCTAGCCCACGGATTGCTCGCCGAAGAATCGGCTTAAGAAGTGCCGAGCCCGACGCCGAGCTTCTGCGTCTCGCGCGACCAGTAGAAGCGCTCATGTGCAATCCGTGGGACACCCTCTACCACCTTGTCCCACCGGCGGACCATGGGCGCCAGGGTCATATCGTCGAGCAAGTCGTTGACGATCCACTCGACCTGTGGCGCCTCGAACACGAAGACCACTTCGTCCGCAGTCAGATATGCAGCATGGCCGTGGAGTCCTAGAGCCTCTGGGTCGAACGGTGGCCCTTCGTCAAGGAGCTTCTCGGCCTCGCCATGCGCTCCCTCGGCCAACTGGGCGACGATCATCAGACGGTTCATCGGATCCTCCTCGGTCGCATTGCGTTGAGGATGCCGCGCCGGGCACGCGCCGGCATCCGGGGCGAATGCGGAATCCGTTACGGGTTTCCCGCAGGCTTGTGTTCGAAGATGACTAGCACGGCGAGGTGCTCGTAGGCCGTGAAGCGGTGGTCGGCGCCGGCCTCGACGAAGACGGCGCTCCCCTCCCTCACCGCTACCTGCTCCCCCTCGACCTCGAGGACGCCGCTCCCATCGAGGACGACGTAGATCTCGTCGTCCTCGTGCGGCTGCTGGCGGTCGGGCTCGGGCGCAACGAGAACGTAGACGCCGAGCTCGAGGCCGGAGGAGGAATGGACGACCTCGTATCCTCCTCCGGCCTCGGCCAGCCGTTCCTTGACGTCCGCGACCTCGAACGCGTGCACGCGGCGGAACCTACTTCACGTGCACGGTCAGGTGTAGGACGTAGTCCTCGCCCGTCGTTTTCATCATGGACATCGACGGATAGTCCTCTCCCGCCTTCGTCGTGAAGCGGTAGGTGCCCTTGCGCACGAGCTTCACAGATGTTGACGCAGACATGTGGTTCATGTTCGCGTGCGCGAGTTGCAGCTTCGGACCCGCCGTCTGCATCAGCTTGTGAGGCATGACGTCGTTGTTCACGAACCTGAGCACTGTCCCGGCCTTGATCGACGTGGAGAGCGACGCGTGCGGGTTTCCGTTCCCCACTTGCCACATATGGCAGCCGCGGGTCTGGTGGCTGATCGTGATCGTGGCCGTCCCACGGGCAGGCGCCGTGGACGTGATCACGAGCGCGACGAGGGCCGCGAGGCCGACGGTCGCACGGCGGAGAGTTCTCTTCGTGAGCATGATTCCTCCCTTTGAACGTTCCGCTCAGTGTCGGCCGCGTCTCGCGGGCCGCCATCCGCGTGGCGCCTCAATCGGCGTGCGGGTTTCCCGCAATGCGGTTGCCAGCGGGTGCGGATGCGGCACGCGGCGGGAACGCCCATCCTCCGTCCATGCCCCGACGAAGCTACGCGGTCTGGTGGAACGAGGGTGAGGGCCCGCGTCACGCGGGCAAGCTCGAGCTCGGCCCGCTACACCTGCTGCTGTCCGGGAACGGCAGCGGAAGGGTGGCGGTCCCGTTCGACGAGATCGCGTCGCTCGACTATGCGCGCGGAGCCCTCCACGTCAGCCGCCGAGCCGGCGCGCCCCTTCGAATCGGCAGCCTCGACGCACCCGGCGCGCTACTCGAGCTGATCGACTCACTGAAGCGTGCGGCGTAACTCAGCGGCGCCGGAACCGGCGGCGTACGGGCTCCTCGACGAGGACCGGCTCTTCCGTCTCCTCGTCGGGCTCGCCGATCTCCTCCGCCTCCGCTGCGACGGGAGCATCGAAGCCGGCCTCCCACGGGTCCGAAGTCGCGACGTCTTCGTCCGCCGTCAAGACGCGGACATGGCGAGGCGGCTCGGAATCGGGCTCGAGCTCTTCGGTGTCGCTGCCACGCCGCCACCAGCGGCGCCTGCCGTCAGCCCCAGGCTCGGCCTTGGCCGCCGGAGGCAACTCGGGCTCCGGTTCCTCAGGCTCGGGTTCGGGTTCGGGCTCGGCGGTCGGCGGAGCTTCCGCAACCGGTTCGGGTTCCGGCTCGGCCTCCTCCTCGCGGGGCGCGGCGCCGATGATCGTCATCGCGTCCGAGGGCTCCTGCACCTCCTCGAACGCCGTCCAGCCGAACGCTTCCTGCTCCTCGGTGTCGTCTGCGCGTTGCGCCTCCAGCACCGGATGCAAGGGCCCCGCCGGTGCAGGTCGCGCGAAGGTCAGCTCCTCGCGTCCGGCGAGCCACTCGATTGCGCACACGATCGCAAGCGCGCCGGCCATGGCGAGAAGGATCGCCCACCACGAGAGATTCGCGAGTCCGAGCGCAACGGCGACCGCGATGAGGAACGCGACCTCGCCTCCCACGCGCCAAACGACGGGTGGGATTCCTTCGCGCGGCGCCGGCAACCCGTAGCCGTAGGACGGCGGCGCCGACCAGGACTGCTGCGTCCAGCCGGCGGTCCGCATCGCGCGGAGATCCGAGCGAAGCGCGGCGGCGTGGCGGTGAAACGAGTCGACCGCCTCGAGCGTGCGGAGAGCGGCGTCGAGCTGCGCCGCATGGCGGTAGAACGAGTCGAACGCAACCTTGACGCTTTCCTGCTCGTAGCCCTGCTCGGCCACGGGAAGATCCTCGACCCGCGGCAGCGGCTCGCGCGGCGGCGTCTGTGGGGTCGGCCAGGCCTCTGGTTCCATGCAGGAAGTATGCGTTATCCAGCGGCTTCCGCACGCCTCAGGCCCCGAATCGCCCAGAGCGCGAAGCCGCCGATCAGCCCGAGGACGATCGCGAAGGCGGCCACCGTTCGTACCGGTTCACCGGAGATCAGTCCGCGGCCGGCCTCGAGCAGCGCCGTGATCGGGTTGACCGTTGCGATCCCGTGGATCCAGCCCTGCAGGAGGTCGAGCGGGACGTAGACGGGAGCGAAGAAGAGGATCAGGAAGACCGGCATCTGCATCACCGGTGCGGCTTGCTGGGTCCGCAGGCGCATCGCGACGCCGGTTGCCCAGAACGTTCCCGCGAGGTTCAGCAGCAGAGCAAGCGCGTAGAGACCGAAGATGTCCACGCCGTTGCCACCGATCTCCATGCGTGCGAGCACCGCAACGATCGTGACCACGACGGCCACGGTGAGCCAGCGCACCAGAGCCGACAACGTGTAACCGAGCACGATTCCGGCCCGGTTCGGCGCGGCGAGCATCAGGCGGCGCATGAAGCCGCTGTCGAAGTCGCGCGCGATCCCGAAACCGGTGAAGACGCCCGCGAACGCCGCCGACTGCAGCAGCACGAAGACGAACTGGAAGGCGGTGTAGCCGGAGGGAAAATCGAAACCCGGAACCTCGCGGATCCGCGACAGGCCGCCGACGAAGGCCGTGAAGAAGAAGAGCGGGAACATAATCGACGGGAGGAAGAACGCCGGGTTCGTAAAGAACGTGTGCATCTGGCGCCATGCCACGCCGCGCGCGACGTCGAGGGCTTCTTTCATGTGCGCGTGAGCCTCCCGACGAGCGCATGTGCGGCGAGCGCGAAGCCGATCAGGCTCATTCCGCCGCCGACGGCGAAGCCGAGCCCGATCGTCTCCCAGTGCCAGCTCTCGATCACCAGCGAGCGGACGGCCTCGATCAGGTACGAGACGGGATTGACGGTCGCGACCCAGCGGAACCAGTCGGTCTCGATGAGGTTGCGCGGCATGTTCATCGACGACAGGAACAGGAAGACGAAGAAGACCGGAAAGAGACCCTGCACAGCCTCGGTCGAGCCGGTCCGCAACGCGGCCCAGGTGCCGAACGAGGCAAAGGCAAGCGCGATCACCGTCTCCAGCACGAGCAGCAACGCGGCGCCGCCGATTCCGGTCTCGAGCCGAACGCCGAACGCGAGCGCGACGACGAGGTAGAAGACGCCCTGCGCAAGCGCGATCGTGACCAGTCCGCCGAGTTGTCCGACGAGCAGGACGAGCCCCCGCACCGGTGTGAGCGCGAGCCGGTTCAGGAAGCCTGTCTGGATGTCCCGAGCGAACTCGACGTTCGCGTTGATCGTTGCGAGCAGCGCGCCCTGGATGAATGGAATCGCGATCACGAACGCGAGGATCGAGTTCGTGGGAAAGCCGGGGAGGTTCGTTGCCGCTTTCAATCCGCCGGCTGTGACCGCAACCAGCAGCATTGGGAAGACGAGCGGGAAGATGACGTTCGCCGGCTGCCGCGCGGTCCGGATGACTGCGCGCCGGCCCAGCGTCGCGGTCTGAACGAGGACGTTGTGCATCAGTCGCGTGCAGGCTCGGGAACCGCGTCGCGCTCCTGCTGTTCCTCCTCTTCGCCGGCACCCTCGAGGTGCCGTCCCGTCTTCGCGAGGAAGACGTCGTCCAGCGTGGGCTCGTGGATCTGAAGGTGGGCGATGCGGACTCCTTCGGCATCGAGCGCACGGACGATCTGGGCGATGTCACCGTCCGTCGAGGCGAGCTGAACTGCAACGCTGCCGGGACCGAAGCCGGTCGTCTGCTCACCAAAGCGCTCGAGGATGGCGGCGACCGCGCCGCGCTGTTCCGGAGCGGCGGGTACGGCTTCGACCGTCGAGCTGGAGATCTCCGCCTTGAGCTGATCGGGCGTGCCCTCGGCGACGATGCGGCCGTGATCGATGATCCCGACGCGGTCGGCGAGCACGTCGGCCTCCTCGAGGTACTGCGTCGTCAGGAAGACGGTCACGCCTTCGTCCCGCGCCAGGCGACCGACCTCCTGCCAGAGAGCGGTGCGACTTTGCACGTCGAGTCCGGTCGTCGGCTCGTCGAGGAAAAGGATGCGGGGCCGGTGCACGAGTGCGAGCGCGAGATCGAGGCGCCGCTTCATCCCGCCCGAGTAGCCCTTCACCTTGCGGTCGGCCGCCTCGGTGAGCCCCACGCGCGCGAGTAGCTCGTCGCTGCGACGGCGGCGCTCTTCGCCTGTGATCCCGTGCATCGCCGTCTGCAAGCGCAGGTGCTCGCGGCCGGTCAGGAACGGGTCGAGCGCCGCCTCCTGCAGAGCCGCGCCGATGACCTTGCGGACCTTCGGGCCTTCCTCGACAACGTCATACCCGCCGACGGTTGCGGTCCCGGCCGTGGGCGGCAGCAGCGTCGTGAGCATGTGCACGGTCGTGGACTTGCCCGCACCGTTTGGGCCGAGAAAGCCGTAGATCTCGCCGGGCTCGACGTGGAGGTCGATGCCGTCAACCGCCCGAGGTCCCTTCCTGAACTCGCGGACGAGACCGTGCGCTTCGATGCTGTTGTCGCGGGGGTCCACCCCCGCAGGCTACCGATGGTCTCGTTCGCTCCGAAGCACTGCGGCGACGGCGGTCAAGGCGACGTGCGTCTCTGCGAGATCGGGCTCGCGCGTCGTGAGCCGCTGCAGTCCCAGGCCCGGCAGGAGCACAACCCGCGCGAGGCGGCGCGAGGCCTGGACGAGCGTCCAGAGCTCCATCGTCAGCCCGAGCGCGAGGACCGAGACGACGAGCGGAGTGAACGCGGTGACCGGGAGCGGCCACAGGCGGCCGCCGAAGATCGCAACCGGCATCAGCAGAGCAGCGAAGTTCGTGCCGCAGCGAAGCGAGAAGCGGGACGGGCGTGCGGCGCCGTGCCACGTCTCACGCAGGCGTCGTTCCTCGAGTGCTGCGATGGCGCGGTGCTCTGCGCCGTGGAGGTACAGCGTGCGTCCGCGCACCAGCCAGAAGAGGAGCGCAACCGTGACGGCGAGGCCAACTGCCAAGCCGACCCAGCCCGGTGCGAAGACGAGCGGAACCGGAGCGAGCATGGCTGCGGCAAGGAAGAGGCGCTCGCGTCCCCGCGCGACACCGGTGCGGCGGAAGAGCGGTGAGAACGAGGCGGCCAGGCGAACGAGACCGCGCGCGAGCGGAATCGCCCGCAGCGTCTGCGGCGCCTGTGGCATGCGGCCCTCTCTCAGGCTCCCGTCGACGCCGGCATAGGCCCAGTAGCGCGGGCTGACGATGACGACGCCACCGCTGCGGGCCATTCCACCCAGGCGCGGGACAGCCGCGGCGAGATCGCCCTGCTCGAGCTCCCTGAGGACAGCTCCCCGGTCCACCTAGCCATGATCGTCGCCGCGAGGCCGCCCGGCAAGGGCCGGGCGGCCTAGTCTCACGGTTTAGAGGGTCCTACTACCAGTACCCGCGCGAGAAGAAGCCGAGCAGTGCGAGCACGAGGATCACGATGAGGATGATCCAGAGAATGCTCATGTAGTTTCTGCCTCCCTTTCTCGGTGTCGACCTGCTGCTAGCTCTTTCCGTAGAGGGTCAACGAGAAACTGCGCCGAAGGGGTACGGGAGCGCCGCCTTGAGCCAACCGAAGTGCCTCAGAAAACGCCCTGCACCGGCCAGTAGAAGGCCGCCGCGACGGCGCCGGCAGCGGGAATCGTGAGGATCCAGGCGACGACGATGTTCCCGGCCACACCCCATCGCACCGCGGACAGGCGCTGGGTCGCGCCGGCTCCCATGACTGCGCCTGAGATGACGTGTGTGGTCGAGAGGGGGTAGCCGTACTTCGTCGCCGCGTAGATGGTCGCTCCGGCGGCCGCCTGTGAGGCGAATCCGCTCTCCGGCTCCATCTTGAAGATCCGCTGGCCGAGCGTGCGCATGATCCGCCAGCCGCCCACGTACGTGCCGAGACCGATCGCCACTCCCGCGGCGATCTTCACCCACGTCGGAATGTAGAAGTGATCGATGGAGCCGTTCGCGAACAGCGCGAGCGCGATCACGCCCATCGTCTTCTGCGCATCGTTGGCCCCGTGCGTGAAGGCCATGAACGTGCCGGACACGAGTTGGCCGAGGCGAAAGCCGCGGTTCGCGACGCCGCGGGTGATCCACGAGAACACCCAGTAGATGACGAGCAGGAGGAGGAAGGCAGCGGTGAACGCGATCAGGGGCGCGAGCAGCGCTGGAATGACGACCTTGTGTGCGAGACCGTGCCAGAGAACGCCGTTCTCTCCCGACTGCACGAGCGCCGCGCCCACGAGCCCGCCGATCAGCGCGTGTGACGAGCTCGACGGCAATCCGAACCACCACGTCAGGAGGTTCCACACGATCGCCCCGAGCAGAGCGGCGAGCACGGTGCGGTTGTTGATCAGCCCGCTGTCGACGACGTCCTTCCCCACCGTTTTGGCCACCGCAGTCGTCACGAACGCACCGGCGAGGTTGGCGACGGACGCGACGAGCACCGCCATCCGCGGTGTCAGGGCCCGCGTCGAGACCGACGTCGCCACGGCATTCGCCGTGTCGTGGAAGCCGTTGGTGAAGTCGAAGCCGAGCGCGACGACGATGACGACGACGAGCAGTACATCATTCATTCAATTCACCCGAGCGAAGCGAGGGGTCTAACCGACACCCGTTGGAAATGCGCAGCATTTTCAGCGGTTCTTGACGAGGATCGCCTCCAGGACGTCCGCGGCGTTCTCGCACGCGTCGACCGCTTCCTCGAGCTGCTCGTGGATGTCCTTCCAGCGGATCACGGCAATCGGGTCCTCTCCTGAGGAAAAGAGCTCCGAAACCGCGGCACGGTTGAGACGGTCGCCTTCGTCTTCGAGATCACGCAGGGCGTGCAGCTGGCTCGCCGAGTCCTTGAACCCCTCGAGCCGCTCGACCGCCTCATGGAGCTTCTCGGCGCTGCGCAGGATCACGCGCGCCTGCTCTTTCGCCTTCGGCCGGACCTGCTCGACGCCGTAGCCGGCGATGTTGCCGGCAGCTTCGTCGACGTGATCGCAGACGTCGTCGAGCGCGCCCGCGAGGCGATAGAGATCGTCGCGGTCAAACGGCGTCACGAAGGTTCGATTGATCAGGTCGACGACCTGACGCGTGAGCCGGTCGCCCTCGTGCTCGAGCTCCTTGATCTCCCTCAACAGATCCCCGTTGGAGGGAAACTCGTCAAGGAGCCTCACGAGCAGTCCGGCGATCCCGACCGCGTTGCTCGACGCGCGCTCGAGTAGCCGGAAGAACTCACGGTTCTGCGGGACCAGCGAGATGCGTGCCACGGCGCTCCCTCCGGAAGTTTGACCGCGGGAGTCTGTCAGAGGCGTGTCAGGCTTCGCGCGGCGTCGGGTGCGAGGCGTCGGTGAACTCTCGAAACTCCGCCGTCAGCAGGTACGCCGTCTGCTCCCCGATGTCGACGGCGTGATCGCCGATGCGCTCGAGCGCCCGGGAGACGATGACCATGCGCAGGCCGTACTCACGCATCTCCGGGTCCTCGCCGAGCTCGAGGATCCGCTGGACCACCCGGCGGTTCGCGCGGTCGATCAGCTCGTCGAGGTCGACCAGCGACTCGGCCCCCTCGAGGTCACGGTTGCCGAAGGAGTCGAGAGCGATCCGGATCATCTCCTCGCACCGCGATCCCATCTCCTCGAAGCCCTCGACGAAGCGCGGGCCGGGATCGACCTCCGGCACGAGCTTCGACAGCTTCGCGACCGTAACGCAGTAGTCCGCCATCCGCTCGAGGTGGAGGTTGATGTGCAGGATCGCGAGCACGAGACGCAGATCGCTCGCCACTGGGGTCTGCCGCGCGAGCAGAAGCTGGATTCCCTCCTCGATCCGGATGTAGCGCTCGTCGACGTCGTCGTCGAAAGCGATCACCTCGTCGGCGAGCTCATGGTCACGTTGTTCCAGGGCGTTGATCGCGCCACGAAGCGCGCGCAGGACGAGGGCTCCCTCCTCCTGGAGGGTCGCCTCGAGTTGGTCGAGCTCTTCCTGGAAGGTCGTTCTCATCCAAATCTCCCGGTCACGTAATCCTCGGTGCGCTTGTCGGACGGATTCGTGAAGATCTTGTCCGTCGCGTCGTACTCGACGAGCACACCGGTCCGGCGGCTGTCGTCCACCTCGAGGCTGAAAAACGCGGTGAGGTCGGCGACGCGCGCGGCCTGTTGCATGTTGTGGGTGACGATCACGAGCGTGTAATCGCGCTTGAGCTCGTGCATCAGCTCCTCGATCGCCGAGGTCGCGATCGGATCGAGCGCAGATGCCGGCTCGTCGAGCAACAGCACCTCCGGCTCGACCGCGATCGCCCGTGCGATGCAGAGCCGCTGCTGCTGCCCACCGGAGAGGGAGAGCGCGTTCTTCTTGAGCCGGTCTTTGACCTCCTCCCACAGCGCGGCGCCGCGCAACGCCTTCTCGACCCGCTGATCGAGATCCTTCTTCATGCCGAGCACGCGCGGACCCCAGGCGACGTTGTCGTAGATCGACTTCGGGAATGGATTCGCCTTCTGGAACACCATGCCGATCCGGCGGCGCACTTCGACGGGATCGACGCCGGAGGCGTACAGGTCGTCGCCGTGGTAGAGGATCTTCCCCTCGATCTTCGCGCTGGGCACGAGATCGTTCATGCGGTTGAGACAGCGGATGAAGGTGCTCTTGCCGCAGCCGGACGGACCGATCACCGCCGTGATGAGGTTCCGGTAGATCTCGAGGTCGACCCCACTGATCGCGGTTGTCGCGCGGCCGTAGTTCACCGTCAGCCCCTGGACGTCGAAGACAACGTCGCGCTGGACTGGGCCGGACTCCCTTCTCGTCTGCGCGACGTCGATCATCCGCGGCATCGTAAAGGTCCCCGTCATCCAGCCAACTTTCTGCGGCTGCGCGCGAGCAGTGCCTTCGCGGCGAGGCTCGCCACGAGGACGAAGGCCATCAAGACGAGCGCGGCGGCCCACGCCTGTTCGTGCAGCGCGGGATCAGCCTGCTCGGAGTACGTGAAGATGAGGACGGGGATGTTCGGGAGCGCCTTGGTGACGTCCGCCTGAACCGTGTTGGCGAAGATCGAGCTCGTGAAGAGCAGCGGCGCCGTCTCGCCGGCGGCGCGGGCAACGGCGAGCACGGTGCCGGTGAGGATGCCGCCGACGCTCGACGGGAGGATGACGCCGAGCACCGTTCGCCAGCGGCGCACGCCGAGAGCCAGGCTCGCCTCGCGAAGCGTCGAAGGGACGAGCAGCAGGACCTCCTGGGTCGCACGCGCGACGAGCGGCAGCATGATGATCGCCAGCGAGATCGCCCCCGCGACACCGCTCTGCGTGTGGCCGATCACGAGCAGCGCGTAGACGAAGATGCCGATCACGATCGTCGGGAGACCGGCCAGAACGTCGATGACGATCTGGATGGGGACCGCCAACCGTTTCGGCGCGAACTCAGTCAGGTAGATCGCCGTCAGCACGCCGACCGGGACCGCCATGGCGGTGGCCAGCGCCACGAGCAGGATCGTCCCCACGAGCGCGTTCGCGATTCCGCCGCCCGGCTGGCCGAAGAGCGCCTGTGGCTTGCTGAAGAAGTCCCAGCTGAGCGCCCCGGCCCCGCGCAAAGCGACCGAGACGACCACGATCACGAGGACGGCGACGGCGACGAGCGCGGCGACCGTCGCGGTGCCCTCCATGGCGCGGTTGACGAGCCGGCGGCGGCGGTAGCGACTCACGCCCGTGCTCCGCGAAGCGGGTCGAAGCGGCGAACGATGATCTGTGCGATCAGGTTCGCGATCAGACCGATCACGAGCAGGATGGCTGCGAGGTACAGCAGCGATGAGGTCTCGAGCCCCGGGTTGGCGCCCTGATAGCTTGAGGCGAGCTTGCTTGCAAGCGTGTCTGCGGGTGGGAACAGCGACCAGCCGATCCGGGTACCGCCACCGATCACCTGCGTCACGGCGATGGCCTCGCCGATCGCGCGGCCGAGGCCGAGAATGAGCGCTGCGGCAATCCCTGAGCGTGTCGCCGGGAGGATGACGCCACGCACCATCTCCCAGCGGGTCGTTCCGAGCGCGAGCGCCCCCTCCTCCAGATCGTGAGGCACGCCGAGAAAGAGCTCCCGGCTGATCGAGGCGACGATCGGGACGATCATAATCGTGAGGATCAGCGCGGCGGTAAAAAGCCCCTGGCCGGTCTGCTGCGGATCGCCGAAGAGCGGGATAAACCCGAGCGTCGAGTGGAGCCACGGCTCGACGTGGTTCGCGACGAATGGACCGAGGACGAGGATCCCCCACAGCCCGAGCACGACGCTCGGGATCGCCGCGAGCAGCTCGACGAGCGAGCCGACGAGCCCGCGCACTCCTCGCGGCGCGAGCTCGCTCAAGTAGAGACCGATCGCGATCGCGAGAGGAGCCGCTATCAAGAGGGCCACAAACGAGCTGATGGCCGTGCCGTAGACGAACGGCAGCGCTCCGAAGACGTGTTTGACCGGATCCCAGGTCCTGCCTGTGACGAAACCGAGACCGAAGTACTCGAACGCGGTGCCCGACAGGCCGAGCACCTTCCAGACGATCGCGCCGACGAGTACGACGGAACCGAGCGCTGCGGACAGCGTCAGACCGTGCAGCGAGATGTCCCCGAGACGGCTGCCGAACCGGCGGCGGGCCTGCAACGGGCTCGTCGTCGGGACGGCGCTCACCGCGCGCGAGCGTACTGCGCCTATGGCGCTCCGCGGGGGCGATTCACCACCTTGTCACCAGTCCGTCACCAACGTTCTTCCCACGGATGGCAGGAACCCGGCACGCTCGTCGTGACCTGAACCAAGGAGAGGAGAAACTTTGACTCGCAGGACATTGGCGGTCGACGCACCGCTGACGCCGGAACAGTTCGCCGCCTGCAAGGGCTGCGTCCAGATCCCGTGGGCGCTCTCGGCGACGTCGCTCGCCTACCGCGGCGACGGCCTGCCGAACCACGTCAAGCTCGACGGGAACGCCGTCGCCGGGATCTTCCTCGGGAAGATCAAGAAGTGGAACGACCCGGCGCTCAAGAGGCTGAACAAGGGCAAGAGCCTGCCCGACCTCCAGATCACCGTCATCCACCGCAGCGACAACAGCGGTACCACGTACAACCTGACCGAGTACCTCAACAGCGTCAGCAAGGAGTGGAAGAGAAGCGTCGGCAAGGGCGTCGCAGTCGACTGGCCGACCGGCGTCGGCGCACGTGGCAGCTCTGGAGTGTCGGCCGCGCTGAGCCAAACCAACGGAGGCATCACCTACGTCGACGTCGCCTACTCGCTGAAGAATCACTTCGACTTCGCGGCGGTCCGGAACCGCGCAGGCGTCTACCAGCTGCCGGGCCTACGGGGGATTGCGGCGGCCGGCGCAACGATCCTTCGCGTGGCGCCGAACAACAGCGGCATCTCGATCGTCAACCCCGCGAAGCGACAGCCCCTGGCCTACCCGATCTGCACCTTCACGTACGTGATCCTCCCGATGAAGACGGCAAAGGCGCAGGAGCTGAAGCAGTTCGTTCGCTGGGCGCTGACGAAGGGTCAGTCGGGCGGACCGAAGCTGCTGTTCGCGCCGATCCCGAAGGTCGTCTTGAAGGCTTCGCTGAAGACGCTCAACTCGGTGCATGCATAGGGAAGCTGCACCGAACCGTGAGGCCTTGACCCGGCCCGCCGGTCGCCTCCACCTCGCCGCCGCCTGCGACGACCACGTGCTTCACGATCGCGAGACCGAGACCCGTGCCTCTCGAGGCGCGGGCCCGGTCGCCGCGGTAGAAGCGCTCGAACACTCGGGCGAGCTCGTCCTCCTCCAGTCCACGGCCGTCGTCCGCAGCCTCGAGCAGGTCAGGGCGCGCCGTCAGGGTCAGCGTCGAGCCCGGGCCGGCATAGCGGATCGCGTTCTCGGCGAGGTTCTGCGCCACGATCTGCAACATCCGGCGGCGCAGGGGAAGCTCGGCATCCGGCGCCGCCTCGATCCGCACGGCGACGTCTGCCCGCTCCGCGCTGTCGGCGAGCAGGTCACGGACCTCCTCGAGTACCGGCAGCGCCGGCGTCGAGCCGAGCGCGACGACCTCGCGGCCGCTCTCGAGCTCGGAGAGGAAGAGCACGTCGTCGACGAGCTCGCTCATCTCCTCGACCTGCTCTCGCGCCTGGGCAAGGAGTGCGTCGCGATCGACGTCGGGAAGCGCCGCGGACTCCAGCAGCGCCAGCAGCCGCGCCAGAGGGGTGCGTAGCTCGTGGGAGACTGCAGCCGTGAACCCGACGCGCAGCTCCTCGTAGGACCGTGTCTCCTCCTGCATCGGAGTCGAGTATGGCCAAGGTCCTGATCGTCGAGGACGATTCCGTCATCGCGGACGGGATGGCCAGGTATCTCGCGGCGGCCGGATTCGACCCGGTCGTCGTCGGCAAGGGAGACCAGGGACTCGCCCGGCTCCGGTTCGAGCGGCCCGACGTCTGCGTCCTCGACCTGATGTTGCCGGGCAAGGACGGCTGGAACGTGATCGAGACGGCACGCGCGGAGGGGATCCCTACCCCGATCGTCGTCGTGAGCGCGCGGGGTACCGAGCACGACCGCGTGCACGCACTGGAGATCGGAGCCGACGACTACCTCGTGAAGCCGTTCTCGATGAACGAGCTCGTGGCGCGCGTGCGCGCCGCCTCACGGCGAGCCCTGCGGCGAGACGATTCGCCGCGCGGAGAGCCCATCGAGATCAAAGAGCTCCGCATCGACCCGCTCGAGGTGCAGGCCTTCGTCGAGGGCGAGAGCGTCGGCTTGACGCCGACCGAATTCCGGCTGCTCTATCAGTTGGCGCTCGAGCGCGGGCGCGTGGTGACCCGCGACGAGCTGCTGCAGAAGATCTGGGGTCGCCGCGAGTCGCACCGCGACCGGACGGTGGACGTCTTCGTCCGCCGCCTCCGCGACAAGGTCGACCGCCGAGCGCCGCGGCACACCTTCATCCAGACGCGGTACGGCGTCGGTTACCGGCTCGAGGCCCTGTCGAAACGAGACTCGACCGAGGTCTGACCCCAGCCGTGGCCCAAACGGCAGGGTCTGACCCTGGGTGCTGGGAGAGCGTGACTTCTTTGTGCAGGCTGTATCTCAGGAGGGGGCGGCGCTAGAGTCCGACGGGATGCTCCTTCGTTTCCGGCTCTGGCTCTACCGCGCCTTGCCGTTCCTCGAGCGCTGGGGCGAGTACGCGCCGGCCTGTTGCGGGACGTGCCCCACGTGCCTCAGCGCGACTGCTACCGGCGCGTCGATCACGTGGCTCGGGACGAAGCGCTCTCCACGGGACTGAGCGTCGCCACCGTTCGGCGGCCGTCCACCTCGTAGATCACGTCCACGGTCTCGTGCTTGCGATAGGTGCCGGCGACGCCGAGCAGCATCGACAGCCAGCGAATCGGGCCGAGCCGGCCCTCCTGGGCTAACACGCGGCGAAAGACGAGCTGGTCGCCTAGGCGGTCGAAGTCACGGCCCGACTCCTGGCGGATGCCGTTCACGTATACCTCGTAACGATCTCCCACGCCAGGGGGCAGGTAGACGCGCGACTGTTCATCCACCTTTCGTAGGATGCCACGGCCGGTGAGGCGCAAGACCCTCGTCCTCGTGCTTGCTCTCGGCGCCGCGCTGGCGCTCGTTGCCGCCGCCTATGCCGGCAACGGCGGCTTCGCGCCGGAGACGCCGCACTCCCCGAACGCGCAGCGCATCAACGACTCCTACAAGTGGATCGCGATCTTCGCGGCCGCGATCTTCGTCGTCGTCGAAGGCTCCCTGCTGTGGTTCGTCTTCCGCTACCGCCGGCGCGGCCGGCCACGCACCGCTGAAGGCCCGCAGATCCATGCCCATACACGGCTCGAGCTGATCTGGACCGTCATCCCGGTCCTCATCCTCGCCGCGATCGCGGGCTTCCTCTTCTACAAGCTGCCGGGGATCAAGAACGTCCCGAGCGCGAGCGCGCAAGGTGGGCCGCTGCGGATCAGGATCGACGCACACCAGTTCTACTGGCAATTCACGTATCCAAACGGCGCCGTATCGGTTGACGAGCTGCACGCGCCCGTCGACAAGGTCGTCCGGGTCGACATCGTGTCGCACGACGTCGACCACAGCTGGTGGATCCCCGAGCTCGGTGGCAAGTTCGACGCCATTCCCGGCCAGCGCACGCACACGTGGTTCAGGGCCGACCAGACCGGAACGTACCGAGGCAGATGCGGAGAGTTCTGCGGCGTGTTCCACGCCGAGATGCGGGCGCGCGTGCTGATCGAGTCGCAGGGGGACTACGAATCGTGGCTCTCCTCGCAGGCCGGGTCGCAGCTCGGTCGAAACGAGTGGGAAGGGGTTTGCGCGAAGTGTCACGGCCTTCAGGGGCAGGGCGGCTACGGGCCAAGCATCTCGAACAGCTCGCTGCTCGTGCAGACGCAGAGCCTCCGCCGGCTCCTCGTCGAGGGCCGCAACCAGACGAAACCCATCTCGACCTACATGCCACCCGTGGCGCGCGGCTGGAACGACCAGCAGTTCCTTGCCCTCTTCGCGTACCTGAAGCAGAACGTCTACAAGGGAAAGTCAAGTGGCGGCTAGAGCGGAGCCGTACCGAGCCGACTGGCGGCAAGGACGGGTCGCCGGCTGGGTCACGACCGTCGACCACAAGCGGATCGGGATCCTTTACCTCGTCACCTCCCTCGTCTTCTTCGCCGCGGGTGGGCTGCTCGCGCTCCTGATGCGGGCACAGCTCGCGCAGGCGGACGAGCACTTCATCACGCGGAACACCTACAACGAGCTGTTCACGATCCACGGGACGGCGATGATCTTCCTGTTCATCGTCCCGCTCTGGGCCGGGCTGGCGAACTACCTCGTCCCGCTCATGATCGGGGCGCGCGACATGGCCTTTCCGCGTTTGAACGCCCTCTCGTACTGGCTGTTTCTGTTCGGCGGCGTGACGATGTTCCTCAGCTTCTTCGCCGGTGGAGGAGCGGCGAAGGCCGGCTGGTACAGCTATCCGCCGCTGTCGGAGAGCCAGTTCTCGCCGGGGAACGGCCAGGACCTCTGGATCCTCTCGCTCCATCTCGTCGCCCTCTCCTCGCTGGCGGGCGCGATCAACTTCATCTGCACGATCCACAACATGCGCAGCCCGGGAATGAGCTGGATGCGCATCCCACTCTTCGTCTGGGCAATCGAGATCTACTCGATCCTCCTGCTCGTCGTGCTGCCGGTGATCGGCGTCGGCCTGACGTTGCTGCTCCTCGACCGTCAAGTCGGAACGCACTTCTTCATCCCGGATCAGGGCGGGAACGCGGTGCTCTACCAGCACCTGTTCTGGTTCTTCGGCCACCCCGAGGTGTACGTGATTATCCTGCCGGCGATGGGGGTGATCTCCGAGGTCATCCCCGTGTTCTCGCGGAAGCCGATCTTCGGCTACAAGGCAATCGCGTTCTCGACGGTCGCGATCGGCTTCTATTCGATGCTCGTGTGGGCGCACCACATGTTCAGCGTTGGGATGCCCAACTTCCTCAACGTCTTCTTCATGCTCTCGTCGATGGTGATCGCGGTTCCGACCGGAGTGAAGATCTTCAACTGGATCGCGACCACTTGGCGCGGGAATCTCATCTTCGACACGGCGATGCTCTGGGCGCTCGGTTTCATCGCGGTGTTCACGATCGGCGGCCTATCCGGCATCTTCCTCGCCGCCTTTCCGGTCGACTGGCAGGTGACGGACACGTACTACGTCGTCGCGCACATGCATTACGTGCTCTTCGGCGGCGCGGTCTTCGGCGTCTTCGCCGCGCTCTTCTACTGGTGGCCGAAGATCTTCGGACGGTTGCTGGGCGAGCGGCTGGGGAAGACGCAGTTCTGGCTCGTGTTCATCGGGTTCAACGTCACCTTCTTCCCGCAGCACCTGCTCGGGCTGATGGGAATGCCGCGACGGAACTTCACCTACCACGAGCACGGGCTGACGCAGGCGTACAACCTCATCTCGTCCATCGGGTCCGGCGTGATGGCGCTCGGCCTGCTCCTCTTCGTCGTCAACGTCGTGAAGACGGCCCGCACAGGCCCCCGCGCAGCGAACGATCCGTGGACCGCCGACACGCTCGAGTGGTACACGACCTCGCCGCCGCCGCCCTGGAACTTCGAGCGCGTGCCGTACGTCACCAGCGCGCGGCCCCTGCGTGATCTCCGGCGGAGGCTCGCGGGTGCCTAGGCCCGGGCCCTGGCTGCGACTGACGGCCCTGTTCGCGGCACATGCCGTCCTGCTCGCCGTGATCAGCGGTGCGGCGTCGCTCGGGGCCGCGCACCGCGTGCTGGCAGCGCTGGCGCTGCCGCCGCTCGTCGCGCTCGTCGTCGCCGCGCGGCTGGCGTATCCGCGGCTGCTCGCTCCGGCCCTCGGCGCGCTGGTGCTGTTCGGCATCGCGGCGCTCGTCACTGCGCCGCCGCCGCGGAGACGTACCGCGGCGAGCCGGTGCCGCGGGCCGCGTGGCGCGACTACGTGACGCTGACGAAGCCGCGGATCATGTCCCTGCTGCTCGTCACCGGCCTCGGCGCGATGTTCGTTGGCGCGCAGGGCGCTCCGTCTGCCTGGCTGGCGGTTGTCACGATGACCGGCCTCGCCCTCGCGTGCGGCGGCGCATCGGCCTTCAACCATGTCCTCGATCGCGACATCGACAAGCTGATGGGGACGCGCACACGCGCGCGCCCGCTCGCCGCCGAGCGGATGCCCACCGCGCGGGCCCTCGAGTTCGGCCTGACCTTGTCGGCGTTCTCCTTCGTCCTGCTCGCCTCGTTCGTGAACGTGCTCACCGCCGCGCTCGCACTCGTCGGCAATCTCTTCTACGTGCTCGTGTACACGCGCTGGCTGAAGCGCACGACGCCGCAGAGCATCGTCATCGGCGGCGCGGCAGGGGCGGTGCCTCCGCTCGTCGGCTGGGCCGCCGTTACCGGGAATCTCACGCTGCCTGCACTCTGGCTCTTCCTGATCGTCTTCTTCTGGACCCCGCCGCACTTCTGGGCGCTGGCGCTGTTGATCCGGAAGGACTACGAGGCCGCTCGGATCCCGATGCTGCCGGTCGTGCGCGGCACGCGAGAGACGACGCGCCAGATCGTGTGGTATGCGATCGTCCTCGTTGGAGTGACGGTCGTCCCCGTCGTCTGGGGACCGCTGGGCCTCACGTATCTCATTGCGGCTCTCGCGCTCGGCGGAGCGTTCGTCTGGCTCGCTCTCCGGCTCAGGCGCGAGACGACGCCACGGCATGCGTCGCTGCTCTTCCACTACTCACTGCTCTATCTCGCCCTGCTCTTCGCGGCGATGGCACTGGATCCGCTGCTCTGATGGCCGAGCGTCTCTCCGAACCCATTCCGCCTCGCACGACGAACGAGCCGGTCGGGCCGTCCCCGCAGCTCGCCCGGAAGAACCTCATCCTCGGTCTCGCGCTGCTGGGGATTGCACTCCTGATCGCTGCGGGCGCGGTCGTGGTGTCACTGATCTACCTGCACTTCGACTGACCGGCGACTAAAGGAATCCCGGCCCGTGGCCGATCTGGCCCCTGATGAGGCGTCCGCGTCTTGGACCGACCCTGGCTGCGCTTGCACTGACTCTGCTCGCGGCCGGGCTCGCCGTATCCGTCCCGCGCGCGTCGGCGATCGACCCATTCCCGACCACCGGAGTCGCGACGCTCTCCAGCGACCACTTCACGGTCCATTACAGCCGGGAGGACGGGGACTCGACCTGTGGAAACTTCATCACGCAGGAGAAGGCCGGTGACGTTCTGGGGATGGCCGAACGGGTCTACTCGCTCTACACCAGTGCACCGCCCAACGGTTGGGGATATCCGGCGCCGGTCGACGACGGCGACGCGCACGTCGACATCTCGGTCGACGACTTCGTCGAGGCCTGCATTCCCTACGGCTCGATCCCGGTGGGAACCCCGGGTCCGCTGAGCCGGTGGGACGCGCTCGTCGCTCCCCTCGGTTCCGGTGCGGACGACATCCATCTCGACGCGACCAACGGGCTCAACTACCACATCATCGCGCACGAGCTCTTCCATCTCATCCAGGACTCGATCACCAGCGGGACTGCGGTCGACCAGTGGCTCGCAGAGGGGACGGCCGAATGGGCCGCCGTCCGCGCCGACGCAGCGCTTGCCGGCGACGAGTACAACCCCGATCGAACGATGGACTGCGTCGGATCCGAGTGCGGCGACACGGAGTTCGACAAGAACGGGTATCCCGGCTGGATGCTGTTCCAGTATCTCGCCGAGCAGTACGGCGACGGCAAGGTCAAGGACGTCTGGACCGAAGCCGCGGCCAACCTTGGCGCACCGGGAACGACCGATCTCGCCAACATCCTGCCGCTCTCCCTCGCGACCTTCTTCAACAACTACACGACGGCACGCCTGACGGGCAACTTCAAGCTCGCGCTGCTGGCCGGCTCAGTGCCGGCGACCTATGCGACGGCCCAGGTCGATGACTCCACGGGCTCGCTTGCGGGAGGGTACGCCGCGGTCAACCACCTCGCGGTCAGGTACATCGCGCTGAAGCACGGCGTCGACCAGGCCGCGAGTCCGGACGCGTATCTCTCGCTCCCGAACGACACTCTCGACCAGAACGGACGCGAGTTCCTCGTCACCGGCAGCGTGACCGTGGACAAGACCAAGCCCGCGAGCGCCTCCGAGCCGCCGGCGCCGAGAAGCGTCATCGGCTCGGTGATCCCGGCGCCCACGAGCGACCCGGCACCCAGCCTGAAGGTCTACGCACCCGAGGTGATCCGCGTGGCTGCGAAGACGCGGCTGCTCCGCTTCGCCGTCTTCTCGAGCGGCGACGGGACGCTGCAGGCGACGCTCGGATCTGCGGGCCTCGGCTCCGCGGCCCTGCGGGGCGGCAACAACGACATTCGGTTCGTCCTGCCGAAGCAGCTGTTCGCAAAGCTCCGTGCCAAGAGCGCGTCGAACCTCCTCGAGCTGACGAGCATGTCGCCCAGCGGCAGCAAGGGAGCGACCGTCACACGTCGTGTCGTCCTGCTGGCCGCGAAGAAACCGAAGCGCCGTCGCTAGCAACTAGAGTCGCTCGCCGTGCCGGCGACCGACGGGATCTTCCTCGCTCGTCCCGATCGAGCGCGAGCGGGAATTCCACTCGCGGTCAAGGACATGCTCGACACCGCGGGCCTGACGACGACGTACGGGTCTGCGATCTTCGCCGAGCACGTTCCGGCTGAATCGGCGGAGGCGGTCGTGCGACTCGAGGCGGCCGGCTACGCGAATGTCGGCAAGACCAATCTGCACGAGTTCGCCTACGGGATCACGTCGGAGAACGCGCACTTCGGGATCGTGCCCAATCCGCTCGCGCCGGGCCGGATCGCCGGCGGATCGAGCGGGGGCTCCGCCGCCGCGCTCGCCGCGCGCCTCGCGGACGCGGCGCTCGGGACCGACTCGGGCGGCTCGATCCGGATTCCCGCGGCCTGCTGCGGCGTGGTCGGTTTCAAGCCGACCTATGACCTCGTGCCGACGGCCGGATGCTTTCCGCTTGCCCCGAGCTTCGATCACGTGGGGCCGATGGCGCGGACGCTTGAGGAGTGCATCGCACTGCTCGAGGCGCTCGTCCCCGACTTCGAGCGCACGACGCTGGACTCCCTCGACGAGATCGCGGTGGGAGTCGCGTGGCTCGACGCGGCGGAGCCGCTGGTTGCCGCTCGCGTCGACGAAGCGGCAGCGCACTTTTCTCGCCGCCGCGACCTGGACTGGCCGCCGGCCAAGATCGACGCATCGTTCATGGGCGAGGTCGCGGACGTGCATCGCGACCTGTATGCGGAGCAAGCCGAGCTGTACGGCGAAGACGTGGCAGCCAAGATCGAGCGCTGTCTCGCGGTCTCCGACGGGGAGATCGCCCAGGCCGAGCGGGCGCGGAGCGAGTACCGCGAGCGCTGCGAGGGGCTCCTGAACGGGCTCGACCTGCTCCTGACGCCGACGCTCGTGTGCGTTGCCCCGCAGACGGGGATCGGGGACGAAGCACTCCGCAGCACGTTGATCCGCAACACGCTGCCCTTCAACGCGCTCGGCTGGCCGGCACTTGCCCTCCCCTGTGGGACGGCGGAGGACGATCTCCCGGCCTCGGTCCAGCTCGTCGGACGTGCCGGCGCGGATGCGCTCGTGCTCGCGGCCGGGACCCTGCTCGAAGCCCGCCTGCACTGATTTCAGCCATCCCTCGTTCGAGGGACAGCCGAGACGCAGGGTGTGCCGACAACCAAGAGGAATGCGCGTCCTCTCTCTTGCGGCCGTCTGTGTCAGCCTGCTCGCGCTCGCCTCTGCGGCCGACGCGGCGACGCCTGTCCGCGGAGCCGCACCGGCACACCTCCACGGGTTCCTGCTGCGGGCGGACGAGCCGGTCGAGAACTCCTTTCCGCGCACACCATCGTTCGCCTGGGATCCGGTTCCCGGCGCGATTCGCTACCAGTTTCAGCTCGCGACCAGCTCGAGCTTTCGTGAGAGCGGGCTCGTCTACAGCGCCACAGGCCTGACGACGCCCGTCGCAGCGCCGACCGTGACGCTGCCGTGGATCACCGGCAATCCGCACGCGCTCTTCGCCCGCGTCCGCGCGATCAAGGCCTCGTCCTCGACTCCCTGGAGCGCCGCC
>WNGF01005528.1_pt1 | contig 31434 bp, 29 predicted proteins | sample 5400641 | NCBI WGS metagenome assembly WNGF01 (sample SAMN13153371, study PRJNA577476) | soil metagenome | isolation source: 80 cm soil or saprolite under grassland replicate 2 | place: USA:California | collected 2016-06-15 | reverse complement strand
CGCCGCGACGCCGCGCTCCCGCGCCCCCAGCAGCGCCTCGACCAGCTCGCCCTCGTGGTCGGACTGCAGCCCCTCCAGCGCGAGCCCCAGCTCGGCGGCCAGCTTCGACAGCCGCGACATGATCGCGTCCAGGTCGAGCGTGCCGTAGTGCCCCGGGTCGCGGCGTCCCAGCGCCCCCAGGTTCGGCCCGTTCAGCACCAGCACCACCGGCCCGGAGCCGCTCCGCCCCCAGGACCGGCTCACCGGGGCACCTCCTGGCGGGCGGTGACGGGCTCGGCGGCCAGGGAGCGGATCGCCTCGACCAGCACCCGGCGATCGGGCGCCGGCACCAGCTCCGGCTTGCCAGGCGCTCTGAGCAGCACCAGGCGCAGACCGCCGCCAGCGCCGCCGTGCTTCTTGTCGGTGCCCATCGCCTCCAGGACGGCGTCGGGGTCCAGGTCCACCCCACCGACCGGCAGCCCGGCGGCGCGGAGCAGGTTCAGGTGCCCCTGGACGAGGCCGGGCGCGGCCAGCCCGACCGCCTCGGCCACCCGGGCGGCGAACACCATCCCGAGCGCGACCGCCTCGCCGTGCCGCGGCCCCCGGTAGCCGGCCAGGCGCTCCAGCGCGTGGCCGAGGGTGTGGCCGTAGTTCAGGATCGCGCGCCGGCCGGCCTCCCGCTCGTCGGCGCCGACCACCTCCGCCTTGACGCGGATCGCCGCCTCGACCAGCGGCGCGAGCGCGTCGAGGTCGCCGCCGACCGCGGCGGGCGCGCGCTCCAGGCAGGCCGTGGCGAGGTCCGGGTCGGCGATCAGCCCGGCCTTGATCACCTCGGCCATGCCGGAGCGCAGCTCGGGCGCCGGCAGCGTGGCGAGCGTGTCCAGGTCGGCGACCACGGCGCTCGGCTGGTGGAAGGCGCCCACCAGGTTCTTGCCGTCGTCCAGGTCGACTCCGGTCTTGCCGCCGATGGCCGCGTCGACCATTGCCAGCAGCGTGGTCGGCAGGCTGACCAGCGGCACACCGCGGAGCCAGGTGGCGGCGGCGAAGCCGGCGGCGTCGGTGGTCGCTCCCCCGCCGACCGCGACGATCGGGTCGGCGCGGTGGGCGGGGATCGCCGCCAGCCGCTGGTACAGGGACTCGATCACCGCCAGCCGCTTGGCCTGCTCCCCGTCGGGCACCTCGAGCAGGTCCACGGCCAGGCCCCGGCCGGCCACCGCGCGGGCGACGCGGGCGGCGACGGCGGCCAGCCGCGCCGGGTGGACCACCGCGGCGGACCTGGCGCCGGACAGGGGTGGCAGCAGCGCGTCGAGGCGATCCAGGAGCCCGCGGCCCACGTGGACCTCGTAGCTCGCGCTCGCCGCCCGAACGGCGATGGTCGTGACGCCGACCCGAGCCACCGGGGCGTCCCGCTGGGGTCCCCCGGATCCCGCCCGAGCCACCGGGGAACCCCCTCGGGGTTCCCCGGACCCCTCCCGGCGGCTCAACGCAGGGCCAGCTCCCCGACGCGGCGCTGGTACCAGTCCAGGACCTCGGTCGCCGCCTGCTCGGCCGTGAGCCGGTCGGTGTCGATGCCCACGTCGCCGGCCGTCTCGTAGATGGGGCCGCGCGCCACCAGCAGGTCGCGGATCCTGCCGACCCGGTCGGAGGTGTTGGCCAGCAGCGGCCGGTCGGTGACGTCGTTCAGGCGGCCGGCCAGCGTCTCGGGCGTCGCCCGCAGGTAGACGAGGAAGCCGGCCTGCTTCAGCGCCGTGCGGTTCTCCGCCGAGAGCACCGCCCCGCCACCGACGGCGACGACCCGGCCAGGGGTCGAGATGGCGAAGTCGATCGCGCCGATCTCGCGGCGCCGGAAGCCCTCCTCACCCTCGCGGCGGAAGATCTCGGCGATCTCCGCCCGCGCGGCCCGCTCGACCAGCGAGTCGGTGTCCACGAACTCGCGACCGAGCGAGCGGGCCACCAGCCGGCCGGTGGAGGTCTTGCCGGCCCCCATGAAGCCGATCATCACGATGGTTGGCAGTACCGGGCGCACAGGTCGTGGTCCCTCCCTCGTCTTGGTGGCCCCGAGGGGGCAGCGTAGCAGGTACCGGCCCTATGCTTCCGGTCCCGCCCCCAGGGCCGCCAGGTAGGCGTCCAGGTTGCGGCGCACCTCGCCGAGCGAGTCGCCGCCGGTCTTCTCCAGCAGGGCATCGGCGAGCACCAGCGCGACCACCGCCTCGCCGACCACCGCGGCCGCGGGCACGGCGGTGACGTCGGAGCGCTGCAGGTTGGCGGGGGCCTTCCCGCCGCTGCGCACGTCGACCGTGTCCAGAGCTCTGACCAGCGTGGACAGCGGCTTCATTGCGGCTCGCACCCGCAGGGTCTCACCGGTGGACATGCCACCCTCGATCCCGCCGCTGCGGCCGGTGCGGCGGCGGGGCCGCCCGGCGGCGCCGGGGAGGATCGCGTCGTGCGCGCGGGAGCCGGGCTTGGCGGCGCCGGCGAAGCCCTCGCCGATCTCGACGCCCTTGATCGCCTGGATGCTCATCAGCGCGGCGGCCAGGCGGGCGTCGAGCTTGCGGTCCCAGTGCACGTAGCTGCCGAGGCCCGGCGGCAGGTGGTGGGCGACGACCTCGAAGACACCACCGAGGGTGTCGCCGGCCGCCTTGGCCGCGTCGACCGCCGCGACCATCCGTCCCTCGGCCTCGCCGTCCAGGCAGCGGACCGGCGAGGCGTCGATCTCCTCGAGGTCGGCCATGGTCGGCACCGCCCGCGAGCGGGTCTGGGCCGCGCCGAGCCTGACCACGTGGCTGAGCACGCCGATGCCGAGCTCGGCGAGCAGCTTCTTGGCGGCCGTGGCGGCGGCCACCCGGGCGGCGGTCTCGCGGGCGCTGGCCCGCTCCAGCACCGGGCGGGTCTCGTCGAAGCCGTACTTCTGCATCCCGGTGAGGTCGGCGTGGCCGGGCCGGGGGCGGGTGAGCGGCGCGCCCCGGCCGTTGGCCAGGGCCTCCGGGTCGTCGACCGGGTCGGCCGACATGACCTCGGTCCACTTGGGCCACTCGGTGTTGGCGACCATGACCGCCAGGGGCGAGCCGAGCGTGCGGCCGTGGCGGAGCCCGCCCAGCACCTCGACGCGGTCCTCCTCGAAGCGCATGCGCTTGCCGCGGCCGTACCCCAGCCGGCGGCGGGCCAGCTCGGCGGCGATCTCCTTGCTGGTCAGCGGGACGCCCGCCGGCATGCCCTCCAGCACGGCCACAAGCGCCTGCCCATGTGACTCGCCGGCGGTGAGGTATCGCAGCATCGGCCACCCGCTTCGGGTTCGGTCGGGAACCGCCCAAGCCTACCCGACCCGCCTCCCCCCTGCCGGGCGCGATCACGACGCTGGGAACATCCCCCGAGCTTCGAGCAGACGGGCCACTTCGTCGAGCAGCGCGAGAATGTCCTCCTTCGAGAGCATGGCGCGCTACACACTCCGCAGCGAGGATTCGTGGATGAAGACGCCTCGATTGGCGAGTGCGGGGGGCGTCGATACGAACGCGGAGGCGTGGAGGGAGCGGTAGGGGGTCACGAACCACCACCGTTCGAGGAAACGGCTGGGCCGCAATGTCCACTCCGGCGTCGGCAGGTCGTGGTGGAAGCACAGATGCTCCACGACCCCCGCGAGCAGCGCGTCCCAGCGCGGATCACCGGTGCTCGGCGGCTCGGCGGCGACCAGACCCGACCGATCGGCCTGGCTGGCGTGGTCGAACTCGTCGACGAATTGCGCGACCCAGCGGAGAGCTTCCTGCTGTTTTGCGGCGTCGAGGCAGCGACGGACCTGGAGGGCCGTCTCGCTGACCGTCTGAAGGGTTCGGGTCGCCATTGGCGCAGCGTAGCATCCGCGAACCTCGCGGCCGTCAGGTCGGGGGGACGGGGGCGGCGGCGAGGATGGCGAGGAGGGCGCCGAGCGCGAGCCAGGGGCCGAAGGGGAGCTGGGTCTTGCGGCCGACCCGCAGGATGAGCATGGCGCCGAGGGCGGCCAGCCCGCCGAGGAGGAAGGCGCCCACGAACCCGGCGACCACCGCGCTCCAGCCGAGCCAGCCGAGGGCGAGCCCGAGCACCAGCGCGAACTTCACGTCCCCGAGCCCCATGCCGCCCGGCGAGGCCAGCGCCAGCGCCAGCAGCACGCCGCCGGCCACCCCGCCCGCCTCCAGCGCACGCAGCATGCGGCCGAGGTCGTGCTCGAACACGCTGGCCACCAACAGCAGCACTGCTACCAGCCCGAGCGTCGGGTAGGTGATGCGGTCTGGCAGCAGGTTGCTGTCCAGATCGATCACCACCAGCGCCACGCAGGCGAGCCCCAGGGCCAGGTAGGCGGGCAGCGCGGCCGGGTGCGACGGCCAGACCCGCAGCGCCAGCAGGGCCCACAGCAGGGCGGTCGCCACCTCCGGCAGGGGCCGCGCCGGCAGCGGACGCCGGCAGTGGCGGCGGGCCAGCGCGAGCGCGGCCGCGCCGGCCGGGAGGCCCAGCAGCCCGGCGATCAGCACCGCCAGAAGGGTGCTCACCAGCGGAGACGCCGGTCCGGCAGCGGCGGCCTGGCCCGCGGCAATCGTCGGTCGGGCGGCTCGACGCGAAACCCGGGCGAGGTTGCGGTCATAGGCCGGAGGATATCGCCCAAGCAGGCGGATTGGCGCAGGAACCCGGGCGAATGAAACGGAAAGTGCCGGACCGACGGTTTTGCCTCTTGCGTCAGGGACGTGACAAGGTCTCATCAATCCGGTAACGATTCACCCGTCACCGCACTGCGGAGCGCTCCCCCCCAAGCGCTTCCCCGCCGCCCTGCCGGTCGGACCGGCAGGCCCGCTCAGGAGGGTGATCCCCTGGACGCTTCATGGAGTCCGTTGCGCATCGGCATCGTCGCGCCGCCCTGGTACCCGATCCCCCCCAAGGGGTACGGCGGCATCGAGTGGATGATCCACTGGCTGACCGAGGGCCTGGTCGCCCGAGGTCACGACGTGACCGTGATCGGGGCAGGTGGCTCCCGAACCAGCGCGAACTTCATCGCCACCTACGAAGACCCCCCGTTCCCGCGCATCGGCGAGAGCCTGCCCGAGGTGCTGCACGCGCTCGCCGCCGCCGAGGCGCTGGACGACCTCCGTGTGGACGTCGTCCACGACCACTCCCTGGCCGGCCCGCTGATGGCCGCGCGCCGCCGTGTCCCCACCGTGCTGACCGCCCACGGTCCCCTCGAAGGCGAGGTGCGCAGCTACTACGAGCTGGTCGCCGACAGCCTCTCGCTGGTGGCGATCTCCGAGTGCCAGCGGCAGATGGCCGAGCAGCTTCGCTGGGCCGGCATGGTCCACAACTGCATCCCCGTGAACGAGTACCCCTACAAGGCCCGCAAGGAGGACTTCTGCCTGTTCCTCGGGCGCATGAACCCGGAGAAGGCCCCTGACCTGGCGATCAAGGCGGCGCGCGAGGCCGGCTACCCGATCGTGGTCGCCGCCAAGTGCAACGAGCCCCCCGAGAAGCGCTACTTCGAAGAGCGCGTGCGCCCCCTGCTGGGCCCCGACGCCGAATGGTTCGGCGAGGCCGACACCGAGCAGAAGAAGGACCTGCTGGCACGCGCCCGCTGCCTGGTCTTCCCGATCCAGTGGAACGAGCCGTTCGGGATCGTGATGGTCGAGGCGATGGCCTGCGGCACGCCCGTGGTCGCCCTGCGCGGCGGCTCGGTGCCGGAGGTGGTCGAGGACGGGGTGACCGGCTTCATCTGCGACCAGATCGAGGAGCTGCCCTGGGCGATCGTCAAGGTCGACGAGCTGGAGCCCAAGCTCTGCCGCCAGCGGGTGGCCGAACACTTCGACGTCGCCAACATGGTCGACGGCTACGAGGCGATCTACCGGAGCGTCGCCCGCACGCCGAGCCACGACCGCTGGAGGATCCCGCCTGGCGCCTCCACAGCAGCGCAAGACCTCGTGAGCTGATCCGGCCCCCGATCCACAGGGACCCGCTCGGGTTCCCCGGGCCCTCTGGATCATCCGGGCCACCTCGGCGGCGCGTGGCCGATCCCGTCCCCCCGGAGCGACCGCGCGCCGCTCCATTTTGCCCGCCTCCGCGCCCGTTTGCCCAGCTCTGCGGGGTCCTCGGTTTGTCATCAGGCCAAGCCTTCGGTAGGGTTGCGCCCGCCATCCCCCCAATCCCCCAGTCCTGCATATCGTCCAGAACCACCCCTGCGGTACCCGCTGTCCTCCTCCGGAGCAAATCCCCCAACCGGAAAGGAGGCCGGAGTTGCACGTTGTGCGACGGCCCCCCCACCGCCGCAATGGGCGCCCCGCCGCCCGTTCGATCGTCCGAGGGCGCCTCAACGCCCGTTCCGTGCTCGGTCTGCTGCTGGTCGCCGGCGTCGCCCTGGCGGGCGTCGGCGTCAACGTCGCCAGCGCCGAGACCCCAGCGCAGAAGCTCGCCCGCCTGCGCAGCCAGGCGGCTGATGTCCAGGCCGCGATCGACCACATGAACGACCAGGTCGAGACCGTGGTCGAGCAGTTCAACGCCAACCACGAGGCGCTCCAGGCCACCCTGGACCGCCAGCGCGACACCACCCGCCGGCTGGAGGAGGCCCGCAAGCGCCTCAGCGCCGTCGAGGACCTGCTGGGAGACCGCATGCGTGCCATCTACATGGGCGGCCCGGCCACCGGCCTGGAGCAGATGCTCGAGGTGCGCAGCGTCGCCGACGCGGTCACGTTGGCCCGCTACCAGGAGTCCGCCAGCGACTCCGACGTCCAGGCGATCGCCGCGGTGCAGCAGAGCCGGCAGCAGCTGGCGGCGATCTCGGCCACCCTGGACGCCCAGCGGCACGACCAGGAGCAGCTCCAGAACGAGCTGAACAGCCAGCGCCACGACATCGAGGCCAGGCTCGCCCAGCAGCGGGACTACCTGGCGCGCCTGGGCGCCGACGTCAAGCGCGCGGTCGCCGAGGAGCAGCAGCGCCAGGAGGAGCTGCAACGCCAGGCGCTGGCCCGCGAGCAGGCGGCCGAGAAGGCCGCGCGCGACAAGGCGGCCAGGGAGGCGGCATTGCGGGCCCAGCGTGACAAGGCCGCCAGAGCGGCGGCGGCGCGCAGCGGCAGCAGCGGCAGCCACAGCTCGAGCTCGGCCGGCTCGAGCGACTCGGCCAACTCGGGTGGCTCGGGCGGCTCGGGCTCGGCGTCGACCTCGAGCGGCTCGGGGTCAAGCGGCTCGACCTCCAGCTCGCGGCACAGCTCCACGAGCGGCTCGTCGAGCGTGTCGTCGTCCTCGGCGTCGACGTCGGCCGGCGGGCGGGCGGTCGCCTACGCGAAGGCCCAGCTCGGCAAGCCGTACGTCTGGAGCGCCGAGGGCCCCAACAGCTTCGACTGCTCGGGGCTGACGATGATGGCCTGGCGCAGCGCCGGGGTGTCCATCCCGCGCGTGGCCGCTGCCCAGTACGGCATTGGCAGGCACATCAGCAAGTCCGCGCTGGAGCCCGGGGACCTGGTGTTCTTCGGCAGCCCGATCCACCACGTCGGGATCTACGTGGGCGGCGGGATGATGATCGAGGCGCCCTACACCGGCCAGGTGGTGCGGTACCACACGATCGACCGCTCCGACTACGCGGGCGCCACGCGGCCGACCGGATGACGAGGTAGCTCCAGGCCGACGGCGGCCGCCATGGCGGTCACGTCGGCCTGGATGCCCGCGATCAGGGTGACCGCCGCGGCGGCCTGCGCGCAGAGCATGCCGAGCCCGTCCGCGGCCGCCGCCGCCCCGGCCCGCCCGGCCGCGCGGACCAGACCCTGCGCGGCCGGGCCGTAGTTCAGCTCCAGCACCCGGGCCCCGCGGCGCAGGCGGTCCTGGCCGGGGACGGACCCGCCGGTGGCCGTCAGCGTGGTCGCCTGGATCAGCACCTCGGCCTCGCCGACGGCGGCGGCCGCGCGGTCCCAGCTGATCGTGGTCGCGCCCGGACCGGCCTGCGCGGCCACGGCCGCGGCACGGTCGGGGCTGCGGCCGGCGACCGTCAGCGGGCCGGTGGCCAGGCCGTGGCGGTGCCGCGCCTCGGTCAGCCGCGCCCAGGCGAGCGCGGCCGCCAGCGCCACCCCGCCGCTGCCGAGCAGCAGCGCCGGGCCCTGCCCGCTCCAGCCGGCAACGCCCAGCCCGAGCTGGCGCTCCAGCGCCCACAGCGCGCCGTCCACGTCGGTGTTGCCGCCCACCAGCCGGGCCGGCGCCGCGGCCGCCGCTCCGCCGGCCCGCCACACGGTGTTGACCGCGCCGAGCTCAGCGGAGGGCGCCTCCAGCTCGTCCAGCAGCGGCACGGCCGCGCGCTTGTGGGGCGTGGTCAGGTTGACGCCGGCGAGCTCGCCGGCGCGGACCTCCTCCAGCACCGCCGCCAGCTCCTCGGGCCTGGTGGGCCGGGCGAGGTAGCGCCAGCCCTCGAGGCCGGCGGCGCGGTAGGCCGCCTGGTGCAGCGCGGGCGAGCGGGTGTGCTCCAGCGGCCAGCCGAGCACGGCGGCGGCGGGCACTACAGCAGCCCCTTGCGCTTGGCCTCGTCCTTCAGCCGCGCGAACTCCGTCGCCGAGGCGGTGAAGGCGTGATGGCCGTCCCCGTCGATCAGCACGTAGAACAGCCAGGGCCCGTCGGCCGGCTGCATCGCCGCCTTGATGGAGGCCTGGCCCGGCGAGGCGATCGGCGTGGGCGGCAGCCCGGTGTGCAGGTAGGTGTTGTAGGGCGAGGCGACCTTCAGGTCCTGGCTGGACAGCCGTTGCTTGGCGGTGCCAAGCGCGAACTGCACGGTCGCGTCGATCTGCAGTGGCTGGCCCTTGGCGAGGCGGTTGTAGATGACCCTGGCGATCTTCGGGCGGTCCTCTGGGACCTTGGCCTCGCGCTCGACCATGCTGGCGATCGTCAGGATCTGGTAGGGGCTCAGGTGCCGCGGGGTGGCCGACAGGTCGAACTGGTTCATCACCGAGTCGGTCTGGTCGAGCATCTGCCGGAGGACCGTGGTCGGGGTGGCGTCCTTGTCGATCCGGTAGGTCTGCGGGAACAGCAGGCCCTCCAGCGACTTGACGCCCTTGGGCCGGAAGGGGACCTCGAGGTCGGGCGAGGTCAGCGCCTTCTGCAGCGACGCCCTGGAGAAGCGCTTGGTGGCGGCGATCTTGGCCAGTACCTGGTCGACCGTGAAGCCCTCCGGGATGGTGAAGGGCGTGCCGAGGTTGGGGCCGCGCACCAGGATGTCGATCACCGAGTCCACGTCCATGGCGGTCTCGAGCTGGTAGTCGCCCGGCTTGAGCGCGCCGTCCAGGCCGCGCGAGCTGGCGACCGCGCGGAACCGGCCGGCGCTGTCGATCACCCCGGCCTCCTCCAGCGCCTTGCCGATCTGCCGGCTGCCCTCGCCGGGCTGGATGGTGAGGTTGACGGGCTGGCCGGGCTGGACCTTCGGCGGCCGCCGGCTGGTCAGCCGGAAGGCCTCGTAGGCGCCGCCGGTGATCAGGCCGATGAGCACCAGGAAGACGATGACGCCCCGGGTCCGCCGCCGACGGTTGCGGCGCCGCTGCAGCCTGGACGCCCGCCCCAGCTCGGCCCGGCTGACCACCGGCCCCTCGACCGGCTCGCCGCCGGCATAGGGGTCGTCGTCGCCGCGAAGGCGCGGGTGGCCGGGGGAGGCACGGCGCTCGTCGACCCCCGGGGGCTCACCGATCAGCTCGTCGAGCCAGAAGGCCCCGTCGTCGGGCTCTGGGTGGCGGTCCTGCCATCGCCCCATGCCGATCAGCGCTCCACCTGGGAGTCCGCGCTGGACGACCGCCGCCGGGCGTCCAGCCACGCCTGGAGGAACACGCTGGCGGCCACCTGGTCGACCACGTCGCGCCGCGCCCGCCGGCCGACGCCCCCGGCGACCAGCGCCCGCTCGGCCTCCACGGTCGACAGCCGCTCGTCGACCAGCTCGAAGACCAGCCCAGGCAGCAGCTCCCTGAGCTGGTCCACGTAGCCACGGACGGCACGCGCGGCCGGCCCCTCGCGCCCGGAGAGGCTGACCGGGAGGCCGGCGACCACGGTGCCGGCCTCCTGCTCGGCCGCGAGCCTGGCGATCGCGCTCGCGTCGGCCGCCGCGCTCCGTCGCGGCAACGTGGCCAGGGGGGTCGCCACGGTGCCGGTCGGATCGGACACGGCGACGCCGAGCCGGCGGCTGCCGACGTCGAGCGCGAGCACGCGGGCCGTCACGGCGTCATGTGCCCCCCTCCCGGTCCACCGGGGCACCCCCCTGGGGTTCCCCGGACCCCTCCCGACCCACCGGGGCACCCCCCTGGGGTTCCCCGGACCCCTCCAGGACCCGGCGCGCCTCGATCCCGGCGGTGGCCAGCGCCTCGCCCAGCTTGCCGGCGTCGGAGCCGCCGCCGGTGGCCAGGTCGCCCTTGCCGCCGGCGCCGCCGCCGACCAGCTTGGCCGCCGGCATGACCACCTCGCGGGCGGTGATGCCCCTGCCGACCAGGTCGGCGGTGAGCAGCGCCACCAGGTTGCCGCGGCCGCCCTGGTCGGAGCCGAGCACCACCACGCCCGGCCCGCCGCCGCGGCGCTCGCGCACCGTGTTGGCGAGCTGCCGCAGCTCGTCCGCGCTCGCGCCGGCCACGCGCTCGACCACCATCCAGCCGCCGCCGACGGTGGTCGCGTGGCCCGCCAGCTCGGCCGCGCGGCCCGCGAGCTCCGACTGCCGCAGCCGCTCCAGCTCGCGGGTCGCGTCGGCCAGGGCCTCGAGCCTGCGACGGAGCTGCTCGGGCGCGTCCTCGGGGCGCGCGCGCAGCAGGATGGCGACCTCCGCCAGGAGCTGCCGCTCCCTGTCGAAGTAGCGCAGCGCGTCCAGGCCGGTGAGCGCCTCGATGCGGCGCAGGTTCGCGCCCACCGAGGACTCGCCGAGGATCACCACCGGGCCGACCTGGCTGCCGTGGCCGACGTGGGTGCCGCCGCACAGCTCGCGGGAGAAGGCGCCGATGTCGACCACTCGCACGACCGCGCCGTACTTCTCGCCGAACAGCCCGATCGCGCCGGACGCCTCCGCCTCGGCCAGGCTGGTGTGCCAGACCTTGACCTCGGGGTCCTCGACCAGGTGGCGGTTCACGTTGTCCTGGACGCCGCTCAGGTGCTCGGCCGGGACCGACGAGAAGTGCGCGAAGTCGAAGCGCAGCCGGCCGGCGTCGACCAGCGAGCCCTGCTGCTTGGCGTGGTCGCCGAGCTTCTGGCGAAGCGCCCAGTGGAGCGTGTGCGTGGCGGTGTGGCTGCGCGCCGTCGCGGCCCGCCGCTGCGGGTCGACCTCGGCGAGCACCGGCTGGTCCCCGTGCAGCTCGCCCTCCACGACCTTGCCGGTGTGGACGTGGAAGCCCTCGAGCCCGAACTGCGTGTCGGCGACCTCCACCACGGCGCCGTCGGCCGTCCGCACGATGCCCTTGTCGCCGACCTGGCCGCCGCTTTCGGCGTAGAAGGGCGTGCGGTCCAGCACCAGTTCGACGTCCTGGCCGCGGCTGGCGCTCGACAGCTCCTCGCCATCGGGTCCCAGCAGCCCGAGCACCCGGCCCTCCGCGCTGGTCCGCTCGTAGCCGACGAAGTTGGTCCGCCCGAAGCGCTGCGACAGCTCGCGGTAGGCCTCGACCTTGCGCTGGGCGCCGACCATCTCCCTGCGCGCCTCCTTGGCGCGGCGCCGCTGCTCCTCCATCAGCTCGCCGAAGCGCTCGCGGTCGACCTGGAGGCCCGCGTCGGTGGCGACCTCGACGGTCAGCTCGAAGGGGAACCCGTAGGTGTCGTGGAGCTGGAAGGCGGTGTCGCCCGGCAGGGTGTCCTCGCCGCGCTCGCGGGTCCTGGTGATCACCGACTGGAGCAGCGTCGAGCCCTGCCGCAGGGTGCGCGAGAACGACTCCTCCTCGCTGGCGACCACCTGCTCGATCAGCGAGCGCTGGGCGACCAGCTCGGGCCAGACGTCGCCGAGCGTGTCGACCACGCTGCCCGAGATCGAGGACATCACCGGGTCCTCGACGCCGAGCCGCCGGCTGTGGTCGACGGCGCGCCGCAGCAGCCGCCGCAGCACGTAGCCGCGGCCCTCGTTGGAGGGCAGCACGCCGTCGGCGATCAGGAAGCTGGACGCGCGGGCGTGCTCGGTGACCACCCGCAGCGACAGGTCGGCGCCTTCGTCGCGCCCGTAGACGCGGCCGGTGGCCGACTGCGTCCGCTCCAGGATCGGCGCCAGCAGGTCGGTCTCGAAGACGTTGTCGACGCCCTGGAGCAGGAAGGCGACGCGCTCCAGGCCCATGCCGGTGTCGATGTTCTTCTTGGGCAGCTCGCCCACGATGTTGAAGTCCGCGTCACGCAGGTTCTGCATGAACACGAGGTTCCAGATCTCGAGGTAGCGCTCCTCGTCGGCGATCGGGCCGCCCTCGAGGCCGTACTCGGGGCCGCGGTCGTAGTAGATCTCCGAGCAGGGGCCGCACGGGCCGGCAACGCCCATCGACCAGTAGTTGTCCTCCTTGTCGCGGCGCTGGATGCGCTCGGCGGGAACGCCGACCTCGCGCCACAGCTCCATCGCCTCGTCGTCGTCGAGGTAGACGGTCGCCCAGAGCCGGTCGGCCTCGAAGCCGAGCCGCTCGGTGACCAGCTCGTAGGCGTAGGCGATCGCTCCGGCCTTGAAGTAGTCGCCGAAGGAGAAGTTGCCGAGCATCTCGAAGAAGGTCAGGTGCCTGGTGGTGTGGCCCACGTTCTCGATGTCGGAGGTGCGGAAGCACTTCTGAACGCTGGTCGCCCTGGTGAAGTCCGGGACCACCTCGCCCAGGAAGTACGGCTTGAACTGGTTCATGCCCGCGTTGGCGAGCAGCAGCGTCGGATCGTTGGGGATCAGCGAGCTGGAAGGCACCAGACGGTGATCCCGCTCGACGAAGTAGTCGAGGAACCGGCGTCGGATCTCTGTGGAATTCATGTGCAAGGACCTCGTGCGCACTCGATCGGAGCTCGTCTGCCGCCGAGCCGGGCCTAGGCTAGGGTGCCTCGTCCCCCGGCTCGACGAGCTGAGCTCGCAGCTCGGCCTCGCGCTCGGCCATGGCGGCTCGCCCCTCCTGGAGGGCGTCGCCGAGACGCTCGCGCCAGTCACGGGCGAAGTCGAGCGCGCGCTCGCTCACCGAGCCGGGCGTGAGCCGCTCGGCCGTGCGGCGGGTCCAGCGCATGACCCCGATGCCGACGGCGGCGCCCAGGCCGATGCCGAACACCGTCCAGAAGGCCCGCTTCATCGCGGCGCTCCCTTCATCGGCGCCTCCGCCCACGCCGGCGCCTGCCGGCGGTTCCCTCGTCCTCCTCGGCCGCCTTGGCGACCGCACGGCGCAGGCCCCAGGCGAACGCGCTCAACCGCACCAGCGGGCTGGTGAGCGTGCTGGAGACCACGGTCACGACGTTGCCGACCGCGGTCGTGGCCGTCTCGGCGGTCGCCAGGATGCCGTCGACCCGGCCGATCTCCTGGTTGACCAGGGTGACGGTGGTGCCGACCTCGCCGAGCAGCGGCACGGTCTGCTTGGTGACGCCGTCGATCAGGTCCCTGGTCGAGGTGATCACGCGGAACAGGTTGGCCATGACGACGCAGAGGACCACCACCAGCGCGCCCACCAGGAAGGCGACGATGGTCCATGCGATGGCCAACAGGCTCACGTGGATGACTCCTCAGGATCGGTCAACTCAGTTCGGCTCGGGCGGCTGCGGTCTGGCATTGGCTCTGGCTTGCGGGGGGCGCCGGAGCCTCGCGGCGTGTCCGAGTCAGCGGGGAGGAGTCTACCTCGTGCGAGCCACTGCTCGGCCAGTGCGGGCTCACGCCCCTGGTCGCTGGGGCGATAGTAACCGCCTTGCAGCCCTTCTGGCAGGTAGTTTTGCGCCACCCAATGGCCTGGCCGGTCGTGCGGGTAGACGTAGCCGACGCCGATGCCGAGCGCCCGCTCGCCGCGGAAGGTCGCGCTCTGGAGGTGAGGTGGCACCTTCCCGGGCCGCGCCGCCTGCAATTCCGCGGTGGCGTCGCCGAGGGCCTTGTAGGCGCTGTTGGACTTGGGCGCGAGCGCCAGGTACACGGTGGCCTCCGCCAGGTTGAGGCGCGCCTCGGGCAGGCCCACGAACTCCAGCGCCTGGAAGGCCGCGACCGCCAGCGGCAGCGCCTGCGGATCGGCGAGGCCGACGTCCTCGCTGGCGGAGATCACCAGCCGGCGGGCGATGAAGCGCGGGTCCTCGCCAGCCTCCAGCATCCGGGCCAGGTAGTGCACGGCCGCGTCGGGGTCCGATCCGCGGATCGACTTGATGAAGGCGCTGGCCACGTCATAGTGCTGGTCGCCGGCGCGGTCGTAGGTCACCCGCGGCCGCTGCAACGCGTCCTCCACGTCCGCCAGCGTGATCCGGCGGTCGGCCGCGGGCTCGCCGGGGGCGGTGGGCGGCTCGGGCTCCTCGTGGTCGCCGGCCTGGCCGGCCGTGGGCTTCTCGCGGGCGCCGGGCGAGGGCTTCTCGTGGTCGCCGGGCGCGGCGGCCTCGGGGCCGGCGGGGGCGCGGTTGGTGACCACCAGCGCGGCGGCCTCCAGGGCGTTCAGCGCGTGCCGGGCGTCACCGTCGGCCCGCTGGACCAGGTGGTCGAGCGCGTCCGGGTCCAGGCTGAGGCCCTGAGCGCCGAGGCCGCGGTCGCGGTCGGCCAGCGCCCGCAGCACGATCGTCTTCAGCTCGTCGGCTTCCAGCGGCTCCAGCCGGAACAGCAGGGAGCGGCTCATCAGCGGGGTGTTGAGCGCGAAGAACGGGTTCTCGGTGGTCGCGCCGATCAGCACCACGGTCCGGTCCTCGACGCCGGGCAGCAGCGCGTCCTGCTGGCCCTTGTTGAAGCGGTGGATCTCGTCGATGAACAGGATCGTGCGCCGGCCGCTGGCGCCCAGGCGCTGGCGGGCAGCCTCCAGCACCGCGCGCACGTCCTTGACGCCGGCGCTGGTGGCCGACAGCTCCTCGAAGTGCGAGCGGGTCGCGCGGGCGACGATCTGCGCCAGCGAGGTCTTGCCGGTGCCCGCGGGCCCCCACAGGATCACCGAGCGCAGTTCGTCCGCCTCGATCAGCGCGCGCAGCGCGCTACCCGGGCCGAGCACGTGGGCCTGGCCCACGAACTCGTCGAGGTTGCGGGGGCGCATCCTGGCGGCGAGCGGCGCGGTCTCGGCGCCGATCTCCGCCGCCCTGGCCGAGAAAAGATCCATGATCCGGCCATGCTAGAGCGTGCGCCCCCTGGGTGCCCGGGCGGCGTGGCGCGCCTGGCGAACGCCGCGCCCGGGCGGAGACGTTTCGGCAGCGCTCCACGAGTGCCGTGGCTGGTCGACGTTTGCACCTGCTCGCTAAAGGAACAGGCGGGGTCCACCCCGACCGCTTCCGGTACCCGTCACCCGGGTGCCTTCCCTGATCGCGCGTATAGACCCCTACGTCGAAGTGTTGGCGCAAACGAAAAGCCAGCCACCAACAACGTCGGGCGCTGCCGACCCGCATTGAACACCAGCCCTGGGCACACGGCAAGTCAATCTAGCTCGATCGACCTAGTTACTCTGCGTAATGCCCCGGGCGTCTACGCACGCTTCCGCCCAAGCCAGCCCATGCGCGAGGATACGGGCATGCGTCACGCCCAGGACGAGACCAGCCCATTGGTGCCGGGCACCAGGTGGCGCCGCCTCGTGTGGGTGCTGCGCGCCATCCTGCGGCCGCGCTCGAACGCCTTGTCCTGGGGCGCCTCGAGGCGCGCGACCTGCCGGTCGCGGAGGTGCGGCTGGTGCGCGTCACCGACCTCGGCCCGTACCTGGCCGGCCCGGCCACCTGGTAGCACGGTCCTCCCCGTCGCGTTGGCGCGGGCGCGACACTTGGCCCAGACCACCTCCCCAGGAGACGGCGACCTAGCCGGCCGCGGGCTTGGGCGGGCCGGGATCGGCGGGGGCGCCGGTGAGGGGGTCGGCGCCCGACTGGGTCTTGGGGAAGGCGATCACCTCGCGGATCGAGCCGACGCCGGCGAGCAGCGTCACCACCCTGTCGAGCCCGAACGCGAACCCGCCGTGCGGCGGCGCCCCGTACTCCAGGCCGCGCAGGAAGAACCCGAACCGCTCGCGAGCCTCGTCCTGGCCGATCCCGAGCTTCTCGAAGACCTTGCGCTGCATGTCCGCCCGGTGGATACGGATGCTGCCACTCCCCAGCTCGACCCCGTTGAGGACCATGTCGTAGGCCCGCGCGGTCGCCTCCTCCGGCACCTCGGCGAAGGTGTCGACCCACTTGGCCGACGGCTGGGTGAACGGGTGGTGGGCAGCCTCCCAGCGCTCCTCGTCCTGGTTCCACTCGAACATCGGGAACTCGGTGACCCACAGGAAGTCCCACCTGCCCTCGGGGATCAGGCTCCGCTCCGCGGCCAGGCGTGTTCGCAGCTCGCCGAGCACCGTCCGCGCCACCGCGGTGCTGTCGGCGGCGATCAGCAGCAGGTCCCCGGGCTGGGCGCCGCTGACCCTGCGCAGCCCCGCGCGCTCCTCGTCGGAGAAGAACCTGTCGAGCGGCGAGCGGAGCCCATCGGCGTGGACCACCACCCACGCCAGCCCCCTGGCCCCTCTGGACTTGGCCGCCTCGGCGAGCATGTCGAGCTGCTTGCGCGACAGGTCGCCGCCGCCGTCGACCTTGAGGCCGAGCACCGAGCCCCTGGAGGACAGCGCCGAGGCGAACACGCCGACCTCGGTGGTGGCGAACACCTCGCCGAGGTCGATCAGCTCCATGCCGTAGCGCAGGTCAGGCTTGTCGCTGCCGAAGCGGCGCATCGCCTCGGCGTAGGTCAGCCGCGGGAACGGCAGCGGCAGCTCGACCCCTAGCACCTCGCGCCAGACGGTCGCCATCAGCGCCTCGCCGATCCGGTAGACGTCCTCTTCGTCGAGGAAGGACAGCTCCAGGTCGACCTGGGTGAACTCCGGCTGCCGGTCGGCCCGCAGCGCCTCGTCCCTGAAGCAGCGCACGATCTGGTAGTAGCGCTCCAGCCCGCTGACCATCAGCAGCTGCTTGAAGAGCTGCGGCGACTGCGGCAGCGCGTACATCTCCCCAGGCTGGAGGTGGGTGGTGACCAGGAAGTCGCGGGCGCCCTCGGGTGTGGACCGGGTCAGGTAGGGGGTCTCGACGTCGAGGAACCCGTGCTCCTCGAGGACGCGGCGGATCGCCGAGGTCGCCCTGGCCCGGAGCCGCAGCATGCGCTGCGCCGACGGGCGTCGAAGGTCCAGGTAGCGGTACTGGAGGCGCAGCACCTCGTCGACCTCGGTGCGGTCCTCGACCGGGAAGGGCGGGGTGGCCGACGGCGACAGCACCTCGAGGTCGCTGGCGATGACCTCGATCGCGCCGGTGGGCAGGTCGGGGTTCTCGTTGCCCGGGGGCCGGGCCGCGACCGTCCCCGCCACGCGCAGGCAGTCCTCGAGGCGGACGGCGTGGGCCGCCGTCGCCGCCTCGGGCGCCTGGTCGGGATGGACGACCACCTGGACGGTGCCGGAGGCGTCGCGCAGGTCCAGGAAGACCACCCCGCCGTGGTCGCGGCGGCGGGCGGCCCAGCCGGCCAGCCGGACCTCGGCGCCCGCGTCGGACGCGCGCAGCGTGCCGCAACCACGCGAGCGCATCGAGCCGAGCATAGGGCGGGTCACGGGGCAGCTCCTTGGTCGTCGGTTTCCGAAGGGTCGAGGCCCGCGGCGGCGCCCCCGGGGCCGGAGCGCGCGGGCTCCCCCGCCGCGGCGGCGATGCGCGCGACCGCGGGGACCACGGAGTCCAGCGGGACGCGGACCTGGTCCCTGGCGGCCATGTCGCGGACGCTCGCCTCACCCGCCGCCAGCTCCTCGTCGCCGAGCAGCACGACCGCCCGGGCGCCCGCCTTGGCGGCGGCCTTCATGTGGCCGCGCAGGGTGCGCTCGGCGTAGGGCTGGTCGGCGGCGACGCCGGCGCGGCGCAGGTCGCGGACGAGCGTCAGCGCCCTGCCGCGCGCCGCCGGGGTGAGCGGCAGCACCAGCGCCTGGAGCTGCACAGGCGCCTCGGGCAGGCGGCCGGCGCGCTCCAGCGCCAGCACGGTGCGGTCCAGCCCCAGCGCCCAGCCGACGCCCGGGGCCGGCGGCCCGCCGACCAGCTCGGACAGGCCGTCGTAGCGGCCGCCGCCGCCGAGCGCGTTCTGCGCGGCCTCCAGCGCGTCCGCCTGCCACTCGAAGGTGGTGCGCATGTAGTAGTCGAGCCCGCGGACCAGCCGCGGCGCCTCGACCCACGCCACGCCCGCCTCGGCGAGCAGGCTCCGCACGGTGTCGTCGTGGGCCTTGCAGTCGGCGCAGAGCGAGTCCCGCATCAGCGGGGCGTCCGCGGTCAGCTCCTGCACGTAGGGGTCCTTCATGTCGAGCACGCGCAGCGGGTTCTGCTCGGCCCGGGCGCGGACCTCGCTCGGCAGCTTGTCGCCGAGGCCGCGCAGGAACTCCAGCAGCCGCTCGCGGTAGACGGGGCGGCACTCGCCGTTGCCGAGGCTGGTGAGCAGCAGCGTCACCTCGATCCCGAGCGCCCGGAAGACCTCGTGCCCGACCAGGACCACGTCGGCGTCCACCGCCGGCTCGGCGCTGCCGATCGCCTCGATGTCGACCTGGTGGAACTGCCGCTGGCGGCCCGCCTGGGGCCGCTCGTAGCGGAAGCTCGGCCCGCTGAAGGCGACCTTCACCAGGCCGCCGCCGAGCCGCCCGTGCTCGATCAGCGCCCGCATCGCGCCGGCGGTCAGCTCGGGACGCAGGGTGACCGATCGTCCGCCCTTGTCGGTGAAGGTGTACATCTCCTTCTGGACGACGTCGGTGGACTGGCCGACGCCCCGGGCGAACAGCCCCGTCTCCTCGAAGATCGGCGTCTCCATCCGCTGGTAGCCGGCCAGGCGGGCCTGCTCCAGCATGGTCAGCTCGACCCTGGCGCGGACCTCGGCCAGCGGCGGCAGGTAGTCGAAGGTGCCCTTGGGCGCCTCGAAGCGGTCAGTCATCGCCGGTCACCCGCGACCAGGTCCGCGAGGAACGGATTGGTGGCACGCTCGCGCCCGACGGTGGTGTGGCCGCCGTGGCCGGGCAGCACTTCGGTCTCGTCGGGCAGGGTCAGGAACCGGTTGGCCAGCGAGGCGAGCATCTGCGACATGGAGCCGCCGGGCAGGTCCACCCGCCCGATGGAGCCGGCGAACACCAGGTCGCCGGCCAGCAGTGTGCCCGGCGTGCGGAAGGTGACGTGCCCGGGCGTGTGGCCGGGGGTGTGGTCGACGGTCAGCCGCAGGCCGGCCAGCTCGATGACCTGGCCGTCGGCCAGCTCGCGGACGTCGTCGGGCTCCTGGAACCGCAGTGAGCCGAAGACGGCGTCCAGGCCCGGTCCCAGCGCGGCCAGCGGGTCGGTGAGCAGGTGCCGGTCCGCCGGGTGCACGTACGCGGGGATGCCGTGGGCGCCGGCCAGCGGCGCCACTGTCCACATGTGGTCCAGGTGGCCGTGGGTCAGCAGCGCGGCCACCGGCTCGAGGCGGTGGCGGGCGCAGAGCTCGTCGATCCCGGGCAGGGCGTCCTGGCCGGGGTCGACGACCAGCGCCTCGGAGCCGGGTCCGGTGGCCAGCAGGTAGCAGTTGGTCTGAAAGCTGCCGGCGGGAAATTCGGCGATCAGCATGGGGCTATCGGTTCCGGAGAGGATACGGCTGTTGAGCGCGAGTCTAGCGGAACCGCCTCGAGGGCCCACTTGGTTTTCCACAGCCGCCAGGGTGCGGCGGAAGGCCCGGCCAGCGGGTCAACCGGCCCTTGCCGCCGGGCCAAACGGGCGCCTGTCCAATTTTGCGCGCAAGGCTTTAGACTCCAACCACACGGGTCAGCGCGCTCCTGCCGTGGGCTGCGCGATCCACCACCGCACGTCCGCCCGGAGGGACCACCGATGCCGAGCAAGACACGCCAACGGGAGCTGGCCAGGCTCAAGGCCAGGCGCGAACAGGAACGCCGCCAGATCCGGCGACGCCGCGCCATGCTCACCTATGGGACGCTCGGGATCGTCATCGTCGTCGCGGCGGTCGGCGGCGGGCTCGTGCTCGCCAACCGGCCGAGCTCCAAGCCCTCGGCGTCTCCGGCGACCACCACGCCCACCGCGACGACCGTGGCCCCCACCGGCGCGCGCATCGACGCGCCGACCGCTCCTGCGACGGTGGCCTGCGGCGGCAAGCTGCCGGCCAGGCACGCGCACCCGATGGCCAAGTCCGCGCCCACCACGCGGCTGGACCCCGCGCGCACCTACACGGCCACCTTCCAGACCTCGTGCGGCTCGTTCAGCGTCCGGATGGACCCCTCCAGCGCGCCGATCGCCGCCGCCAACTTCGTCTCGCTGGCGCGGAAGGGCTTCTACGACTCCACCTGGTTCCACCGGATCCTGCCCGGCGGCAACAACATCGGCGTGGTCCAGGGCGGCGACCCGCAGGGCACCGGCCAGGGCGGTCCCGGCTACACCATCAAGGACGAGCCGGCCAAGGGGAAGGCCTACACCAAGTACACGATCGCCATGGCCAAGGCCTCGACCCCGAACTCGGCGGGCAGCCAGTTCTTCATCAACACCACCGACAACAACAACGCGGGCTGGAAGGGGGCCTACGCGGTCTTCGGCAAGGTCGTCTCCGGCCAGTCGGTGGTCGACAAGATCGGCCAGGTGCCGGTCGGCGGTCAGAACGGCGACTCCCCCACCCAGGCGGTGTGGATCGAGAAGCTGACCGTCAAGGTCTCCTAGTCCGCCCGGTCCACCTCAGCGCGGCCTCAGCGCGACCAGCAGGTCGCGCACGATCGCCTGGTCCACGTGGTGCTGGAACCGCTGGTAGGCGTCGCCGGTCGCGGCCAGGCTGACCTGGAGCCGCCGGCAGGACCAGCAGCGCGTGGCGGGTCATGGCGGCGCCTCAGAACGAGCGCGCACTGTCCAGCAGGATGGTGACGGGCCCGTCGCCGGCCGACTCGATGGTCATCTCCGCGCCGAAGCGGCCGGTGGCGGTCTTGACGCCGCCGGCGCCCAGCCGCTCGGCCACCGCCGCGACCAGCGGCGCGGCCTGCTCGGGCCGGGCGGCCGCCACGAACGAGGGCCTGCGCCCCCTGCGGGTGTCGCCGTACAAGGTGAACTGGCTCACCACCAGGGCGCCGCCGCCGGACTCGACCACCGAGCGGTTCATCTTGCCGTCGGCGTCCTCGAACACCCGCAGCGTGGCGACCTTGTCGGCGAGCCAGGCGGCCTGGGCCGACCCGTCGTCGTGGGTGACCCCGACCAGCACCAGCAGGCCGGCGCCGATCTCGCCGACGACCTCTGTGTTCACCAGCACCCGAGCCCACGCGACCCTAGAGACCACGGCGCGCACGGGCTGGCTACTCCTCCTCGGAGCCGGTGCCCTGCGGGACGACCCGGAAGGCGTCGTAGACGCCGTCCACGCGCTTGACCGCGGCCAGCACGTGGGCGAGGTGGGAGATGTCGGCCAGCTCGAAGGTGAACCGAAGGGTGGCGATCCGGTCGCGCCCGGTGGCGACCGTGGCCGACACGATGTTGACGTGGTGGTCCGAAAGGACCTCGGTGATGTCGCGGAGCAGCTTGGTGCGGTCCAGCGCCTCCACCTGGATGGTGACCGCGAACACCGACGGGCCGGAGCTGTCCCAGGACACGTCGATCATGCGGTTGGGGTGGCGCTGCAGGTCGGCGGCGTTGGGACAGTCGGAGCGGTGGACGCTGACGCCGTGCCCGCGGGTGACGAATCCGATGATCGGGTCACGCGGTACCGGGGTGCAACATCGGGCGAGCTTGACCCAGACGTCGTCGACCCCCTTGACCAGCACGCCCCGGCTGGCCGGCAGCGAGCGCGCGGGCCGGATGGCGCGGTGCAGGGGGAGGTCGTCGTCCTCCTGCTCCTCCTCGCCGAGGTCGGCCTGGAGGCGGTTGACCACGCTGGTGGCGGTGACCTGACCCGAGCCGACTCCGGCGTAGAGGGCGTCCAGCGTGGGGAAGCGCATCTCGGAGGCCAGCGCCGCCAGGGCGCCGCCCTGGGTGAGCCGCTGCAGCGGCAGGCCGGCCTTGCGGAGGGCGCGGACCAGCGACTCCTTGCCGGCCTCGATGGCGTCCTCGCGACGCTCCTTGGAGAACCACTGCCGGATCTTGTTGCGCGCCCGCGGTGTCTTGACGATCGCCAGCCAGTCCCGCGACGGACCGGCGTCGGGTGCCTTGGAGGTGAAGATCTCGACCGTCTCGCCGTTCTGGAGCGCGTACTCCAGCGGCACCAGCCGCTTGTTGACGCGCGCGCCCACGCAGCGGTGGCCGACCTCGGTGTGCACGGCGTAGGCGAAGTCGATCGGGGTCGCGCCCGCCGGGAGCTGGAAGACGTCGCCCTTGGGGGTGAAGACGAACACCTCGTCGACGTAGAGGTCGGTCTTGAGGTTGTCGATGAAGTCCTTGGGGTCCGACAGCTCGCGCTGCCAGTCGATGAGCTGCCGTAACCAGCCCATCTCCTGCTCGGTGGTGACCCCGCCCTTGCCGTCGCGCGACTTGTAGCGCCAGTGCGCGGCGATGCCGTACTCGGCGGTCTGGTGCATCGACTTGGTGCGGATCTGGATCTCCAGCGGCTTGCCCTCGGGTCCCACCACCGTGGTGTGCAAGCTCTGGTAGAGGTTGAACTTGGGCATCGCGATGTAGTCCTTGAAGCGCCCCGGTACCGGCTTCCAGAGCGCGTGGACCTGCCCGAGCGCGGCGTAGCAGTCCTTGATCGAATCGGTGAGGACGCGGACGCCGACGAGGTCGAAGATGTCGGAGAACTCCTTGCCGCGCAGCACCATCTTCTCGTAGATGGAGTAGTAGTGCTTCGGCCGGCCGGTGATCTCCGCGCGGATCTTCAAGGACTTGAGCTGCGCGTTGACCTGGTCGATCACCGTGGCGAGGTACTTCTCGCGCTCCGGCTGGCGCTCGGTGGTCATGCGCACGATCTCTTCGTAGCGCTTGGGGTACAGCGCGGCGAAGGCCAGGTCCTCGAGCTCCCACTTGACCTGGTGCATGCCCAGCCGGTTGGCCAGCGGCGCGTAGATCTCCAGGGTCTCGCGCGCCTTGCGCTCCTGCTTCTCGCGCGGCAGGTAGCCGACGTCGCGCATGTTGTTGAGCCGGTCGGCCAGCTTGATCAGCAGCACGCGGATGTCGCGGGCCATGGCGATGACCATCTTGCGGATGGTCTCGGCCTGGGCCGCCTCGCGGGTCTCGAAGCCGATCCGGTCCAGCTTGGTGAGGCCGTCGGTGATCTTGGCCACCTCGGGCCCGAACTGGGCCTCGACCTCGGCCAGGGTCATGGAGGTGTCCTCGACCACGTCATGGAGCAGCGCCGCGATGATCGAGGTCGCGTCCAGCCCGAGGTCGGCGACGATCATCGCCACGCCCAGCGGATGGGCGACGAAGGGAAGGCCCGACTTCCGCACCTGGCCGGTGTGCTTCTCACTGGCGACCTCGTAGGCGCGGCGGACCAGCACCAGGTCGGCGCGGGGGTTGCGGTGCTTCATCTTGCGGAGCAGCCGCTCGACGTCGGGCTCGGGTGGCGCCTCCGCGTCGTAGGGGCGGAGCAGGCTTACCGCGAGCCCGTCGGTGGAGGACTCGGGGGTGCCGTCCTGGCCGTCCGAGCGCTCAGCGGAGCCGAGCTCGCGGTCAACCGCCAGCCCGTTGGGGACCGCCGCCCCATGCTGCTGCGCCATCGGCCCACCCACGCATTCCTCACACCCCGCATTGCCGTTACGCGGGGCAACCCTACGATGAGGAGTCCAACTTACCCCACGTCATGCCGCGATCGCTGCAAATCGACGAGGCAATACGAGCAAAAGCGTAGGCCTGGTGTGGAGCGGGCCTGAGAGCGCCGGTCACGGACGCGCGGTGCGCGCCGCCGCCGCCGGCCCCCGCGACCGCAGGTGGTCGAGGCGCGGCACCGGTCCATGACCGGCGCTCTTTAGTACCTGATCAAGCTGAAGAACTCGTAGCCCTCGATCAATTGGCGTCCACCGAGGAAGCCGAGCTCGATCAGGGTGGCGATGCCAATCACCTTGCCGCCGAGCCGTTCCACCAGGCGGGCCGAGGCGCGGGCGGTCCCGCCGGTGGCCAGCACGTCGTCGACGATCAGCACGCGCTGGCCCGGCGAGATCGCGTCCGCGTGGATCTCGAGGGTGGCGGTCCCGTACTCGAGGCTGTACTCCTCCGACTCCACGGCGGCGGGCAGTTTGCCGGCCTTGCGGACGGGCACGAAGCCGGCTCCGAAGTGGTAGGCGACCGGCGAGGCCAGGATGAACCCCCTGGCCTCGATGCCGAGCACGCGGTCGACGTTGCCGCGTCCGAAGTGGACGACCGTCTCATCGATCACCGACGAGAAGGCGACCTGGTCCGCCAGCAGCGGGGTGATGTCCTTGAAGATGACGCCCTTCTGCGGGAAATCCGGGACGTCACGGATCAGGGCGCGGAGGCGGTCGGTATCGATAGGCACGGTAGTTTGCTCTCCTTCAGCGACGGCGCCGCTTCGCCGAGCGTGATGGCTGCCGGCCGGAGGACTTGCGGCGTTGCTGGGCTGGACGTGGCTTCTGTGGTTGGCGTGGGGCGGGAGCGGCGGCCCGCGCCGGCTCCTCGACTTCCTCGATCTCCTCGTCGGCCTCAAGATGTAGGCCGTTGGGGGCGTCCGCTTCGAGCACGGGCGCTTCCTCAGCCGGTCGACGGCCGCCGTCGTCCTTGCGGCGCCGCCCGCCCGCTCCCGCCGGAGCCTCCACCGGCTTGCGCGACCCGCGCGAGGCGACCTGACCGGCGCGCGCCGGCGTCTCCTCGGCGGCGCCGGCGGCCGCCAGCCTGGCCACCCGGGCGGTGAGCTGGCGGTTGCGGGGCTCGGTCTCCTTCCAGAGGGCCAGGAACGGCGTGGCGATGAAGATCGAGGAGTAGGTCCCGGCGGCGACGCCGACGAACAGCGCCAGTGAGAGGTCCTTGATCGTCTCGGCGCCGAGCAGCACCGCGCCGACGACCAGCAGCGCACCGATCGGCAGCAGCGAGGCCAGCGAGGTGTTCAGCGACCGGACCAGTGTCTGGTTGACGGCGCGGTTGGCCGCCTCCGAGTAGGTCAGCCGCGACATCGAGCTCAGCTCGCCGGTGTTCTCGCGGACCTTGTCGAACACCACCACCGTGTCGTAGAGCGAGTACCCGAGGATGGTCAGCAGGCCGATCACGGTCGCGGGCGTGACCTCGAAGCGCGCCAGCGCGTAGACCCCCGCGGTGATGAGCAGGTCGTGGACCAGGGCGATCAGCGCGGAGACCGACATCTTGAAGTCGAACCGCAGCGACACGTAGGCGACGATCACCGCCAGGAACACGGCCAGGGCGATCAGCGCCTTGCGGCTGACCGTGGACCCCCAGGTCGAGCCGACCACCGAGTTCGACACCTGGGACGGCTGCGTGCCGGTGACCCTGGCGAGGTCGGCGCGCACCTTGGCGATCTGGGCGGAGGTGAGCGAGGCGGTCTCGACCTGGACCTGCGTCGGCTTGCCCGGCTGGCTGGCGATCTGCACGACCTTCGCGACCGGGCCGAGCGCGTCGGAGACCTGTGCCTGGGTGACCGGGTGGGCGGGCTGGACGCTGAACACGCCGCCGCCCTTGAAGTCGATGCCGAACTTGAGGCCCGGGACGAACAAGGCGATCAGCGAGATCAGCATGGCCACGCCAGAGATCAGGAACCACGTCCGCCAGCGGCCGACGTAGTCGAAGCTGATCTCGCCGTGGTACAGGCGACTGGCGATGGACACGGGGGTGGACTCCTCCTCGTTCGAAATCCTAGACGGCGGCGCGGATGCCCACGAACCGCCCTTCCTGGAACAGCCGCGTCCGGGTGAGCAGGCTCACCGCCGGCCGGCCGTAGGACCAGACGGCGAAGAAGTCGATGAGCGTGGCCAGACCGAGGGTGAACGCGAACCCGCGGACCGGGCCGATGGCGAAGATGTACAGCACCAGCGCCGCGGCGAACGACACCGTGTTGGCCGACACCAGGGTGTGGAACGAGCGGGCCCAGCCGCGGTCGACGGAGGTGCGCAGGGTTCGACCCTCGCGCACCTCGTCTTTGAGCCGTTCGAAGAACACCACGTAGGAGTCGGCCGAGATGCCGATGGCGACGATCAGGCCGGCGATCCCGGCGAGCGTGAGCGTGAAGCCGATCAGCTTGCCCATGAGCAGGACGATGCCGACGTTCAGGGCGGCGGCGATCGCCAGGCCACCCCAGATCACCAGCCCCAGGCCACGGTAGAACAGCAGCACGTAGACGAAGGTGGCGGCCAGGCCGATGATGCCGGCGATCAGGCCGGCGCGCAGCGAGTCACTCCCCAGCGTGGCGCTCACGGTGTTCTGATCGATGTTCTGGAGCGTCAGCGGCAGCGCGCCGGTGGCGATCAGCGGCGCCAGGAACTCGGCCTCGGACTGGGTCTGCCCATTGATCACGGCGGAGCCGCCGGTGATGCCGTGGTTGCAACTGATGTTGGAGTCCGCGGCCACGGGCGGGTGGTTGATCACCACCGAGTCCAGGGTGATCGCGATCTCGCGCTTGGGGTCGCCGACGGGGTTGCAGGCGGCCGCGCCGGTCAGCTTCTCGAAGGCGGTGTTGCCCTTGCCGGAGAAGGTGAGCTGGGTCTCCCACTGGCCGGTGGAGACGCCATTGGTCGCGGTCTGGATCTGCGCGTGGGCGCCGGTGATGTCGGTGCCGCCGAGCGCGACCGGGCCCATCTGCAGCTTGGTGGCGTTGGCGGTGGGCCGCTGCTGGCCGGACTCCGTCGCGCAGAGCACCGTCTGCTGGTTCGGCTTGTCCTTGGCGAGCCAGGTGTCCGGTTTGCCGCAGTCCACCTTGTCGAAGGGCGCCTGCTTGTACTTGGGGTCGCTGGCGGCCACCTCCGCGAGCACCGGCCGGAACTGGAGCTGCGCCGTGGTGCCCACCGCCCGGATGACGTCGTCGGAGTTCTGCACGTCGGGGATCGCCACCACGATGTTGCCGCCCTCGTTGGTGACCTCCGACTCCGCGACACCCTTGGAGTTCACGCGGTTGCGGATGATGTCGATGGTGGTGTCGATCTGCTGCTTGGTCGGGGCGCCACCGTTGGGGTTGTGCGGCTTGAAGGTGACGCTGGTCCCACCACGCAGGTCGAGCCCGAGCCTGGGCTTGATGTTGAAGGCCGCGATCGAGCCCCACACGCCGGCGACCACCACCAAGACGGCAACCAGCGGCACGACCAGCCGACGCTTTCCTGGCACTGCCTTGCGCTCCTTCGTCCTCGGGTCCGCCGCCCTGCCTCAGAGCAGCGAATGACCGTTCACGGTCATGCGAAACTTGCAGCCGAGCCCTTCGGCGGCACGGCGGCACATCATCATTCGGTGCAGGAAGATCTCAAAATACTCGAGAATGTCCGAGACTTCCGTATCGATCTCCAGCTCGAGCGTCACCGTCTTCTGGTCGGCGTCGACCCGGACGAACGAGTGAGTTGCCGAGAAGTTCACTCTATCGTGAATGTCGAACTCGACTTGGGCGTCCTTGCGTACCCTGGAGCGGTGCACGTCGGACTTGTCGGCGATGACCACCGCGGCGGCCACCGGGGAGACGGCGTTGCCCAGCTCCTCCTCGTGGTTGCCGATGGCGCCGATCACCAGCCCGATGTCCTCGGTCGGCATGCCCAGCTCGGCCAGTATCGGCATGGCGATCAACGCCGAGGTCTGCGGGTGGTTGTGCCGGCTGACCACGTTGCCGACGTCGTGCAGGTGCCCCGCGATCGCGGCCAGCTCGGCCAGGTGACGGTCACTGCCGAGCCGGTCCAGGATGTTGAAGGCGATGCGGCCAACCAGGTTGGCGTGGCGGAAGCCGTGCTCCGTGTAGCCGAGCTGGGCGGTGAACTGGTCGGCGAGTGCCAGGTATGTCTGCACGACCTTGTTCCCCGCCACCTCGTCGAGGAGGCGCAGCTCGCTCGCCGCGTCGCGGCCTGGTTCGCCGCTGGTCGTCACGGCTCGTCGCTCTCCGGCTCGTCTGGCTCGTCGGGCTTTTCTTCGGTCGGCGTCACCTTACCGGAGATGGCACGCCGGGTGAGCCGAGCCTCGACGCCAGGGGAAAGCTCGACCGTCACCACGTCGCCGTCGAAGCGGCGGATCGTGCCGAAGAAGCCGGCGAAGGTCATGATCTCGTCGCCGAGCTCCAGCGAGGACTGCAGCTGCTGCTGCGACCGCAGACGGTTGCGCTGCGGACGCACGATCAAGAAGTAGAAGAACGCGACGAGCAACGCGAGGAAGACAAGCTGCGCAGCACCAGTATTCATAGTTCGAGGACCTCCGAGAAGCCCGGGCGGATCGATCTCCGGCCAGCATCCCACCGCGGGCTGGGCCTGGTGGATCGCGCGACGGGAGCGCCGCAGCCCAAAGGCTGCGACGCAGGCGCCATCCTAGGCATGGAGCCGAGCCCGGTCAACTGGCCTTCCTTTCTGCTACGGCATCTGAGCTGGGGTTTCCGAGCGGCGGGGCGCTTGGTTCCCCGTCGCCCCAGGCACTCGGGCCCCCCGCGGCCGCGATTTCCAGGTCGCCAGCCGCCGCGCGCTTGCACCGCCGTCCCAGCGTAACGGCACCGCCACCCTAACGTGGCCACCCCGCGCGCCTCGGCGCGGCGGGGCGCGGTGGGTGCGGCTCGCGGCCCCCGCCGAGGCCCTGGGCGCGGGGGTGCGGCTCGCTGCCCCCCGCCGGCCGCCCCGCCCTCCCTTCGGGCTACAGGTCGAAGAGGGCGTCTGGAGCGGGGGCGGTGTCGCGGGGGGGCACCCTGCCGAGGTGGGCGTAGGCGGCGGCGCTGGCGACCCGCCCCCGCGGTGTTCGTTGCAGGAAGCCGAGCTGGATCAGGTACGGCTCGGCGACGTCCTCGACCGTGTCGGGCTCCTCGCCAACCGACACGGCCAGGGTCGTCAGCCCGACCGGCTGCCCGGCGTAGCGCTCGCAGAGGACCTTGAGCAGGGCCAGGTCCAGCTTGTCCAGGCCCAGCCGGTCGACCTCGAACAGGTCGAGCGCCTGCTCGGCGGTGGGCGCGTCGACGTGGCCGTTGCTGCGGACCTCGGCGAAGTCGCGGACGCGGCGCAGCAGGCGGTTGGCGATCCGGGGCGTCCCCCGCGAGCGCCGGGCCAGCAGCTCGGCGCCGTCGGCTTCGATGTCGACCCCGAGGATCGCCGCCGACCGGCTGACGATCGCCCGCAGCTCCTCCGCCTGGTAGAAGTCGAGCCGGGCGGAGAACCCGAAGCGGTCGCGCAGCGGCGAGGTGATCAGCCCGGTCCGGGTGGTGGCCGCCACCAGCGTGAAGCGCGGCAGGTCCAGACGGAGGCTGCGGGCTCCCGGTCCCTTGCCGAGGACGACATCGATCTGGAAGTCCTCCATGGCCGGGTAGAGCACCTCTTCGACCGCCCGCGGCAGGCGGTGGATCTCGTCCACGAACAGCACGTCGCCGGGCTCCAGGCCGGTGAGGATGGCGGCCAGGTCCCCCGCCCGCTCCAGCGCCGGCCCCGAGGTGACCCGGAAGCTCGCCCCCAGCTCGTTGGCGACGATCGCTGCGAGGCTGGTCTTGCCGAGGCCGGGCGGCCCGGAGAACAGCAGGTGATCCGGCGGCAGGCCGCGGCGGCGGGCCGACTCGAGCACGATCGCCAGCTGCTCCCTGGCGCGAGCCTGGCCGACGAACTCGTCGAGCCGGCGGGGGCGCAGGCTGCCCTCGGTGACCCGCTCCTCCGGGGTCGCGCTCGGCTCCAGCAGGTCGGTCACCGGGCCAGCCCCCGCAGAGCCAGGCGGAGCAGCTCCTCGGTCGGGAGCGCTCCGGCGTCGTCGGGCAGCGATTCGAGCGCGGTCTTGACCTCGGTCGGGGCGTAGCCGAGGGCGGCCAGCGCCTCGCGGACCTCGGCGTAGGCGGGACGGGCGGTCGGCTCGGAGGGCAGCTCCAGACCGCCGTCGCCGAACTTGCCCTTGAGCTCGAGGATCAGGCGGGCGGCGCCCTTGCGGCCAATGCCGGGGACCAGCGTGAGCGCGTCGGCGTCACCGGCATTGACCGCCCGCCGCAGGGCGTCCGGGGAGTGGACCGACAGCAACGCCAGCGCCAGCTTGGGCCCCACCCCGCCGGCGCCGAGCAGCTGCTCGAACACGTGCCGCTCGTCGGCGCTCAGGAAGCCGTACAGCGCCAGGGCGTCCTCACGCACGTAGGTGACCGTGTGGACCAGGACCTCGCCGCCGCGCGCCAGCGAGGCGAGCGCCTTGGGGGTGAGGAACACGCGATACCCCACCCCGCCCACGTCGATCACGGCACCGTCGGGCAGCACGTCGGCCAGCCGCCCGCGCAGGGAGGCGATCATGGTCCCCTCCAGGGAGATGTCGGCGCGGCCCTGGCCAGCCAGTCAGCCGCGGTGGCGGCGCCGAGCCCACCGGTCCCGCCAGCGCCAGTCACGCCGGAGCCGGGCGCGCCGGAGCCGGGCGCGCGGGTGCCATCGTGGCCGCCGTGGGAGGCGGTCGCGCTGGCGTGGTGCAGGTGGCAGAGGGCCACGGCCAGGGCATCGGCGGTGTCTGCGGGGGTCGGCACGGCCTCCAGGTGCAGCAGCACGCGGACCATGTAGCCGATCTGCGCCTTGGGGGCCGAGCCGGTGCCGGTCACCGCGCGCTTGACCTGGGAGGGCGTGTAGGCCGCGACCGGCAGGCCCTGCTCGGCGGCGACCAGCAGCGCCACGCCGGACGCCTGGCCCACGGTCATGGCGGTGCGCACGTTGGCGTTGACGAACAGCCGCTCGATCGCGAACGAGTCGGGATCGTAGCGGGCGACGACGTCGCGAAGGCGGGCGGCCAGCTCGGCCAGGCGAGGCGCGACCGCCTCACCACGGGTGTGGACGGTGCCGTAGCCGAGCGCGGTGGCGCCGCGCGCGGCCCGCTCGACCACCGCCCAGCCGCAGCGGCCGAGCCCGGGGTCGATCCCGAGCACCCGCACCCCGCCACCCCCTTCCAACCCGCTCCGAACTGGTGTTTGGGCGAGCCTAACCGGTCCAGCGGGTGCACTCAACCACGACAGGCAAAGTTGTGGACAAGTCGGCGCGTCGGCGTCCGCCGTCCGCTGGACAAGCGGCGGCCGGCCGAGGATGCTCCCGGGAGTCGGCAACCGAGCGCTGAGCTGGAGGTGTGTGGTGCGCGCCCTGTCCACCATCCTGGTGCTGCTGGTGATCGGCGCGCTGCTCGTCTACACGCTCAGGCGACGGCGCTGAACGCGCCAGGATGCTTGCTTGCAATGCCAACGGGACCCGCCAGTTGAACCGCAGGGGCCGCGACGGTCGTGGTTGCCTCGGCCGTAACACCAGCGCCCTGGTCCCAGCGCTCGGAGCTCCAGATGTCCTGGCGCTCTCACTCCGACATCGGACGGCGCTGAAGCCGCCTGCTTGCCGCTCATCGCGCATAACC
>WNGF01001748.1_pt1 | contig 31443 bp, 26 predicted proteins | sample 5400641 | NCBI WGS metagenome assembly WNGF01 (sample SAMN13153371, study PRJNA577476) | soil metagenome | isolation source: 80 cm soil or saprolite under grassland replicate 2 | place: USA:California | collected 2016-06-15 | reverse complement strand
CGCCCCCCGGCAGCCGCGGTCCCGGAATGGCCATGATGCCCATGGGCCCGCCCGTCAGGCTCCAGCGATTGGCGGTGACCTCGGCCATGAAGCCGAAGGCCACCGTGACCATGGCGAGGTACGGCCCCTTGGCGCGGAGCGAGGGCAGGGCCAGCAGGGCGCCGCAGAGGCCGGCGAGGACGACACCGGCAGGCGCGGAGAGCCAGAAGGGCAGGCCGAGCCGCGTGGCCAGCAGCGCCGACGTATAGGCGCCGACGGCGTAGAGCCCGGCGTGTCCAAGCGAGATCTGGCCCGTCCAGCCCACGAGGATGTCGAGGCCGAGAGTGGCGATGAAGAGATAGGCGAGCGACTGCAGCACGAGGATGAAGAATGGATCGGCGAAGATCAGCGGCAGGGCAAATACGACGGCCGCCACCCCAACGAACGCGGCCCACTGGCGGGGACCGGTGTGGGCCAATATGGGCAGACGCACGCTACACCTTCTCTATCTCTTTTTTCCCCATGAGCCCGGTCGGGCGCAGGGCGAGGATGAGGAGAATGACGAGAAAGGTGATGCCTTCCTTGAGATTGGAATTGATGATGCCGAAGAGCTGCTCGAGCAGCCCGATGACGAGGCCCCCGACAAGGATGCCGATGGGATTCTCGAGCCCGCCGAAGATCGCGGCGGCGAAGGCCTTGATGCCGGGCACGGTGCCCATGTAGGCCCAGGCGAAGGTGATGGGCGCGATGAGGATGCCGCCCAGTCCCGCGAGCGCCGAGGAGATGACGAAGGCCAGCACGATCATGCGCTGGACATTGATGCCCATGACGGCGGCGGCGTTGCGGTTGAAGGCGACGGCGGTGAGCGCTTTGCCGAGCACCGCGCGCTTGAGGAAGACCTGGACCAGCAGCACGGTGCCAATGGCGGCCACGATGATGAAGAGCTCCTGGGGGAAGATGCCCGCGGGACCCACGCGCAGCACGGCATCGCCGAAGGGCGAGGGGAACTTGATCTGCTCCGGCCCCCAGATCTGCACCGCGGCGTTTTTGAGGATGATGCTGATGGCGACGGTGCTGAGCACCCAGGACAGCGACAGGGCGTGCCGGAGCACGGGGCGGATGGCCACGCGCTCGAGCCCGATCCCCATGAGGCCGACGAGGATGACGGCGCCCGCGACCGCCACGCCATAGGGCAGACCCAGCGTGACGTAGCAGGTGAGGCCGAACAGGGCGCCCATCATCAGGAACTCGCCCTGGCCGAAGTTGAGAGCGCCCGTGGTGATGAAGGTGACGTAGTAGCCCTGGGCGATCAGCGCATACACGCTGCCGATCGACAGGCCGCTGACCACGGCCTGCCAGAGCTTGACGAAGAAGGTTTCCACCTACTCCGCGCGGACCAGCTTGCCGTTCTTCCAGATAGCCAAGAAGCCGCTCTCGCGCCCGAGGGCCTCGTGGTTGTCCGGCGCGTACGGCCGCGGCTTCATCTTCGTCACCGCCTCCGCGAAGTCGCTGATCTCCTCCAGCGCGTCGCGGATCTTCTTGGGGTCGGGGCCCACGCGGTCCAGCGCGCGCAGCGCAAGGCGCGTGCCGTCGTAGGTCTGCGCGGTGGCCACGGGATGGAAGTCGCCGCCCTGGTCCTTGAAGCGCTGCTCGACCTTGGCGTGGAGCTTCTTGGCGTTCTCGCTGTGGTCCGGGGTGTAGGACGTGACGGCCATGACGCCCTCCACCGTCTCCTTGCCGCCCAGCTTCAGGAAGTTGGGAGCGATGAGGGCCCACGTCGAAGTCCACGGCACCCCGAGCTGGATCTTCTGCATGCTCTTGGCGATCTGCACGCCGGCGGGGGCCAGCGAGTAGGAGATGATGAAGTCCACCTTGGCGTCCTTCATCTTGGTCAGCTGGGGCGTCATGTCGGTGTCGTTCTGGTCGAAGACCTCGGGCCCGGCCACCACGTTGATCTTGGCGTCCTTCAGGAGCTTCAACGCCGTGTCGCGCCCACTCTGCCCCCAGCCTGTCGAGTCGTGCATGAGCCCGATCCGCTGGTACTTCTTCTTCTGGATGTGGTCGATCATGAACGAGGTCTGGATGCCGTCGTTCAGCGAGACGCGGAAGATGTAGCTCTTCGGCGCCTTGGCGTAGCGCTCGATGATGGGCTCGGCGGTGGCGATGGTGTCCATGAGCGGCATCTCCATCCTCTGGCAGATGTCGATGATGGCGAGGGCGACCCCGGAGTTGACCGGCCCCACGATGGCGAAGACCTTGTCGCGCGTGATCATGCGCGTGACGTTCTCGACGCCCTTGGCCGGCTTGGTCTCGTCGTCGTAGACCACCGTCTCGACCTTCTGGCCTTTGTAGCCGCCCTTGGCGTTGTACTCCTCCACGGCCAGCTGGAAGCCCATGAGGGCCGCCTTGCCGTAATCGTCCGTGCCCCCGGTGAGGGAAAAGGTGGCGCCGAGCTTCAGGTCGGCGGCGGAGGCCGGCCCCCCCGTCACCAACAGCGCCAGAGCGGCCAGGGCCATCCAAGCGATTACACTCCGTCGTGCACTCATGCTGGAATTCCTCCACGGGGCCGCACGGTCGCGGCGTTTGGGGACGGCCGGCGCATGCGCGGGCGGGCGGCCGCGAGCGATGACGGCTCCGTCGTCACCCTTTGACCGCGCCCGCGGTGAGGCCGGAAACGTAGTAGTCGAGAAAGAGGACGTACACGATGACGATGGGTATGCTCGCGAGCAACGCCCCCGCCATGAGCGAGCCCCAGAAGTAGATGTCACCGCGGATAAGATCCGAGGTGACGCCCACCACCGCCGTCTTGTTCGCCGACTGCGAGATGAAGGTGAGGGCGTAGGTGAACTCGTTCCAGCAGAGGGTGAAGCTGAAGAGCACGGCGCAGATCACTCCAGGGATGGCCATGGGCAGCACGATCTTCGACAGCGTCTGCATGCGGGTGGCCCCGTCCACGAGGGCGCACTCCTCGACCTCGCGCGGGATGGTCCGGAAGTATCCCATGAGCAGCCAGGTGCAGAAGGGCACGAGAAAGGTCGGATAGATGACCATGAGCGCGTAGATCGAGTCGGCGAGCCCGAGCCACACCACCACCTGCGAGAGCGGGAGAAAGAGCAAGGTGGTCGGGATGAGGTAGGTGACGAAGATGGCGGTGCCGAAGGCGGCGGCGCCGCGGAAGCGCAGCCGGGCCAGGCTGTAGCCGGCGAGGATCGAGATGATCACGGAGACCGTCGTGGCCACCACGGCGACGAGCAGGCTGTTCTTCATCCAGGTGACGAACTCGGTCTTCTGGAAGAGCAGCGCGTAGTGGTCCATGATCACGCCGCTCTGGATCCAGAAGGGGATGGACTTGAGGTTGTAGAGCTCGGCGTTCGACTTGAAGGATGTCACGATCATGAAATAGAACGGGAAGAGCACGAAGAAGACGTAGGGCGCGAGGTTCGCATAGGCGAACACATTGGAGCGGATGCGGGCGCCGCGACTCCGGGCGGTGGCCATGGCTACTCTTTCCTGACGTAGCGGAGCTGGAAGAACACCACCAGCGCCAGGAGGGGGAAGATGAAGAGGGAGATCGCCGCCCCCTGGCCGAGGTTGCCGCCCTGGAGGCCGACCTGGTAGGCGAGGGTGGCGAAGAGATGGGTGGTGTTGATGGGGCCGCCGCGAGTCAGCACCTGGACGATGTTGAAGTCCCCGAAAGTGAAGATCGTCGAGAAGAGAATGACCACGCCGAGCACCGGCTTGATCAGGGGCAGGGTCACGTGCCAGAAGCGCCCCCACGAGCTGGCGCCGTCCACCTCGGCGGCCTCGTGAAACTCTTTGGGCACGGCCATCAGCCCCGCGAGCGTGGTGATGGCGAAGAAGGGCAGGCCACGCCAGACATTGACGGCGATGACGGCGGCCATGGCGTACTTGGATTGCCCGAGCCAGTTGGGCCCCGGCGCATTGATCAGGTGGAGATGGATGCCCGTCCAGTTGACGACGCTGTAGAGCGAGTCGAACATCCAGAGCCATGCCAGGGTCGAGAGCGCGGTCGGGATGACGAAAGGCAGGAGCACGATGCCCCGGATGATGCGCTTGAAGGGAAGGTTGCGGGACAGGAGCATGGCGAGCCAGACGCCGAGCACGATCTTGAGGGTGAGCGCGATGCCGGTGAAGACGAAGGAGTTCTGGACGGTTTGCCGGAAGGTCTCGTTGCCGAGGATGTCGCGATAATTCGTGATGCCGACGAAGGCGCCGGGCGATCCGACCCAGTAGTCCGAGAGGCTGAAGTAGATCGCCATCCCGAACGGGAAGGCGACGAGCGTGACGAGAAGCACGAGGGCCGGCACGATGAGGCCGTAACCGAAGATGTGCTCCTGCTCCCACCACTCTCGGAGCCGTGATTGGCGGCCAGGCCCCGGGAGCCCGGCCGCCTCCAGAACGCGTGGTCCGACGGCCATCCTACCCGACCTTCAACTGTCCCTTGACGGCGAGCGCGACCTGTTCCTGGGCCCAGTCCATGGCGCGCTTGGTGGGCATGCCGTTGACGGCCTTGGCGACCATGTCGGCCATGATGTAGTTGTCGTCGATGCGCTGCACCGCCTCGTTCGGCTTGGCCGGCCAGCCGCGGGGGTGCGCGTACTCGGCCTCCTTCGGTAGCATGGCGAACTTCGGGTTCCGCGCCCAGATCGGATTGTCGGCGAGGTTTTTGAGCGGCGGGTGGTTGAAAGCGTTCGACGCCACGATCCAGGCATCGAAATTCTGCTTCTGGAAGAGGTAGACGATGAACTCCTTGGCCAGCTCCTGGTTCTTCGAGAACTTCCAGATCCCCATGCTCAGGTTCGGTGCCGCCGAGTGGATGCCCGCCGGCCCCCCGGGGCTATTGTGGTGGTTGATGTCGTCGGCGATGGGCTGCTTGTTGGCAAGCGCCGCGTTGTAGGGACTGATTGGATTGTGGATCCAGGAGCCCTTGCCAGAGAGGATGAAGCGGTTATTGCCCGCGTCGTCCCAGGACAGCACCTCGGGCTCCATCGCGTCCTTGTAGAGCTCCTTGTACCATTCGATGACCTGCGCGGTCTTGTCGGAGACGATGGCCGGGGTCTTGCCGTCGGCCTCGATCACCTTGGCCCCCTGCGACCACGCCACCGACCAGTAGCTCGAGTGCGCGTCCGCGCAGTGACTGATGGCGATACCGACCGGGTTGCCCTGCTTCTTGAGCACCTTCCCCTGCTTCAAGAGCTCATCCCATGTCTTCGGCGGATGCTCGAAGCCGGCCTTCTTGAAGTGGGCCATGTTGTAGGTGCCCGGAAAGGAGATCCAGAACCACGGGATGGCCTTCCAGCCGGACTTGGTCTGGCAGCTCTCCGCCGCGAAGTTGTACCAGCCGCCGCCCTGCTTGCCGACCTTCTCGACCACGTCGTCCATGCTGACGAGGAGGTTTTCGTAAAGGAAGGGGTCGGCACCAGCCGTCCTGTACATGTCATGGCCAGACTGGGACTGGGCCTCGGCGGCGATCTTGGACGGCATCTGCAGATGCGCCATGGTGTCCACGCGCACCGTGCAGTTGTTGGCCTTGCCGAAGGCCTCGGCCTGCTTGCGAAGCTCGTCGTCGGAGGCCGGGACGAAATGGTTCCAGGAGAGGAAGGTAAGCTCACGCTTCTGCGCGAAGGCCGGAGCCTTGCCGAGGGCAAGCCAGGAAGCCATTCCGGCGGAGGCGCCGGCGGTGGTGCTCAAGAACTGACGTCGGGTCTGAACGGGGCGAGCGGTCGTGTTCATCCAGGTCCTCCCTCGGCATTGTGGGAGATCGGGTCGGAAGCACGGAGACTGGATCGGTAGAACCTCACCCCCTCGTGAGCGCAGAGTGGTTGCGCCCTTGTAGCTCCCTCCGAGGATATTGTCAAGCGCCGCGTTGCTTTCCCGCGCCCTGGGCGGCCGGCGAGAGGCTCTGGCGCGCAGGGCCACTTCTTGACTTGCCTTGCTGCGTATGGCACCGTCGCCCCACTCTTTCCTTCGTCAACGTGTCGCTCGGGAACGTGTCCGGCCCAATGAAGGAGCGCGACATGTCCATCGCCGACCATGGCCGACCTGATCATCGCCACGAAGTCAATCGCCGCAGCTTCCTGAAGCGCGTGGGATGGGGAAGCGTGGGCGCGGCAGCCCTTGTCGCCGGCGCGAGGCCCCGACCGGCCTCCGCCCAGACCGCGGGGTCATACCCCGACTGGATCGCGGCGAGCACGAAGCCCGCGAAGCGGGGAGGAACGATGGCGCGCGCCTCGGCGTGGGATCCGCCCGTGATCGACCCCAGGCTGACTCAGTCGATCGGGCTCTTCCAGTTCGCCGGCCTCGTGTGCAACCGGCTCGTGCGCTACCGGTTCACGGACGAGGCGACGGGGACCAACGATCTCACACTGGTCGGAGATCTCGCGGAGTCATGGGAGGCGCAGCCCGGACACCGTGTCTGGACCTTCAAGCTTCGCCAGGGCGTCAAGTGGCAGAACGTGGCTCCCTTGAACGGCCGCGAGCTCGTGGCCGCGGACGTCAAGTCCTGCTACGAGGGTTACGCGAAGGAGGGCGTGCAGTCGTTCACCTTCCGCGAGATCGAGGGCATGGAGACGCCCGACAAGTACACCCTGCGCATCCACCTCAACACCCCCAACGTGCTCTTCGCACAGAACCTGGCCGAACCGGTCGCGGTCATCTTCCCCCGCGAGGTGCTGGAGGAGGATGGCGATCTCAAAAAGCGCATGATCGGCACGGGCCCCTATCTACTCAAGGAGCACACGCGCAAGGTACGGGTGGTGCTCGCGCGAAATCCCGACTACTGGGACAAGGGCCGGCCGTACGTCGACGAGTACACCATCCTCTCGACGCCGGACGCGGCTACTCGGCTCGCCGCATTCCGCTCGGGGCAGAGCGACATCATCTGGCTGGCCAGCCCGTCCGAGGTGGAAACCGTCCGCAAGACCAACCCTGCCGCCGTCGTGCAGGAAATCAAGAACGTGCTGGCTCCGTTTGGCCTGGCGCTCGCGCAGGACAAGCCACCCTTCAATGACCTGCGCGTGCGGCGCGCCATCTCGATGGCCATCGACCGGCAGAAGCAGGTCGATACTGTGTTCGAGGGCCACGGCATGGCCGGCTGGGGAGTTCCGTACATCTACTACCAGGACAAGATGCCGACACTGGCCCAGCTCGGCCCGTGGGCTCAGTACCGTCCCGCGGAGGCGAAGAAGCTCCTGGCGGAAGCCGGTCATCCCAACGGCTTCGAGACCACGCTCTTCTATTACGAGTACTGGCCGCAGATGACGTCGCAGGTGCAGCTCGTGCAGCAGGATCTGAAGAAAAATCTCAACATCAATATCAAGATCACCAAGCAAGACTACACGAGCTACTACGGCCGCTATGTCGATAGCAAATGGGAGGGGATGTCCTGGGGTTTCCAGTCGGGCCACGCGGTAGGACTCGATGAGCGGACGTATCATTACCTCCACTCCAAGTCGACGAAGAACTTCTTCCGCGTGAACGATCCCGTCATCGATGAGCTGACCACCAAGCTGCGCCAGACGCCCGATCGCGCCGAGCAGCGGGTGATTGCCAAGAAGGTCGTCGATCGCGAGTTCGACCAGGTCCTGAGAATGTGGATGCCCTACGACAGTGGCTTCCTTGTCTTCCAGCCGCACCTGCGCAACATGGCTGCGGGCTCTCTCCGGAGGTCAGACGGCTATGGATCGCCAACACTGGCCCGGACCTGGCTCGACAAGTAGCGGAGCGCTCGTGCCCCCGCGAAGGGGCGGTGGAGGATAGGGGAGTGGCATGGCAGAGGTGACGCTGGGCATCGGCACCTCGCACAGCCCGATGCTGAGCACACCCCACGAGGCGTTTGCGGGCCTCGCCGAGCTGGACCGGGCCCGCCTGCCGGACTTCGGCGTGATGGCCCGCGAGAACGCCGGGTGGATAGGCCGTGAGCTCCGCGCCGAGGTGACCCGGGCCCGCTACGAGGCAACGCAGGCGGCCGTCCGGCACCTGAGCGATGTCCTGGCCGACGAGGCGCCGGATGCGGTCGTCGTGATCGGCGACGATCAGAACGAGTGGTTCAGCCCGGACCATCAGCCGGCGCTGTGCATTTACTGGGGCGAATCCGTCGAGAACCTGCCGCCTCCGCTGGAGAGCGTGCCGCCCCTGCGTCGGCTTTCCTACTGGGGCTTGTATGGAGACGGCGCGAACCGGGCCTTTCCCGTGGACGCAGCGCTCGGCCGGCATCTCGTCGAGACGCTCACGCGCGAGTTCGAGTTCGACGTCGCCCACGTGCGTGTGCAGCCGCGACATGGTCCCTTCGGACATGCCTGGAGCTTCGTGCACCAGCGACTCATGGGTGACCGGGTGATTCCCATCGTGCCGGTCTTGCTCAACACGTACTATCCGCCGAACCAGCCGACCCCGAAGCGCTGCTACGAGCTCGGACGGGCCATCCGGCAGGCGATCGAGACGTGGCCGATCCGAAAGCGCGTGGCCATCGTGGCCTCGGGCGGACTCAGTCATTTCTTCGTCGATGAAGAGCTGGACCGGCAGGTCCTCGACCTGCTCGCCAAGAAGGACAGCGAAGCGCTGATCGCGCTGCCGACCGCGAAGCTCGAATCCGGAAACTCCGAGATCCGCAACTGGATCGCCGCGGCCGGCGCGACCGAGCGCCTGTCGATGCGCGTCGTGGACTATGTGCCGTGCTACCGGTCCGAGGCCGGCTCAGGGGTCGGGATGGCCTTCACGGTCTGGCAATAGGAGGCAGACGATGCTCTCGAGCGAGGACAACGATCTCCTGTGTCGGGTCGGGCGCGGAACGCCCATGGGTGAGCTGCTGCGCCACTACTGGATGCCGTGCCTGCCCTCGACCGAGCTGCCGGCTCCCGACGGCCCGCCGAAGAAGGTGCGCCTCCTCGGAGAGAACCTGGTCGCCTTTCGCGACACGCGGGGCGAGGTCGGGCTGCTGCCGGCCAACTGCCCTCACCGCGGCGCGTCGCTCTTCTTCGGCCGCAACGAGGAGTGCGGGCTCCGCTGCTCGTATCACGGCTGGAAGTTCGACGTCACGGGTCGCTGCGTCGACATGCCGAACGAACCGGAGGAGAGCACGTTCAAGGACAAGGTGCGGGCGCGCGCCTATCCGTGCCGGGACGTGAACGGCGTGATCTGGACCTACATGGGCCCACGGGAGGCGCCGCCCCCCTTCCCGGCCTTCGAGATCAATACGCTCCCGGCGGCTCAGGTCTACCCGCCGCTCATGATGCTGGAGGAGTGCAACTGGGTGCAGGCGCTCGAAGGCGACATCGATTCCTCCCACATCGACTTCGTGCACGCCAAGCGCACGCCGGAGAGCAAGCAGCGCGGCACGTCTCACCGGGACAAGCGGCCACGCCTCGAAGTGCTGCCCACCGACTACGGCGCGTGCTATTCGGCCCGGCGGCGCTCCGACGTCGAGGGATACTACTGGCACCGCATCACCCAGTTCATCCTGCCCTTCTACTCGATGATCGCGGCCAGTGATCCCCACATTGTCTCGGCGCGGGCCTGGGTGCCGCTCGACGACCACTACAATCTCCAGTTCGTGATGCGCGCTCGGCTCGACCGGCCGGTGACGGAGGAGGAGGCGAGGCAGATTCGCGATCCCTTCGCCTCCTGGGGCGGCTATGTCGAGGCGGGGAGCGATCCGCGCCGGCGCTACTACACCACCGCCAATATCCACAACGATTTCCGGGTTGACTACGAGCTACAGAAGGAGCTGAACATCGGCATCCCGTTCCTCGGCAATCTGCAAGATCGGGCCATGACGGAGACGATGGGGCCGATCTACGACAGGACGCAGGAGCACCTGGGAACCACCGACGCCATGGTGATCTTCGTGAGGCGCCGGCTCATCGAGGCCGCGAGGGCGCTGCGGGAGCAGGCCGTGCTGCCCGCTAACGTCGACGACCCGAGTTTCTGCCGGGTGCGTCCGGCCTCGGCTCTCTTGCCGGAAGGCGAGAGTTGGATCAGCGCGACGGAGAAGGCGCGACAATCCGACGCCGGCGTGCCCATCGCGTGGGTGCCTTTCGTCTGATGAGCGTGCGGGCGGACAAGGCTGACCGGAGACCCGACCTCGCGTACTACGAGGCCGTGCCCTATCTGCTCGTGATGGAGTCGGTCGAGCGCAAGGGCGAATGGCTGCGCCGGGCGGAGCACCCGGAGCTGCCGGACTGTGTCGCCGAGGCGCACTCGGCCCTCGAGGCTCTCGACAAGCTGGAGCAGGAGCGTCTGCGGATGCTGCGGCAGCTGTGGGATCGCGGAGCCTCCATACCCGTCCCGCGCCCACCGCTGCTCGCCCCCAGGCCTTCGCGCTCCCCACCGGCAACCTGACCGAACGGCGGTCGCGAGGCCGCCCGACCGAGGAGGAGCGCCCATGCGAAAGATCACACGCCGGCAGTTCGTTGGTACCGCGGCCGGGGCGGGCACCGCCCTGGCGCTTGGCCGTGCCCCGGCCTTCGCCCAGCGCAGGGAGGTTACCTTCCTCAGCGTGAATCACTTCGTCCCCCCCTCCGACGAGGAGCTCCGACGGCAGGCCGAGGCCTTCGGCAAGCAGGCCGGCATCACGGTCAAGATCGACACCATCCACGGCCTGCAATTGCCAGCCAAGCGCGCGGCCGAGGCCCAGAGCCAGTCCGGGCACGACATCGTTTTGCTGAGCCACGCCGATCCATTCCTCTTCGAGAACCTGCTCGTCGATCTGGGGCCGCTCGTGGAGACACTGGGCAAGCGCTACGGCGGCTGGTATCCCTTCGCGGCCGAATCGGCCCAGACGGGAGCAGGGTGGCGCGGCGTCCCCTGGTTCTGGGTCGCCTTCCCCGCGACCTACAATATGGCGCACTTCCGCAAGGCGGGCCTCGAGTACCCGAAGAGCTGGGACGAGCTCTCGAAGCACGGCAAAATCCTCAAGAAGCAGGGCAACCCGGTCGGCATCCCCATCAGCCACTGCGGCGACGCCAACACCACGTTCTGGTCCGTCTTCTGGTGCTATGGCGGCAAGGTGCTCGAGGCGGACGGCAAGACGCCGGCCATCAACTCCGAGAAGACCGCGCAGGTCCTCGAATGGTACAAGGAGCTCTACAGTGACGCGATGGACCCGGAGGTGCTGTCCTGGGACGACTCCGGCAATAACCGCTTCATTCTGTCGGGCAAAGGCTCGTGGATCCACAACCCCATCAGCCCATACAACAGCGCCCTCGCGAACAAGATGCCGATCGCCGACGATATCAACCACCATCCGAGCCCGAGCGGTCCCGCCGGCATCCACTCGGCTCCCGGCATCAACGCCATCGGCATCTGGAAGTTCTCGAAGAACGTCGAGCCGGCGAAGGAATTCATCGAGTTCCTCTTCCGCAAGGAGAATTACGACGCCTGGATCGTGGCGTCCAACGCCTTCAACCAGCCGCCACTCCGGGACCTGGCCGACCATCCCATCTGGGTGAGGAACCCGAAGTTCGCCATGCTGCCGAAGGAGGCGGAGTACGCGCATCCGCGCGGCTGGCCCTCCAAGCCCAACGATGCCGTGCGCCGGATCGAGAACAACTACATCCTGCCCGACATGGTGTCCAAGACCATCCAGGGCATGCCCGTCAAGCGCGTGATGGAATGGGGACAGGAGCAGGTAGTCCTGGCCGTGAAAGGCCAGCTCAAGCCCGCCGGGTAGCCACGGCTTCCTTTCGGGCTTGGCGCGACGGGAGGTGTTCGGCTAGTCTCACGGCGCATGAGCGCCCCTGCGCCGCTGCGGCTGTCTCGGTGGTTGGGCGCTTTCCTCATCCTCCTCATGGCGGCCGGGCGAACTTCCGCTGCCGAGCCCTCCGCCGAGCCTCCGCGCGAGGACGGGGTGCTTCGGCTGCCGCCGGTCCGAGTGGTCGCGCCGGCGCCGCTGCCTGAGGCGTTGCCTCGGTCTTGGGTCCCGGGGACCGCGGACATCCTCCAGGGGGCCGAAATCGGTTCGTCGCGCCCTATGGTCCTGCCGGACCTGCTCGAGCGCCTCCCCGGCGTCACTCTCCAGAACGAGCAGGGGAACCCCTTGCAGCCCACCCTGACGCTCCGGGGGTTCGCCGTGTCACCAGTCACCGGACTCCCGCAAGGCGTGAGCGTCTTCCTCGACGGGGTGCGGATCAACGAGCCCACGGTCGAGGAGGTGAACTTCGACCTGATACCGCTGGAGGCGGTGGATCGCATAGAGGTCATCCGAGGGCCATCCGTACTGTTCGGCCGCAATACGCTGGCGGCAGCCATCAGCTTGACGACGCGCCGCGGGGAGGAGCGCCGCGAGATCGCCACCGAGATATCCGGAGGAAGCTTCGGACACGTCGACACGCGTTTCTTGTGGAGCGGCGAGACCCGCCCGCTCGACTACTACGTCTCCTTGACCGCATCCTACGAGGACGGCTACCGGGACGCTACGGAGAGCCGGGTCGCGCGCGCTTTCGCCAAGGTCGGCGTGCGCGCGGCGGGGCTCGACGCCACTCTGTCTTACCAGTACAGCAACGATCGAATCAAGCAGGCGGGTTCGCTGCCGCAGAGCGAGCTGCGGATCGACCGGCGCGCGAACTTCACCGCGGGCGACTTCTTCGCTCCAGAGCTGAACATGGCCATCGTCAATGCCCAATATCTGCTCGGGGAAAGCTTCACGTTGGAGGGCAATGGCTTCGTGCGGGCGCTCTCGGCGGAGCAGTTCAACGTGAACCTCATCGCCGTGAACACGCGGTTGCTCAACTCGACGCTATCGGCGGGCGGCTCGCTGCAGGCGAGCGCCCGAAGCGTCGTGGCCGGCCGCGACAATGTCGCGATCCTGGGTGTCGAGTACGTGAACAACCAGGTCACGAGCCGGACCTTCGAGGAGGCAACGGGAGCGGCCCAGACGCTCGAGGCCGACCTCGCCGACAATCAGAACGCCGTCGGCGTCTACGCGCAGGACAGCCTGGTGCTGGCTCGCGGCTTCACCGGCCCCGGCTCGAGCCTCGTGCTCACCGCCGCGGCTCGATGGGACTATCTGCGCCACGACATCGACGACAGGCTCGGCGGCCAGAGCGCGGGCGTCTTCAGCTATAACCGCGTCAACCCACGAGCCGGAGTGAATCTGAACCTCAGCGAACGCCTCGGCTTCTATGCGAGCTACTCGCAGGGTTATCGGGCGCCGGCCTTTCTCGAGCTGGCCTGCGCGGGGCCGGGGGCGGTGTGCCCGGGACTCCAGGTGGGCGTCGCCCCCGATCCGCCATTCAAAGCGGTCACCGCGACGAACTACGAGGTCGGCATGCAGGCGCGTCCATTTCCCTGGCTCGACATCGACGTGACGGCCTATCGAACCGATGTCAGCGACGACATCTTCTCTGTGTCACCGACCGGAACCACCGGCGTGTTCTTCCAGAACGTTGGGCAGACGCGTCGCGAGGGCGTCGAGGTCGGGCTCCGGGGGCGTGGGGACGCTGCGCTCAGCGGCTACCTCAACTACGCGTACACACTCGCCACCTTCCAGGAGCGGGTCGAGCTGGCCACCCCGCTTCCTCCAGGGCTGGAGACGGTGCCCGCGGGGAGCTCGCTCACTCTCGTGCCTCGTCACCGTGTCAATGCGGGCCTCGCCTATCGCCCCTGGCCCTGGCTCACTCTGGCGATGGACGCGCGGTGGGTCAGCTCGCAGTTCCTTCGCGGTGACGACGCGAACCGTCAGCCACCGCTGCCTGCCAACTGGGTTGTCACCGGCGGCGCGACCGCCCGCTGGCGTGGCTTCGAGGCGTTCGTCCGCGTCAACAATGCCCTCGACAACCGCTACGAGACCTTCGGGACTTTCGCTCCCAACGGGCGCACGCCTGGGACTCCGGTGGAGCGCTTTCTGACCCCGGCGCCCCCGATCAATGTCCTGGCCGGGCTCCGTTACGTGTACTAGCGCTTCGAGGGAACTCCTGTGGCCCAGATCTACCTTGACAATCGCGGGGAGACAGCGCTATTAGGCGCTAGCAGGAATGAGTTTCCCGGAAGGTTCCACGGGGGAAGTCCCGCTCTACGCGTTGCGTTAGAAGGCTTCTCTGGCTCGATCACGGCCCTATTCCTTCGAGGAGGTCAAAGCGATGAGTGACGGACAACCCATCCTGACGGAACCCGGTTCGATCGGCCGCCGTCGCTTCCTCAAGGTCACCGGGGGAGCCGTGGCGGGAAGCTCGCTCCTGACCATGCTGGACGCGCGCCAGGCGCCCGCGCAGCTCAAGGGCACCACGCTGCGCATTCTGACGTGGAGCCATTTCATTCCCGCCTACGATGTCTGGTTCGACAAGTTCTCCGCCGAGTGGGGCGAGAAGAACGGTGTCAAGGTGCGCGTGGACCACATCCCGCATCTGGAGATCCCGGCGCGCATGGCCGCCGAGTACGCCGCCGGCGCCGGGCACGACATCATCAACAACAACTCGACCATTCTCGCCCGGCTCTACTACAAGTCGCTGCTGGACCTGACGGACACCTTCGATCAGCTCGGCAAGAAGTACGGGGGATGGATCCCGGCGGCGAAATCGCCGATTGAGGTGGAGGGGCGGATCTACGGCATCCCGCAGTACTACATCCTGCTCCCCATGCTCTGGAGGAAGGACCTGTTCGAGGCGAACGGGCTCAAGCCGCCCGACACCTGGGAGCTCGCTCGGGTGGCGGCGCGGACGCTCAAGCCCAAGGGCAACCCGTCCGGAATCGCATTCTCCCACTGCAACGACGCGAACCTCGTCTGGCGCTCGCTGATGTTCAGCTTCGGAGCGACCGAGACCGACCCCTCCGGCGACAACCCCACGATCGACTCGAAGGAGATGCGCGAGGCGCTCCGCTTCGCCAAGGCGCTCTTCGACGAGGGCATGACCCCGGAGGTCTTCTCCTGGGACGACGCCTCGGACAACCGCTTCCTCGCCTCCGGCATCGCCGGCTGGATCCACGATGCCATCTCGGCCTACCGGACGACCGAGTCCACGAACCCGACCGTGTTCAAGAACACGTATGTCGGGCTCGAGCCGGCAGGGCCGAGCGGCAAGCGCGTGCACTGCGTGGCGCCCATCGTCTTCCTGTCGTGGAAGTTCTCGAAGAACCCGCAGGCCGTCAAGGAATACCTGACCGCTCTCGGGGATGCCGATAAAGACGGCATGATCGCGAGCACCGGCTACAACATGCCCTTCCTGAACGATAACGCCAAGAAGCCGATGCCGATCCTGGGGGCCGACCCGAAGCTGCAGGTCCTCCAGGACTTCCCGAAGATCGTGGCCTTCTTCGGGTATCCCGGTCCGTACACGCCTCAGATCCAGGAAGTGGGACTTCTCTTCGTGCTGCCCGACATCTTCACGCGGGTGGCGCGCGGCCAGTCGGTCGACGATTCGCTGAAGTGGGGAGCCGGCGAGTACCGCCGGATCTTCGCCAAGCACAAGAAGGCATGACGGCACCGCTGGGCGGCGGCTCGGAGTCGACGACGAGGGCCGCCGCCCAGCCCATCTCCGCGCGGCCGAGCGCCGCCGCCCGGTGGTGGCGCACGAACACCAGCCGGCGCCTCGCTTTCGGCTACATGCTGCTGGCCCCCGCGGCCCTCTACGTCATGCTCCTCGTCGGCATCCCGTTCCTCTTCTCGCTCTACCTCGCCATGAGCGACGCCAGCGTCGGCGACCAGGTGTCGACGTTCGTCGGCCTCGGCAACTTCCGCGCCGCCTGGGAGATGGACACCTTCCGGGACGCCCTCCAGAACAGCATCGTGTTCCTGGTGGTCGCCGCCATCTTCAAGAGCGTACTGGGCACGAGCCTCGCCTTCCTCCTGCTCCAGAATTTCAAGGGGAAAAAGCTGGTTCGAGCGCTCGTCGTCATCCCGTTCACGCTGCCCATCACGGTCAGCGTGCTGTCCTGGAAGTGGATGTACGACTCGCAGTTCAGCGTGATCAACTGGGGCCTGAACAAGGCGGGGCTCATCGGCGGCTACGGATCGGAGAGCTGGCCCATCTGGCTCGGCCAGCCGCATCTCGCCCTCCTCGCCTGCATCGGGGTCAACGTCTGGCGGTCCTTCCCCTTCGGGGCGATCGTCCTCCTCGCGGGGTTCACCTCGGTTCCGACGGAGGTGCTCGACGCCGCCAGGGTCGACGGCTGCTCCTTTTTCCAGCGGTTCCGCCACATCGTCGCGCCGATGATCTTCCCGATCCTCATCATCGGCTTTCTGTTCGACACGGTGTTCACGCTGTCCGACCTGAGCGTGGTGTACGTCCTGACCCAGGGCGGTCCCGGCAGCGCGACCATGATCCTGCCGATGCTCGCCTACCAGATCGGCATCCAGGCGGGCAGCCTGGGCCGGGGCTCGGCGATCGCGCTCATGCTGGTGCCGCTGCTCTTCCCCGCGCTCTTCCTGATGCTTCGGAACCTGAAGCGGAGGGACTGGTGAGGACGTCGGCCGCGCCCCGCACCCATCGTCAGAAAGAGGTCCGGCGCCACCTGCTTCTCTACGCAGGGGTGACGCCGTTTCTCCTCATCGCGGTCTTCCCGATCTTCTGGATGGCCGTTACGGCGTTCAAGCAGGAGCCGGATCTCTACCGTATGGGCAACATCCCCTTCTGGTTCAACCTGCCGCCGACGCTGAAGAACTTCGAGACCCTCTTCTATCAGACGAACTACGGCTACTGGATCGTCAATACCCTGACGATCTCCGCGTGGGTCGCGCTCATCACGCTCCTGACCGCCGTGCCGGCCGGGTACGCCCTCGCCCGGCTCAGGCTGCCCGGCGCCGAGAACATCGGCATCGCCATCTTCATGACGTATCTGGTGCCGGGAATCATCCTCTTCCTTCCGCTCTCCCGGGTGGTGGCCTCGCTCGGCCTGCAGGATTCCTGGTGGGCGCTCGTGGTCGTCTACCCGACCTTCACCATCCCCTTCTGCACCTGGCTCATGATGGGCTTCTTCAAGACGGTGCCGATGGAGATGGAGGAGGCCGCGCGCGTCGACGGCTGCGGTCAGCTCAGCGCGCTCGTGCGCGTCGTGCTCCCTGTGAGCCTGCCGGGCGTCCTCACGTCGGTGATCTTCGCCTTCACGCTCTCGATGCAGGACTTCCTGTACGGGCTCGCCTTCGTGGCTCCGGGCGACCAGAAGCCGGTCCCGGTGGGCGTGCCGACGGAGCTGATCCGGGGGGACGTGTTTTTCTGGGGCTCGATCATGGCGGCAGCCTTGCTGGTGGGACTGCCGGTGGCCATTCTCTACAACTTCTTCCTGGACAAGTTCATCCAGGGCATCACGGGCGGCGTCGGGAAGTAGGCGGGGCCGGCGCTGGCCCCGCCTCGGGCCGCAATGTCCGTCTAGTCGTCCTTGCTGGGCTTCTGCACCGGATCGGGGCGACCGGGGTAGCCGAGATGGAGCATCAAGTACTTGACGGGCTTGGGCGAGCTGTTCATGTGATTGTGCCACCACCCGCCGTTGTCCATGAAGGACTGTCCCGCCGCGTGGTACTGAACTCCCTGGGTGCCTACCGGACCGGCTTCGTAGTCCGTGACGAGCACGCCCTCGAGGATGTAGATGTAGGTGGGCACCCGGAACTGCTGCTTCCCCGTCTGCCCTCCCGGCTCCAGCTCCACGGTAGCTCCGGTGACGAGGAGCGGCGTGTTCACGGTGGCGGAGAATCCCCCGAGCGAGGTGACCATGCCGATGACCTTGACGCCCTTGGGTTCCGCGGGCTTCTGGGCCTGGGCTTCCGCGGGAAGGCTCGCGAGGCCGACAACGACCAAGCTGGCTGCGGCAGCGATGGAAACCTTGGTGATCATCGGTGCGCCCCCTGGGAAAACGTGTGAGCTCCAGTGTGCCGATTCATGCCAGTACGCGGCGTCTGCCCGCTCGCGCTCCGGCTCGTCAGCCGCGCGGAAGGCCCGCAGGCTACGCGGAGGCTAGCAGAGGCTTTTCACGGCTGTCAAGGCTCACGTGCCGGACGCGCATCGCGGCGCGGAGCGCAGGGTTCATCCTTGCCGGTCTGGGCTGGCTCCTGTACGCGAGCCCCCGCCCGGCGGCAGGCGCCGACGTGTCGGAGGGATTCCGAGTCGAGGTCGTGGTGACGGGAATCCCGCGGCCGATCCAGCTCGCTCACGACAGGGATGGAATGCTGGTCGTGCTGGGTCAGGGATGGCGAGGTGATGCTGCTGCCGAGCTCTACCGCATCGACCTGCGCGGCTCCCTGCCGGTGGACGCTGCCCAGGCGCCCCGGATCGTGATCCCCTTCGCCAGCGAGCCTCGGAAGAGCGTATTCGGAAGCCTCGCCCTGGATTCGCGGACGGGGGATCTTTACCTCGGTGAGGAGAACGGCAACCGCATCTACCGTCTGGGGACCGACCAGCATCTGCGGGCAGTCGCGGTGGGGCTGAACCATCTTCTCGGGGGAAGCGCGATCGCCCTCGACCAGCAGGGGCGGCTCGTCTTCCTCGACTACGCGAGCCCGGAAATGCATCTGCGGTCGGAGACCCCGCTGCCGCCGTCGCTCAGCTGGCTCACCGAGGAAGGGTACCGGGGCCCCGAGGTCTTCCGCGTGGATGTCGACGAGGGGCAACCGCTCCCGCGTCGCGCCGATCTGCTCCCGCCGATCTTCCCGCGGCGCGAAACGCCCCGCGCGGGCCAGGAGCCCATGTGGCGCTTCATCGGCGTGACGGCGTCGGGAGACGATCTCGTGCTCTTGAGCGCCGTGGGGGAAGTGTTCCGCTTGGGGCCCGATGCCGAGCTTCGTCTCGTCGCCCGACTGCCCGCCGGTCACTACCATCGCACCAACATGGCTATGGGACTTGACGGGAGCATCTTCGTCTGTGGCGGCTTTCAGATTCGCCGGATCTTCCGGATCTCGCCATCCGGAGAAGTGAGCACCGTGGCCAGCGAGCTCGGTGATCCGGGCGGAATCGTGCTCGACCGCGAGGGCGCGCTGTACGTCGCGGAAACAGCCCTCCACCGCATCATCCGCATCTCCCCCGCCGGCCGCCGATAAGGGCCCATCTGCTTCGTTGGCGCCCTCGGCCGCACGCTCAACGTAGAGAGACTACGCCTCGCGTGCGGCCTTGGGGCGCCGCCTCGCATCTGATCCCAGTCCCAGGGGTCAGGTCTTGCATTACGACAACCGATCGATCGCGACGGTGCGTGACTCGCCGATTACCGGATGTCGTAATGCAAGACCTGACCCCTGCCGGCCTGCTGCGTTTCCGCCGGAGGGGCCTGCCGGTCGTCGAGAAGGGTCCAGATGCGAGGCGGCGAGCGCCGCGGCACCCCGAGGCGTACTCTCTGTACGTTGAGGGGTGCCGCAAGCTCGCCAACGAAGCAGATGGGCCCTTATCGGTGGCCGGCCTAAGAGCCTTCGAGCATCGCCGCGGTGAGGCCGCGCACGTAGCCGCGGGCGAACAGCGCCGAGATCGCGATCACGGGAATGGCCATCAGGTTGATCCCCGCCACTGCCGCCAGCTCGTCGAGGGCCACCTCCATGGTGCCGATCCCGGCCGGGATGGTCTGGTTGTGCCCGCTCAGCAGGAAGAGGGACGCGATCGTGAGGTCGCTCGCGACGGTACCGAGCGTGAAAATGCCGGCGGCGACGAGCACGGGGCGGCTCATGGGCAGGATGATCCTGAAGAAGGCTCCGGCGCGGCCCGCTCCCTCGATGAGGGCCGCCTCTTCGATCTCCCGCGGCAGATGCTGGAAGTAGGCCGAGAGAATCCACACGCAGAAGGGCAGGGCCATGCTGGGGTAGATGAGCAGGAGGGCGAGCAGGTTGTCGTCCAGCCCGAGGGCGTTCACGACCTGGTAAAGGGGGACGAAGAGGATGGTTTGCGGAATGACGTACGCGGCGAAGATGACGCGGCGCCACCACCGGAAGCCGGGCGGGCGCAGCCGGCCGAGGGCATAGGCGGCGGCGACGCTCAGCACCAGGGTCAGGGCCACGGCGCCGGTGAAGACGACGAAGGTGTTCCCGAGCCAGTCGAGGAAGGGGTACGAGCGGCGGAGCACGGTGCCCACAAAGCCTCGGGCAGACCCCTTCCGCTCGAACAGCTCCTCGAAGTTCTCGAGGGTGGGATTCAGCACGATGAGCGGATTGCCGAAGACATCCTCCTGGGCCGTCTTGAGCGACTGCACCAGCATGAAGTAGATGGGGAAGACGCAGAAGATCGTGGCCATGAGTATCAGCGTCAGGCGGCCCAACCTTGCCCGCCAGGGCCGGGGGTTCACGGCGTCTCCTGCTCCGGGGCGTCGAACAGCCTGAACAGCACCACGAGGGCGCCGAGCAGGAATGGGACCAGCATCAGCGACAATGCCGAGGCGGGCCCGAACTGGCCTCCGTGGATGGCCAGCCAGTAGGCCTGCGTGCCGATCACGGGGAAGACGATGCGGCCCGCCGTGAGCATCCAGACATTCGCAAGATCGGCGAACGCGCTCGTCAACGAGAGGAACACTCCGAGCGCGAGAAACGGTGCGAGCAGGGGCAGCGTCACCGCCTGGAAGCGGCGCCACGGGCTTTTCGATTCCAGGAGCGCGTACTCGAACAGCTCAGGCGGGATCGCGTTGATGCCCGCCAGGAGAAGCACGCCGATGAAGGAGCTGCCTCGCCAGATATTGAACAACGTGACGCTGAGGAAAGCCCAGGCGCCGCCGCCGAACGCGCCGTCGACGCTGTACTTCACGGTGCCCATGAAGGTGGCGTAAGCGGTGGTGATCGGAGGGTTCAGGGTCCAGTACCAACCGATCACGCTCACGCTCGCGGGATACGCCCAGGGGAGGAATATGGCGAGGAAAACGAGGGCCCGGCCGGGGAATGGGCGCGCGAGGAGGAGGGCGAAGCCGAGTCCCAGCACCAGTTTCGCGAAACTGGTGACCACCGTGTAGACGAGAGTGACGGCGGCCATGCGCCAGAACTGGGGGTCGGCGAGCTGCCGGCGATAGTTCTCCACTCCGACGAAGGCGGTCGCTCCGTCCTGGAGCGGCGACAGACTGGTGAAGCTCGTCCAGACTTCCCAGCCGAGGGGGTAGGCCAATACGGCCAGGAGCAAGAGCACAGCGGGCGACAGGAGGAGATAGGCCATCCGGATGTCGCGTTGTCGCCGCGTCTGTTTCATGTTGACCCTAACCATAGCCCAGGGCTGGCCTCTACCGCGCGGGGAGCTGGATGGCAGCGGTGGCGCTATCCTTTGGTTACACGACAACGTACCCCCCGCCCTGAACCTGGAGGATGACGGGGGCAGGGGATACGGATGCGCAGGCCAGACAAAACGCGACCGCGCCCTCTGGGGCGCGGTCGGCAAGGCTCGTCACGACTGAACCGAATGCTACTTGATCACCTGCTCGGTCTTGGCGTCGAAGAAGTGGATGCGGTCGGGTACGAAGCTCAGCCGGATTTTCTCGTGTGGCTTCGTCTTCACGGTGGGCTCGACCCGCGCCACGATCTGCTGGTTGGCGGCCTTGGTGTCGAGCAGGATCTCGGCGCCCAACGGCTCGACGACTTCTACCACCGCGTCGAAGGAGAGATCGGGCGAGTCCGAGCTGGCACCTACGCGCAAATCCTCGGGGCGGACGCCCAGGGTCACGTTCTGGCCCTTGTAGGGCATGAGGCTCTGGGCCATCTGGGGCGGGACCTTGATCTTGATGCCGCTGGCCTCGGCAAAGAGCGCGCCGGCGCCGTCCGTCAGGCTGACGGAGATGAAGTTCATGGACGGCGAGCCGATGAAGCCCGCGACGAACTTGTTCGACGGCTTCGAGTAAATCTCGAGGGGCTCGCCCACCTGCTGTACCCAGCCGTCCTTCATGACCACGACGCGACTGCCGAGGGTCATGGCCTCGACCTGATCGTGGGTGACGTAGATGGCGGTGGTCTCGAGACGCTCGTGGAGACGCTTGAGCTCGACGCGCATCTGGACCCGCAGTTTCGCGTCGAGGTTGGAGAGCGGCTCGTCGAACAGAAAGACCTGCGGGTGCCGCACGATGGCCCGGCCCACGGCCACGCGCTGGCGCTGGCCGCCGGAGAGCTGGCGCGGCTTCCGCTTCAAGAGCTCCTGGATGCCGAGGATCTCGGCGGCGTCCTGAACGCGCTTCTGGATCTCCGTCTTCGGGAACTTCCGCATCTTCAGACCGAAGGCCATGTTGTCGTACACGCTCATGTGCGGGTAGAGCGCGTAGTTCTGGAACACCATGGCAATGTCGCGGTCCTTGGGGGGGAGGTCGTTGACGACCCGGTCGCCGATGGCGATCTCACCGGCCGTGATTTCTTCGAGCCCCGCGACCATGCGGAGGGTCGTGGTCTTGCCGCAGCCCGATGGCCCGACGAGGACCATGAACTCCTTGTCCCGGATCGTCAGATTGACGTCCTTGACCGCGTGCACCTCGTCGTACTTCTTGTTCAGGTCCTTGAGAACTACCTGTGCCATGGGCGACCTCTTTCACTCTCGGGATGTGGGACACCCGCACGGGAGGCTGGGCCTCCCAGTGCGGGGGATACTAGCACAACCGGACTACCCGGGGTACCGTCCCCTGCCTAGCCCTTGACCGAGCCGGTCAGGCCCGTCACGTAGTACTCGACGAAGAATGAGTAGACGATCGCCACCGGAATGGAGCCGAGGAGCGCCCCCGCCATGAGCTGGCCCCAGAAATAGATGTCGCCGCGGATCAGCTCCGAGACCACGCCCACCGGCACGGTCTTCTTCTCGGGCGACGAGAGGAAGACGAGGGCGTAGATGAATTCGTTCCAGGACAGGGTGAAGGCGAAGATGCCCGCGGAGAGGATGCCGGGCACGGCGATGGGGAAGATGATCCGGATCATGGCCCCGAAGCGTGTGGCGCCGTCGATGCGCGCGCACTCCTCCAACTCCTTGGGGATGGTCTTGAAGTAACCCATCAACAGCCAAGTGCAGAAGGGGATGAGGAAGGTCGGGTAGGTCAGGATCAGGGCCCACGGCGTGTCGCCGAGCTGGAAGGCCCGGATGATGTTGGCGAGCGGGATGAAGAGCAGCGTCGGCGGCACGAGGTAGGTGACGAAGATGGAGGTGCCGATGGTGCCGGCCATGGGAAACTTGAGGCGACCGAGCGCATAGCCCGCGAGAAGGCCGCAGAAGAGCGAGATGGCCGTGGACAGGCAGGCGATGAAGAAAGTGTTCCAGAGCCAGTGCGGGAAGGTGGTCTTCGCGAACAGGTCGATGAAGTGCTCGAACGTCGGGTGGAGCGTCCAGAACGGGGCGTTGTTGGCCGCGCGCCAGGAGCGGTAGAGCTCGGAGTCTGGGCGGATGGCCGTGATGAGCATCCAGTAGAAGGGGAACAGCGTCCCGATCACGAAGATCGTCAGGGGGATGTAGAAGTACACCCACCGCTTCCACTTCCGTTCGATGACCATTTAATTCCGGGGGGGAGCGCCTGCTGCCGCTCCTCCCCCGGGCCCCCCCACCAGCGCTCGTGACGTCACAGGCGCGCCTAGGCCCCTTCCAGTCTCCGGAGATAGCGGAGCTGCACCCACACCACGATGAAGAGCACCGGGAGCATGAAGAGTGAGATCGCCGCGCCCTCGCCCAGCAATCCCGTGGCAATGCCGATCTGGTAGGCGTAGGTCGCGAGCAGATGCGTGGCGTTGGCCGGTCCGCCGCCCGTCAGCACGTAGATGAGCTGGAAGTCGGAGAAGGTCTGGATGATCGAGAACACTACCACCACCACCGTGACCGGCTTGAGGAGAGGCCAGGTCACGTGCCAGAAGCGGTGCCAGCCGTTGGCTCCGTCGAGCGAGGCCGCCTCCTGAAGATCGGGGCTGATGGTCTGGAGCCCCGCCAAGAGGGTGATGGCGAAGAAGGGCATGCCGCGCCACGTGTTGACGACGATGGCGCACCACATGCCGTAGGTGCCGTCGGAGAGAAAGGGCAGCTTGGTCGTGATGAAGCCGCCCTGGTACAGGAGCCAGTTGAGGACACTGAAGGTCGGGTCGAACATCCACCGCCACGCGAAGGTGCTCAGCACGGTCGGCACGATGAAGGGCAGGAGCATGGACGCCCGCACGATGCGCTTGCCGCGGAAGCTCCGGTTGAGCAACAGGGCCAGCCACATCCCGAGCGCCAGCTTGAAGATGGTCGCCCAGAACGTGTAGAAGGAGGTGTTCCAGAACGCCGTACGGAAGATCGAGTCGTTCCACGCCTTGACGAAGTTCTTGAGCCCCACGAACTCGCCCGGGTTGCCCACGCTGACGCTCGACAGCGACAGCCACACGCCCATCACGAACGGGTAGGCGATGAAGAGCCCGAGGAGAAGGATGGCGGGGGCGAGGAGGAGCGTCGCCAGCAGGCGCTCGCTCTCGAGCCAGCGCGTGAGCCGCTGGGGGCGGGGCGCCCCGGCATGCGGCAGCGTCACTGCCAGCCCGGCCGTGCCCCCCGATCCTCCCGCGATGGGCTTCTTCATCGGTCTAGCCGTAGATCTTACCTAATTCGCCCGCCGCCCACTTGACTGAATCCTCGGCCTTCATGCCCTGCACGCCCTTGGCGAACATGTCCACGACGATGTACTTCGAGTAGACCTCGGTGGCCTTCGCCGACGGCTGCCCCGCGTATCCGAAAACACGGGAGTTGTCGGCGGCGGTGCGAAAGCCCTTCATCGGCTCGTCGATCGTTGTCCACAGCGGATGCTGCTCCCAGAACTTGGTCGAGCCGATCGAGAAGCCTTCCGCCACCTGGAACCACTTCCCAAACTGCTCTTTGCCGTGGAGCCACTGGAGGAAGTCCTTGGCCAGCTTCTGGTTCTTCCCGTACTTCATGACCCCGTGGTGGAAGGAGGCTTGGTAGCTCGACGAGCCGGCCGGGCCCGCGGGCAGCCGCGCGTGCTGGATGTCACGCACCATCGGCTCGCCCTTCTCGTCCTTGATCTTGTCCTGCCCGCGCTTGGCCGCGATGTAGATCGAGGCCCCGTTCAGCGTGCCGCAGATCTCGCCGCCCAGGAAGGCCCGATTGTTGTTGGTATCGTCCCAGGCCAGGCCACCCTCGTCGCAGCTGTCCTTCCAGAACGCGGTCATGAACTTCACCGCTTCCACCGACCCCGTGCTGTCGATCGCGGTCTTGCCGCTCTTGTCGACCTCCATCCCGCCGTAGTTCCACATCAGCGGGTACGCCCAGCCCGGGGCGTCGCCAAAGGTATGGCCGAGGGTCTGGCCGTAGGGTTTGCCCTTCTTCTTGAGCTTCGTTGTGACCTGGCGCAGCTCCTCGTAGGTCTTGGGAAAGGTGGTGGCCCCCACCTCGTCGAACCACGACTTCCGGTAGGCGATGAGGCCGGGAACGATGCCGTGGGGCAGAGCCAGGAACTTGCCGCCCACCTTGGCGTTGGCCTCGGACAGGGGGTAGAGTGCGCCCTGCTCTTTCACCTGCCACGCGGCGAGATCGCTCACATCCACGAGCCCGTTCGCGTAGAGGTGCGGCCAGTTGTGGAGCATCTGGATGATGTCGGGTCCCGCGCCCGACTGCATGGCGGCGGTGATGCGGGCCTGCAGGTCGTTGGCGTTGATGAACTCGAACACCACCTCCGCGCCCAGGGCCTTGCTGGCGTCGACCGCCTGGCGCTTCAGCTCCACGTCGCAGGCGGGGATGAAGTCCACCCAGCGGACGATGTTAAGGCGGGTGCCTTGGGCATAGGCCGGGGCCCGCCGCGCGGCCAGTATGCCTTCGATTCCCGCCGCCGCGCTCAGTCCCGCCACGGCGGAGGCCACGAGAAACGTGCGGCGATTGACGGTCGTCCGGCCCGTAATTGCATCGTTGACTGCTGGAGCGGTCATGCGTTTCCTCCCGTGTCGAGAAACGGTTTCCCTGGCCTGACTATCCGTAGATCTTCCCCAGCTCGCCGGACGCCCACTTGACGGCATCCTCGGCCTTCATGCCCTGGCAGGCCTTGGCGTACATATCGGTCAGGATGTATTTCGAATAGACCTCGGTCGCCTTGGCCGAGGGCGGCCCCGCGTAGCCGATCATCCTCGAGGCGGCAGCCGCCTGACGGTAGATCTTCATCGGCTCGTCGATGGTGTTCCACATCGGGCTCTGCTCCCAAAACTTGGTCGAGCCGACCGAGAAGCCGTCGGCGACGAGGAACCACTTGCCGAACTGCTCCTTGCCGTGGAACCACTTGAGTGCGTCCTTCGCGAGCTTGGGGTTCTTGCCGTACTTCATCACGGCATGCGAGAAGGCGACGTGATACGCCCACGTTCCCGCCGGCCCATTCGGGATGGGGCCGTGCTGGATGTCCTTCAGCATCGGCTCGCCCTTCTCGTCCTTGATCTTGTCCTGACCCCGTTTGGCCGCGATGTAGATGCTGGCGCCGTTGAGGGTGGCCGCGATCTCGCCCGAGAGGAATGCCCGGTTATTGCTTGTGTCGTCCCAGGCAAAGCCCCCCTCGTCGCAGGCGTCTTTCCAGAAGGCCTGCATGAACTTGACCGCCTCGAGCGCTTCCTTGCTGTCGAGGACGACCTTCTTGCCGGACCTGTCCACTTCTGCGCCGCCGAAGCCCCACGTGAGCGGGTAGGCCCACGCGGGCGCATCGCCGAAGGTGTGGCCGAGCGTCTGGCCAATGGGATGGCCCTTCTTCTTGAGCTTCATGCCGACCTGGCGGAGCTCGTCGAGGGTCTTGGGCCACGAGGTCTGGCCCACCTCGTCGAACCACGACTTCCGGTACGCGAACTGGAGCCCCACGATACCGTGGGGCAGAGCCAGCCAGCGCTTGCCGTCCTTGGCCGCCGCCTCGGACTGGGCGTAGTAGCCACCCTGGTCCTTTCCCTGCCACTCGCCGAGGTCGGTCACGTCCACGAGGCCGTTCTGGTAGAGGTGCGGCCAGTTGTGAAGCATCATGATGATGTCCGGGCCCGCCCCTGACTGCATGGCCGCGGTGATTCGGGGCTGAAGATCATTGCCGTTGATGAACTCGAAGACGACCTCGGCGCCGAGCACCTTGGAGGCTTCGGGCGCTTGGCGCTTCAGCTCCACGTCGCAGGCGGGGATGAAATCAACCCAGCGGAGGATATTGAGCCGTGTGCCTTGGGCGAAGGCCGGCGCGCGGCGCGCGGCGAGAATGCCCTCGATGCCCGCCGCCGCGGTCAGTCCCGCGGCGGCGGACGTCGTGAGGCCCACGGTCTTGATGAAGGTTCGGCGATCTACTGATGTCCGGCCTGAGGCTGCGTGGTCGTGAGTCGGAGTCGTCATAGACCCCTCCATGCTGTCCGGACGGTGATCAGCCTTCGTAGATTTTCTTGAGCTCGCCCTCGGCCCACTTGACGGCGTCCTCGGCCTTCATGCCCTGGACGCCCTTGGCGTACATGTCCGTGATCACGTACTTGGTAAAGGCCTCGGTGGCCTTGCCGGTGGAGGGACCGGCATAGCCGAAGAGCCGTGTATTGCGCGCCGCGGTCCGGAACATCTTGAGTGGCTCGTCGAGCTTGGCCCACATCGGATCGTTCTCCCAGACCTTGGTGCCGCCGACGCTGTACCCCTCCTGCGTCGTGAACCACTTGCCGTAGTTCTCCTTCTTGTGGACCCAGCGCAGGAAGTCCTTGGCGAGCTTCTGGTTCTTCGAGTACTTCATGAGGGCGTTGGACTGGTTGAGGAAGAGCAGGTAGGCTCCCGACGGTCCGGCCGGGAGCGGCGCATGCCCGATGTCCGTGTACATGGGCTCGCCCTTGTCGTCCTTGATCTTGTCCTTCTGCCGCTTCGCCACGATGTAGATGCTGGCGCCGTTCAGCGTCGCCGAGAGCTCGCCCGCATGGAAGGCGCGGTTGTTGTTGGTGTCGTCCCAGGCGAGCCCACCCTCGTCGCAGCACTCCTTCCAGAACGCCTGCATGAACTTGACCGACTCCACAGCGCCCGCGCTGCTGAGCACCACCTTCTTGCCGGTCTTGTCGGTCTCGGCGCCGCCGAAGGCCCACAGCATCGTGTACGTGAACGTCGGTGCGTCGCCGAAGGTGTGGCCGAGCGTCTGGCCGTAGGGCTTGCCTTTCTTCTTGAGGGCGGTGAAGACCTTCCGCGCCTCGTCCCACGTCTTCGGAAACTCGTTGGCGCCGGCCTCCCTGAGCCACGACTTTCGATACGCCACGGCATTGCCCACGATGGAATGTGGCAGGGCCAGCCACTTGCCGTTGACCTGGCAGGAGGGTGGGTAGACCTCGTAGAAGCCGCCCTCGGCCTTGCCCAGCTCATTGGCCACGTCGGATACGTCCGAGACGGCGTTCTGGTAGAGGTGGGCCCAGTTGTACTGGAAGTTGAAGATGTCGGCGCCCGCTCCCGACTGGATGGCCGCGGTGATGCGCGCCTGGAGGTCGTTGGCGTTGATGGTCTCGAGCACGCATTCGGCTCCGAGGGCTTTGGAGGCCTCGGGCATCTGGCGCTTCAGCTCGACGTCCGATTCGGGGATGAAGTCGACCCAGCGTACCCAGTGGATCTTGGTGCCCTGAGCGAAGGCCGGCGCTCTGCGGGCGGCCAGTATGCCCTCGATTCCGCCCGCGACGCCGACCGCCACGCCCGTAGTCTTGATGAAGGTTCGGCGATTCACGTGATTGCCGTTCGACGTTTCGTCGCGCTTCTCTGTCGTCATTGACTTGGTTCTCCTTTGAATTCTTGAACCGCCCGTGCCGGGCGGCAGTTCCCCTGAGAATGCAGGCGGACACACTACGTGCGGCGGGGCTAACCCCGACCGTGAGGATCGCACCTCGTGGAAGCAGTCACTGGGTCGTGAGTGGTGAGAAAGTCGGCAGAATCGTTGCGTATTTCTAGCAGGAAACGATACTGCGTGTCAACGGGGAAAAGCGCCGCGCGTCACGCATGACGGAAAGTGCCCGTCGGTGGCCTCAGGCTGATGGCCAGCACGATGGCCATGGTCGCGATGGCTCCCGACCCGAGGAAAAGCCAGAGGTAGGAGCCCAGCACGTCGTGGATGATACCGCCCGCGTACGAGCCCAATCCCATGGCGAGGGATGAGATGAAGAAGACGCCGCCATACGCCGTACCGATGGCCCGCTCCCCGAAGTACTCACGGGTCAGCACGGCGTAGAGAGGCATCACGCTGCCGTAACCGACGCCGAAGACCATGGCGAGGGCGTATAGCGACCCGGGGCCGATTGGGAAAAGGTAGAGGACGATGGTGGCGGCCTGGAGTATCAGCCCGGCGACCAAGGTCGGCTTTGCCCCAACGCGGTCGGCGATGACACCCGTGGCGATGCGACCTACGATGGACGTCAGTCCCGAGATGCCCAAGGCGCCGGCGGCCGCGAGGGCCGGCACGCCCTGTTCCATGGCATGCGTGATCATGTGGAAAATGGGGCCGGAGTGGGCGGCGCAGCACGCGAAGTGCGTCAGGGCGATCGCCCAGAAGGGCCAGGAGGTCCAGAGCGATCTGGGCGACGGACCCGGTCCGGCGGCGGCCAATGTCGCCGCCGCCCCGGGGACGGGTCTGAGGAGCAGCGCCATCGAGATGACGACGAGGAGTGCGAGCTCGCCCAGAATCAGGAAGGCCGTGCGCCAGTCGTAGGCGTTGATGAGCCAGCGCGACAGCGGCGCGAGCACCAGCGTGCCGAGGCCATTGCCCGACGAGACGATCGACGCGGCCAGACCGCGGCGGTGCTCGAACCAGCGGATGGCCGTCACGGTCAGCGGTACGTAGAAACAGCTCACGCCGAAGCCCACGAGCACGCCGAACGTGAGGTAGAACTGCCAGAGCGCCTCCACGCGGCCGGAGAGGATCAATCCTCCGCCCACGAGCAGTCCGCCGCACAGGACGACGCGGCGCGTGCCGAAGCGATCCGAGAGATAGCCCGAGGCAAAAGATCCTATGCCCATGGCGATCCAGTTCATGAGGGCGATGGCGCTGACGCTCGAGCGCTTCCAGCCCATGGAGTCCTCGAGGGGCTTCAGAAAGACGGCGAGCGAGAAGAGCGTGCCGATGGCCATGGTGATGATGATGAAGGCCGCGCCCAGCACGACCCATCCGTAGGAGAGCCGTCGAGTCAGGAGAACTCCATTCTTCTCTCCCGCACCGGGATCAGGAGGCACATGTTCAGGCCCATCACGAGGCCGAGCCCGGCCCAAGGGACGCCGAAGCCTCCGAAGTGCTGGACGGCCAGACCGAAGAGCGGGGGACAGATGGTGACGCCGAGCGACGATATGGCAAGCCCAAGGCCAACAGCGCTGCCCGCTCCCCGCGGTCCGACGAGCTCGGCCATGAGCGTGTGCTGGACGCCGTTCCAGCCGATGCCAAAGAAGCCGAAGGCCAAGGCGAGCGGCACCAGCACCCACCAGCCGGTGCCCGGGCCCGTCCCCGCCATCACCAGCGAGCACACCGTGGAGCCGACGCCCGCGATGACCAGCACGACGCGCCGCCGCCCGCCGAAGAGACGATCGGAGAGCATGCCGAAGATCACGCGCCCCGCCATACCCGTGACCTGGGCCATCACGAGGTAGTGTCCCGCCTCGACCAGCGAGAGATGCAGCATCTCGGTCAGGTACAGGACGAGGAAGCCCATCCACACCGTCTGCATGCCGGCGAAGACGAGGGTGGAGGCTGCGACCAGCCAGAGATCCCGGTGGCCGAGGATCACCCGCAGCGAGATGGGCGCCACGGACGTGCCGCGTTGCTCGGAAGCGGGCGGCTCCCGGTAGAGCATCCAGGTCACGAGGGCCACCACGGCCACGAGCGACGCCGGGAGCATGACGGCGATTCGCCAACCGTAGACGAGGGCGAGCGGGGGCATGATCAGGGCACCGACGGCGCCCCCCAAGGGCAAACCGACCTGCTTGAGTCCCACCACGGTGGCGCGTTGACGCGGAGGAAACCAGGCCATGCCGGCCTTGGTCGTGGTGGGGTTGAGGATGCCGTAGCCCGCGCCGGCTACGACCATGAAGCCGGCCATGAGCGGGAAGGCGTGTGACCCGCCGACCGCCACGAGCCCGACCGCGATCAGGACCTGGCCGACGACCATGCTTGGCAGCACGCCCCAGCGGTCGGCCATCCAGCCCGCGGGCAGGGACATCAGTGACGGACCGATGTAGTACGCAGAGATGAAGGAGCCGGCCTGGGCCACGGAAAGCGCCAGGTCCTCGCGGATGAGCGGGGCGATGGACGGGACACCGAGCGGGCCGACATTGGCAAAGGTCTGGGCGGCCATGATCAGGGCGAGAATGCCCCAGCGTCCTACGGTGGGGCCCGATTTGCTCACGAGGAGCGGGAGGCGACGAGGGCGGCGACGGCCTTGAGGTCCTCTTCTGTGTCCACGCCGATGGTGGCGTCACGGGTCTCCAGGACGCGAATCGGTATGCCGTGCTCGAGGAGACGCAGCTGCTCGAGGCTCTCGGCGCGCTCCAGCGGCGAGGGCGGGAGCGAGTGGAAGGTGTCGAGGACGGCGCGCCGGTAGGCATACATGCCCACGTGCTTCCAGTGCACGACCTCGCCCGTCCCGTCGCGATCGAAGGGAATGGGCAGCCGGGAGAAGTAGAGGGCATCGCCGTG
>WNGF01009496.1_pt1 | contig 31454 bp, 30 predicted proteins | sample 5400641 | NCBI WGS metagenome assembly WNGF01 (sample SAMN13153371, study PRJNA577476) | soil metagenome | isolation source: 80 cm soil or saprolite under grassland replicate 2 | place: USA:California | collected 2016-06-15 | reverse complement strand
CGCGGCGGCGGACGGCGGGCAGCCGGCGGCGCCGCCGGCGGAACCCGCCGCCGCGACCGCGACCGGCACCCGTCCGGCCGCGCCGCCGGCGGGCAACGGCGGCGGAGCGGGCACCGTGCCCGAGGGGATGGTGGTGTCGCCGCTGGTGCGGCGGCTCGCCAGGGAGCACCGCATCGACCTCGGCCAGATCCGCGGCAGCGGCGCCGGCGGCCGCGTGCGCCGCGAGGACGTCGAGGCCTTCCTGGAGCGGCGCGGCGCGCAGCCGGCCGCGGCCAGCGCCGAGGCCCCGGCCGTGACCCGCCAGCCGCCGGCCCGCGCGGAGGCGCCCGCCGCCGCGGCGCCGAGGCCGGCGGGCTCGCCCGGCCTCCAGGTCGCCGTGCCGCTGCCGACCGGTGTCCGTGAGGAGGTCGTCAAGGCCACCCGGACGCGCCGCCTGATCGCCGAGCGCATGGTCACCTCCCTCCAGGTGAGCGCCCAGCTCACCGCGGCGGTGGAGGTGGACATGACCAAGGTGATGCGCCTCCGCGGCCAGGCCAAGGACGCCTTCAAGCAGCGCGAGGGCGTGTCGCTGTCGCCGCTGCCGTTCTGCGTCGAGGCGATGATCGCCGCGGTCAGGCAGTACCCGAACGTCAACTCGGCACTGGACGCCGACGGCAACCTGCACGTCTACAAGGACGTCAACCTCGGGGTCGCGGTCGACACGCCCAAGGGCCTGTTCGTGCCCGTGATCAAGCACGCCGACACGCTCAACCTTGCGGGGCTCGCCAGGGCCATCGCCGACGTGGCCGCCCGCACCCGCGACGGCAAGATCTCCCCGGACGAGCTGTCCGGCTCGACCATCACCGTGACCAACACCGGCAGCCGGGGCACCGTCTGGGACACCCCGATCATCAACCAGCCCAACGCGGCCGTCTTCGCCACGCCGGCGATCGTCCGCAGGCCGGTGGTGGTCGACGACCCGGACCTCGGCGAGGTCGTTGCGGTGCGGCACATGATGTACGCGATCCTGACCTACGACCACCGCATCATCGACGGCGCCGACGCCGCGCGCTACCTGACCAAGGTCAAGGAGGTCCTCGAGGAGGCCGACTTCTCCGCCGAGCTGGGACTGTCGTGATGGGCGCCGGCGGGCCACCGCTCTGGCTGGTGCGCGCCGGGCGGGTCCCCTACCGGCTCGCCTGGGCCTGGCAGCGGGAGCTGGTGGAGCGGCGCGTCGCCGACGAGATCCCCGACACGGTGCTGCTGCTGGAGCACCCACACGTCTACACGATCGGCAAGCGCGGCAGTGACGGGGACGTGCTCGCCAGCGAGGACTGGCTGCGGGCGCTCGGCGCCGAGGTGGTCCGCACCGAGCGCGGCGGCCAGGCCACCTACCATGGCCCTGGCCAGCTCGTCGGCTACCCGATCACCAGGCTGGACCGCACCAAGGGGGTCTGGCCGTTCATCGCCCGCGTCGAGGACGCGCTGGTGGACGTGGCAGCCGACTTCGGCCTCCAGGCGCGCGGCGAGTTCGGCGCGCTCACCGGGGTGTGGGTCGGCGACGCCAAGCTGGTGGCGATCGGCATGCGCGTGTCGCGCGAGGTCACCAGCCACGGCTTCGCGCTGAACTGCTCCACGGACCTGTCGCGGTTCAACGCCATCATCCCCTGCGGGATGCCGGACAAGGCCGCCTGCTCGCTGTCCAGCCTGCTCGACCGGACGGTCACCGTGGAGGAGGCCCTGCCGCTGGTCGAGCGCCGCCTGGCCGAGCGGCTGGAGCGCACGCCGAGCCTGGTCGACCTCGCTACCCTGAAGCTGGAAGCCGAAGCAGCCGAAAGCGATGCCAATGCCAGACTCTGAGCCGATCATCCCGCCGGGCGTGCGGACTCTGTCCGTGCTGCCACGCACGCCGGCACCACCGCCGACCGAGGCGACCTTCGCCCGCAAGCCGTCCTGGCTCAAGGTCCGCGCCTCGTACGGCCCGAACTACCGCGAGCTCAAGGGGTTGATGCGCGGCGCCGAGCTGCACACCGTCTGCGAGGAGGCCGGCTGCCCCAACATCTTCGAGTGCTGGGAGGCGCGCGAGGCCACCTTCCTGATCGGCGGCGAGCACTGCACCCGTGCCTGCCCCTTCTGCCAGATCGCCAGCGGCAAGCCGGAGGGCTACGACACCGACGAGCCCCGCCGCGTCGCGCACGCGGTGGCGCGCATGGGCCTCAACTTCGCGGTCATCACCGGCGTCGCCCGCGACGACCTTGACGACGGCGGCGCCTGGCTGTTCGCCGAGTCGGTCCGCCAGGTGCGCGAGCTGCTGCCGACCTGCGGCGTCGAGGTCCTGATCCCCGACTTCCACGGCAAGGCCGAGGCGCTTCGGCAGGTCACCGACGCGCTGCCGGACGTGCTGGGGCACAACCTCGAGACGGTGCCGCGGCTCTACAAGCGCATCCGCCCCGGCTTCACCTACGCGGGCAGCCTGGAGCTGCTCGCCCGGGCCCGCGCCTGGCTCCCCGCCGGCCACGCCACCAAGTCCAACCTGATCCTCGGGATGGGCGAGGAGCGCGCCGAGGTCGAGGAGACCATGCGCCACCTGCGCGAGGTCGGCGTGGAGCTGCTCACCATCACCCAGTACCTCCAGCCGAGCAGGCAGCACCTGAACCTCCAGCGCTTCGTCGAGCCGCGGGAGTTCGAGGAGCTGGGGCAGCTCGCGCTGTCGCTCGGCTTCACCCACGTGGAATCCGGCGCGCTGGTGCGCTCCAGCTACCACGCCGGCCAGATGCACCGCGCCGCCCACCTCAAGCAGCACGGCACCCTCCCCCGCTGGGCCCTGGCCGCCGACGCCTCCGCCCTCCCGACCCCCACCGCCGCCGAGGCGTAATCCCCGGGGCCGCCTGGCCCTCAGATCGCGACCACCTGAACGTGGGGGCGCTTGCCGATGAGCGCCCCCAGGTCGGCCGGGTCGGCGGTCAGCACCACGCACGGCCCGCCGCGAAGCGCCTCCGCCGCGACCAGCGCGTCCACGGTCGCGTTCATCCCCGCCTCAGCGAGCAGGCGACCCGCGGCGATCGCGATCCGCGCCCCCACGACCGAAACGTGAGCCGCTGCCAGCAGCCGGTGGATGGATGCATCGCGAGGGCCGCCCCGAACGCATTCGGCGAGCACCACCGCGGGGATCACGACGGGCACGCTGGTCTCCATTGCCTCGGTGAGGTACCTAACGACGGGTCGACGCTGGCGCTGCCAGGCAATGACCGCCCCGCTGTCGAGAATCAGCCGCGCTGCTGCCGCTGCCATTGTCTCCATCCCTCTTCCGCCGCCTTGAACGCCGCCTCCGCTTCGGCGAGCTCCTCCTTGGGGATGGGCCCGTGCTCGGCCTCATACTCGTCGAGCAGCTGCCGCAGGTGCTCGTTGCGGAGCTTGTCGCGCAGCGCTTGGTTGATGTAGCGAGAGAGGTTCCCGCGCGCGAACGCCCGGGCCTCCTGGAGCAGCTCGGTGTCCAGCGTGACCGAGATCTTCGTGGTCTTCATGCAGGATGATCCTACCACGGTAGGATCATCGGCAGCCTGCGGGTACGCCATGCCGTGCCTCCTTGGTGAGGGCACCAGCGTGGCAAGCTCGAACGCCTCGGGCAAGCCGTTTCCGCGGGGTTGTGGACAACCCGTGGGCAGCGGCTCAGCGACCGCGACCGGGCCCGCTCCGGCGGCGGCGGGTGGCGCGCACGGTCAGGGCGGCGGCCGCCGTGGACGCCACCGCCTCGGCCACCGGCGCCTTGGAGGGCAGGCCGAGCGAGACCAGCATCGGCAGCAGCGTCGACGGACCGCGGAACCAGCCCCCGACCACCTGCTGGCCGCCCCACAGCGGCTGGCCCGGCTGCGCATGGGTGACCGCCCCACCGGGGGCATAGGGATAGAGGTCCTGGACAACCGTGAAGGTCCCGCCGTCGCCCGGCACGGCATAGGTGATGGTGTAGCGCGGGCCGAGGTCGCCCGGCGGCGCGCCGGCGAGCTGGCCGGCGACGCCGTTGTCGCCGAACATCGCCACGAACAGGCCGGCCTGGTCGGACGTGGTACACCGGAGCGCCGCGGCGGGTTCCGACGGCGGGGGCTGTCAACCTCTATTGACAGGATCACTCCTGTCAACCTAGGATGACAGCATGAACGATGCATCCGAACTCGCCAAGTCGGTGGACAGCACCGACCCCAGCGTCGGGCTCCGTGCGGTGTCAGCGCTCCGCCGCCTCCTTGAGCAGCTCGAAGCGCTCCAGGTCGAGAACGCCAGGACGAACCACTGGTCATGGCAGGAGATCGCGGCCGCGCTCGGCGTCTCCAGGCAGGCCGTCCACAAGAAGTACGCGCGCCGCATGCGCGGCCGTTGAGCGAAAGGATTCGCGGTGTTCCAGCGATTCACCAAGCCAGCCAGGGAGAGCGTGGTCCAGGCCCAGGGTGCGGCCAGGCGCATGGGCGACGATCACATCGGCGTCGAGCATCTGCTGCTCGGCCTGCTCGCCGAGGAGGAGGACATCGCCGCCTCGGTCCTGGCCGAGCTCGGCGTCACCGCCGACGGGGTGCGGCGGGAGCTGGCCAGCAGGCGCGCCCCCGCAGTCTTCGGCCCCGCGGAGGCCGAGGCGCTGGAGAGCATCAGCATCGACCTGGAGGCGATCCGCCGCCGCGTCGAGGCGTCGTTCGGCGCCGGCGCGCTGGACCGCGGCGTCGCCCGGCGGCGCGGCCACCTTCCCTTCACCAGAGAGGCCAAGAAGACGCTGGAGCTGAGCCTGCGGGAAGCGCTGGCGCTGCGCCACGACTCCATCGGCACCGAGCACGTCCTGCTCGGCCTGACCCGAGCCGCGGACGAGCCGGCCGCCGGCGTGCTGCGCGCGCTCCAGGCGCCGCCGGAGGCGATCCGGGCCGGCGTACTGGCGAAGCTCCGCAAGGCCTCGTAGGCTCTGGCTCGTAACGGGCGCGAAACACTTCGGCAACCGGGCGGCAAAGCCCCGTTGCTAGCGTCGTCCCCTGACCTCGGCAAGCCCCGGGGCAATTCCCCCCGGATACGAAGGAGGCATCCCGCGTGACGGATACGGTCAGCGACGTTCTCAGCTTGATCAGGGACCGCGGGGTCCAGATCATCGACCTGCGCTTCGCGGACCTGCCTGGGCTGATGCAGCATTTCTCGGTGCCGACCTCGGAGCTGACCGAGGAGTCGTTCGAGGAGGGGTTCGGGTTCGACGGCTCGTCGATCCGGGGGTTCCAGGAGATCCAGGAGTCGGACATGCTCCTGTTCCCGGACCCGGCGACGGCCGTGCTCGACCCGTTCGCGCAGCACCCTACGCTGGTCCTGAACTGTTTCGTCGGTGACCCCGTGACCGGGGAGCCCTACACCCGCGACCCGCGCCACATCGCGCGCAAGGCCGAGGCCTACCTGGCGGGCAGCGGTATCGCCGAGACCTCCTACTGGGGCCCGGAGTGCGAGTTCTACATCTTCGACTCCGTGCGCTTCGACCAGAACCAGTTCTCCGCCTACCACTTCGTCGACGCGGTCGAGGGCGCCTGGAACTCCGGCGCCGAGGAGGGCGGCCGCAACCTCGGCTACAAGCCCCGCTACAAGGAGGGCTACTTCCCGGTCGCGCCCACCGACCACTACCAGGACCTGCGCAGCGAGATGGTCCTGGAGATGATCCGGGCGGGCATCGACATCGAGGTCCACCACCACGAGGTCGGCACCGCCGGGCAGGCCGAGATCGACATGCGCTTCGACACGCTGCTGCGCATGGCCGACAAGGTGATGCTCTACAAGTACATCGCCAAGAACGTCGCCCGGCGCTCCGGCAAGACGGTCACCTTCATGCCCAAGCCGATCTTCGAGGACAACGGCTCGGGCATGCACACCCACCAGAGCCTGTGGAGCGGCGGCGAGCCGCTGTTCTACGACGAGTCGGGCTACGCCGGGCTGTCGGACATGGCCCGCTGGTACATCGGTGGCCTGCTGACCCACGCGCCGGCGCTGACCGCGCTGACCAACCCGACCACCAACAGCTACCGGCGGCTGGTGCCCGGCTACGAGGCGCCGGTCAACCTGGTGTACTCGCAGCGCAACCGCTCGGCCGCCGCCCGGATCCCGCTGTACTCGCGCAGCCCCAGGGCCAAGCGGGTCGAGTTCCGGGTCCCCGACCCGTCCTGCAACCCCTACCTGGCGTTCGCGGCCATGCTGATGGCCGGTCTGGACGGGGTTCCCGGGCTCGCTCGACGAGGCGCTCGACGCGCTGGAGAAGGACCACGCCTTCATGCTCGAGGGCGACGTCTTCACCCCCGACGTGGTCGAGACCTGGATCGGCTACAAGCGCGAGCGCGAGGTCGACGCGATCCGCCTGCGCCCGCACCCGTGGGAGTTCCACCTCTACTACGACATCTAGCCTGACAACGGCTCTGACCAGGGGCGGACAGTGGCTCACTGCCCGCCCCTGGCGCAACCTTCGCTCGGCGACCCGTCTCCAACTGCCCGATCAACGGCCTTCCGATGGAGTCGACGGCGACTGAATCGCGCACTCGGCGGGGCACAGGAGATCCCGTTCTGACTGGTGCGATCCTGTCGTGCCTACAAAGTGACAGGGCCAACCCTGAGCGAGCTGACCCTGCCGGTGACTGGCGCGGCTACCTGCGCAGCATGCGATGCGCGAGAGCCAGTGCGCCAAGTGCCACCGCGAGCGCGAGGAATTCAACGACCTGGCCGCCCATGCTGCCTCTTTCCATCATTCCAGAGCCATGCCGACAGGCGACGCACGCCTGGACGGCAGGACCTACTGAAAGGGAGGCGTTCGGGCGCTGGCCGGGTATTGGGACTGGGGGCTCTGGCCTCATTCTGGGCGCTGGCGCTGATGTCCGCTGGCCGCCGGAGGCTGCTCGCAGCCCCGAGCGCGATACCGGTATAGCACGAGGCCCTGCCAGCCGCCACTGAGCCCGAGGTTGGCAGCGTGACCGATATCCCCACCCGGACGACCAGCGGTGCCTTGGCACCCTCAGGAGCACAACCGGCGCCAGGGTGTTGACCGGGTCTGGACCGATGGCGACCGGAGTTGAGTATCCACACTGTTATGGCGTCGCCGGGACGATGCGGGTGAGCTGCCAGCGGGTGTCGTTCTCGGTCCAGGTGGCGCTGACCTGGTAGCTGGGGGCGGCGGGGACGGGCACGCTGGCGTGCAGGACGCCATCGCGGTCGCTTGTCTCCAGCAAGGTCAGAGGCTGGGCACCCTGGGGTGTCAAGGTGAGGGTGACCGGCTCGGTGGCGGCGAGCTGAGCGCGGATCGCGATCAGGTGCCGGCCGCCCTGGGTGGTGTGGGCGGCGTGCAGAGCGGCGGCGGGCGCCGGACTGGTCAGGACGGTGGCGGTGACCACGCCGGCGACCGCGAGCGCGGCGGCCAGGGTGCAGGCGGTCGCCGCGATAAGGCGGCGCTGCTTGGCTCGGCTCGCGGCATCGTGCGCACGGGCGATCTGCTCGGGCACGCGCGGGTCGAAGCTGGTGCCGATGGGAGTCTGGGCCCATACGACCAGGGCGTAGGCGGCCACCAGCAGCACTGCCGGCAGGGCCAGCAGCAGCGCCACCGCTGCGGGCAGGCGCCGGTTGGTGAGGGCCACGCCGATCAGCGCGGCGGTGGTGTACACCGTCCAGAACCAGCCGACCGCGGTGCCCAGGCGCCCTGCCGCCTCGTCGCGGCCGCGGATGCTGGCGGTGACCATCTCGCGGCCGCGGCCAAGCCAGTAGCGATCGTTGACGACCAGGTCCTCAAGCGGGGTGGGCTCGGCCACTTACGTCTCCCGCTCGACCTGGTAGGGATGCGTGTGCTGCTCTGGGCAGGTGAGGTAGACCGTCAGCGTATCGCCGCCCAGGCGCTGCCCAGGGTAGGCCAGGCCCTGGGTGGGCTGGGGCTCGTAGGTGACCTCCTGGTCGCACCCTTGGGTCTTGCACGCAAACACCACCATCGCAGCACACCACCCTGCTTCCGGCCGCCGCACCATCACCCGGCGGATTGAGTCGGGGACCGGCCGTTCATCTGCCAGATCGCATGGTCTGGTCGATCTGCTCAAGGAGCTGTCGGATCTTGTCGATGTCGGCGCGAGCGCGCTCCCCGTAGGACTCGAAGCCGCGCAGCGCCGCCTGCGCCCAGGTCCGCGCCTCGCCCAGCCGGCCGCGCCGCGCCAAGGCGGAGGCGATGTTGGAGCGGGTCTGCGCCGCACCGTGGGTGTTTCCGCCCCGCTCCTTGTAGCGGATGGCCTCCTGGGAGTGGTGCAGGGCGCGCTCAAGCAGACCCGCGTGGTCGTAGACGAGGCCGAGCTGATTGTGGACCACGGCCAGATCGGCGACCGCGCTCGCGGGGATAAGCTCGAGTGCCTGCTGGTAGCGGCCGACGGCGGCCTGCAGGTGTCCCCGCAGCACCTGCTCGGGCGCGCCCCCAGCCCGGCCTGCCTGGAAGCGCTCGTAGGCGACGTGCCCGAGCTGACTGTGGCATGCGGCGCGGCCCGGCCGGTCCTGCTGATCGAACAGGCCAAGGCTGCCCTGGTAGTAGCGCTCCGCCCGGTCCAGGTCCCGCAGGGCAGGCACCGCTAGGTGAGCATTCCCTAGGCTGTGCAGGGCGAGCGCCTCGCTCTGCCGGTCGCCGATCCGCCGGCACAGTGCAGCGGCTTCCTCCAGATGGCCTGCACAGGCCGAATCGCCTTGCTCGACTAGCAGGTCGCCTAACTGCTCAAGTGACCTGGCGAGCCAACGGATAGCGTCGCGCTGCCTGGGGTCCAGCGCCCCTGGGGGCTGGGCGAGGGCGGCTCCGGCCCGCTTTCGGATGAACGTCACCAGTGCCTGTTGTTGGCGCATCGCGGCGGCCATGTCGCGGGCCTGCAGGGCGAGGCTCACGCGGTACTCGGTGAGCAGTCGCCACTCCTCCTCCAGGCCGAGGCGGGGGCCACCGGCAGCAGGGTCGGTCAGGTCGGGGATCAACTCCTCGACCAGCCGTGCCCACTCCACCCAGCGGCTCGCCGGCTCGTAGAGCATCCGCAGGCCCTGCATCGCACCGATGACCTCGCGCCACCAGGCGTGGGCGTGGGCCACCTGGCGGACTGCCAGCAGGTTGGCCTCCTCCGCGGCCAGCACCCCGACCACGTCGGTGCGGCCCCGGATGTACTCGTTCGTGTAGTAGTTCCCCAGGCGGCCGACGGCGACCGTCCAGGCTCGTAGGGCGCGGCGGGCGGCGGGCCCCTCGGGCGGCCCGTAGACCTCAGCAAACAGGCGCTGGAAGTACCACGGCAGGGCCGGGTGCACCCCGTAGTATCCGCCGCCATGACGGGTGAGCAGGCCCACCTCCACCGCCCGGTCGAGCAGCCCGACCGCCGCGGCGCGGTCCACCCCTGTCAGCTCCGGCACCGGCGCATCGACCATCTTGGGGTCGCCCAGCATGCACAGCGCGTCCACCTGCACAAAGCCCTGGAACAAGTGCAACAGCGCCAGCCTGGCCCGCTCCTGGGTGGTGAACGCGTGGGTGAAGCCGTAGCTCAAGGAGGCACCCAGGGAGGCGGCGCGGCCCTGGGCCTGCTCGTCGGCGATGGCGGCCTGACCCGCACGCAGCCGCTCCACAAATGCCTCCACCTGCTCGCGGGTGCGCAGCCCCTCGCGCAGCGCCTGGCCGACCAGGACCGTGACCGTCAGCGGGTTGCCTTGGGTGAACTCAAGGAGCGGTTGCCAGTCGCCGACCTCGTCGAGGGTGTGGCCGTGCCGGGCGGCCAGGGCGCGGGCGAGCTGGACCCGCTCGGCCATCGGCATGCCGCACAGGGTGATCCGGCGGGGCAACTCTCCCAGCCAGGCCCGCTCGTCCCGCCGGGAGGTCAGCAGTACCTTGGCCTGGGTCGCCCGAAGGGCGCGCAGGAACCCGGCCAGCTCCTGCTGCTCCTCGTTGGTCCACTTCGAGGGGCTGCCGGCCGGAAAGCCGGTCACCGGCTCGACGTTGTCCCACACCCACAGCACCGGCACCCGTGCAAGCACCTGCAGCGCCACCCGTCGGCGGGCCTGGTCGTCCAGGGCCAGCCACGCCAACCCTGCGGCCTGCAAGTTGTCCGCGAAGGTGACGCCCACCTGGTCGAGTACCCGGGCCAGCGGGGTGTGCCGCTCAAAGCTCGTGAACAGTACCGCCTGCGCCCCGCCGGTCTGCGCGTACCAGCGGGCGAACTCGGCTGCGGTGGTGGTCTTGCCTTGCCCCGCCCAGGCGTGCAGCAGCACCACGTGCTGGTCGGGATCGTCGAAGGCGCGGTCCACGGCCAGCAGGGTCTCGTCGCGGCCGAAGAACCCTGCGTCCGGTGCGTCCGGCAGCGCGGACTCCAGCGCCTCCCGCTCCCTGGCGGCAGCCACCGGGTCCAGCGTGAGCTCGACCTGGCCATCCGTGGCCTTGGGGGTGACCACCGGCAGCGCGGTGGCCTCGTAGACCACCGGGACCATCCAGTCCTGCACCCGCACCGGCCGCAGCCCGACTTCCCGCACTGGCTGGTCGGCCAGGTGCTTGCGGCCACGGGTGACCGCCTCCCCCAGCCGCCGGCCGGCCAGCAGGCTCGCGTACAGCTCGCCGACGAACTGGGCGGCGGTGACCACGTAGACGCTGTAGCGCATGGCCACCACCCCGGCCACGCCCGCGTCCATCACCTCTTGGGCCAGCGACCCGTAGGCCCGCACCCGCGCATGCACGTCTTCCCCGGCGGCTTGGCTGGCCTGCTGCGGGGTGGTCGCCAGCGCCGCATGTGCGGAACGGCAGGCGTTGAGCACCAGCACCGGCACGCCGCTCTCGGCCAGTAGCCCACCAAGTGCCGGCCCGTCCACGTACTCGACGTTGCCAGGCAGGTCGGGCTGCTCGAATAGCATCCAGCCGTGCGCCCCTGCACGCCCCACGAATCGCTGGGAGCGCAGCCAGCTCGGCACGCCACCCTCACCCGGCTGCCCCGACAGGTCCGCCCAGGTGCCGTGCCCGTCGAAGTGCACCACGTGGTAGGGCTCGCCGCGCTCACTGGCGTCGCGCAGGACCTGGCCGAGTCGGGCGAAGGTCGGTGGGCGCAGCACGTCGAGCTGGAATGCCGCCCGCGCCTGCGGCGACAGGCGCACCACGTGGCTGGCCACCGAGCGGAACGGCACGTCCTGTCCGGCGTCGGGCCGGCAGATCACCAGCAGTACCCGCAGCCGCTCGGCGCCCGGCGCCGGCACGGCTGGCCGCTGGGCGGCCTGCTGGTAGGAGCGGACGAACGCTCGCGCCCGCAGCGCCAGCGGCACGTTGGTGGTCGGGTCGCGCAACAGCTCCCAGGGAATGGCGGTCGCCCCGGCCACGTCGGTGACCACCTCCACGCGCGTATCGGCGAGGTGGTCGCGGACGGTCGCCCACAAGTCACGAGTGTCGTCCGAGGCGTGGAAGACGGCGCGGAACAGCTCCTCGCCCAGCCCCGCCAGGCGCTCCTCCACCTCTGCGGCGATCTGCGGTGCCGGGTCGAGCGGGTAGGCGGGGTAGTCCTCCAGGTACCAGCGCAGCTGGTCCAGCTCGGCCGCTTCCAGCGCGAGCTTGACCTGCGCGACCGCCCGCTGCGGGGCGCCGTCGCCCTCCAGGGTCACCTCGACCCGGTGGACGCCTTCGGCGCCGGCGGCCTCTTGGACGAGCCGTAGTGTGCGCACTTCGCCGCTTACACTCCGATCATCCGGTTCGCGATGACATGCGGTCCTTACTTCGCGCAAGCGTATCGTGGCCAGGAACACGTGGATGCCTTCCAGCCCCCGCTGGCCGGACGCCATAGCGGCAACAACGTCGGCGGCGACCCGGAAATCGCGAAGGCCGACGTGACCAGGCACCAGGCATATCGGCCCAGCCGACGCGACGCTATACGTCAACGAACTTCGGTGACAGGCCTGCCAAGCCGCATGCCCACACCGCGTAAGTCGGGTAACCCCAAGTGGCCTTGGCGCACACCGGGCGCACATGGCAGCGACAAGAGCTGACCGATGAAGACCAGACTTGAGTACCGTCCGCCCTGGTCACCGAGGATGCGGCGAGGTGGGTGCAGGTCAGGCCGCTGAGCGGGACACTTCTACGACATCTAGACGCGGAGGCGACCTCGCCGGCCAGGCCGGCGTTGGCCTCCAGCAGCGCGAGGTTGGCGGCCAGGCTGCGCCCGCCGGTGCGGCGGTGCAGCCAGTCCAGCTCGAAGGGCGTCCGCGCCTTGCCGACCACGCCGGCGTTGCGCGCCGCCGAGGCGCCCTCGGCGGACAGCTCGGCCAGCTCGTCGGGGTCCATGGCGGCCGCCGCCGGTGGGTTCTGGACCAGCACCAGCGCGCCGGTGGACTCCAGCGCGCGCCGGACCCGCAGCAGCTCGACCACCTCGCCGACGTTGTTCACCACGTGCTCCAGCGGCAGCCTGCCGCGCGCCAGGAACCCGGGCAGGCGGTCGGTGCGGTAGCCGACCACCAGCACCCCCCAGGTCTCCAGCCATTCCAGGGTGGCGGCCCCGTCGGCCACGTGCTTTGGCCCCGAGCACACCACCGCCGCTCTGGAGCGGGCGAGCTGGGGCAGGTCGGCGGACACGTCCGCGGTGCCGAAGTGGATCCCGCCGATCCCGCCGGTGGCCATCACCTCGATGCCCACGCGCTCGGCGGCGAACACCGTGGCGGACACGGTGGTGGCGCCGTCGAGCTTGCGGGTCACGACATAGGGGAGGTCGCGGACGGTGACCTTCCAGGTGGCCCGGCGGGAGGCCAGCGCCCGCACCTGGTCGGTGTCGGCGCCGACGACGATGCGGCCGCCGATGACCCCGACGACGGCGGGCTCGGCGCCGGACTTGGAGACGGCCACGGACTGGGCTTCGGCGGATTCGAGATTGGCTGGTGACGGCAGGCCCTGGGCGAGGACGCTGGACTCCAGGGCGACCACGGCGCTTGCGGTGACGATCCGGTCGGCGACGACGATGGGTCGATCCATTTGGTGCGCTGCTCCCACGCTCGGTTGCACAGGGATCCGGAGAGGGATCGCAAGAGGTCTGCGTCAAGAGTATCCCGTCGCCCGCCGGCCGGGGAGCCATCCAGCGGACCAACGGCGGCGCTCAGCGCTCGCCCCAGAAGCGCGCCATCACCACCCGGCGGGCGCGGCGGGTGGCGCGGCGATAGGCCTCCAGCAGCCGCTGCCGGCCGCCGACGGGCTCCCCCATCGCCTCGGCGAGCCGCTCCAGCAGCAGCGGATCGGTCGGCAGCGAGTCCGCGGGACGCCCGGTGACCAGGAACCCGAGGTTGCGCAGGCGCAGGCAGAGCCGGTAGGCGTCAGTCAGCCAGCCGGCCTCGACGGCGGTGAGCGCGCCTACGGCTTCCAGCGCCCCAATGGCCGGCAGCGTGCCGGGCGAGCGCACCTCCGGCCGCGCGGCGCCGAGCTGGAGCTGGAGGAGCTGCACAGTCCACTCGACGTCGGCCAGCCCGCCCGGCCCGAGCTTGAGGTGCAGACGGGGGTCGGCGCCGGCCGGCAGCCGCTCGGACTCGACCCTGGCCTTGACGCGGCGCACGGCGGCGACCATCCCAGGGGCGGGCCGCTCGGGATAGACGCGGCGGGTGGCCTCCGCGTGGAAGCGCTCGCCCAGCTCGCGGCTCCCGGCGACCGGCCGCAGCCGGACCATCGCCTGGCGCTCCCACGGCTCCGCCCAGCGGTCCCAGTAGGCGAGGTAGCTGTCAAGACTGCGCGACAGCGGTCCATTGCGGCCCTCCGGCCGCAGGCCGAGGTCGACGCGGAAGGCCGTGCCCTCCGGGGTGACCGCGCCGAGCCCGGCGATCAGCTCGCGCACCACCGCCTCGGCGAGCTGGGCCGCCTGCTGCGCCCGGCCGCCGCCGACCGGCGCGTGGCAGACGATCACGTCGAGGTCGGACACGTAGTTCAGCTCCCGGCCCCCGAGGTTGCCGAGGCCGAGCACGGCCAGCTGAAGCCGTGGGCGGCCGGGCGCGACCGCGCGCACCGCGACCTCCAGCGCCGCCTCCAGGCAGGCCTCGGCGACGGCGGTCAGCTCGGCGCCGACCCGCTCCACCGGGTCGCCGCCAGCCAGGTCGCGCACGGCGACGCGCAGCAGCTCGCGGCGGCGGAAGCGGCGCAGCGCGTCGAAGGCGGCCGCCGGCTGCTCGTGGTGGGCGACCAGCGCCAGCGCCTCGTCGCGGAGCTCGGCCGGGTCGCGGGCGGGGCCGGGGCCGCCCTCGTGCGCCATGGCGGTGAGCAGCTCCGGGTGCCTGGCGAGCAGCTCGCCGAGCAGCCGCGAGGTGCCGAGCACGGTGCACACCAGCTCGGCCACTGACGGGTTGTCCCGCAGCGTGCCGAAGAACGCGTCCCGATGGCCGAGCCGCTCGGCGACCACCCGCAGCGCCGTCAGGCCGCCGTCGGGGTCGGGCGTGTCCGCCAGCCAGGTGAGCATCACCGGCAGCATCGCCCGCAGCAGCGTCGCCCGCCTGGTCAGGCCGGCGGTGAGCGCGCGCAGGTGGGCCATTGCCCGGTCGGGGTTGGCGAAGCCGAGCGCGGCCAGCCGCTCGGCCGCGTTGGAGGGGTCCAGCCCGGAGGGCACCGCCCCGAAGACCTCCAGCAGCGGCCGGTAGAAGAGCTTCTCGTGCAGGCCGCGGACGGTGGCGGCGTGGCGGCGGCGGTCGGCCTCGAAGCGCTCCAGCGCGCCCTCCCGAGGGCTTCGCACCGGGGGGCTAACGCTCGGCTCTGCGTGGCTGCCGTGGTCCCACGGTCGGAGCCTCGCTCCCCCGCCCCCCGGACCCCCATCGGGGTAGCCCATGGTGCGGGCCAGCCAGCGGCGCTCGGCCTCCCCGGCCGGGATGGTGTGGGTGCGGCGCTCGTCGGTCAGTTGGAGGCGGTGCTCCACGGTGCGCAGGAACCGGTAGGCGTCGGCGAGCTGCGCGGCGTCGGCCCGGCCCACGAAGCCGGCGGCCGTCAGCCGCTCCAGCGCCACCAGGGTGGTGCCGGAGCGCAGCGCCGGGTCGTGGCGGCCGTGCACGAGCTGCAGGAGCTGCACCGCGAACTCGATGTCGCGCAGCCCGCCGGGGCCGAGCTTGACCTGCAGCTCGCCGCCGGCCCGGGCGGCCCGCGAGGACTCCACCCTGGCCTTCATGTGGCGGACCGCCGCGACGGTCGCCGGGTCGAAGCGCTCCGGGTAGACGCGCCTGGCGGCCTCGGCGACGAAGCGCTCCCCCAGGCGGCGGTCGCCGGCGGCGGGGCGGACCTTGATCAGCGCCTGCAGCTCCCAGGGCTCGGCCCAGCGGTCCCAGTACGCGAGGTAGCTGCCGAGCGTCCTGGTGAGCGGCCCGTTGCGGCCCTCCGGCCGCAGGTTGGGGTCGACCTGGAAGCCGGGGCCCTCGGGGTTGGGGCCGCCGAGCCCGGCGATCAGCTCGCGCGCGATCGCGCCGGCGAGCTTGCCGGCCAGCTCGGCGTCGGCGCCGGTGGCCGGCTCGTGGCAGAACAGCACGTCGATGTCGGAGACGTAGTTCAGCTCGCGGCCGCCCAGCTTGCCCATGGCGAGCACGGCCAGGCCGACCGGCGGGTCGCCGGGCGCCGCCTGCGCGCGGGTGGCCAGCTCCAGGCCGGCTTGTAGGCAGGCGTCGGCGAGGTTGGCCAGCTCGGCCCCGACGCTGTCCACCGGCGCCCCGCCGTCCAGGTCCCGCACGGCCACGCGCAGCAGCTCGCGGCGGCGGAAGCGGCGCAGGCCCCGCCAGCCCGCCTCGACACCGGCCGAGGCGGGTACCGCGGCCCGGGCCTGGCGGACCAGCTCGGCGCGGGGGCGCGGGGCGGCCAGCGCGCGGCCGTCGCCGAGGCGCTCCACCTCGTCGGGATGGGCGGCCAGCCAGCGGCCGAGCGAGCGGCTGGCCGCCACCACCGCGATCAGCCGGCGCCGCAGCGCGGGACGGCGCCGCAGGCCGGCCGCGAACGCTCCAGGGTCCGAGGTGGCCTGGGCGATCGCGGCCAGCGCCCGGGTGGCCAGGGTGGGGTTGGCGCTGGCGGCCAGCTCCTCCAGCAGGCGGTGACCGTTGGCGCCGGGCCGCGGCGGCCAGGCGCCGAGCGCCTCCAGCTCGACGGCCAGCGACTCGGGGTCGTCGAACCCCAGCCGGACCAGCGTGGTGACCATGCCGTGCCCGGCCTACAGCAGCGGCAGGTAGCGCTCGCGCTCGAACGGGGAGACGTAGCGCTGGTACGCCTCCCAGTCGCGGCGCTTGTTGCGCAGGAAGTACTCGAAGACGTGCTCGCCGAGCGCCTCGGCGACCAGCTCGGACCCCTCCATCGCCACCAGCGCCTGCTGGAGGTCGACCGGCAGCCGGCTGATGCCGGCGGCGCGCCGCTCCGCCTCGGTCATGCCGTAGAGGTTGTCACCGGCCTCCAGGGGCAGCTCGTACTCCTCCTCGATGCCCTTCATGCCGGCCGCCAGCAGCACCGCGAACGCCAGGTAGGGGTTGCCGGCGGGGTCGGGCAGGCGGACCTCGACGTCGACCCGGTCGGAGCGGTAGCCGCCGACCCGCACCATCGCCGAGCGGTTGCGCTGCGCCCAGCAGATGTAGGTGGGGGCGTCGAACCCGGGCACCAGCCGCTTGTAGGAGTTGATCCACTGGTTGGTGACCGCTGTGTACTCGGGCGCGTGCACCAGCAGCCCGGCGATGAAGCAGCGGGCCGTCTTGGAGAGGTTGGCCTCCTGCCCCGGGTCGTGGAAGGCGTTGCGGTCGCCCTCGTACAGCGACAGGTGGGTGTCCATGCCCGAGCCCTCCAGCTCCTGCGAGGGCTTGGGCATGAAGGTGGCGTGCAGGCCGCGCTCCAGGGCGGCCTCCTTGACGACCAGCCGGGAGGTCATGACGCTGTCGGCCATGGCCAGGGCGTCGGCCTCGCGCAGGTCGATCTCGTGCTGGCTGGGGGCGATCTCGTGGTGGGACTGCATCACCGAGATGCCCATGTGCTCGAGCATGTCGATGGCGACCTGGCGGAAGTCCTGCGACAGGTCCAGCGCGGTCTGGTCGAAGAACGAGCCGGTGTCCAGCGGCCGCCCGCCGTTGGCGTCGCCGAACAGGAAGAACTCCATCTCGGGCTGGACGTACACGGTGAAGCCCAGGCGGGCGGCGTGCTCGAGGTTGCGGCGCAGCACCCAGCGGGGGTCGCCGTCGAACGGCTCGCCCTCGGTGGTGAGCACGTCGCAGAACATCCTGGCGACGCCGCCGGAGTCGGGCCGCCCTGGCAGCACCTGGAAGGTGCTCGGGTCCGGTTTGGCCACCATGTCGGCTTCCTGCACCCGTGCGTAGCCCTCGATGGCCGAGCCGTCGAAGATCATGCCCTGCTCGAAGGCGTCCTCCAGCTCGGCCGGGGTGATCGCGAACGACTTCAGGAAGCCCAGCACGTCCGTGAACCAGAGCCGGATGAAGCGGATGTCGCGCTCCTCGACCATCCGCAGGACGTACTCGCGCTGCTTGTCCATGTTCCGCCAGGCCTGTCTCGGGTTCCGGCGGCCATGCTACCTGGCCGGTGGCCAGCCGGGCAGCACCTGGACGGAGGTTGTGGATGGCGCTGCTATGGTGGACTTCGTGGAGCGCTTGCGGCTGGCCGGGGCCCAGATCAATCCGGTGGTGGGGGACGTCGACGGCAACGTCGGCAGGGTGCTCGACGCCTACCGCGAGGCTGCCGAGCGGGGCGCCCACCTGGCGGTCTTCCCGGAGCTGGCGGTCACCGGCTACCCGCCGGAGGACCTGGTCTTCAAGCCGACCTTCCTGGCGGCCAGCCGCGACGGCGTGAACCGCGTGGCGGCCGCGACCGGCGAGGCCGCCCTGGTGGTCGGGTTCGTCGACTCGACCCACGCCGGCCCCGCCAACGCGGCGGCGCTGTGCCGCGACGGCCGCGTGCTGGCCGTCTACCACAAGATGCTGCTGCCCAACTACAGCGTGTTCGACGAGGAACGCTACTTCGTCCCCGGCAAGCAGGTGGTGCTCGCGTCCTTCGGGATCGCGCGGGTGGCGATCACCATCTGTGAGGACCTGTGGTTCCCGTGGGGCCCGCTGCCCACCGCGGCCGCCGCCGGGGCCGACGTGGTGGTGAGCATCAACGGCTCCCCGTACCGAATGGGCAGGGCCGAGCGGCTCGGCCCCATGCTGACCACGCGCGCCGCTGACCACGGCCTCCACCTTTTGTACGTGAACCAGGTCGGCGGCCAGGACGAGCTGGTGTTCGAGGGCCAGAGCACCTACGTCGACCCGCAGGGCCGACTGCGGGCTCGGGCGGCCGCCTTCGAGGAGGAGCTGCTGCTGGTCGACCTGCCGATCGAGGAGGGCGCCACCGCCCGCCTCTCGGACCGGCCGCGCCGCACACCGGTCGCCGAGCCGCACCCGGGGTTCGAGGTCCGGCACGTGCGGGTCACCGACACGCTGCCCGATCCCGGCCCGCCGGTGGCGCCGCGGATCGCCCGCGCGCAGAGCGTCGAGGAGGAGGTCTACCGGGCGCTGGTCATCGCCACCAGGGACTACGTCCGCAAGAACGGCTTCCAGCGAGTCCTGATCGGGCTGTCCGGCGGGATCGATTCCAGTCTGGTGGCGACCATCGCCACCGACGCGCTCGGGCGCCAGCGGGTCAACGGCGTGGCCATGCCGGCCGAGCACTCCTCCCCCGACAGCCTCGGCGACGCCCGCAAGCTGGCCGACAACCTGGGCATCGAGCTGCTGAGCCTGCCGATCCACGAGCCGGTCGAGGGGTTCCTGGCGGCCCTCAAGCAGCCCTTCGCCGGCACCGAGCCGGGCATCGCCGAGGAGAACATCCAGGCGCGGGCGCGCGGCACGCTGCTGATGAGCCTGTCCAACAAGTTCGGGCACCTGGTGCTCACCACCGGCAACAAGTCGGAGCTGGCGGTCGGCTACTCCACCTTGTACGGGGACATGGCCGGCGGGTTCGCGGTCATCCGCGACGTCCCCAAGACGCTGGTCTACCGGCTGGCACGCTGGCGCAACGAGCTGGGGGTGGTGATCCCGCAGGCGGTGCTGGACAAGCCGCCGACCGCCGAGCTGCGGCCCGGCCAGCTCGACACCGACTCGCTGCCGCCGTACGACGTCCTCGACCCGATCCTGGACCGCTACATCGAGGACGACGCCAGCGCCGAGGAGATCGTGGCGGAGGGCTTCGACCCCGCCATCGTCGAGCGGGTGCTGCGGATGGTCGACGGCGCCGAGTACAAGCGCCGCCAGGCGCCGCCCGGCCCCAAGGTGACCGGCCGCTCCTTCGGCAAGGACCGCCGCCTGCCGATCACCAACCGCTTCCACGGCTTCACCGGCCCCGCCCGCTGAGCGAGGAGCGGCCGGGAGCGGCGGCGGGTGCCCGCCCGGCGCCGCCCCTCGCCAGCTCCTCCGGGGGTCATCGCAGCTGGACCACCACCGGGGGCAGGTCACGGAGCCGCTGGTAGTCCGCGGCGCTCAGCCGCACCGCCACCGCCTCCGCGAGGTTCAGCAGGTCGTCGGCCTCATCCGGCTTGTCGTGTGGAGCAGCAGCCAGCTCATGTACCCGGAGAACGCGGCCCTGCGCAGCTCGTCGTTGGAGCGGTCCGCCGCTCCGATCGCCCGGTCCATCGCCACATAGCCGAGGTCGACGTAGCCGAGGAGGGTCAGCATCGACGCTGCCGCGCAGTACGCGTCCGACAGGACCGCGAAGACCTCCGGGCTCGGGGTTGCCCGTGCGGTCGCGCGTGCCGCGCCGAGGAACGCTGGGAGCTGCCCGGCGAGCAGGTCGAACCTGTTGGACCAGTACGACCGCCACGCGTAGCTTGCCTGCTGCCGCAGATCCTCCAGGCTGGCCGGGTCCTCGTCCTCGTGGCGTGCGGTGATCGCCCGGCGGATCGCGAGCACCCCGCCGTCATCGTCGGTGACCTCCACCCGAGCGGGCCGGGCCAGCAGCACCGACACGTCAACGTCCAGCGCACCCGCGATCTTGTGGAGGGTCACCAGCAGCGCGGTCTGCTTCTGGCCCTGCTCGAGCTTGCTGATCAGGTCCGCGCTCACCCCGGCGCGCTCCGCGAGTTCACGCTGCGTCATCGACTGCTGGTGTCGGAGCTGCCGGACCCGCTCACCGATCGTGCCGTCCATTGCACTCGCACCCCTCGCACCTCGGAACCCCCTCATCCTGGCACTTCAGGCTCTCCGGTACATATCCTTCCCAGCCATGAACCCGGGCCAGATCACCACCCTCGGCGGAACGTGCGAGCTGCTCGGTCTCGTCACGGTGGCCTGGGGCCTGGTGGACGTCGCCAGCTACCGAGGCGACCTCGCACGGCTCCGCGCACCATGAGGAAGCTGCTGCGCCGGCCTCCTCGCGCGGTGACCCTCGGGGTCGCCAACGCAACCATGCGGATGACCGCCACGGCATCGGCTGTGGTCGTCCGAGGGCCGTTCACCCCGCGTCCCGGCCAGCCCCTCGAGGACCAGATCGCGGAGCTGGGAGCGCTCGTCAACCGCCTCCGTGAAGACCTGGCCGCCCAGGATCAGGAGCACCGTCAGGCGGTCGACACGCTCCGGAAGCAGACGGACGACAAGCTCCAAGCCGAGCGGGCACGCGCCGACGCGGCGGTCAACGCGGTCCGCGAGGACCTGGTCCAGCTCCGCGAGACGACCACGGGCGGGCTCCGCCTGGAGATCGACGGCGTTCTTGGAGTCGTCGTCGGCGTGATCTTCACCACCTGGCCAGGCGACGTCGCCGCGTGGCTGCCGAGCTGGCCACCGTTCCGCGTGGCCATGTCCCTGCTGTTCGGCTATGTCTTCGTGCGGCTCTCGTGGTCCTGGCTGAGAGCACACCAGGCACGGGCCAACGCTCCGACAGGCCAGACAGCGGCCGACCGGGCGCAGACCTGATCGGGCCGAAGGCCGGCGCCACTGGAGGCGTAGTTACGGCCCTCGCGTGGCAAACTGGCCATGTCCAGAAGACCCGGATGACACGGGCTTCAAGGCGTCAGTATCCAAGGAGGGCCGCAATGTCGGTCACCGTGCACGATCTGACCGCGTGGAAGGCGCGCGGGGAGCGGTTCATCATGCTCACCGCCTACGACGCGCTGACCGCCCGGGTGCTCGACGAGGCGGGCGTCCCGCTGCTGCTCGTCGGCGACTCGCTCGGCAACAACGTCCTCGGCTACGACTCCACCATCCCGGTCACCATGGAGGAGGCCGTGGTGTTCACGGCCGCCGTCGCGCGCGGCGCCTCCAACCCGATGATCGTCGGCGACCTGCCGTTCGGCTCCTACCAGGCTTCCGCGGAGGAGGCGATGCACAACGCGGCGCGGCTGGTCAAGGTCGGCGCCAACGCCATCAAGCTGGAGGGCGGCAGGCGCTCGGCCGAGGCGGTACGCCGCATCACCGACGCCGGCGTGCCGGTCATGGGCCACCTCGGCCTCACCCCGCAGTCCTTCAACGCCTTCGGCGGCTTCCGGGTGCAGGGCCGTGGCGAGCGGGGCGACGAGCTGCTGGCCGACGCGCTCGCCCTCCAGGAGGCCGGCTGTTTCGCGGTCGTGCTCGAGGCCATCCCCGCGGAGCTGGGCGCGCGGGTCACCGAGGCCCTGGAGGTCCCCACCATCGGCATCGGCGCCGGCCCCCACTGCGACGGGCAGGTGCTGGTGATCACCGACCTGCTCGGGCTCACCCCCGACCCCACGCCGCGCTTCGTCAAGCGCTACGCCGACCTGCGCTCGATCGTCGCCGAGGCGGCGCAGCGCTTCGCCAAGGACGTCGCCGAGGGCCACTACCCCGCCCCTGAGCACGAATACCACTAGTCGGGCTCTACGACCCAGGACGGCCGGCTCTGGCCATATATGACCGGGGCCGGCCGCAGTCTTCTCTTGCCATTTGCGAAGACCCGCGCCCACGTGGTAGATAGTTGTACGTTCAACTTTTGCCGTGTCAATCGCTTCGCCTTCAGAGAGGAGCCAGCCATGTCGGAAGCCGCCGTCGCGTCCCGCCAGGTCGAGGGCCGCACGGTCCCGGTCGCGGGAAGCTGGGCGGTCGACCCCGCCCACTCGTCGTTCGAGTTCATCGCCAGGCACATGATGGCCAAGGTGCGCGGGCGCTTCACCAAGTTCACCGCCGCGGTCGTGATCGCCGAGGAGCCCGAGCAGTCGTCCGTCGAGGTCGAGCTCGACGTGAACAGCGTGACCACCCGCGACGACCGTCGCGACGGCCACCTGCGCTCGCCCGACTTCTTCGAGGTCGAGAAGTACCCGACCATCAGCTTCCGCTCGATCGCGCTGCGGCCGGGCAAGGATGACAACCGCTGGGAGCTCGACGGCGACCTGACCATCATCGGCGAGACCCGCCCGGTCACCTGGGACGTCGAGTTCCACGGCGCCACCCAGGACCCATGGGGCGGCCAGCGGGCGGCCTTCTCCGCATCGACGGAGGTCAACCGCGACGAGTGGGGCCTCTCCTGGAACGCTCCGCTGGAGACCGGCGGGTTCCTGCTCTCCAAGAACGTCCGCCTCGAGGTGGACGTCGAGCTCGTCAAGCAGTAGCTCCGTCGCGCGGCGCGTGCCCCGCCCATCCCACCGGGCGGGGCACGTCCCATCGGGGGGTCCGGGGGGCTCAAGAGCGAGGCCGTGCCAAGGCGCCAGGGGCCGATGCAGAGCCGAGCGTTAGCCCCCCGGTGAATTAACCGAGCAGCGGCTCGCCCACGTAGCTGCCGGGCTGGATACCGCCGGGGCAGGCGAACACGGCGCTGCCGGTGTGCCGGATGTACTCGTTGAGGGCGTCGCGCGAGCCGAGGTTGCGCTGGATCGCCACGAACTGGTGGCGCGGGTCCCGCTGGAAGCAGATGAAGAACAGGCCGGCGTCGAGCTCACCGAGGCGGTCGAGCCCGTCGATGAACGAGTAGCCGCGGCGCAGCAGCATGGCGCCGCCGTTGAGGTCCGGCGCGGCCAGGCGGACGTGGGAGTTCGAGGGGATGACCGGCTCGCCGTCCGGTCGCCGGGCGGTGAAGTCGAGGATGTCGAATTCGTCCCGACCGCCGATCGGCGCTCCGCTGAGGCGCTCGCGCCCGATGGTCCGCTCCTGGTCCTGGAGCGAGGAGCGGTCCCAGACCTCGATCAGCATGCGGATCCGCCGGACCACCATGTAGGTCCCGCCGTGCAGCCACTCCTGCGCGTCGCCGCTCGGGACCCAGACGTGCTCCTCGAGCAGGTCGCTGTCCTCGGCCTTGATGTTGTTGGTGCCGTCCTTGAAGCCCTGGAGGTTGCGTGGCGTCTCCCGGGTGTTGCTGGTGGACGAGGTGCGCCCGAAGCCGAGCTGGGACCAGCGCATCACCACCCTGCCCCGGCCGCTGCGCGCCAGGTTGCGGATGGCGTGGAACGCGACCTGCGGATCGTCGGCGCAGGCCTGCACCCCGATGTCGCCGCCGCTGCGCGCCGGGTCGAGCTCGTCGCCGGGCAGCGGCGGCAAGTCCTCCAGCTCGGCCGGCCGCCTCTGCGCGATGCCGAAGCGATCACTCGACGTGCCCGGCCTGCCGAACGGGCTCGGCCCGAAGCCGAAGGTAATGGTCAGCCGCGCCGGCGGCACGCCCACCACCTCGCCGGTGTCGAGCGGGGGCGCCAGCTCCCCCTGCCCGCCGGGCATGGCCGGGTCGCCGTTGCACATGCGCGCCGCCGCACGGGTCCAGACCCGCAGCAGGTCGGCCAGGTCCCCGGTCTTGGTGCCGGCGGTGACGTCGAAGGCCGCGAAGTGGAGCCGGTCCTGCGCCGGGGTGACGATCCCGGCCTGGCGGTCGCTGTAGAACGGCACCGCCGTTGTGGACGCGGCCGGCTGGGGCGGCGGGGGCTGGCCGATCTCGTAGCCGAGCGCGTAGGCGCCGCCCCCGAGCCCGAGCGCGGCGCCGCCGGCGCCGATCGAGGTGAGCAGCCGCCGGCGGCTCACGCGCAGGCCTGAACCGCCTGGGTCAGCCCGCTCCTCTGCGGGATCATGCTGTTCGGTCACTGCCTGCCTGCTCCTTGGCGCGGTCGGGGGACCGGCTCCGCCTCAGCTGCCCGGCCGCCAGGGTCAGCGAGAGGGCGAGCGAGGTCAGGGCCGCCGCGCGGCCCGTGGTCGGGGTGGTCATCGGGAGGTGCCCCCCACGGTCGTGACGGAGGTGGCGCGCTGGCGCGGAGCCAGGCGCCAGCGGTCAGGCCAGAGCACGTACAGGCCGACCGGCACCAGGTACAGCAGCCAGCCGAGCGCCTCGCCGACGGTCGGCTCGGGCCGCAGGCCGAGCATCCCGGTCAGCAGGGCGGCGCGGACGGAGCCGGGTGCCACCAGCCACGAGAGGTCCAGCGCCTTGGCCTGCAGGACGTTGAACCAGGTCGCCTCGTGCGCGGAGTGCAGCGCCGAGGCGACCAGGCCGGCCGCGACCAGCGCCAGCACCGCGCCGGTGACGCGGAAGAAGCGGCCGAGATTGATCCGCAGGCCGCCCTTGTAGAGCAGGTAGCCGAGGACCACGGCCACCACCAGCCCGAGGATGGCGCCCAGCGAGGCGGCTCCAGGGTCGGTGGAATTCTCGAACACCGCCAGCAGGAACACCGCGGTCTCGAAGCCCTCCCGGAGCACGGCGAAGAAGGCCATCCCCACCAGGGCGAGCACCGAGCCGCTGGCGAGCGCGTCGGCCACCTCGCCCTCGAGCATGCGCTTGATGGCCCGCGAGTGCCGGCGCATCCACACGATCATGTAGGTGACGATCCCGACCGCGACCAGCGCGATGATGGTCTCCAGCCCCTCCTGCTGGGCCTGCGGGAGGTTCTCTCCCAGGAGCCGCAGGCCGCCGCCCACCGCCAGGCAGAGGGCGGTGGCCAGCGCCACGCCGGTCCACACCCACCGGAGGGCGTCGCGCCGGCTCTGCTGGCCGAGGAACGCGGCGACGATGCCGACGATGAGCGATGCCTCGACACCCTCCCGCAGGGCGATGACGAAGGTTGGGAGCACCGCGATCCCTTCTCTGCACGTGCTGTCGGAACGGCTCGGTCGGGTTTAGGGAGACCTAAAGCACGGCCGGAAGGATAGTGCCCCCAGCGGTTGTGCGCAAGGCGCCGATGATCACAGATCGCGCAACTGGCCCGCCAGGGAGGCGAGCGCGGCGGGGATGCGCGGGCCGTACCAGGTCAGGGCGCGCCCGTCGACCAGCACGGCGGCGGCCCCGGACCAGGCGGCCACCGAGCGGGCGTCGGCGGGGCCGAACGGGTAGGGCTCGGAGGGCAGCAGCACCACCTCGGGGGCCAGCGCGGCGACCTCCTCGGGGTCCAGCCTGGGGTAGCGAGCGGCGGCCACCACCGGCACGCCACCGGCCAGCCGGAGCAGGTCGGCCGCGTAGGTCCCCTCCCCCACCCACATCCAGGGGTCGCGCCAGACCGCGCAGGCGTAGCGCCGGTCCCCGCCGGACGCCCGCCGCGCGGCTGCCTCCAGGGCCGCGCGCAGGCTCGCGTCGATCCCCGCCGCCCCCGGCAGCGCGCCGACCGCCGCGGCCAGGGCCAGCAGCTCGTCCACGGCGCCGGCCACGGTCACCGGCGAGGTCACGTAGACGGCCACACCGGCGGCCTCGAGCCGCTCCACGTCGATCCGGCGGTTCTCCTCGGCGTTGGCGACCACCAGGTCGGGCCGGAGCGCGCGGATGGCCGCAAGGTCGGGGTTCTTGGTGCCGCGGACCTTCGGCAGCCGCGCGGTGACCTCGGCCGGCTCCGCGCACCAGTCGGTCACGCCCACCAGGCGCCCGCCGACGCCGGCGGCCACCAGCCATTCGGTGAGCGAGGGCACCAGGCTGACGACGCGCTCGACCCGCTGGGGCAGCGCCAGCCGCCGCCCCAGCGCGTCCACCACCCAGCGCGCCATCGCTCTCAGGACCGCAACGTGCGGAAATCGCCTTCCTCGTAGCGGGCCAGCACGAAGATCAGGTCGGCCAGCCGGTTCAGGTAGCGGACCGCCTCGCCGTCGGTGAGGCCGCCCGCGCGCTCCAGCGCGACCGTGCGCCGCTCCGCCCGGCGCACGACCGTGCGCGCCACGTCCAGGAAGGCCGAGCCCTGCGTCTCGCCGGGGATGACGAAGTCCTCCGGCATGCTGATGCGCGCCGTGTACTCGTCGATCAGCTCCTCGAGCGCGTCGACCATCCCGGCGGTGACCTTGGTCACGCCGGGACGCAGCTTGTGCGCGTTGCGCGTCTCGGTGGACAGCTCCGAGCCCACCACGAACAGCTCCCGCTGCAGCCGCAGCACGAGGTCGGCCAGGGGTGGGTCGGCGACCACCGCCCTGGCCATGCCGAGCGCGGCGACCGCCTCGTCGACCGCTCCGTAGCTCTCGGTGCGCGCGTCGGACTTGTCGACCCGCCCGCCGTAGAGCAGCCCGGTGGTGCCGTCGTCGCCGCCGCGCGTGTAGATCCGGGTCACGACGACGCACTCCGCTCGGTCCCGGCGGGGCGGGGGGCCACCCGCCGGCGCCGCTCCTCGCTCAGCCGCGTGATGCGCACGCCGGCGTGGACCCTGTAGCGTCGGTTGACGGCCACCACCACGGCGGTGAAGCCCTCGAGCTGGCGCGACAGCCGCAGTGGGCCGGCGTCGATCCCGCGGGACCCCGGGATCTGGTCGGCCAGCTCGATCACCGTCGCTCTGGCGGCCGGGTCGTCGCCGGCCACCAGGACGTCGGTGTCGCACTCCCGCTCCAGGTCGGCGAGCACTCTCGGCGGGGCATGGTGGAACGCCGAGACCACCCGCGCGCGCGGCAGCAGCGCCTGGGCCTGCTCGGCGGCGCTGCCCTCGGGGACGTCCAGCGGGAAGGCGCCGCGCTCGTCCCAGCCGAGCGGGTTGATGACGTCCACCACCAGCTTGTCGCCGATCGCCTCGGCCAGGCCGGGCAGCATGGCGGCCTGCCCCTCGAAGGGGAACACCAGGAAGACCACGTCGGCCGCCGTGGCCGCCTCCGCGTTGGCGACCCCGGTGATCGGCAGGTCACGGCCGCCGAGCAACTCGGCGACCACCGAGGCGGCGCGCTCGGCGTTGCGGGAGCCGAGCAGGACCTGGTGACCGGCGGTGGCCAGGCGCAGGGCGAGCCCCCTTCCCTGCGGGCCGGTCCCGCCGAGCAAGCCGAGGGTGAGCTGATCCGCCACACGCGCCTCCTTCGTCAGTTCTGTCCCAGCGAGGCTACCCGATCCCGGCTGGCAGCAACGCCGCCACCGCGAGCTCGCCGGCGCCGACCTCGGCGCCGGGGCCGAGCAGGCTGCCGACGACGCGGGCGCCGGCGCCGACGGTCGCGCCGGGCCCGAGCACCGAGCGGGTGACCACCGCCGACGGGCCCACGCTGGCGCCGCTGTCCAGCACCAGCGGGCCGGCGACGACCGCGCGGGGGTCCAGGCGCGCGCCGGCCGCCACGAACACCGGACCACCGCACGCGTCGCGCTGGAGCGAGCCGGGCGGCAGCGGGTAGGGCCAGCGGCCGGCCAGCAGGCCCTCGGAGACGGCCAGGAAGCGGTCGAGCGTGCCCGCGTCGGCCCAGGCACCGCGGACCGGGACGCCGAGCAGCTCGCCCCGCCGCCAGCACGGCTCCAGCAGGGTGTCGACCATGGTCGAGTAGCCCGCCGGCGCGTCGTCCAGGATCCGGGGGCGCAGCGCGAACACGCCGGCGGCGGTCCATTCGCCGCCCGCGTGTGCCACCGCCAGCTCCCCGTCGAGCCGGAAGGTCGGCCGCGCCCGCCCGCGGTCCAGGCCGATCGCCATCGGCGCGCTGGAGCGCTCCAGCGCGGCGGCCAGCATCGAGAGGTCGGCCGGGTCGACGACGTGGTCCGCGCAGGTCACCACCACGATCGGATGGTCGTCGCCGGCCGCGCCGAGCAGGCCGGCCCGCCGCGCGCCGACCAGCCCGCCGCCGGTGCCCAGCAGCACCGGCTCGTGCACGGCCAGCACGTCCGGCCGGCCGTCGAGGTGGGCGCCGATCGCCTCGGCGCCGTGGTGGAGGTTGACCACCACCTGCGGCGCGCCGGCCTTGACCAGCGCGTCGCAGGCGAGGTCCAGCAGCGGTCGGCCGGCCGGCGCCAGCAGCGGCTTGGGGATGGCCGCCGTGAGCGGCGCCAGGCGGCGCCCCTCGCCGGCCGCCAGGCAGAAGCCGATCATCGGGCGATCAGTCCGCCCGGCCGGCCGGGGAGGTGATGAACCACTCCTCGGGCACCTGGAAGCGCGGCCCGTCGCCGGTCTCCTCGACCTTGACGTCGGGTGGCATCGCGGACAGGCCCATCAGCGCCAGCACGCCCTTGTGGGCGGCCTCGGACAGGGCGACCGTGCCCGGCGGGCCGCCGGCCTGGTAGGCCTCGCCCTCGCGCAGGCCGATGCTGCGGGTGAGCTGCGCCACCCGCTCGTCCCCGACCGCCTGGCGCAGCTCGGCGAGGTCGACGCCGGGCAGCTCCAGCCAATCGGGACGGCTGGCGAAGGCCTCCTCGAACCCTTCGGAGACGAGTCGGAGCAGGATGGTGATGCGAACCGCGGGCGAGACCAGAGGATTGTCGGAGAGGTCCATTGCGCTCCTGCTGACGGTGGACAAAGGGTCGGGGGAGCCGGGCTGTAAGCCGGCTTCTGTCTGACCGCGTTGCGCGGCGAGGCGATCATCCATCTGGGACCGGCGTTGCCGCCGGCCTCGTGCGGCCCACCAGGGGACTCGACCGGGCCGGTCTCCTCCGGTCGCGTGGCGACCGGTACGCCCCCTATTTGGCCTTGCTCCGGGTGGGGTTTGCCAAGCCGACCGGTCACCCGGCCGCTGGTGCGCTCTTACCGCACCGTTTCACCCTTGCCGCCGGCGCGTGGCCGGCGGCGGTCTGCTCTCTGTTGCACTTTCCTGCGGGTCACCCCGACTGGCCGTTAGCCAGCACCCTGCCCTGCGGAGGCCGGACTTTCCTCGGTCCCTGGAGCGGGACCGCGATCGCCCGTCCGACTCCCCCACGTCATTCTGCCAGCCCGGCGGCCGCCATCCAAAGCAGCCGCCGCCCCCGCTCCCTGGCATCCTGGCGCATACTGGCGGGAGAGGGTCTGTCTCGAACGAGGTGTCGTGGTCGTAGTGCTCGTGGTTCTGTTCCTGCTGGTCCCGCTCGCCGAGCTGGCGGTGATCATCGCCGTCGGCAAGAGCATCGGCGTGCTCGCCACGCTGCTCCTGCTGCTGGTGTTCAGCGTCAGTGGCGCCTGGCTGGCCAAGCGCGAGGGGCTGGCCGCCTGGCGGCGCTTCCAGCTCGCCATGGCCGAGGGCCGGGTCCCCACCACGGAGGTCGCCGACGGCGCGATGGTGCTGGCCGCCGGGGCGCTGCTGCTGGTGCCCGGCTTCCTGACCGACCTGCTCGGCCTGGTGCTGCTGCTCCCGCCCGCCAGGGCGTTCGCCCGCCGCTGGGTCCCGGCGCTGGCGCGGCGGCGGGCCTCCCGCCGCGCGCGGGTCAGCGTCTCGGATTCGTCCCCGTCGACCAAGGTCACCTGGGGCCGCCCCGAGCTGGAGGACCGGCCGCCCGACCCGCGCCCCTGAGGCACCGCCCCGACCCCCGCCCCTGCGGCGCTCAGCCCAGCTTGCCCTGCACCGGCGGTGGTGCGGAGGTCCGGCCGACCGGACGGCGGACCCTGCCCTGGGCGTCCATGGCGCGGTTGGCGAGCGCGTCGGCGCGGCGGTTGCGTTCGCGGGGCACGTGCTGCCAGGTCACCCGCTCGAAGCCCCTGGCGAGCCGGCGGACCTCGTCGGCAAGCGGGCGCAGGCCCTGGTTGCGGACCTTCCAGCGGCCGAGCTGCTGGTTGACCACCAGCAGGGAGTCGGCGCGGACCAGGACCTTTCTGGCCCCCAGCGACCTGGCCTGCCGCAGCCCGGCGATCACGCCCTGGTACTCGGCGACGTTGTTGGTCGCCCAGCCGATGCCCTCGGACAGCTCGGTGAGCACCGCGCCGTCCCGATCCGTCACCACCACGCCATAACCGGCCGGGCCCGGGTTGCCCCGGGCCCCACCGTCGGTCCACACCATGACCTCGTCCAAGTTCTCGCCGTGCCCCCGTCCCGTCACTCGACGACCAGGATCCTGCGGCAGTGCTCGCAGCGCTTGACCCGCTCCGGCGGCAGCGCGCGGAGGGCGTTCACGTCCACCCGCGACAGGACTGTCCGGCACCCCTGGCAGGTGTTGCCGACCAGCGCGCCGGCGCCGACGCCACCCTGCCGTGCCCGGATCTGCTCGTACAGCTTCAGCAGCTCCGCCGACACCTTGGGCTCCAGCAGCTTGCGGGCGGAGCGCTGCACCTCCAGCTCGCGGTCGATGTCGGCCAGCGCGGCGTCGCGGGTCTTGGCGACCGCCGCCTGATCGGCGGTCACGCCCTCGCGCCGGCTGGACAGCTCCGCCAGATCGGCGTCGAGGGTCTCGCGGCGCTCCATGCGCTCCAGCAGGTCGTCCTCCAGGGAGGCCTGGCGCCGCTGCAACGAGGCCACCTCCTCCAGGATCGAGGTGAGCTCCTTTGGGCTGGTCACGCGGCCGGAGATGGCCCGGGCCTCCTCGGTCTGGGCCTTGCGGCGGACCATCTCGACCTCGTCCTCGAGCCGGGTCTGCTCGCGGCTCACCGTGGCCAGGTCGCCCTGGCGCTCGGCGACGAGCTGGTCGATCGCGGCCAGGTTGGTGGCGAGCTGCTCCAGGCGCGCGTGCTCGGGCAGCGACCCCCGCTGATGGTTCAGGCGGTCGATGGCCGAGTCGTGGGCCTGCAGCTCCAGGAGCGTTCGCTGCTGGTCGAGGGGCGCGTCCAAGGGTCCTCGCTGTCGGGATCGGAAACCGGCCCCTCTACCCTATCGCGTTCTTCACCCCGATCTCTCCGCCGCCTGCTCGGCTTCGCCTGCGGAGGACGCCGGGATCGAGTGGAGCCGCCGGTCGTCGGAGGTGAGGCAGCGCCCGGTCGCCAGGTCGAACTGCCAGCCGTGCATCCGGCAGGTGAGCACGCCGTCCTCGACGTCGCCGAACTGCGCCAGGTCCGCCTTCAGGTGCGGGCAGCGGCGCTGGACCAGGTAGCCGTCCATCTGGATCAGCTCCTGCACCGGCGCCTGCTCCGCGTACCAGCCCTCGGCGTACTGGAGCCGCTCCGGCGACAGCGCCTTGAACCAGTTGTAGACGTACTCGTTGTAGGGCCCCTCGCGGGAGGTCTCGAAGCGGCAGGACAGGAACAGCTCGTTCACCCAGTCCTCTTCGTGGTGGACGATGCAGGTCTCCACCAGCGCCCGGTCGATCCGGAAGCGGTAGCGGAACGGCTCGCCCTTCCAGGCGTCGACCCGGCGCTCGAGGTAGTCGATCACGATCTGCTCGTCGCCCCGCCGCTCGTCGGCGACCTCCAGCAGCACCCGCCCGTTGATGCCCTCACAGGTCAGGTTCGCCTGGGCGAGCAGGGGCTCCCACCAGCCCTTGAGCGCCCCGACGACGTCCTCGACCTGCCCCCTGGCCCAGGTCGCCTTGCGACGCTCGATCTCGGGCAGCTTGC
>WNGF01003517.1_pt1 | contig 31487 bp, 28 predicted proteins | sample 5400641 | NCBI WGS metagenome assembly WNGF01 (sample SAMN13153371, study PRJNA577476) | soil metagenome | isolation source: 80 cm soil or saprolite under grassland replicate 2 | place: USA:California | collected 2016-06-15 | reverse complement strand
CCAGCGACCCCGACTGGCGGTTCGTGAACGTTCGCCGGCTGATCTCGATGATCGAGAAGGCCCTCGAGGTGGCGCTCCAATGGGCCGTGTTCGAGCCGAACGAGGCGCTCACCCGGGCTCGCGCCACGATGTCGATCACTATCTTCCTGCTCGGTCTGCACGAGGCCGGGATGCTGGCGGGGGCGACCCCCGACGAATCGTTCATCGTGAGCTGCGATCTCGACAACAACCCGGCGGCGGAGCGAGAGCTCGGCCGTTTGGTGGTCGAGATCGGCGTGGCCCCGTCGAAGCCGTTCGAGTTCGTCGTGCTGCGCGTCGGCCGGGTCCGTGACTCGCTGGAGGTCAGGGACTCAACCGAGATGTTCGGCATTGGAGGGCTGGAGGGCTGATGGCGCTCGTCGGACCGTTCCAGAGCTTGACGGGGATTCGGCTCGATCCGCCCCTGAACCACAACTTCCTGGTCATGATTGTGGATACCTCGAGCTTCGGGTCGATCGTCAAGACCGGCGCGTTCTCGCTCGTGGGGGATGTGCTCCTGGGCGGCTTCTCCGAATGCAGCGGCCTCAAGATGGACTTGGAGGACGCCAAGCGCCACGAGGGGGGACTCAACAACACCGAGCACCGGTTCCCCACGCGGATCACCTGGCCGAACATCACGCTGAAGCGCGGCGTGTCGCGGATCTCGCAGAGCGGGTGGGACTGGCTCTACGACTTCGGGGACGGCAAGGTGAAGCGCAAGGACGGCCTCATCATGTTGATGGACGGCCGTCACCTCCCCCACAACATCTGGACCTTCAAGCGCGGGTTCCCGGTGAAGTTCGAAGGGCCCGACATGAAGGGTGCGGGCAACGAGGTCGCCATCGAATCCCTGGAGATCGCCCACGAGGGGTTGTGGCAGCTCTCCATCCTGAAGATCGGCGCCGGGATCGTTGGATTGGAGCTGTAGCGTGGACGTTCGCATCGACGAGCTGTACAGCACCGTCGACACCATCGACGGGAACGCACTGCTGACACCGGAGACCCTCGACCGCATCGTCCGTGCGGTGCTCCAGGCCCTTGCGAACCAGGAGCGCGGCCGGGAAACGCTTCGGGCCGATCTCGACACGCGCTCGATCGTCGAACAGCAGCGAGGAGGCAAGCGCTAGCCATGGCCGACCTCCGCAAGGCGAAGTTCAAGGTCTTCGAATCGGGGGGAGGCGAGACGTCCCTCGATGTCCAGTACAACCCGAGCAGCCTGACCTTCGACAAGAAGCCCAAGCTCGCCGACATCCCCATCCCCGGTCTCGACGCGCCTCTGAAGCAGTTCGTGCGCGGCGAGACCGAGACGCTGTCCGTCGAGCTGTTCTTCGACACGACGGAGCACGGCATGGGTGCCGGTGCTAGGAGCGTGACCACGCTGACCGACGCCTTTTATGGGCTCGTCAAGATCGATCCGAAGACCCACGCACCGCCGATCTGCGCCTTCCTGTGGGGCTCCAAGTTCCCGGGCGACAGCCTGCCGGATCGGTACGGGAACCAGCGGCGCACCGAGTTCAGGGGCGTGGTGACGGACGTCAAGCAGGACTTCCAGCTCTTCAGCCCCGAGGGCACGCCGTTGCGGGCAGTGTTGACGGTCGCCATCGACGAGTACCGACCGCTCCACGATCAGATCAACCAGCTCAATCTGCAGTCGCCCGACCACAACCGGGTCCACGTGCTCGAGCGAGACGAGACGCTCGCACTCGTCTCCTACATCCATCTGGACAACGCCGCCGACTGGCGCATCATCGCCAACGCCAACGAGATCGACGACCCGCGCCGGCTCGAGCCTGGGCTGACGTTATCCGTTCCCCCCGTCCGGTGAGGAGCTGACATGCCCACCACCACGACGCTGCTCGAGGAATCTGAGCGGCAGGGCGGCTTCTACGTCCCGCGGTTCGAGGTCAAGGTGGAGGGCGTCGACCTCCCCCGTGATGTCCTGTTCGACGTGAGCGCCGTCACCTACGAGGACAGCGTCGAGTCCATCGACAGCTTTCGGATGACCATCAACAACTGGGACGACGATCGGCGCCAGTACAAGTTCATCGGCTCCGAGACCGCGGCGCAGCTGCAGAAGGGGCACCGCGACGAACCCCGGGTCACGCTCTTCGAACCCTGCGGCAAGGAGGTGCTGCTGCAGATGGGCTACGGGGGCCGGCTGGTGACGATGCTCAAGGGTCACTTCACCACCATGGAGCCGACGTTCGTGGACGGGAAGGCCGAGATGACCGTCACCGGCCTGAACGTCCTGCACCAGCTCCGACGCAAGCAGTACACGACGACATGGACCAACAAGCGCGACAGCGAGATCGCGCGCGACATCGGACAGCGCACCGATCACGGCCGGAAGCGCTTCCCCCTCCCCATCGTGATCGACCAGCAGGCCCTCGGCAACGAGAAGCCGATCCCACTCGTGACCCAGCACAACCAGTACGACATCGACTTCCTCTTCCAGCGGGCTCGAATGCGCGGCTACGTCGTTTTCGTCCAGGAGGAGGACAAGGTCAGAAACCGTCCGCGGCAGCTGTACTTCGGTCCGTCGCAGGCCGGGATGGTCCCGGGACTGCGTGACGTCAGCTTCGAGCTGAAATGGGGAGCTTCGCTGATGGAATTCAAGCCCAAGATCACGACCGCGAACCAGGTCGCGTCCGTGACCGTGCGCGGATGGCATCGGACGCGACGCACACCGATCACCCGAACGGTGACGCTCGATGACGAGCGCCTCACCGTGAATCGGGACCTCCACAGGATCCTCAACGCGTGTGAGGCGCGCGAGGAGCTCGTGGTGGACGAGCCAGTGTTCACGAACTGCGAGGCCCGTGAGCGGGCCATCGCGATCCTCCTCGACCAGACCAAGCAGATGGTCACCGCCGACGCGAAGGTCGTCGGCCTGCCAGACCTTCGGGCTGGCCAGATCGTGCAGATCACCAATCTGGGCGCGCGCCTGAGCGGCAAGTACTTCGTCACCAAGACCACACACACGATCGACGACAACGGCTACGTCACGAGTTTCACGTGCCGCAGGGAGCAGTACCAGGGAGGCGGGACGCCATGACCGTGGTGAAGGGTGTGGTCATCGGCATCGTCAAGGACATCGACGATCCCCTCGGCGAAGGCCGCGTCAGGGTCCAGTATCCGTGGCTCTCGGAGGACGAGCTCAGCGGGTGGGCGCCGATCGCGCGAACCATGGCAGGCAAGGAGCGAGGCTTCTACTACATGCCCGAGCTGGAGGACGAGGCGCTGCTCGCCTTCGAGATGGGCGACTTCGACCATCCGTTCGTCATCGGATTCCTCCACAACGGGGTCGATCTCCCCCCTGACGACGACATCGACGCGAAGGTGCGACGGATCAAGACCGTCAGCGGCCACGTCCTGGAGTTCGACGATCGGGCCGGCAAGGAACGCATCCATCTCGAGACGCAGGGAGGGCACCGCCTGGTGATGGAGGACCCGAAAGGGACCGTGGAAATAACGACGACGGGTGGCCAGAAGATCGTGATGAAAGACCTCCCGGCGCAGATCACGCTCTCCTCGAAGTCGGGTTCGACCGTGACGATCAATGACGCCCCAAGCTCGATCCAGGCGACCACCGTAGGGGGCGTCAGCCTGGCCGTGGCCGACGCCGGGGGAGTCACCATCAGCGCGCCGACGGGGATGCTCAACATCACGTGTGTGGGCGCCACCATCAACGCGAGCGCGTCCTGCACCGTGAATGCGCCGATCGCCTCGCTCAACAGCGCCACGGTCGCGATCAACAGTGGGATCGCCACGTTCAGCGGCGTGGTCCAGTGCGCCACGCTGATCACCAACGCCGTCGTCAGCGCCTCGTACACGCCGGGCGCCGGGAACATCTGGTGAGGGCTCGATGCTGCACGTGATGCCGCCGACGCTCTCATACGAGGGCCAGGAGACGGGCTTCGCCGCGCTGGCGAAGCCGATCGATCTGCTCGTCGGCAGCGCCACGTCGAATGGGACGGTGGTCGGCCCCGAGGGACTCGCCACGTTCGGGTACTACGTCTACCGGCGATCATCCCCGGGTTCGGGGCTCGACATCTGGGACGACGCCACGTCGGCCTGGACGTCCGAGCTCGTCACCGGGATCGATCGCGTGCCCACGCAGCTCGCGTACGAGCCAGAGGAGCCCGAGCCGTGGCGGGGCATCATCGTCGGTGCAGGCGGCCGGGACGCTGCCGGGCAACCGCAGTTCAAGAAGGCAGTGGGCGGTTACCCCCTGTATTCGGTCCGGGCGTATTTCGTGACGGCCGACCACTCCGACGTGTTCCTCACCGGGCCGAGCGACAACTTCGCGTTCGTCGATGGAACCGACAAGAACCTCATGGTGATCGGACCCGGGGAGGGCGAGGAGTTGGATGGGGCGACCGAAGCGCGGGTGCTGCTCAAGGACACCGCGTTGCAGACGATCGGCCGACTCGTGATCGAGCGGGACACTCCCGGGGCCGCCGTCACTCTCGGCAACGCGGCCGGCGCGTCCGTGGTGCTGCATCCGGACGGCCGAATCGTCCTCACGCCGGCCGTGGGGCAGCGCGTGGTGGTCGCGGGCGATCTGGAGACCGAGAACATCACCTACATGCCCGCCGGGGGCTCCATCAAGCGGACGTTGGTCTAGGAGGGACAGTGGGTCGAGACTTCCTCGGGGTCGGCTGGAGATTCCCGGTGCAGGTCGCGCCGAACGGCAAGATCGCCCAATCGCGCGACGAGCAGAAGATCGAGGAGTCGATCTTTCTGATCCTCGGCACGTCCATGCGAGAACGCCCGATGCTTCCCGCGTTCGGGTGTGGCATCCATGACCTCGTCTTCGCACCGAACAACGCGACGACCGTCGCCGAAGTGTCGACAACCGTGCGGGAAGCGCTCGTCCGCCACGAGCCGCGTATCGACGTGCTCGCGGTGGACGCGTTCGCAGCACCGGAGGAAGAGAACCTGCTGCTGATCCGGATCGACTACCGGGTTCGCGCGAACAACGCCCAGTCGAACCTCGTGTACCCGTTCTTCATCACGGAAGGCCGGTAGGCGATGCCACTCGCAGATCACATCCCGAAGATCGACGACCGGAGCTACGACTCGATCGTGGCCGAGATGCGGGCGCGCATCTCCCGGTACACCCCCGAGTGGAAACCGGTCTGGACGGATCTGAACGACTCGGATCCTGGGATCACGATGCTGCAGGTCTTCGCCTGGCTCGGCGAGATGCTGGCCTTTCGGATGAACCGGGTCCCGGAGCTGAACTACCTGAAGTTCCTGCAACTGCTCGGGATCGAGCTGCGTCCAAAGGAGCCGGCGCAGGCCGAGATCACCTTCCCGGTCCGGGCGACGCATCCTCTGCCGACGGCGATCGTGCCGAAAGGGACCCAGGTGATCGCCGAGACTCCGGGTGGCGGTCCGCCACTGGTGTTCGAGGCCACGCGCGCCCTGGTCTGTCTGGCGGCGCAGCTTGCATCGGTCCTCTCCTACGATGGCTACTCCTACGAGCCGGTCACCGAGGCGAACAGAGCGGCGACGGGATTCCAGCCGCTCGGACCGACCGCCAACGTCGATTCCGCGTTGCTGCTCGGCTTCGACAGCGCGCTCGGTTTCCCCGCGACCAACGTCACGCTGTTCGCCTGGACCGCGGCACCCGAACGCCGCGACGCACCCGTCGCATGCGGCCTCCCGGCCAGCGCCGTCTTCGCCCCGGCGACGCTGCGCTGGGAGTACTGGAGTGGATTCGAGTGGGCCCCGCTCACCCTGATGAAGGATGACTCGCTCGCGTTCACGCGCAGCGGCGAGATCGTCGTGCGTACTCCGGCCGGCAGCCTCGCCAAGACCATCATCCCGCCCGAGACCACAGCCCGGTACTGGATCCGCGCGCGGGTCGAACGCAGTCAGTACGAGAGGCCGCCGGACCTTCTCGCCGTGCGCACCAACACGATGCGACTCACGCAGATGGAGACCGTCCGGAGCGAGGTCCTCGGGGGCAGCAACGGACGGCGCGACCAGGTCTTCACGCTCGACAACACGCCGGTGCTGGACGGAAGCCTCCATCTGGAGATCGATCAGGGATCGGGGTTCGAGCCCTGGATCGAGGTGCCCGACTTCTTCGGGTCCGGACCGAACGATCTCCACTACACGCTGAACCGTACCACTGGGGAGATCAGGTTCGGCGACGGCTTCCACGGGGCGATCCCCGTCGCCAACGTGGCGAATCCGAGCGCCAACGTCGTGGCTTCCGAGTATCGCTACGGGGGCGGCACGCAGGGCAACGTGCCGGCGGGGACGCTGCGAGCCCTGAGAAATGCGGTTGAAGGCATCGACGACAACGCCATCGAGCAGGTGACGCCGAGCTACGGCGGCCGAGACGAGGAGACCCTGGACGAGGCCAAGCAGCGCGCGCCGGCCGCGATCCGCGCCCGGTGCCGGGCGGTGACCGCCGACGACTTCGAGTACTTCGCGAAGCAGGCCGCGAACGTGGCGCGGGCCCGAGCGCTGCCGCTGCACCACCCCGAGTTCCCCGACGTGCCGGTGCCGGGCGTGATCACGGTCGTGGTCGTGCCCGATTCCGACGCCCCCAAACCGACGCCGAGCGAGGGCACTCTGCGGACCGTCTGCGCGTACCTCGACCAGCGGCGGCTCCTCACGAGCGAGCTGTACGTCGTGCCCCCGATCTATCAGCAGGTCAGCGTGAGCGTGGACGTGACGGCCCTCGACAGCGCCGATCTCGCTCAGGTTCACGGCGCCGTCGACCAGGCGCTGCTCCACTACTTCCACCCCCTGCGAGGGGGCGAAGACGGACACGGCTGGCCCTTCGGGGGGCCGATCCTCTTCTCCCGGGCCTTCCAGCGCGTGCTCGCCGTGCCCGGCGTCGACTCGATCCGGCGCCTGATCATCTCCGTCGACGGCGAAGAGTCACCCGAATGCAGCGACATCCCGATCCGCGATGGCGCGCTCGTGTACTCGATGACGCACGAGGTCTCCGTCGAATACGCCGCGGCGATAAGAGGCGTGGCATGAACGGACCACCGCTGCCGCCTCGTCCACGCCCGCCCCACGATCCGACCTCGCTGCTCTGCAACGGACGCCTCGGCTGGCCGCTCCTCCAGTCCGATCGCACCGCTCTCGCGTCGGGAGCGTTGGCGCTCGAGCGAACGCCCGGCTCGCTACGCTGGCTCACCGAACCGAACGGCAGCTTCGGAGGTCTCCGCCCCCCGGCGAACGTGGCCTTCGAGCGCGATGCTATCTGGTTGCTGGACCGGTTCCGCCTCCAGCTGTTGCGGTTTGATCCCTGCGCGTGCGCGTTCGAGCCGGTGCCCTGCTTCGGTGGCGAGGGCAGTGGACCGCGGGAGTTGCGGGATCCGGGCGGCATCGCTGTGGCCGGCAGCCGCCTCTTCGTGTGTGACGCGGGCAACGGCCGGATCGGCGTCTTCGTGCTTCCGACGATGGCGCTGTCTGCCCTGTGGGTCGCCCCGATGGAGTGGACGCCAACCGGGGTGGCGGTCGATCGGCGTGGCATCTTTGTCGTCGCCGACCCGCGCGGCGGCATGATCCACCGATTCTCGCCACACGGAACCTACCTCGGACACTGGGACGGTTTCGGCGCGGTCACCAACGTCGCCGTCGATCGGCTCGGCACCATCTACGCAGCCGGTCCGGTCGACGCGTTCCGCGTCGGCGAGGCAGGCCAACCGATCCCACTCTTTACACCCGCGGACGATCTTCGCGGCCTTTTCCCACCCGTTCCGTTCGTGGTGGACGCGTCCGGTGGTCTGCACCTCGGCCCGCTGTGCACGCCGCCGACGTCCCTCGTCTTCGACCACCAGGGAAACGTCGTGGTCCCGCCGGGCGGAGCGGACCGCGACCGGTACGAACGGACCGGAACCGCGACCCTCGGTCCCCTCGACAGTCTGATCGACCGATGCACCTGGCACCGCGTGATCCTGCGAGGCGACCTCCCAACTGGATGCCGTGTGGAGATCGCAACCTATACGTCCGAGATCGAGCTTCCTGAGTCGGAGCTCGATCAGCTCCCGGACCACGCGTGGGAGACACGAGCGCAATGCACGATGTTCGACCACGGAGAATGGGAGGGCCTGGTCCGCAGCGTGCCCGGCCGATACCTCTGGCTCCGGCTGGAGCTGCGGGGCAACGGACGCGCGACGCCACGGATCGACGACCTCGACATCGAGTTCCCCAGGATCAGCCTGCGACGGTACCTGCCGGCCCTCTACGGCGCCGAACCGAGGAGCGCCGACTTCACGGATCGCTTCCTCGCGCTCTTCGACCACGAGCTTCGGGAGACGGAGCACGCGCTCGACTACCTCGCCGGGCTGTTCGACCCGCTGTCGACGCCGGACCTCCCCTGGCTGGGATCCTGGATCGGGATCGAGCTGGACCGACAGGTCCCCGAGGAGCTGCAGCGCACCCTGGTCAAGCGGTGGGCGGAGATGGCCACCCTGCGCGGCACCCGGTACGGGCTGTGGAGGCTGCTGGTGGCGTACCTCGGCCTGGACAGGCTCACCTCGTCGTGCCGGTGCTCGTTCGCCCCCGGGTCGTGCCGGCCAGCGACACCAACGTGCCCGCCGACGCCGCCGCACGAGTGGACGTGGGATCCACCCCCGCTGATCCTCGAGCACTATCAGCTGCGCAGATGGCTCGAGCTCGGGGTCGGCCGCCTCGGCGATCAGGCCGTGCTGTGGGGAAGGCGCATCGTCAACCGGAGCCAGCTCGGCGAGGGCGCTCGAGTCGGCGTCACGCAGTTGAAGGCGACCCAGGACCCCCTGCGCGATCCCTTTCACGTGTACGCGCATCGCTTCACGGTGTTCGTGCCCGCGTCGGCCGGCACGACGCCGGAGCGACGCCGAGCCCTCGAGCGATTGATCGCGCGCGAGCGCCCGGCGCATACCCAGGCGAATGTCATGTACGTCGAACCGCGCTTTCGGGTCGGGTACCAGTCGATGATCGGCCTCGACTCCGTCGTCGCGAGCGTGCCGAAGGAGGGCGTGACCCTCGGCGAGACGCCCATCGGTCCCGCGTCCGCGCTGGGCGGGGGCGAGACGACCGCGGAGCTCGTGGATTCGAGCCGCATCGGGACGACCACGGTCCTGGATTGAGGGAGGCGACAGTGAAGCGACCGGAGGGGAGCGGAACATGGAGTCGGCCCGTTGAATCGGTGGTGCTCTGATGGCGAGCACTATTCACCACCACGATCCCGAGCCCTGCGCGCCCTGCGACATCGGGCCGTTTTCCCGCAACAACTTCTTCACCGGCAAGCTGCTCCTGGAGCGAGACTTCACCGACGAACAGGCGTACGTGGTCGACAAGCTGCGCCACCACAACCGTCGACTGCACGGGTGGGGTGTGGTCTGCGGCCTGCGCGTGAAGCAGCACCCGACGCCGGGCTGCCGCGACCGGTTCGTGTGCATCGAACCTGGGACGGCGCTCGACTGCTGCGGGCACGAGATCCTCGTGCGCGAGGAGGAGTGTTTCGACCTGACACTGCTGCCGGCGTTCCAGGCACTGCAAGCGCCGGCGCCGGGGAGTGTTGAGGCGCCCGAGGATCAGACGCACACGCTCCAGATCTGCCTGTGCTACCGCGAGTGCGGTACCGAACCGATCCCGGCCCTGTACGACGAGTGTGGCTGCGACGACACCCGGTGCCTACCGAACCGCATCCTCGAGTCCTTCGAGCTGGACGTGAAGGTCGATCCTCAGGTCTCGGCGGACCTGTGGGACGGCCCGCAACTCGTCCGCGGGACCGACATCGGGTTCGCCGACGCGACGCGGGTCGTGTGGAACCCTGGCGACGGTCTGCTGTACGTGCTCGCGGGGACAACGGTTCACGCGGTCGACCCGTCCTCACACGCCGTCCTTCGCTCCCACGATCTCGGGTCCGCAGTGCACAGCCTCGACCTGTCACCGAGCCGTACGCATCTCTACGCCGTGCGCGACAAGGACGGCGGTGGCCTCACGCTCACGGTCCTGCAGGCGAGCGACTTCGCGGTCACCCACGAGGAGGACGTGCCCGATGGGCAGACGCCCGTGGCCACGGCGGTTTCGCCCGCTGCCGATGGGCGTTTCCTCGTGCTGGTGACTGGAGCAGCATCCCTGGTCGTCTACGGTTCCGATCTCGAAGGCGCGGCGCCCGCCGTACCCACGGCAATCACCGTGCCTTCCGATCGCAGCCTCCTGGCGATCGCCCCGGACGGCGCGGCGGCCTATGTCGCCGGAACGAGCGTGGGCTCGCCGACCGATCCAGCTCCTCTCGAAGCGGTGGACCTGGCTACCGGCACGGTCGACGCTGGGATCGGTGCCCTGCTGCCGGGCGCCGAACCGACCTCCCTGTCGACGGTCGTCGAGGGGACGAAGGCGCTGTTGCTGGTCGCGATGGCGGACGGGCAGCTTTCCGCGGTCGACCCCGACGCATCCCAGGTGTTCGGCCCGGTCACGCTGGCCGGGCCCGCGACGGAGCTTGCCGGCGCACCGTGGGTGTACGCGCTCCAGACGGCCGGCGGGGCGAGCCGGCTCCAGGCGGTGGGTGTCCCGCGGGTGGTTGGGAATGCTCCCGACCCTGTGGGCCCGGTGGTCGGCTTCGCCGGTGACGCGCACGACCTCGCCGTCGCGCCGGGCGCGATCTACGTCGCGTACACCCTCTCCGGCGCCGAACCCGGGGGCGTCTCGGTGTTCGAGCTCGAGGAGCAGGACTGCCGCGATCTCCTCTGGGAGTCGCTCGACGGCTGTGTCGACTGCGAGGAGCCGAACTGCGTGGTCCTGGCCACGATCCGAGGCTATCGGCCCGGCTTCGCCATGCTCGATCCTACCGAGCCACCGGCGGCGCCCGACGAAGATCTCGCCGCGCACATCGCCCGCATCGACAACCGCGCCGGGCGCCGGTTGCTCCCCAGCACGTCGGCGCTGACGGACGTCATCACGTGCATCCTCGATGGCGGCGGTGGCGGTGGCGGGGGCGCGCAGGGACCACAAGGGCCGCCGGGGCCGCCCGGTCCGTCCGGCCCCGCAGGCCCAGCTGGTCCGGCGGGTCCGGCGGGGAAGGCAGGCCCAGCTGGTCCGGCGGGTCCGGCGGGAGAGGCCGGCCTTGCGGGGCCTGAGGGTCCGCCCGGTCCAGGACTCGAAGCGGGGCTCGTCCAGATCACCGCCTTGAGCTGGGAGCACAACCAGCCGATCCCACTCGATCGACTGCGGAACATCGTCGGGTTCCCGGATCCGCCCAAGAGACGCCTCGGGGTGGTCATCGCGTTCACGGGCGAGATCAGTCTCGACGGCATCGACCCGGTCCACGTGTTCCAGGTGGAAGCACCCCGCCTCGACCTCGAGGGCGAGAACAAGCGCCTCGGGTACGCGTGCCGCTGCCCGGTGCTGGGCACGGTGGTGCCCGTCGATCCCACGATCGCGGGGAACCTCGTCACCTCCGCGCAGGTGCTCCAGGGCGTCGATCGAGCGAAGGCGATCGCGTTCGTGTTCGACCCCGCGTTCGTCAACACGTTGCTCGAGTTCGATCTCTCCGACCTGTGGGTGCGGTTGCGCGGTGACTTCGTGCTCGACACCGGAGACCCTCCGCGCGCGATCGACGCAGAGTTCGTCCGCCACGAGTTCGACACAGGAGACCGGCCCAGGGGAAGCGATGTAGGTGTGCAGGGCGGGATCTTCGAGAGCTGGTTCGAGCCTAGGAGGGACTGATCCCATGATTCGATCACTCAACGCCCCGGTTCGCGAGGTCCCCGACCATGCATGCGGGTGCTGCAAGCCCGGGCGCACGTGCGACGGGCTCGAATGCCTCTGCCGGCCACGATTCTTCGCCGGACAGCTCCTCACCGACGAGGATCTGCGGCGCCTGGACCACTACGTCGTGGCCAAGGACCGCTTGCACAACCGGTATCTGCACGGCCCCGGCTCCGTGTGTGGGCTGGAGGTGGTGTGTAACCCGTGCGACGACACCGTCACCGTCCGCTCCGGGTACGCGATCGGACCGTGCGGTGAGGACATCGTCGTATGCCGTGACACCGCGGTCGACGTTGGCGACCTTATCCAGGGATACCGGAGGCAGCGGGCCGCGGTCGAGTGCGAGCCGTTCGGGGCAGCACCAGCGCAGGATTGCGAGGCCGCCCGGCAACGATGGATCCTGGCCATCTGCTACGACCAGCGTCCGTCACGCGGCATCACGAGCCTGCGCCAGCCTGTGCCTGCGAGGTGCGCCTGTTCGTGCGGATCCTGTGGCGGGAACGGGAATGGCAACGGCAACGGGAACGGGAACGGTCACGGGCACAGGGACGACGCCTGCTCGTGCAACCCATCCCGGCAGCGCGCCACGCCGGTGCAGTGCGAGCCGACGGTGACCTGCGAGGGCTATCGGTTCGTTCTGCTGAAGGAACCCCCCCGCCGAGTGGGCGATCGTCCAAGCGGGGCGGCGGGGCTCGGATCGTTCGGGCTGGCCGCAAGCGGGCTGGCCGACAGCGAGCTCGGCCAGCGGATCCAGGCCTGTCTGGCCGACATCGCCGGTCGGGTGCAGCAGCTCGGCCAGGCGGGAGGCTCGACGGAGGCACTCGTTGAGCTGTGTTGCGACCTCAAGGCCGAGTTGCGGGACATCATCGACACCTCCAACGTGCACGATTGCATGCGGGGGGCCCGTCTCGGCGACGTCGTCTGCCCCGACGCGACAGACCAGGACGCGGAGCAGCGGGCGACCCAGGCCATCCAGCAGCTCCTCCTCATCGCGATCGACCTCTTCAAAGACTGTGTGTGCTCGGCGCTGCTGCCGCCGTGCTCCATCGGGTCGCCCGACGACTGCATCCCTCTGGCCACGCTCACGGTGCGCACCGCCGACCTGCGAGTCCTCGACATCTGCAACTGGAGCTCACGCCGTTTCTCGGTCAATTTCCCGATGCTCGGCTACTGGTTCGGGTGGCTGCCGATCTTCGACACGCTGCGCGACGCCATCGCCCGGCTCTGTTGTGCGCCCACCCGTTCCAGGTTCCAGGTCAACAGGGACATGAAGGTGCGAGCGGTGGCCGAGGCAGAGCCGCGAGCCGCGGCGCCCGCCGCCGAGACGGGTGCGACGGCAGCGGCAGCTGGCGGGGCGCCAGCAGGAGGTGGGGTCACGGTGGTTGGTAGGCGCGCGACCGCGGTCAGAGAGCTCGCATCCCAATACGCACGCCGGGCCACGCCGCTCTCGGGACTGGAGGCAACGGTCCTCGCGGCGCTCGGCGCCAAAGGCGAGGACGACGCCGATCTCGCCACCGAGCTCGAGCTGGCGAACCCGCTCGAGGCGCTCGCGCTGACGCGGTTGGCCGGCCCCGCGCTCGCTCCGGTCGTCCCGGAGTCGTTCACCATCGGGCTCGCCCGGCTCCTCCAGGCGGACGTGACCGAAGCGGGGAAGCCCGAGGCCGAGGCCGATCGCGTCACCAGGCTGGAGGAGGTCGTCGCCGACCTCCAGAAGACCGTCCGCAGCCAAGCGCGGACCATCAGCAGCCTTCGCAAGCGAGCGGGTGGCCGATGACGGTCCTCGAGCAGCGACCGCGCTTCTACGAGGACCAGTACCTCGAAGCGGCCGACCTCTCAGCGGTCGTGGCCTACTCGCGGGCGCAGCTCGCACGCACGCAGCTCGGCGCGCACCGGTGGGGGATCGCGCTGGGCCTCGACATTCGCGAGGTTCCGGGGCCGAACAACACCCTCGACGTGTTCGTGCAGCCAGGGTACGCCTGGGACGGGTTCGGCCGCCCGATCGTCGTTCCCGAACCTCACAAGATCGCCGGTTCGCTGTTCGCCGCGATCGACGACGAGTTCGTCCCCGGGAACCCGCCGCGGCTGGTGGAGGTGTGGCTCGGCTACCAGGAGACCCAGACGAAGGGACCTCGACCCGGGTTCGGGGAGTGTGACGAGGGCCCGGCCTTCGCCCGGGTCGCGGAGTCGTTCCGCGTCGCGATCGGGCACCGGGCGACCCTCGCGTCGCAGCGGGATCCAGTCGAGATCGCCGGCCGAAGCGTCGACGCCGCGCAGGCGCTCCGCACGTTCGATCCGGCTGCTCCCGAGCTGGTCGACGCGAGCGTGCCTCACCAGGAGTTCCCCGCCGAGGGTGAGACGGCGCAATGGCTGATCCCGATCGGCGTCGTCTCGTGGGAACCCGGCAATCCCGGCAGGTTCGTCCCGCGCGACCAGCCCGCCCTGGAGCGCCACGAGCGGTCCCGGCAGTACTGCGGCGTCGTGGCCGGGTCGATCGAGGCCAACGGTGGGCACGTGCGCGTCCACGATCGGGGCCAGCCATACTCGCCGTTCTCCACGCCCGACGAGCTGCTCTGGGTCGAAGGAGCGCTCCGCGTCGACGGCGACACTCGTCTGTACGGGAGCCGGCTGGAATTCGTGCGCTCACACACCGAGTCCCCGCGCCTCCCGTTCCACGTGGTCCGGCGCGACGACGCCACCGGAGCCAAGCTCCAGGCCGTCATCGGCGACCAATCGGCGGGCGCCAACCGGCTCGCAGTCGGTCGAAAGACCGGCGTCGATCCGAACACGAATCTGGACACGCACGCCGAGGACTTCGTGGTCACGGACGCCGGCCGGGTCGGAATCGGCACGTCACAACCGACGGCGCTGCTGCATCTGAAGGAGGACGGCCTCCAGATCGGCACCAGCGCGAACCCCGACGACAACTTCTACGTGCAGTCGAACACCGACGGCCCGCGAGCGCTGCGCATCTACAACGGGAACGTCGGCGCCGGCACGCATCTGGCTTCGTTCACCCAGTCGGGCCGGGTCGGTGTCGGCGCCACCGATCCAACCAACGTGCTGCACGTGACCGGCGATCTGGGCCTCCGGCAGAACCGGCTGTACCTGAGCGGGGGCACGCGTGACTGGAGTAGCGTGACGTGGAACGCACATCACAGCGCGGACGGCCAGACGTGGGTCTTCCCCGACCCGACAAAGCCGGCGGTCACGATCGAGATGGACGCCGCCGGCGGTCCGCCCCGGTTCGAGGTCTACTCGACGCTTCCCGGCGCGAACACGTCGTGGCGATCGCGCCTCAAGGTGTTCGGCCACACCGGGGACATCGGCATGGCCCTCCTCGAGGGCAACGTGGGCATCGGGACGTACACGCCTGCGTCCAAGCTCGACGTGAACGGCGAGATCGGTTTCGCCGGGGGACTCCGTCCGGTCGGGGCGCCAACCGGCGTGCGCTTGCTGTGGGGCCGCGTCAACGCGAACGGCTCAGTGGCCGCGGGCGACGGCTTCACCGTCGTGCGCCTTGGCGAGGGGCGGTACGAGATCACGTTCAGCGCCGCCTTTCCCGCCCCGCCGGCCGTGGTCGCCGCCAAAGTGTGGGGCGCCTTCAACCTGGAGGGGGGCACGTCCGTCGACCCGCGGGAGAACGCGCTCGTTGACCGCATCCTGACGAACGCGACCATCGTGACGACCGGCAACGCCTCCGGTGACCTTACCGACAGCAATTTCTGCTTCCTGGCGATCGGACCGAGGTGAGGACGATGACCGTGGACTGGGCGCTGCAGCGACTGCGGGAGTTGAGAGTGGACTATGCCGACGGCGAGGCCCAGCTACTTCAGCTGGAACGACATCACGCGCAGGTCCAGGACTCCCTCCTGCGAACCGTCGGGGCGATCAAGGTGCTCGAGGAGCTGATCGCAGCGTCTGGCGCCTTCGACTCAGAGGTCGAGCCCGCCGCGACCGCCGCGCCGTGAGCCCGTGGCCGACCATTGCACGGGGCACGGGCGCCGTGCACATTCGGCGGTATCAGGTCCGCTACCGGGTCGCGGAGGGAAGCCCTCATCTCGCCGTCCGCGGCACGCTCGACGGGCTTCTGCTCGCGTCACTCGCCGAGCGGCTGCAGGCGGCGCTCCCCGGCGGGGACGAGAGCGTGTGGCTGGTCCGCCGGCTCGATGTGAGGACGTGCGTCGGCGTGTCCTGGACCTCGGGGCGGCTCGCCCACGCCCTCGCGGCCGCCACGGCCACGGCCCTCGCGGGCGCGCTCGATCGTGGAACCGACGGCGACAGCGTGGTGTGGTTCCCTGACCGCGCCGCATTCCTCGCTCGTTTCCTCCTCGACTGTGCGGTTGGCCGGGCCGCGGGCCGGTGGGAATACGGGGAGTTCGATGACATCACGGGTGGTTCCGCTTCCTCGACCATCCGGGCAGTCATCGCCCGTGAGCCAGGGACCGGCCTCGATGCGCTGGTTCGCCTGACGGGTCCCGATCTCGGTCGGGTCCTCGCTCAGGTCGATGCGTCGGATGCCGACGCGGTGCTGCGCACGCTGGGGAAGGTGTCGGCATCCGATGCCGGCAACCCCGCTGCGCTCGTGGTGGACGCACTGGGTCGACTGCTCGACCGATCGGAGCTTCCCCGCGAGCCGCGCGTGGCGGCACTCGCCCTGTTCCTGGACGTCGCGCGCCTTGGGGGGAGCCGGCCCCCGGCGCGGACCGAAGCGCGGGCTCGCGAGGTCGTGCAGCTTGCGAGGACCCTGTGGGCGGCCCGACCCCACGAAACACGGCGTCTCACCGGGGCTCTGGCGGACGGGGCCTGGCATGCGGTGGACGCGCCCGCGATGAACCTGCTGACCGAGCTGGTCGCATGGCCGTCTGCAGCTCGGAGGGAAGCCGTGCGCCGTCTGGCGCGGGCGAGATCGGGGGAGCTCGAACCTTCCAAAGGATCGCGGCCACCGACCCTGGCCACAGACCTCGGGGGCATGTTCCTGCTGCTGCCGTTGCTGGACGATCTCCCGTGGGAAGCAGCCGCCGCCGAGTGGCCGGGTCTGGAAGGGATCGACGGATTCCGGCTGGCGCAGTACCTCACCGTCATAGGCGCGCTCGGCGCCGCGCGCAATGGGGCCGCGGTCCTCGATCCCGCGTTGCGGTTGGCACTGGATGTCCCACCGAAGATCGACGCGAGCACGATTTCTGCATGGTCCCTGCAGGTCCGGGCGGACGCGATCCGCCGTTCGACCGAAGTGACCGTCTCCTGTCTCCATCAGCTCGGGAAGGTGTCCGGCGCGGTGACCCTGGCGCCTGCGGGAGACGGGGTCGTGGCCGTTGACGGCGCCCGGGGCTTCTGGCTCGGCACCGCCCCGGCTGCGCCCACCGCGATCCGTGACTTCGTCGCGTCCATCGACGCCGCGCTCGGCCGGCCGATCGCCGTCACCGGTTCGGAGGCCTGGATCGAATCGTGCCTCGAACCCGGCCGTCCCCTACCGGATCAGATCGACGGACGCCTTCTAGCCCGTCTCGGCGAGCAGGCACGGCATGCGACCGTGGGCGTGCCGTTCGATCTCGCCCCGCCGATGCGGGAACTGCTGCTGCTGGCGGCGCAGGCACTGGGACGCGAGCTCGCGTGGCGCCTACCGGGCTTCTCGCGCTCCACGCTCCCCTACCTCTGGAACAACGTGCTGTCGTTCCCGGCAACCGTCGAAGTCGAGCCGGCCCGGTTCGTGGTCCGCGTCGGCGATCCGCCCCTCCATCTCCTGCTCTCGCTCGCCGGCCTGAACCGCCAACGCTTTCGCCTCCACGCCACGAAGGATCGTGAATGGGTGCTGACCCAGCAACACTGACCCGGACCACGAAAGCGCCTGACTGGAGCGCGCCATGGCGATCCTGGCTCGACGCGGCCATAGGGAGCGAGATCGAGCGCCTACGAGGCCGGTACGAGCTGAGCCTCGACGAATTCCGTGGGCTGTACGTCAGTGACGAGCAAGTGGATCAGCTGCTCTCCGCCCGCGATCCCTCGACTGTCGTCCACGCACCGTCGTTCCCGACCCTCCAGCGCGAGACGCCCCTCAGCCGGCTCGCGGGCGAGTTCGGCCTCTCCCCACTGGAGGCCGGCGTCGTCTTCGTCGCGCTCGCACCAGAGCTCGACCAGAAGTACGAGACCCTGTTCGCGTACCTGAGCGACGACGTCACCCGCCGGTACGCCACCATCCATCTGTGCCGGCGGCTCACCGGCGTGAGCGACGAGCGCACGGATCTCGGCTCCCCGTTGTTCGCCGACGGGCCGCTCGAGGCCGTGCACCCGAGCGCGTCGGCGGCCTGGCGCTCGGCAGCCGTCGTGCTCAGAGATCCGGCCCGGCGATTCCTGCTCAGCGCCGAAGAGGAGTCCGTGCCGGGGCTCGCCGAGCCCTTGAGCGTCGACGAGAACCGGATCGCGGCCGCGATCGAAGCCGGCCGCCTCGCATGCGTCGCTCTTACCGGCGGGCCGGGCGACGAGGCCTTGGCGACCGCCCGGGCTCTGGCCGCACATGGGGGTCGCGCTCTGCTGGAGGTCGGCATCGAAGAGGGGATCGAGCGACTGCGCGACGTCCTGCTGGCGGCTCGTCTCCACGGTGCCTGGGTGTACGTGCGGCTGGGCGTGGTCGAACCGTCCATCCCATCGGCGGTCACGTTCGTCAGGACCGCAGCAGACACTCCCGTCCCAACGCTGTTCGCGGTCCCACCCGGGGGCTCCTGGCACGGGCTGCTCGATGGAACGGATCACGAGGTACTCGCCCTGGAACGACCGGACGCGACCGGGCGGCTGGCCCTGTGGCGGCGGACGCTTCAAGAACAGGGCGTCCGCGCGAAGGATGCCGACCTGAACGCCCTGGCCCACCTCTTCTCCATGTATCCGGGCCAGATCCGGCGCGCCGCGGCCAGCGCCGGCCGCTTGCTCCCCGAACCCGAGGCGGATCTCGTGACGCTGAGAGCATGCGCCCGCCGCGAGTGCACAACGGCACTGGATCAGCTTGCCGACCGTGTCCCGCTGATCCACGCGTGGCCCGATCTGGTGCTTCCCACACCAACGCTCCGCCGCTTGCAGGAGTTCTCCAGCGCGGTCCGGTCCCGCGACAGGGTGTTTCGAGAGTGGTCCTTCCTTCGACCCGCGGGTGGCGCCGCCTCGCTACGAGCGCTGTTCTCCGGTGCGTCCGGGACGGGGAAGACGTTGTCGGCCGCCGTCGTGGCCCATGACCTAGGTCTGGACCTGTTTCGTATCGACCTGGCCGCCGTCGTCAGCAAGTACATCGGTGAGACCGAGAAGAACCTCGAGCGCATCTTTCGCGCCGCCGAGGGAAGCAACGCGATCCTGCTCTTCGACGAGGCCGACGCGCTGTTCGGGAAGCGCTCGGAGGTGAGAGACGCGCACGACCGCTACGCGAACGTCGAGGTCGCCTATCTCCTCCAACGGATGGAGAGCTACGACGGCGTGGTGATCCTCGCGACCAATCTCTCGAAGAACCTCGACGAGGCATTCGGCCGTCGCATCGACTTCGACATCGAGTTCCCCGAGCCGGACGAGAACCAGCGCGAACGGCTCTGGAGGTTGCTGATCCCAGCCGCGGCGCCCACGCGAGGCGATATCGACTTCTCGTTCCTTGCCCGTCAGTTCCAACTCACCGGTGGCGAGATCCGCAACGTGGCGCTCGCGGCAGCGTTCCTCGCGGCCCACGAAGGCAGCGAGATCGCCATGGATCATGTCGTGCGGGCGATGGCGCGTCAGCGCAGAAAGCAGGGCAAGATTCCGACGGCGTCGGAATTCAAGCACCACCTCGCCGCCGTCCGTGGCGAGGGCGTGTGAGATGGGCCTCTCCGCTGCTGCCACCTGCAGCGAGAAGTCCCATCTTTGCGCCGAAACGATATCGAACGACATACCCGCCCTCGGCACACGAGCATCCAGCGTCGCGCCGGACATCCGGGCTGCGGGCAACCTGGCGGTCCAGCGGCTCCGTCGGTCGGGCTGTTCCGTCAATGCCGCGAGCAGCCCCACCGAGCGCGGGGCGGCCTCCAGCGCGACGGGTTTCGGCGCGCCCGCCGCGGTGCGAGCGCAGGCCTCCGTGCTGGACGACGTGGTGCAGGGCGCGAGCGACGTTCTCGAGTCGCTGGAGGAGACCGCCACCGACATCGTCAAGACCGGTGAGGAAGCCGTTCAGGGGCTGATCGAGATGGGGAAGAGCGCGGTCGCGGCCGTGACCGCCCCGGGCGGGGTGGTGATCCCGATCCCAGACATCCCGTTGATCGACCGCGCGTGTTACACGTTTCCCTGGTCTGGTTCGACCGGCAATATCCCCTTCTACGACGAGGTCATCGACGTCCCCGACGTAGGACCGGTCACGATCACCCTCTACGTCCGAGGGGATGCGCTGGCGAGCCTCGCCGCATGCGTCGGACCGGTGAGGCTACAGAACATCCGGGTCGTGCTCGATCCGCTGGCGTCCAGGTATTCGGGGACCGCTCAGCTGTTCGCGCCGGCCGGTCTCACCGGGGGTCTGACGCTCGTGGGAAGCATCGGCGGGGTGGCCGACTGGCTCGGTCTCGTCGAGATCGCGGCAGTCGAAGGGTCCCTCATCGCCAGTGGGACGGGTCTCGCGACGTCCGCGTTCATCGCGACCGCCGAGATCCTCTACGATCGCGGCGACGTCAGCTTCGCGCTCGACACGGAGCTCGACAGCTGTCTCTCCCTGATGGTGGGATTTGACGCGACCGCACGGGCGACCCTCCTCTCCACCCCCGTGTGGAGCGGGTCCTGGCGGCTGTTCGGTTGGACGTGGGAGCGATGCTGGCGACTCGGTGCCTCGCTTTCCATCGAGTTCGTCGGCGGGGTACCCACGCTGTCCGTCGATCTCTCGGCGGAGGAGTTGCCCGTCAGCGAGCTCCTCCACGAGCTTCTGGCGGACTCCGGGCTGATCAGCGCGCTGACGCCGACCGTACCGGTCCCGGTCGTGATCCTCGGGAGCGGCGAGCTGTGGTGGTTCGACGGCGAGCGGCCTCCCACGTACCCCGTCGACCAAGCGCTGCTCGCGACCGCCGCCGGGTTGCCCGGGACGTTCCGGTGGGAGATCGTGAGCGGGGTGACCTTCGCCGACTTCAACGGGTTCCCCACCGCCGTTGGGCCGACCGCCCTACTCACCAGCAAGAGCCCCAGCGCGGGTGGTCAGCTACAGCATCCAGGATCAGTTCGGCACCACCTTGCCTCGGAGCGTCCCGCTGCACGAGTTCTGGTTCGACAAGCCGCCGATCCCAGACTTCGCGGGAACGAACTGGCCGAGCTTCCCGCCCACGGAGGGATCGGCGACCGTAAATCCCGCAGGGTGGAACGACCAACTTGCCATGGCCGACGGCGTGCCTTCGATCCTCGTCCCCACACCGCTCGCACCGGGCGGTGGCGGGCCCCTCATCCAGCACTTCAGCGGAGGCTGGAGGGTGGGGAGCCTGACCCGCGGCAAGGGGCGGATCGCGCTGCTCAACACGTGGCGCTTCTTCCAGGATCACGGGGATCACCTCAGATGACGTGGTAGGTCTGTGGCATGAACGCTCGGCCGGTACCTGCGGACGCCCTCCTCAAAGACATCCGCGGCTCAGACCTGGTGGTCGCCGGAACGGTGCGGCACGTGCGCCACGCGGACGGAGACCCGTCTGTGGTGAGTCCGGCCGCCCGACCTGACAGGGATCGCCTCCGGTCGGCCATCATCGAGATCCTCCGGGTCCTTGCCGGCGATGTTCACGGTCCGACGCTCGAGGCCCTGTTTCTCGAAGGACGAGTACCGTCGAGGCCCTGGGTTCCGCTCTGGGTCGCACAACCCTTCCTGTTGCTCCTCCGCTCGACGGCTCGGGGCCACGTAGTCGCTGATCCCACGCGGAGACCGATCCGCACGCTCGCCCGGATCTCCTCGCCCGAGGTCGGCGCTTCCGCCGAGCGAGCGATTGCCCACGAGCTGGAGCAGGTGATCCTCCTGGCCGACGCGTCTCGCGAACCCGACCTCCTGGCCGAAGCGACCGCTGCGCGCCTGGACATCCACGTGCCACTCGATGAGGCATGGCTGCTCGGCCCGGTCGGTTCCGAGCCCCTCCGGCGGACGGCATGGGTCGCCGTTTCCCTAGCCGAGGGTCATGTCGACGCTCTGCGTGAGGTGTCGGTGCTGTTCGCCGGGCACGGCTCGGCAGAGATGGAAGCTGTTCGCAGGCTCGTGATCTGGAAGGCCGCCGAGATACGTGATCCCCGTGCCCGCGTCGAGCTCGCCGAGCTACTCACAGCTCCTCGCGTGGAGCTGGCGAGATCGGCTGCCCGGGCGCTGCGGGGTCTTCGCGATCCGCAGACGGCTGCGGATCTAGCCGAGGCACTCGACCATCCCGACCAGGAGGTTCGCTACCAAGCTCTCATGGGGCTGGCGGAGCTCTACCCGGGGGCAGGGCCTGCTCCATCGCTCGAACGGTTCCGGGCTGGGGAATCGCAGTACCTGGACCAGTGGAGGGCGTGGTGGCGGCGCAGAGCCGAGTGACCTGGGCTCTCCAAGCGTAATCCAGCCTCTCCAGGACCCGCTTCGCGCCCGCTTGCTCAAAGGACCCGATCGATGCTCCGAGGATGGCTCAGGGCACGGAGCGGCTCCGGCTGCGTTTCGAGCGCCTGAGCGGTCAGGCGGCCGCTTCCCCGCACGGAGGGCGAGTCGCGTCGATTCGAGTTCAAACGCAACGCCGACGCGGAACCGTCGCGTCGCTCGCCCGGCATCCATGCGGTGACCTCTGGCAGCTCGTGGTCGGCGCCTGGGTCACCCGCCCCGAGCGCAAGCTCCAGCCGCCCGTTCGATACCGCGTGAACGGAGACGCAGCATTCACGACCGCGGCCGGATCGCGGAAGATGATCGAAGTGACCAGCGGCCCAATGCGCGGGTGGTCCGTGACCTGACCCAGGGTCGCAAGACAGACCCAAGCATCGAACCAGCGCTGCGATGCATCGCGCGGATGGGCGAGCGCGTCGGCCACGTAGATCGCGTCGAAGCCGAGCTCCTCAAGATACCGCCATTGTTCGACCAAGTCGCCCCACGCGACCATGGGCAGCGTCAGGACACCGAACCTCATCGGGCGCCTCCATTCACTCGCTCAAGGAATGAACATGTCGAGGACAGCCACAAACATCCGACGAGTAGACAACCATCTTTCGCGCCTGTTGCCGACGATGTTCTGCCCTCGGTGCAGACGCAACGCCTGAGCCGGTGGCCGGGCCACTGCGATCGGCCTGGACGGGGTCGAACGCGGATCTGGCCGCAGGTGCCATCCGGTCCCACGGTCTCTGTTTGTGCCGGCCCATCGCTCGATGTACGGTCGATCGAATGGGTTCGAGGTGGCGGGCGGAAAGAGGTGAGCGAGCATGGCGAGAGAGCAGGGACATCATCAGCACGAGGCCCTGAAGCATCGCCACAAGCACTATCACGTCACGCACTATCTTCATCAGGGAGAGAACTGGGGACACCTGCTGTCCACCCACGCGCACGAGCACAACCACCCCGCACTGGAGCATGTCCATATCCCGCACCGGGACGTGGAGAAGGAGCATCGGCGGGAGGCACACGTCCACGACCACGCGCGTCCCGCCGAGTCGCCCGCGTAAGTCGCTCTCATCTCCGGGAGGGCGATGGCTTTCCTTCTGTGAAGCGGCCCCCTCACATCTCGTGCGGGAGGGAGCCGAAACATTCAGTTAGCGGAGGTCAATGTTGCAGCGTGCGAACCCGGGAGCTTTTGGGCTTGGGGGGCGCGACCAGTCGCGATTCGTAGGCGGCGACGACCGGCTTGCCCGGTAGTGCAGCCGGCCTTCCCACTGGCGGTCAGCGGCTAGCTTCGACGTGGGCGGAATCGCCGGTTGCCCCGTCGATGAGCTCTCGCACGATGTCCATATGCCCCGCGTGGCGGGCGGTCTCCTCGAGCATGTGAATGAGCACCCAGCGCATCGATTCGGACTCGCCGAACGATGCCGTGCCGACGTCATCCAGGTCGAGTTCGTCGATTACCCGGTCGGCCGCGGCTCTGGCCCGACCGTAGTACTCCAGGATTTCGGCAGTCCTCTCATCTGGCTTGGCGCGCATGTCGGCGTCCGGGTGCCCGCGTCGAACGGAATCGACTCGCTCTCCCGACCGAATGTCTCGCAGAACCAGCCATATTCCACGCTCCCCAGATGTTTCACCAGACCGAGCAGGTTGGTCCCTGACGGAGTCATCGGCCGCCGTAGCTGCTCGTCTGGGAGCCCGTCGACCTTCCACACCACCACGTGGCGATGCCGGTCAAGGCTGACGTGCAGGCTCTCTTTCTCCCCGCCGGTGAATGGCACTCGTCGTCCCACCCGCGGACCCTAGCACCTCAATTCCACAACCGCGCCGAGGGCGAGCAGGCTGACCAGGAGCTCGTTCTAGTTGGTGGCGAACGGGGGCTAGGGGCTCGCGGGCGGCGCGGGGACCCCTCTGATCCCACCGCGGAAGGACGCAGGCGATCTGCTCACGGCGATACCGGATCGGTATCGTACGTCTCCGTGGTCATCAGAGGCTCGAAGGGTGACACGCTCGATCCGAGCGGGACTCTCCTCGAGCACTTCACCCTCACCGCCGGGTCCGTCTACTGGTACGGCGACGAGGACCTCCCGGAAACCCATGCTCTTCGCAATGCCGGGGATGACGAGATCCTCATCGTGACCACCGAGCTCCTGTAGGAAGCCTCGGCGCGCTCCAGAACATCGGCCTCTGCCACATTGCCCACAGCTTTCTCATCCGCCCTGTCAGAGGGTGACAGCCGAGGGTCTCACTGGTCCGGTGCTCGCGTTCGCCGGAGGGCCCGCGGAGGCGTGGGCTCTGAGCCGGCTCCGGTTCAGCTTCCCCAAGAAGACGAAGAACCCGGCGACACCGAGTCATAGCCCCTTCCAATGTGAGCGTCCCCTGTGCGGGTGGGCTGCGCCAGGCCAGCCTGCCTGCCGAGCCTACCGGACAGGTACACCAGCGGTCACACTCCGCTTGCTCCTCGTGGCGAAGACGCCCACAGGGGTCAGCTGCGCAAAGTAGCTCTTGTACGGCCCCTCCGCGAATACTGATAGCGGCGAGGCGGGTTCCGGGGGCCGACGCCGCCAAGCCGTTCGGGCGTGATCCGTGTGACGAACCCCGGCGGCGGATCAGGCATGTTCGGGAACACCACTTCAGGCCCGACATAGGTGTACGCGAGCCGCTGGAGCATCTCGGCGGCACCGCCCTCCGTCACCCGCGCCGTCCCGTATACGACGAGGTACTCGAGCAAACCCCACTCGTTCCTGGTGGTCGACGGGACCGAGAGCGCGATGCGAGGGTCGCGGCGGAGGTTCCTCAGCTTCTGCTGATCCGGTAGCGTCGCCAGGACGATCTCGTCCCCCTCGATCCCGACCCAGGCTGCTGTGACCTGCGGCCCGCCGTCCTCGTCGATCGTGACCACGTGGGCTACGGCGTCGCTGTGGAGAAGCTCTCGAGCCGCCTCGGGAGTGGGATCCCTGCCACCAGCGGATGCTATCCCGTTCGGGTGGGGAGAAATCGACGTACAAGGATGATCTCGAGCGACGGTACGCCCATCGACGACCGATCCGGTACGGGACCGATTTCTGGAGTGCGCCTCACTTCTTCCGGAGGGTCCGGGTTCGGCCGCGATGGGAGTGAAGCGTGGGGCTTGTCATGGGGACGATGCTGATGGTGCCGTCCGTCGCTTGATTGTGAACGTCCAGTTCTTCGGGAATGATCACGGCGCCGTCGACGGAGCGCCGGCTACCGGAGCTACAGGAGCATGCTTGGACCCGACAATCGACAGGCCGGCCAGCGCCCCCCACCGGAACAGGCGAGCCTCCCTCGCCCGGGTGGGCCCCCATCGGCACCGGATCCGCGTCCCGTTCGGAGGGCGCCTGCTGCATTACTGGCGTGGTCTTGGCCCCGGCCTGGTCACCGGCGCCTCCGACAACGATCCCTCAGGGATCACCACGTACTCCGTGGCCGGGGCGACCACGCGCTACGGGCTGTTGTGGATGGCGGTCTTCACCATGCCCCTTCTGGTAGCGGTCCAATCGATGGCCGCCCGGATCGGCGCCTGCAAAGAGGAGGGACTGGGCGAGGTGATCAAGGCTCGGTTCGGGCGGAAGGTCCTAATCGGGTCGGTGGTCATTCTGCTCATCGCGAACACGGCCACGATCGCCGCCGACCTAGGCGGGGTCGCCGCAGGGGTCCATCTGCTCGCCCCCATCCCCATGGCGGTCGTGATCCCCACGGTGGGCTTGGCCCTCCTCGCCGTGGAGGTGTTCTGGTCCTATCGGCGCTTCGCCAGCTTGATCAAGTGGCTCACCCTGGTCCTATTCCTGTACTTCGTGTCAGGTTTCGTGGCCAGGCCGGACTGGCGACAGGTGGTCAAGAGCACCTTCATCCCTCACCTCGCCTTTTCGTCGGACTTCCTCGGCCCGGCCGTGGCGATCCTGGGGACCACCATCAGCCCCTACATGTTCTTCTGGATCACCTCCCAGGAGGTTCAGGAGGAAGAGGAGCGTGCGGGTCCTGACCTCGATGACGACCCGGTCACCGCTCCAAGGGCCGAGCACCATCGCCGGGTGGATGTAATCACCGGAATGGGCTACGCGAACGTTGTCTTCTACTTCATCGTGCTGGCCAACGCCGCTACCCTTGGCGCACGGGGCATCAAGATCCGGACCGCGGCGCAGGCGGCCCAAGCTCTCTCCCCGATCGTGGGACGGTTCGACACTGTGATCTTCGCGGTGGGCCTGATCGGCGCGGGCCTCATCGCCATCCCGGTCCTGGCTGGATCTGCGGCCTATCCACTGGCCGAGCTGTTTGGGTGGAGGGAGGGACTGGAGAACCCGCTGCACCGGGCCCCCGGGTTTTACGCTGCCCTGTGCGTGGCCATCCTGGTGGGCATCGCATTGAATTTCTTCGGTATCGACCCTGTGAAGGCGCTTGTCTACGCGGCCGTTCTGCAGGGATTCTTGGCACCGATCCTTCTGGTCCTTCTTACGCTGGTCGCCCGCGACGAGGGAGTGATGGGTCCGCACAGCAATGGCTGGTACGACAGCACCTTCGGCTTCCTCGCGGCCGGGGTCATGGCCGCCGCTGCCATCGCCCTCGTGGTCGTCACCTTCGCGGGCTAAGTCTGAGGCACGCTAGGACGCACAAAACGAGCCGTGTGAATGAAGTCACGAGACCAGACCACCTCGGCTCGCCACCATCGGACTTCGGGTCGCCTGTCGTGGCGGGCGGTGGGGCCTGATTGCTGCCTCAGCCTGATGGCGCTGATACTCGGTCGTTGTGCGTGCGAGGCTGCGCGAGGACTTCGGAGAGGCTTCCACCGGCGTCGTGAGAGCCGGCCGCCCCTATCTGCGATGGCGTCGCCTCTGGTCGCTGCGTAAGCGACGGATCCGATGGGACAAAGTTCGGTCCTGCACCGCCGAGCGCGACACCCGGCCGGGGGCGTGGAGGACTGTCCTTATAGGCGATCCCATGACCAGGATGCTCCGAAAGGGGGTTCTTGAGGCCGAGGGGTTCCCGGTCGCTGACGTCTCCGAGCGCCTCGAGCAGGCCGACACCGTCGTCTGGGTGGATTTCTGCGGGCCCTCGAAGGAACAGCTTCACGAGCTGGCGGGGGAGCTCGGCCTGCACGAGCTCGCCGTGGAGGACGCGCTCGGCCCTCACCAGCCTAGGTGCTCGAGCCGGTCGCGAGCGAGTTGATCTCGGTCCTCCAGGCCGCAGCTTGCACCGGGACGCCTGTAACGAAATTACGGACCGTGTGGGATGGCGGGGATCGCGTTGTCTTCGCCTACCTATGGCCGCAATCACTGCGGCTGCCCTGCGTCCACTAAAACTCGTGTACCTTCATCTGAACCACTGGATGGCGCTCGCCAAAGGCCCTTGCCGGCCATCGCGATGCCGGGCATGGGGCTGGCGATCGCTGGCTGGAGGAGCGCCAGGGCCTTTGATGTCACGCCCCGAACCTATGGTCTCCTCGAGTCAGTGATGAGGTGGAGCCGCTTACGGTCGCCTCGGGCCCTACTGCACCCTCGCCTCGGGCGTTGTGTGTGACACCGTGATCGTACCCGCGCGGGTCTTCATACGGCGCGCTGTGATCGAGTAGTCGCACACGAAAGACGGAAGGCGGCACGCTGGCGCACTCCGAGGAGTCGTGGGAGGGCCCCCGTCGCGAGCCTGCTCAGGGGCTACTGCCGCAGGACGCTCGACCGGGGGATCCGAAACATCCTGTCGGCCCTCAAGACCGAGTCTGAGCGACGAGCAGCCGCGTCGTGAGGGTCCTCCGCTGGGTCACCGATGACCGTCCGGTCTTCCCGCGAGTTCGAGATGCCGGGTCGCGGTGGCGTGCTGTGAGGGATCTTCCCCGCTGGAGTCGAACCAGCCACTCGCAGTAGGGCGCGCACGCCCGGAGGATCGGGCGTGTGACTAATTGTCGCGACCGATCACGGTAGCGGGGTCTGTGGACTGGTACCCCAAGTGGTACCCCTGGAGGATGGAAGCTGGCGAGCAACAACGAGAATCGCGGCACCCTGCCGGGCGACGGGATCTTGCCCAAGGCGTCCTTCAGCGCAACCCGCGCCATCACCATCGACGCTTCGCCGGAGATGGTGTGGCCGTGGATCGTGCAGATTGGATACTGCCGAGCCGGCTTCTACACGTTTCCCCTGCTCGACAACGCCGGGTACGAGAGCGCCGGCCACATCCTCGAGGAGTACCTAGCACCCGATCCCGATGGCGCTGTTCAGCGGACGAACAGGATGCGGAGAGAGCAGAGCACTAAGAGCGCTGAATCGACTTGCCCGGTCTCGGTGGCGAGAGTAGCGAGCTGCAACCGGTACGGGGCTGGGAATGAGTTGCACCCTCCCCACACTTGATCTTGTATTTGGTCGAGACCGCTTGCGGGTTGGAGGCCTAGCCGGCGGGAGTGAAGCTCTCACCATGTTGGGGCCGCTGGACGACCTTGGCAGGCACGCCGCGGACCCCCCGAGTCAGAGGAGGTGTCGGGATGGAACCCACCAAGCCCACCGAGCTTACTGACGAAGACATCGAGACGATCCGTCCAGGGGTGGCCGGGACGTCCGCCCGAGTCCTCGATCGGGCGGAGGATGCCGACGAGACCGATACAGCGGACAGCGACGACGTCGACACCGACGGCGAGGACACGGCCGACACCACGGATGGTACCGACACCGAAGATGCTGCCGACACCGCAGACACCACGGACAGCAAGGACACGGCCGACGGCGTCGACACCACGGACTCCGCGTCGTAGGAGGGCGTTCACCGCGGCTGTGGCCAGGCCGCGCCCTATGGCTCTCGAACGCTGCGTCGGAGACGCGGGGACCTTCCTGGCAGGCACGTGGGGACGCCGCCCCTACTATCGTGCGACCGGCGACGGGTTCGACGACTTGCTGACCTTCGACGACGTGGACCGGATGGTCTCCTCGTTCGGGCTCCGGACCCCGGCGTTTCGTCTGGTCAAGGACGGGGCAAGCCTGCCCGCTTCCTCGTACACCAGGTCCGGACGGATCGGCTCGACCCATGTAACAGGCATCGCCGACCCCGCCCGGGTCTTCCCCCTTTTCGCCGACGGGGCGACCATCGTCCTGCAGGGGATGCATCGGTTCTGGGAGCCCGTCGCTCACTTCTGCCGGGATCTGGAGACGGAACTGGGCCACCCAACCCAAGTGAACGCGTACGTCACCCCGCCCGGCTCGCAGGGGTTCGCCGCGCACGAGGACTCCCATGACGTGTTCGTGCTCCAGGCATTCGGCCGCAAGTACTGGGAAGTATGGGAACGAGGAGTTCGTCCCGACCCCAGGGAGGGAGAGCCCGTGGCCCCGGCGCTTTCCATCGAGTTGCGGCCGGGCGACTGTCTGTACATCCCGGAGGGCGCCGCCCATGCCGCCCGGACCCAGGAGACCGTCTCTGGGCATCTCACCATCGGGATCCACGTCCAGACGTGGGTGGATCTCGTTCGAGACGCCTTCGCCCGGGCGGAAGGGGAAGGCGCCTTCCGGGAGCGGATGCCCGCGGGCTGGCATCGGAGCCTGGATTCCCTTTCCCCTCAGGTGGCCGATCGCCTGGCCGAGCTCAGGCGGTGGCTGGAGAAGCTGGACGCGGCCGAGATGGCCGGCGAGATGATCGAGCGATTCCTGACCACGCGGCCCCCGTTGCTGGCTGGCTCCTTGCGAGGGTTGCTGGAGGCAGGCTCGGTGACGGACCAGACTCGAGTGTCCCGGGTCCCCGGCTCCCTCTGCGACCTGGCGGAAAGGGATGGGCGGCTGTTCGTGTATCTGGGGGATAGAGAGCTCCGCATGCCGGCGCGGGCCGTCCCCGCCATGCGGTTCGTGGCGCTGCGGGCGGCCTTCACCGTCGGCGATCTGAGTCCCTTCCTGGACGGGTCCAGCCGCCTGGTCCTAGTGCGCCGACTGATCCGCGAGGGGCTTCTCACGGTCGAGCCAGACCTTGAGGGCTGATCCTCCTCGCTGCTCGGCGCGATCGCTCGCTCTCGCCGAGCCGATGCACGGCACCGCCTCCACGGTCGCCAACTGGATCCTCCTGGAGCAGCCGGGGCCCTGGGGACACACGGCGCTGCTGGACAGCAGGATCCCCGCGGAGCAGGCCCGGGCATTGTGGCGCCGATATCGCGACCTCCGGATCCGCGTCGTACTCATCCGCAGGCCGAGCGGCCCCCGCCAGCCGCGTCAGCACCACTGCTACCTGGCTCACACGGGACCGGACCGTCCGTGGATGGAGAGCCTCATGCTCACCAGCCCGGGAGACCTGTTGGATCTGGGCCTCGAACCCATGGCGGACGGGCACGCGCCGGACATCGGGCGGATCAACGATGGTCCCCTGTTCCTCGCCTGCACGAACGGTCGGCGCGATCCGTGCTGTGCCGAGCGAGGCCGGCCTCTCGCTGCCGCGCTCACGCGGGCCTTCAGCCGAACCGTGTGGGAGTGCTCCCACATCGGCGGCGATCGCTTTGCCGGGAACCTGGTCTGCTTTCCCCATGGCATCTACTTCGGGCGAGTGGGGCGAGAGGAGGCCGAGGCCGTGGGCCGAGGCTACGTGGAAGGTCGGCTATCCCTGGACCACTATCGGGGGCGGTCCTGCTATCCGTTTGATGTGCAAGCCGCGGAGCGCTTCGTCCGTCGAAGGTTCGACCTTGTAGGGATCGACGCGATCTCGCTCGTGGACCGACAGAAGGAGGCTGATGGCCGGGTTCGTATCACGTTCCTGGCCAGCGGCCGGTCGGTGGCGATAGTCGTGCGGGCACGGCCGGCTCCCGAGCCCCGGCACCTGACCTGTCACGCGACTCGCTTGTCTCGTCCCCCCATGTACGAAGTCCTCGAGGCGCCATGGGCCCCCTGAAGGGCCCCCATGGCGACGAAAGGAAACAGAACGTCGATCGCCTTTCAATTACAGCCACTGCCTCAGACATTTCGGTCAGGAACCGGAAGAGGACCTCGGCCGTCCGCCCTGAGTACGAGGAGGAGCGGCTTCGGGCCATCCGTCACATCGCGCTCATCCTGCGGGAATCGCTCACCCCACGAGGCGTGGGACAGTTCTAGGATTCGGCCGTCATGAGGATGGAACGCGTCTACGTCGTGCGCCGGCGATGGGCCCTCGTAATCCTTCTTCCAATCCTCGTCGCTGCTGGCTCCGCGGCGGCCTTCATCGCGGATCGCGA
>WNGF01004557.1_pt1 | contig 31500 bp, 37 predicted proteins | sample 5400641 | NCBI WGS metagenome assembly WNGF01 (sample SAMN13153371, study PRJNA577476) | soil metagenome | isolation source: 80 cm soil or saprolite under grassland replicate 2 | place: USA:California | collected 2016-06-15 | reverse complement strand
CGAAGCCGGGTCGGCGAATCTACGCACGCAAGGACCGGCTGCCACGCGTCCTGGGCGGCATGGGGACGGCGATCCTGTCCACGTCCGGCGGCCTCGTCACGAGCCGGACGGCGGAGGAGAGAGGAATAGGCGGCGAGGTCGTCTGCTTCGTCTGGTGAGTCAATGAGTCGTATTGGAAAACAACCCATCGAGATCCCGTCGGGGGTGAACGTTTCAGTCACGGGCGCGCGCGTCATGGTGAACGGCCCGCTCGGCGAGCTCTCCCAGGAGGTCCCCGCGCGGATGAAGGTCGAGCAGCAGGATGGCACGATCGTCGTCTCGCGGCCGACCGAGCGCAGCGGCGATCGCGCGTTGCACGGGCTCACGCGCACCCTGATCGCGAACATGGTCGAGGGAGTCACCAAGGGATTCGAGAAGCGGCTCGAGATCCAGGGGGTCGGCTATCGCGCGGCACTGCGCGGGACCTCTCTGGAGCTGAGTGTCGGCTTCTCGCACTCGGTAACCAAGGACCCGCCGGCCGGGATCACCTTCGAGCTGCCGACGCCGACGGAGATCATCGTCAAGGGCGCAGACAAGCAGCAGGTCGGCCAGGTCGCCGCCGAGGTGCGCCGCATACGCCCGCCTGAGCCTTACAAGGGCAAGGGGATCCGCTACGAAGGCGAGTACGTTCGCAGAAAGGTTGGGAAGCGAGCCTGATGCCGACGCTCACCGTCCCCCAGGCGAGAAAACGACGCCACAAGCGCGTCCGCGGCAAGGTGTCCGGCACGGCCGAGCGGCCCCGCCTCGTCGTGCACCGCTCCAACAAGGGCATCTCCGCACAGCTCGTGGACGACTTCGATGGGAAGACCGTCGCCACGGCGAGCTGGCTGCACCTGAAGAAGTCCTTCAAGGGCAAGAAGACCGAGCAGGCGGCCGAGGTCGGGAAGCTGCTGGCGGAGACCGCAAAGAAAGCCGGGATCCAGACAGTTGTCTTCGACCGGGCCGGCTACCTGTACCACGGCCGCGTCAAGGCGCTTGCGGAAGGCGCCCGAGAAGGAGGTCTGAAGTTTTGAGCGCACCGGAATACACCGAGACGCGAGAGCTCAAGGAGCGCGTCGTCGAGATCAACCGCGTCGCCAAGGTCGTCAAGGGCGGTCGGCGGTTCTCGTTCACCGCGCTGGTCGTGATCGGCGACGAGGTCGATCGCGTGGGCGTCGGCTACGGCAAGGCCCGCGAGGTCCCGCTGGCGATCTCGAAGGCGGTCGACGACGCGAAGAAGAACCTCTTCACGGTTCCGAAGCACGGCACCACCATCACCCACGAGATTCTCGGGCGCTCCGACGCGGCTCGCGTTCTCCTGCGCCCCGCCAGCGAGGGAACAGGCGTGATCGCGGGAGGCGGCGTACGCGCGATCCTCGAGCTGGCCGGCGTGCGGGACATCCTCGCCAAGAGCCTCGGAACCACCAACCCGATCAACATGGCCAAGGCGACCGCCTGCGCAGGCTGCGGCGCCCCGAGGACGTCGCTCGCATGCGGGGCAAGACCATCGCCGAGGTGCTGCCCGTGAAGGCCAAGCCCGTACCGGAAGAGCTCGCTCCCGATGAGATCCCGGCCGTCGAGGTCGAAGAGTGAAGCTGAAGGTCACCCAAATCCGAAGCTCGATCGGCCAGAACCCGCGCAACCGCGGCACACTCCGCGCGCTCGGGCTCGGTCGCATCGGCCGCAGCGCGGAGCACGATGAGAGCCCGCAACTCGCCGGTATGCTCCGAAAAGTCCGCCATCTCGTCCGGATCGAGGAGTCTTAATGAGCACACCCTCCGTTTCATCTCGCACCTGCCGAGGCGCTGCAACGCACCGCCTCGCGGTGTCCTCGGTTGCGCCCGTAGCCTCCGGCTACGAACGCGCCCTGCGTCCTAGCGAGGCGGGCGTTTCGCGGTCGGCAGGCACGATCTGCTCCGGAGGGGGTGCGTAGTTGCCTGAAAAGTTGAATCTCTCCAGCCTGAAGCCGGCTGCTCCACGCCGCTCACGGAAGCGGATAGGCCGTGGCCTGGGCTCGGGCAAGGGCAGGTACTCGGGCCGCGGGATCAAGGGCCAGAAGTCCCGTTCGGGCTCGCACAAGATGCGCCCCGGGTTCGAGGGCGGTCAGATGCCCATCTACATGCGCCTCGGGAAGCAGCGCGGCCCGTACTCGAAGGACGCGATGCCGATGGGCCCGCACCGCACCGAGACGTACGCGGTCAACGTCCGCGACCTCGAGCGCTTCGACGCCGGGACCGACGTGACGCCGGAGCTGCTCGTCGAGAAGGGCCTGATCCGGAACACGCGACTCGACGTCAAGGTGCTCGGCACCGGAGAGCTGACGAAGAAGCTTTCGGTCACCGCGCATCGCTTCTCCAAGACGGCCCGCGGGAAGATCGAGGCCGCCGGCGGAACGGTCACCGCGCTCCGCGACGACGTGCCGCCGAAGAAGCGCCGGCGGCGCAAGAAGGCTGCGCCCGCCCCCCAGCCTGAGGCCGAAGAGACCAAGCAGACCGAAGAGACCAAGCAGAGCGAAGAGACCGAGCAGAGCGAGCAGGCCGACGAGGCCGAGGAGACAGAAGCACCGGAAGAAGAGCCAGAAGCGGAGGCTGAGCGGGAGGAAGCTGACTGATGTTCGCCTGGCTCGCCAACGCCTGGCGGGTACCGGAGCTGCGCCGGCGCGTTCTCTTCACGGGGCTCATCCTCGCGCTGTACCGGCTCGGGTCGTGGATGCCGGCCCCCGGCGTCGACTCGAAGCAGATCGAGGATTACTTCAACGGCCAGGGAGGCACGATCCTCAACCTCCTGAGCGTGTTCTCGGGCGGGGCGCTCTCCCGCTTCGCGATCTTCGCGCTCGGGATCATGCCCTACATCACCGCCTCGATCATCCTCCAGCTCCTGACGGTCGTCGTTCCCAGGCTGGAGGCTCTCCAGAAAGAGGGCGAGGCGGGCACGGCCAAGATCACGCAGTACACCCGCTACTTGACGGTCGCCCTCGCGCTGGCGCAGTCGGCCGGCTACGCCTATCTCTTCCACCGGCAGGGCGCGCTGCAGTACAACGCCGGCCGGTTCGTGCTGCTCGTGATCACCCTCACCGCAGGAACCGCGCTGCTGATGTGGATGGGCGAGCTGATCACCAAGCGGGGCGTCGGTAACGGCATCTCGCTGCTGATCTTCGCCTCGATTCTCACGAGCGCGCCCGCGGGCGTGGTCGCCTGGTACACGGGCGGGCCGATGGAGAAGCTCTTCTTCCCGCTGATCGCGATCGCCGTCGTCGTGGCCGTCGTCTACGTGCAGGAAGGCCAGCGCCGCATCCCGATCCAGTACGCCAAGCGCATCATCGGCCGCCGGCAGACCACAGGGGGAACGACGTACATGCCGCTGCGCGTGAACATGGCGGGCGTGATCCCGGTGATCTTCGCCGCCGCCGTGATGGCGTTCCCGCCGACGATGGGGCAGTTCTTCCCCGCGACCCAGAATTTCATCAACTCGCACTTCAACCCGACCGACCTCTCCTACCTCGGGCTCGAGGCTCTCCTGATCGTGATCTTCACGTACTTCTACACCGCGGTCCAATTCAATCCGGTCGACCAGGCCGACCAGCTGAGGAAGCAGGGCGGCTACATCCCCGGGATCCGCCCGGGCCCGCCCACGGCCTCGTATCTCGACCGCGTGCTGACGCGGTTGACGCTGCCCGGATCGCTCTTCCTGGCCACCGTGGCTGTCGCCCCGAGCCTCTTCATCCGCTACTTCGGATTCTCGAACGCGACGTCGCGAGCGCTCGGTGGAACCTCGGTGCTCATCGTCGTCGGCGTTGCGCTGGACACGATGCGTCAGATGGAGTCGCAGATGATGATGCGCTCCTACGAAGGCTTTCTCAAATAGTGCAAATACTGCTCCTGGGGCCGCAAGGCTCCGGAAAGGGAACCCAGGCGGCGCGCATCTCGGAGGCCTACGGGCTCGCCCACATCGCGACCGGCGACATGCTGCGCCACGCGATCGAGGACGGCACCGGGCTCGGCCGCAAGGTGAAGCCGATCTACGACCGCGGCGAGCTGGTCCCCGACGAGCTGATGGTCGACCTGATTCGCACGCGGCTTGCCGACGAGGATGCGAACGGCGGCTTCGTCCTCGACGGCTTCCCGCGCACGATGCAGCAGGCCCACGCGCTCGACGAGATGCTGCGCGACCTGGGACGCGAGCTGTCGATCGTGTTCCAGCTCCAGATCTCGGACACGGCCTGCATGGAGCGCCTGCTCAAGCGGGGTGAGATGGAAGGACGCGCCGACGACATCACCGAGGCAATCTCCAAGCGGCTCGAGATCTACCACGCCGAGACCGAGCCGCTCGTCGAGTACTACCGGGCTCAGGGCAAGCTCGTCGGCATTCACGCCGAGCGTTCGATCGATGCCGTGTTCGAGGAGATCCAGCAGGCGCTGGACGAAGTCCTGGTTCGCAAATGATCGTTCGTAAATCCCCAGGGGAGATCGAGACGATGGCCGAGGCGGGCCGGGTCGTCGCCGAGACGATCGCGCTCATCGGCGAGCACGTCCGTCCCGGCACGACCACCAAGGAGCTCGACACGCTCGCGGACGCGTTCATCCGCTCTCGCGGCGGCATTGCGACGTTCAAGGGCTACCGCGGCTATCCCGCGTCGGTATGCCTCTCGCCCAACGACATGGTCGTTCACGGGATCCCCGGCCCTTATGAGCTGGAGGAGGCAGATCTGCTCTCGGTTGACGTGGGGGTGACGCTCAAAGGCTTCGTGGCGGATTCCGCGTACACGTTTCCGGTGGGGGAGATCAGCTCCGAGGCCGAGCGCCTGCTCGAAGCCTGCCAGGCGGCGCTCGACGCCGGAATCGACCAGGCGCGTGGGGGTCGACGCGTGGGGGACATCTCCTCCGCCGTCCAGCAGGCGGCCGAGAGCCGCGGCTTCTCGGTGATTCGCAGCCTCGTCGGCCACGGCGTCGGCCGCTCGATGCACGAGGAGCCGCAGATCCCCAATTTTGGAAAAGCCGGCCGCGGGCCGCTGCTGAAGACGGGCATGACGCTTGCGATCGAGCCGATGATCAGCGTGGGCTCGCCCGAGATCTATCTCCATGACGACAACTGGTCGATTTCCACCGAGGACGGCTCGCTGGCGGCCCATTTCGAGCACACGATCGCCATCACCGAAGAGGGCCCGCGCGTCCTCACGGCGCCCGCGGAGATAAAGGCAGCTTTGCTACCATGATCGACTCGTCGGCCAAAGGCCGTGCTGTGCTGTGTCCTGTCCCCAGACCGCGCTCCGAGAGCGCGGTTCGTCTGCAAGCGTCGAAGGAGATCGAACGGTAAGACGATGAAAGTCCGAGCTTCAGTCAAGCCCATGTGCGAGCGCTGCCGTGTGATCAAGCGGAACGGTCGCACCATGGTCATCTGCCCGAACCCGCGGCACAAGCAGAGGCAGGGCTAGGAGAATGGCCAGAATCGCCGGGGTCAACCTTCCGCGTGAGAAGCGGCTCGAGGTCGGGCTCACGTACATCTTCGGCATCGGGCGCTCGGCTGCGCGTCAGGTCTGCGAGGCGCTCGGGCTCTCGCCCGACACCAAGATTCGCGACCTGACCGACGAGGAGATCACGAAGCTGCGCGACTACATCGACTCGAACCTCCAGGTCGAGGGCGACCTCCGCCGCGACCGCTCCCAGGCGATCAAGCGTCTGTCCGAGATCGGGTCCTATCGTGGATTTCGCCACCGTCGCGGCCTGCCCGTGCGCGGCCAGCGGACGAAGACCAACGCGCGCACTCGCAAGGGCCCGAAGAAGACCGTCGGACGCGGCAAGAAGACGGTCCAGAAGACCTGATGGCCCCTCCGAGGAGACAGACCGGCCGCCGACGCCGCGTACGCAAGAACATCGCGATCGGCCAGGCGCACATCAAGACCTCGTTCAACAACACGATCGTCACGCTCACCGACAAGGACGGCAACGTCATCGTCTGGGAATCGGCCGGCTCGGCGGGCTTCAAGGGCTCGCGCAAGTCGACGCCTTTCGCGGCGCAGGTCACCGCCGACTCGTGCGCGCGCAAGGGGATGGAGCACGGCCTGCAGAAGGTCGAGGTCTTCGTGAAGGGCCCCGGCTCGGGCCGGGAAACCGCGATTCGCTCGCTGCAGGCTGCCGGCCTCGAGATTCTCGGCGTCAAGGACGTGACGCCGCAGGCCCACAACGGCGTGCGCCCCCGGAAGCGGCGGAGGGTCTGATGGCGCGCGACCGCTCTCCCAAGTGCAAGCAGTGCCGCCGCGAGGGGATGAAGCTCTTCCTCAAGGGCGAGCGCTGCCTGACCGAGAAGTGCGCAATCGAGCGTCGTAGCTATCCGCCCGGCGAGCACGGGCGCGGCCGGATCAAGCAGTCCGAGTACCTACAGCAGCTGCGTGAGAAGCAGAAGGCGCGGCGGTACTACGGCCTGCTCGAGAAGCAGTTTCGCACCTACTACGCTAAGGCGGCGAAGGGCTCCGGCGTCACCGGCGAGGAGCTGCTGCGGATGCTCGAGACTCGGCTCGACAACGTCGTCTACCGGCTCGGCTTCGCCGCCTCGCGCGCGCAGGCGCGCCAGCTTGTCCGGCACGGCCACTTCCACGTCAACGGCAGGCGGGTCAACATCCCGAGCTACCGCGTGAAGCCTTCCGACATCATCACCGTGACGCCGGAGAGCTCCGCCGAGGCCGTCATCCGGGACGCGACCGACCTGACCGCGTCCGTGGCGCCGTGGCTCCAGGCCGACCACGACGGCCTGACCGGAAAAGTACTCAAGTGGCCCGAGCGTGAAGAGATCGACACGCCGGTCCAGGAATCGCTGATCGTCGAGCTCTACTCCAAGTAACTCTCCGGGGCTTTCGGCCCCTGAACGCGAAAGGAACACATGGCAACTCGCACTACCAGTCCGACGGAACTCCAGACGAGGATCGTCCACGAAGAGGTCGAGGACACCCGCGGCGTGTTCGTGATCGAGCCGCTCGACCGCGGCTTCGGCTACACGTTCGGCAACTCGCTGCGCCGCGTCCTCCTTTCCTCGCTGGAAGGAGCGGCCGTCACCTCGGTCAAGATCGAGGGTGTCCAGCACGAGTTCACGACCCTTCCGGGCGTGAAGGAGGACGTGACCGACATCATCCTCCACCTCAAGAACCTGATCTGCACGCTGCACGGTGAGGCTTCAGAGGTGGAGGTCTACTTGACAAAGAAGGGCCCCGGGACGGTCACGGCGGGCGACATCGACGCGCCTGCCGACCTCGAGATCCTCAACCCCGACCTCGAGATCGCCCACCTCTCGGGCAAGGCAAAGTTCGAGATCGTGCTCGTGATCGGGCGCGGCCGCGGATACGTCCCGGCTGAGCTGAACCGCGGCGAGGAGCACACGATCGGCGTGATTCCGGTCGACTCGATCTTCTCGCCCGTGCGGCGCGTCTCCTATGACGTCGAGGCAGCCCGTGTAGGCCAGCGCACCGACTACGACAAGCTCCGGCTCGACATCAGCACCGACGGGTCGATCAACCCGAAGGACGCCGTCGCGCAGGCATCCGAGATCCTAATCCGCCAGCTCGCGATCTTCACCGACATCGAGAAGATCGAGGGCTTCGGCGAGGCCGCGGCGGACGATGTCGCCGAGGCGCCCGTCAGGCACGCGATGGAGAACTTCCCCATCGAGGAGCTCGAGCTGGGCGTCCGCTCGTACAACTGCCTCAAGCGTGTGGGCATCGAGACGATCGGAGAGCTCGTCTCGAAGACCGAGTCCGAGCTTGCGGCGATCCCCAATTTCGGCCGCAAGTCGATCGAGGAGGTCAAGGAGACACTCGCGACGCATGGACTGAACCTGCGGGGCGACGAGGGCTAGCGTGCGTCCCTGGTCGCCGTCTGCTCTCGCCGGGCAAAGCCCGGCTCCGCCGACGCCTGACGCCGCTGGCGGCAGGATGCATCGGCCTCGACGCTCAGAAACGCCCGCTCCGCCCCTGGTTGAAGGGAGCCGCGGAGCTTAAGATGCGGCACCAGCGCGCTGGGAAGAAGCTCGGCCGCGACTCGGCCCATCGGAAGGCGCTGTACGCGAACCTCACCGGCGCGCTGATCGAGCACGGGCGGATCAAGACCACGGAGGCGAAGGCGAAGGCGGTTCGCCCCATCGCCGAGAAGATGATCACGCTCGGCCGCCGTGGGGACATCCACGCGCGGCGCCAGGCCCTCGCGTACCTCCGGTCGCAGGACGTCGTGCACAAGCTCTTCTCCGAGGTTGCGCCGCGCTTCACCGACCGTCCCGGCGGCTACTCGCGGATCGTCAAGCTCGGCCCGCGCCAGGGCGACGCCGCGAACATGGCATACCTCGAGCTCGTCGACTACACGCCCTGAATGTACTGTCCGCGGCCCGCGGGGCTAGCCTCCTTGGCGAGCGGCGCTCCAGGAACGTCAGAGACACCACCCGAGGCGTGAGAATGGCGCCGTGCGGGCGCTGCTCGTCCTCCTGCTCCTAGCCGGCCTCGCGGCTCCGGTCGCCTGGGGCGGCGGCTTCGAAGCCGGCCCGCAGTGGGCCTTCGCGGGGATCGCTGCGGCGGCAGGCTTCGCAGCTATTGCTCTCGATCGTCGGCGCGCGCTCCGACTGCTCCGAAGCGCGCCCATCCTGATCCTGCTTGCAATTGCGGTGCTGGCCGCAGTGTCGGCGGCTTGGACGAGCGCGGGCCCCGGGGTAGCCATTCGCGCCGGCGCGCTTGCGGCCGCCTACGCAACTCTTGCCCTTGCGGTGGGCGCGGCGCGCCTGCCTCTCTCCCGAGCCGGCGCCGCCGTCGCGGTCGCCGCGGGAGTGGCGGCGCTCTGCGGCCTGGTTGCAGTTGCGTTGTATTCATCCGCGTTCGCCGAGCGCATCGACGGCGGCTGGGCCCCCGAAGGCCCGTTCGGCTATGCGCCGGCGCTTGCACTCGTTCAGGTCTGCGCTCTCCCGCCGCTCCTCACTGCGATGGGCCGCGCGCGACTGGTGGTCGCGGCCGCCGCTGCCGCCGGGGCCGCTCTCGCCGCAGGCGTGCTCGTCCTGGCCGTAAGCCGTCTCAGCCTGGCGCTGGCCGCCGCCGTGCTGGGAATCGCGCTCGCGGCTCCCGGGCGTACTGTCCGAGCCTCGAGGTCGCTGGTCGTCGCGGCAATCGCGCTGTTCGCGTGCGCCGCGGTCGTCTTCCACGAGTTGCTCGGCGGCTGGACACCGCGGCATGCACCGGGAGACAGCGGCCGCCTGGCGGCTCTCGTCGCAGTCCTCGTTGTGGCTCCGGTTGCGTGGGCGCTGCTGAGGCGGCAAGCAAGTAACACTGTGTTACTTGTGCCCCCGAAGGTGTCGCGGTACGGGGCGCTCGCGGCTGCCGCTGCCGTTATCGGGATAGCAGTCGCAGCCGGGTTGCTCAGCGCGGGACCTCTCAGCGCGCGCCGCTATGACGTCCATGGGAGCTTGACCCATGGCCGGACCGAGCTCTGGCGCGCCTCGTACCACGCCGTGCTCGAGCGCCCGCTGCAGGGTTACGGGGCGGGCAGCTTCCTGGCGGCGACGGCCGAGCGCCAATCTCACCGCCGTAGAGTGACTCGCTTCGCGCACAACCTCCCGCTGGAGCTGGGAGTCGAGCTCGGCCTCCTCGGGCTTGGGCTCGGGCTCGCGCTCTACGCAGCGGTTGCGCGGACGCTGTGGCGAGCCCGCAACTCGCCGGCGGCCTGGCTGCTCGGGCCCGCGGTCGCGTCGTTCCTGCTCTTCAATCTCGTCGACTGGCCCTGGCACCTGGCGGGAGTGGGCGCCGTTTTCGCGGTCGCGCTCGGCGGCCTGCTCGGCGCCGGCACAAGGGTCGAGCGGTTCGCGTAAGCCGTGATTCTCATCGCCGCGATCCTGTTGACGTTCTTCCTGCTCCCGTCTCCGTGGGGCGGGGTGGCGATCATCTGCGCCGCCATGATCGAGGTCAGCCAGACCGGATTCTGGTTCTGGTGGACGCATCGCGCACGCCCGACGGTGGGCGCGGAGGCGATGATCGGCGCACGTGGGGAGGTGGTCGAGGCGTTGCGGCCCGAAGGCTGGATCCGTGTCCACGGAGAGCTTTGGCGGGCGCGTTCCCCGGCACCTGTGGATGCCGGCGAGAGCGTGCTGGTCCGGGAGATCGACGGCCTGATGCTCCTCGTGGAGCGCTCGTGAACGGGCGGTCGCGCGAGCAGGCGGGCCCCACGGCGGCGCCGTGGGGCCTCTACCTCGTCCGCGTCGGTTACTAGAACAGCTGGTACGGGCCCGGCGTCGTCATCTTGAAGCCGTGCTTCGACTTGTTCTTGCACTTCACCGACGACGACTTGATCGCGGTGCAGGACATGCCGCCTCCGCTCCACGTCTTCCCGGGCGCGAGCACCTTGGTCGCCTTCGGATTTGCGAACGGCCCGGCATCTCCGGCGCAGGGCTGGATCTTCGCCTTTCCGGTCGCGTTGAAGGCGATTCTGTTGCCCACGTAGTCGATGTGCTTGCAGGTGTTCTTGGGCTTCGGCTTCAGGTAGCCGTTCTTGATCCCGCACACCACGAAGCCGGTGCCGCCTCCGTAGCCCCAACCGCACCAGATCCGGTTGTTGGAGGTCTTGAAGAATCCGTTCTTGCCGGCCGCGCTGGCCGTGCCGGCCGAAACGGCTGCAAGGGCGAGGGCTAGAACGGTGACCAAAGCGATGCGCCTCATCGAATAACTCCTTTGTCGGAGTGGCGCGGATGGCAAACCACTCCCCGGCAAACGCCGCTGCCGCCGCAGACCCGATTGAACCAGCTCGGGCTTAAGCGTTCTTTTACCACAGTTCGGAGCAAAGGATCAACGGAACTGCGCCCGCTATAGCATCGGATGGTGGCCTCGAAGACGAAGACAACGGCCGATCGCGTGGCCGAGCTGCGCGAGCAGATCGACTACCACCTCTACCGCTACCACGTCCTCGACGACCCCGAGGTCTCCGACGCCGCGTACGACCGGCTCTACGACGAGCTCGTCCGGCTCGAGGAGGAGCACCCCGAGCTGCGGGATCCGAACTCACCGACGACCCGCGTCGGGGCGCCTCCCTCCGACAAGTTCGAGAAGGTCGAGCACCTGCAGCCGATGGGCTCGCTCGAGAAGGTGACCGACGAGGACTCGCTGCGCAAGTGGGCCGACGACGTTCGCAAGCGCCTGGGAACCGACGAGCCGGTCGCCTATGTGACCGAGCCCAAGATCGACGGCTCGGCCGTCTCGCTCGTGTACGAAAGCGGCGAACTCGTCCGGGGCGCGACGAGGGGCGACGGCGCCCGCGGCGAGCAGATCACACCCAACCTGCGCACGATCAAGGCGATTCCGCTGCGAATTCGCGCGGATGCGCCCCCGCCTGTGCTGGAAGCGCGGGGCGAGGTGTACATGCCGCTCACGTCCTTCCAGCGTCTGAATGAGCGCCTGGTGGGGGAGGGCAAGAAGACGGCACCGAACCCACGGAACGCAGCCGCTGGGTCGCTGCGCCAGCTCAACCCGACGATCACGGCCGAGCGCGACCTCTCGATCTGGATGTACGGCGTCGGCCACTACGAGGGCCTTGGGTTCGACTCGCACTTCGAGATCCTCGAGTGGCTTCGCGAGCACGGGTTCCGCACGAATCCGTTCGCCGAGCGGCACCACACGCTCGAGTCCGTTGCCCGCGTCTGCCGCGAATGGGAGGCGCGACGGGTCGAGCTCGACTACGAGATCGACGGGATCGTGATCAAGGTCGACTCGCTCGACCAGCAGCGGCGCCTCGGCGCGCTGCACGGCCGTCCGCGCTGGTCGCGTGCCTTCAAGTGGGCGCCCATGACCGCGCAGACGAAGCTCCTGAAGATCCGCGTCCGGGTCGGCCGGACGGGCGCCCTGAACCCCTGGGCGGAGCTGGAACCGGTCGAGGTCGGAGGTGTCACCGTCTCGCGGGCCACGCTTCACAACGAGGAGGACATCAACCGCAAGGACATCCGCGAGGGAGACCTCGTGATCGTCCAGCGCGCCGGCGACGTGATCCCGCAAGTGGTCGGGCCGGCGGGCGCACACAAGCGCGGCACGAGGCCGTGGAAGATGCCGACGCACTGTCCGCTCTGCGGAACAGAGGTGGTCAAGCCGGAAGGCGAGGCGATGCACCGCTGCCCCAACCGGGCGTGTCCCTCGCGCGGGCTCGAGACGCTGATCAACTGGGTCAGCGCGGCGATGGACATCGAGGGCGTGGGCGAGCAGTTCGTGCGGCGGCTCTGGGCTGAGGGGATTCTGCGCTCGATGCCGGACCTATACCGGCTGAACGCGGAGCAGTTGGCGGAGCTCGAAGGGTACGGTGAGATCTCCGCCCGGAACGCAATCGAGGCGATCGCCCGCTCTAAGAAGCAGCCGTTCAACCGCGTCCTCTTCGGCCTCAACATCCCGGACGTCGGCTGGGTGACTGCCCAGAGTCTCGCGCGCCACTTCGGCACCGTGGAGAAGCTCATGGCGGCGAGCCAGGAGGAGATCGAGGAGGTCGAGGGCGTCGGACCCGAGCGGGCGGAGGCGATCGCCGAGTGGTTCTCGGACGAGCAGAACCGCGTCCTCGTTGCCGAGCTCGCCGAGCTCGGCCTGCGGATGAAGGCCGGGGCAGAGGCCCGCCCTCGGGAGGGGCCACTCTCGGGACGCACCTACGTCATTACCGGGACGCTCGAGGAATTCACACGGGAGGAGGCGGCCGCCGCGCTCCAAGCGCTCGGGGCCAAGATATCCGGGTCGGTGTCCGGCAAGACGGCGGGCGTGGTTGCCGGCGAGAATCCCGGAACGAAGCTCGACAAGGCCCGGAAGGCCGGCGTCCCCGTGTTGTCCGAGGCCGATCTCCGCCAGTTACTTCGCTCTAACTAGCACGGTCACGAACCGATCCTCGGCCTGCTTGGCCCACCAGGTCGCGAGCGGGCTGCCGTTGTGCAGGATGGCGAAGGCGTATCGCCCCTTGACATAACCGGACAGCGACGAGGCCTCGTCGGTGGTTCCCGTCTTGGCGTGGATGTGACCGCGTGCCGGCGGCGTCAGCAGGCGCTTCCGCAGGGTTCCGTTGTGGCCCGCAACGGCCAGGAGGGAGAAGAAAGGCCGGCGCAAGCTCGTGTCGGCCCAGGCGGCCTGGAGGATCCCCACGAGCGAGCGGGCTGTGAGCCGGTCGAGGAGCGAAAGGCCGGAGCCGTCCACGAGGCGAACTCCCTCGAGTGGGATTCCCGCCTCGGAGAGCGTCCGCCGGACCATGAGCGCGCCGCGAGCAGACGTGCCTCGTCCCGCCAGCGCACCGAGCTGCTTGAGCAAGAGCTCGGCCGTGAAGTTGTCGCTTTCGCGGTCCATGAAGCGCATGATCTTCAGCAGCGGCTGCGACCGGACGATTGCCAGCTTCAAGGCCGGCTCCGTTGCCCGTCCCTCGCCGGCGGCTCCTCGAACCGAGACCCCGGCGGCCAGCAGCGCCCGGCGAAAGCCCGTCGCCGCAGCAGCCGCCGGGCGGGAGACCTGATGGCCGCGATAGGTGGCGCGGTCGACGGTGAGGGCCGAGAGCGGCGGCGACTCCTCGAAGTAGTAGTACGACTTCCAGCCCGTGACGCCTCGTTTCGCATCGAAGAACGACTCGTCTCCCAGGATGCGGCCGGTCACGTGCTTGATTCCGGCGGAATGCACCTGTCTGGCCAGGCTCTTGAGGTCGTCGGAGGAGAGCGTCGGGTCGCCGTAGCCCTTCAGGATGAGGTCTCCGTGCCAGACCATCCCCGTCTGGCCGCCCTCTCCGACCACCTCGGTTCTGAATCTGAAGGAAGGGCCGAGCGTCGTCAGCGCGCCGTACGTGACCGTGAGCTTCTCGTTCGAGGCGGGCGCGAGCGAGAGCGACCGGTGCCGCTGGAAGACGACCTCCCCCGTCTTCAGGTCGACGGCGATCGCTGCTGAACGCGACGGGATCACTTGCGGAACCTGAAGCGCGCGGTCGAGCCTCCGGGCGAGCGGGCTCTGTGCGCCTCCGAGGGCCTGAGGCGCGCCGACGAGCAGGAGAAGGGTGGCCGCCACGAGGACTGCGCGTCGCTTCCGCACGCGGCAATTCTCGACCGGGGGCCGGATGTCCGCCTCGGCGGTGGGTAATGCCGCCGGAGAAGATGGGCCGTTCGGCCTATGGAAAGTTGGGGCTTCGTGTCTCATAATCGTCGCGAGGAGCTGGAAAGACCTTGCCACAGACGACTGAACTCCTGAACCGGATCGAAGCGCTGCTCGAAAGCGCTGACTCGCGCGAGGAAGTCGAGCGCGCGCTGACCGACGGTTACGCCCGCGCTCTCTCGCTCGAGACCAGGCGTCTGCGGCTCCAGCGGCAAGTGGCGAAGCTCGACGACGAGCTCGGCCGGCTTCGCGGCCGCCTCGCTGCTCTACGCAGCGAGGCCTCCGCCGCCTAGCTCAAACCGCTTTTTACGGCGTACACGGCGGCCTGGATGCGGTTCGAGATCTGGAGCTTGGCGAGGATGTTCGAGATGTGGTTCTTGACCGTCTTGGACGAGATGAAGAGATCCCGTGCGATCTGCGCGTTGTCCTTCCCATTCGCGATCAGCCGTAGAACCTCGAGCTCCCGCGCGGTCAGCTCCGCTTTGATCTTCTCGACCGCATCGGGATCCATCGACGATGCCCGCACCCGTTGGAGGACCTTGACCGCGATCGCGGGCGAGATCAGGGATTCGCCGACCCGGGCGGACTCGATCCCGAGCAGCAGATCGTCAACCGAGGAGTCTTTGAGCAGGTAGCCGCAGCCGCCGGCGACGATCGCGTCCATCACGTCGCTGTCCTGCTCCGAAATCGTCAGCACGAGCACCTTCGTCATCGGCATCGCCGCCAGGATCAGGCGGGTCGCCGCGACGCCGCCCATGCCCGGCATGTCCAGGTCCATGAGCACGACCTCCGGCGCGAGCTGCTCGACGAGCTCGACCGCCTCCTCGCCGCGGGCTGCCTCACCGACTACCTCGACTCCCTGCTCCTCGAGCAGCGTCCGCAGGCCGCTGCGGAACAGGTCGTGATCGTCGACGAGAACGACGCGAACCCCGTCCGGCGCTACACCCCTCGTTGCTTCCGGTTCTCCCACTTGATCCCCTCGGCACAAGGCCGTGGGCCCAGTGTACCCGGGGCTAGTGGAGATAAATCGTAAGAGTTTTGCGGCCCCAGATGATCGCCTGCGCCTCGGTCGGAACCCAGACGTCGATCATCGCGCCTTGAATCGCAGAGCCGGTATCGGCTGCGACACCCTCTCCGTAGCCCGGAATCGTCATTCGCGTTCCGAGCGGGATCACGGTGGGGTCGACCGCCACGATTCCAGGGCCGACGGGAATGCCCGTTGCCGTCGTCCCTGTCAGCGCGTACGCCGTGGAGACAACGGTCATGGCTCGTGCGCCTCCTGAGGGGGCGGGCGCCTGGACCGGAGCCGGCGGGGGGCTGACCGCCTGCTGGGCGGCCAGCTCGTGGGCGCGCGCATCCGCTTCGGAAGCCTGCCGGTCCAGCGAAGAGATCTGCGAGGCGTTCAGGCGCTGCTGCGAGCGAAGGCCGGCGATGTAGCCGAGGCGATCCTGCCTGGCGCTCTCGAGCGACGCCGCCGCGGCCGCTGCGCTGCTCTCGAGCTCTTTCAGACGAGAGGCTCTGGTCGCGAGCGAGCGTGTCAGCTTCCTCAGCGAGAGCCGTGCCGTATGCGCCTCCCGGATCATCGTTCGGTCCTGAGCGGCGAAATTGCCGAGATGGTCAAGCCGCGTTACGACGTCTCCCAGCGACTGCGCGCCGAGGAAGATGGCAAGAGTCCCATGGGGCTCGTCCCCCTCGTACAGCTCCACCAGCCGGGCGCGAAGATGCTGCTGCGATACGGCGAGAACGCGGTGGACGATCGCGAGGTGTTGCCGAGCCGATGCCTGCTCCCGCTGGACAGCGAGTGACTGCGTGCGGAGGGAAGCGACCCTTGCCTGGGCGGCGCTCAAACGGCTTTCGAGCGCGTACAGCTCGACGACCGCAGACCTCGAGCGGGTCGCGAGGGTCGAGTTCTCGCCCCGCAGCCGATCCGCCCGCTGCCGAAGCTGGGAGCCCGAGCCGGCTCCCCCGGAGGCAGGAAGGAGCAGGCCCGCCAAGAAAGCGACGGATGCTGTGAGCACAAGCGCTCGAACAGAGAACCGGCCAGGCACGGCGGTTGACGGTACCAGAGCGATGCTGACTTTGTGCATATGCGCCCTTTTTGGCTGTTTCGCCACGTTTTGGCGTGTTTATGCGGTTTGTGACGGCTTGCGATCATCCGGCAGGCTTGCTAGGGTGCCGTGCTTGTGACGTACGGAATCCTTCCTACACGTCCGGGAGACCGGGCGGAAGGAGGTCGTCATGGGTGGAGGGAGAGAGCGGCGATCGCTGTTCTTGCCTTCTCGGCGGCGGTGCTTGTTGGGGCCGCTCCCGCCCTCGGTGAGCCTTCTTCTGCAGTAGCCTCCAAGCAGGCTGAGGTTCAGCATGTCCTGGGCGAGATTCAGCAGCTTGACTCCAGCATGGAGCGGGCGATCGAGGCGTACAACCTCGCCACCGACAGGCTCAACCAGATTCAGGCCAATCTCCGGACAAACCTGCACGAGCTGCACGTAGCCCGCGCCAACCTGCGCCGCTCCGAGCATGTGCTGTCGGCCCGCCTGATCTCGCTGTATACCACCGGAAGCGAGACCTCGACGCTCGGAATCCTGCTCGGCGCGGGGAACATCGCCGACCTGCTCGGCCGCGTCGAGACGGTGAACAGCGTCTCGGGCCAGGACGTCCAGATCCACCGGCAGGTAATTGCGTTCAAGGGGCAGGTCAAGAACCACCGCGTACGGTTGAAGGACGCGCGCGCGCAGCAGGCCCAGGTCGTTCAGGAGCGGGCGAACCAGAAGGCGTCGATCGAGAGCCAGCTCACTCAGCGCAAGCAGCTCGTCGCCTCGATCCGGTCGGAAATCGAGCGGATCAAGGCCGAGGAGGCGGCGCGCCAGGCCGAGCTGGCCCGTCAGGCGCGCGCGCGGGCCGCCGCGGCCGCTGCTGCGCCGCCCACGCTCGTCGCAACCCCGAGTACGACGGCTCCGTCCGAGACGGCCGCTCCGGTCGCCGCGCCTCCGAGTCAATACGGTGGGGTCGTCGGCATCGCGATGCAGTACCTCGGCGTTCCCTATGTCTGGGGCGGCGCGAGCCCGTCCGGATTCGACTGCTCGGGCTTCGTCATGTACGTCTACGCCCAGGTGGGGGTCTCGCTGCCGCACAACGCGGCGATGATGTACGCGTACGGCACGCCCGTCTCCATGAGCCAGCTCGAGCCCGGCGACCTCGTTTTCTTCTACGGCCTTGGCCACATGGGCATCTACATCGGCGGCGGCCAGTTCATCCACGCGCCCCACACCGGCGACGTGGTCAAGATCTCCAGCCTCTCGGGCTACTACGCCTCAGGCTTCGTGGGCGCGAGACGCCTCTAGCCCTGGACGGCGTGCTCTCCCGGCCGGCAAAGCCGGCCTCCGAGTCCGCCTGACGCCGCTCGCGGCAGCATGCAGCACGGTCGGCGCTTGGCCGTACTCGTTTGTACTGTCCTGCGCGCCGCCCGCTTGCCTCCTTTGCGAGCGACGCCCCAGGACTAGAGGGTGAACTCCTCAGTCTGCGTACAGCGCGTCGATCTCCGCCGCGAAGTGCTCCTCGCAGACACGCCGCTTGAGCTTCATCGTCGGTGTCACCTCGTCCGCCTCCGCTGAGAAGTCCCGCGGCAGGATCGTGAACTTCTTGATCTGCTCGAAGCGTGAGCGGTCGCGGTTGACCTCCTCGACGAGCTCCGCTATCTCCCGCTCGATCTCGGCCGGGTTGTTCTTCGCCGCCTCCTCCTCGTCCAGCGTGATCAAGGCGACGAGATAGGGGCGGCGATCGCCGACGACGAGCGCCTGCGACACCGGCCGGGCGGACTTGAGCGCGTTTTCGAGGTTCTGCGGGGCGACGTTCTTCCCGCCGGCGGTCACGATGATGTCCTTCTTGCGGTCGGTGACGCTGAGGAAGCCTTCCTCGTCGAGCTCGCCGATGTCACCGGAGTGGAGCCAGCCCTCGGCGTCGACGGCCTCCCGCGTCGCCTCGTCGTCCGCGTAGTAGCCGGCGAAGACCGTGTCGCTTCGGATCAGGATCTCGCCGTCCTCGGCGATCCTGACCTCGAAGCCCGGAAGGACGGGGCCGACCGTGCCGAACTTGACCTTGCCCGGCTGGTTCACCGAGCAGGCGGTCGTGCACTCAGAGAGGCCGTACCCCTCCAGGATGAGGATGTCGAGCGCATGGAAGAACTCCCCGATCTCCTTGGCGAGCGGCGCGCCGCCCGAGATCGCCAGCCGAAGCTTGCCCCCGAGCCGCTCCTTCACCTTCGAATAGACGAGCCGGTCGGCGATTCGGTGTCGGAACCCGAGCCAAGCGGGAAGCGCCTCGCCCCGGCGCTTGTACGGGCTCGCTTCGTAGCCGATTCGTAGCGCCCAGTCCGCGAGGCGCTTGCGCGGGCCGCTGAGCTCCTCGAACTGCGCCGTGATGCGCGTGTGCACCTTCTCGTACAGGCGCGGCACGCTAGGGAGCACTGTCGGCTTCACCTCCGGGAGGGCGTCGGCGGTCCGGTACGGATCGGAGAGGAGCGCGACCGTGTAGCCCTCGTAGGCGCCGAGGAGGTGCAGAAGCCGGCCGAAATTGTGCGCCAGCGGCAGGTAGAGGAGCAGGAGGTCGGCGCGCATCGTGAACTCGTCCACGAGATCGACGGTCGCGGCCATCGCGTAGTAGTTCCGGTGCCGGATCATGCAGGCCTTGGGCGGGCCGGTCGTGCCGGACGTGTAGATAAAGGTGAAGAGGTCCTCCTCGTCGACCGCCGCCTCGGCCCTTGCGAGCGAGTCCGGATGCTGTTCGCGGTAGGCGCAGCCTCGCGCCTCCAGCGCGTCGAGCTCGTCGAACGAGATCACGTGCTGCAGCCGCGGCGCGAGCCCGATCCCTTCCTCGACGAAGACCCCGACCGCCTGGACGAGGCCGAGCATGTACGCACAGTCGGCCGGCGAGCTGTTCATGTAGATCGGCGCGGTGACCGCTCCGATCCGCGCCAGCGCGAGGTCGACGAGCACCCACTCGAGCCGGGTGGACGAGAGGATCCCGAACGCATCGCCTTTCTTGATCCCGAGATCGAGCAGTCCGAACGCGATCTCCTCGACGCGCCGCGCGGCCTCCTCCCAGGAGACCGGCTTCCAGCCCTCCGCGGTCTCGACGAGATAGGCGGGGAAGTCTCTCTGCTCGGAGACCGCCTTCTGCCAGAGCGCCGGAATCGTGCGCTTCGAAGCCATTGAGCAAGCTTAGAGACATCGCCTTCCGCACGCTTCACCGCGAATGCGGGACGCCGATCAAGCAGAAGCGCTACTGCCCGTTCCACGAGCGTGACGTCGAGGCCGACGAGCTCGTCAAGGGGTGGGAGGTTTCGAAGGGCGAGTTCGTGATGGTGGAGGAGGACGACCTCGAGGCGATTGCGCTGCAGCGCTCATCATCGATCGAGATTCTGCGCTTCGTGAGGCTCGCCGACGTCGATCCGGTCTACTTCGACCGCACGTACTACTTGGCGCCTGCGAGCGCGGAGGCCCAGCGCCGGCCCTATGTTCTGCTGCTCGAGGCGATGAAGGAGACGGGCATGGCGGCGATCGGCAAGTTCGTCCTTTGGGGCAAGGAAAACCTCTGCCTGATCCGGCCCCACGGCGATTCGCTCGCGCTCGAGACGCTCTTCTTCGCCGAGGACATCCGCTCGCGGAGCGAGATCGAGGAGGCAGTGGGGGAGACCAAGGTCAAGAAGCCCGAGCTCGAGCTTGCACAGCAGGTGATCGAGAGCATCAGCGGCGAGTTCGACCCCGAGGCGTTCGTGAACGATTATCGCGAGGATCTTCGGCGGATGCTCGAGGCCAAGCTCGAAGGCAAGGAGATCGCGCGGCCCGAGCCGGTTCCCGAGGCTCCGGTCATCGACCTGATGGACGCGCTCAAGCAGAGCGTCGCCGAGACGAAGAAGCAGAAGGGCGCGCCTGCCAAGAAGGCGGCGTCAAGCGGGCGCTCGCGGCGCAAGGCGCCGGCGCGCAAGTCGGCCTAGTAGTTCGAGCTATTCGTGGCTGGACGTGGTGCTGAGCGCTTGCAGCTGCGCCTGGAAGAGCGTCTTGTCGATCTTGCCCTGGTAGATCGGGATGGCCTCCTCGAGGCAGACGCGGATCACCTCCTGGTGCTCGATTCCGAGCTCCTTCGACAGCTCCTCAGGCGTGAGGTGGTTGGCCATTGATTCTCCTTTCGGGCGTTGCGTGTTCAGGCATGAAAAAGCCCGCCTGCGCGGCGCGCAAACGGGCTTCAGGGTCGTTGTTGGCGGGAGCGCGAATCAATGGTCCCGCTGACCTCCTTCAAGCATCGGCTCGAAGAATAACCTCTCGGCAGGCTGTCGTGGGGTAGTTACGCAGCGGCGACTTCCTCGAAGGGGATGTCGGCGCCGTCGCCGGGCTGATCGGGCCGCGAGAGGAACTCGACCGAGCCGGCGACCACCTCGACAGCGCTCCGCCGCTTGCCGGTCTCGTCCTCCCATGAGCTCGAGCGCAGACGGCCGTCGATGCCGACGCGCTTCCCCTTGGCGAGATACTGGCCGCAGACCTCAGCCTGCCTGTTCCACGCCGTGATGCGGACGAAATCGGCGCCGGCATCCTGACCCGGGCGGTCGACGGCAAGCAGGAAGGTCGCGACCTTGCGGTCGTTGCCGACATCCCGCACGTCCACGTCGGTCGCCAGGTTGCCGATCAGGGTCACCACGTTCACATTCTCCTCCTTCGTTGTCTTGCACGACAACGTAGCTGCGAAAATGTCACGACAACGCGCCAAGGCCGTGCCGGGAAGGTGACGGCGCCGGGCAGCCGCTAACCTTTCCGCGTCGGGGTGTGGCGCAGCCTGGTAGCGCGCTCCGTTCGGGTCGGAGAGGTCCCCAGTTCGAATCTGGGCACCCCGATTGAGGCGTCACTATCCTCAGGCCATGGACGGGAAAATCCGCGTTGCCTGCGTGCAGCTGACGAGCCGGGACGACAAGGCAGCCAACCTGGAGACGGCCGAGCGGCTCGTCGCCGACGCGGCTTCGATAGGCGCCGAGATCGTCGTGCTGCCGGAGAAGTGGAACTTCATCGGCGAGACGGAGGGGCTGCACGATGCGGCCGAGCCGATCGAGGGCGGCGAGTCCGCCGAAGCGATGTCGGGATGGGCGCGGCAGCACGGGATCACGCTCGTCGGCGGCTCCATCACCGAGCGCCGGGAAGGTCGCGAGAAGCTCTCGAACACCTGCCTCGTCTTCGACCCGGACGGGAGCCTCCAGGTCGTCTACCGCAAGATCCACCTCTTCGACGTCGAGGTCGGCGGCCACGTCTACCGCGAGTCCGAGGCCGAGGAGCCCGGCGAGGAGCCCGCTCTCGCGCACGTCGAGGACTGGGTGCTCGGTCTCTCGATCTGCTACGACGTGCGCTTCCCCGAGCTCTACCGAGTGCTCGCGCTCGCCGGTGCCGATCTTTTCACGGTGCCGTCGCATTTCACGCTGCATACGGGCCGGGATCACTGGCATGTCCTGCTGCGGGCGCGTGCGATCGAGAACCACTGCTACGTGGCAGCGGCGGCCCAGATCGGCGAGACGCGGCCCGGCCGGCCGAGCTACGGCCGCTCGCTCATCGCCGACCCCTGGGGGATCGTGCTCGCGCAGGCGCCCGACGAGGAGGCCGTGATCTCTGCCGAGCTGGACAAGGCGCGGCTCGAGGACGTCCGGCGCAACCTGCCCTCGCTCGCCAGCCGGCGGCCGGAGGCCTACGGCCTAGAGGCCTAGTTCCGCGCGCCAGGCCTCGGTGTGCTCGCCGAGGGCCGGCGCGTCGCCGGCCGGCTCCGAAGCCGCGAACTCGCGTGCCGCCTCAGGAAGGGTGGAGACGGGCCCGACGGCGACGTCCTCGCCGTCGAAGAGCTGCAGCCAGGCGGCCAGCGGCTTGGAAGCGAAGATCTCGGCGAGTACGGTCGCGAGCTGCTCCTGTGCCGCCGGGTCGAAGTGGAGCTCCACGAGCTCGGGGCATTCGAGCAACCCGCAGAGCCTCGCGAAGAACTGCTGCTCCAGCGCGGCGACCGTGAGATGGCGGCCGTCGGACGTGGCGTAGATCCGGTAGCAGGCCAGCCCTCCGGTGAGGAGGCGCGGGAGAGGCTCTCCGCCGAGCCGGTGTGCGACGAGGCGGTGCGCGCCGTGCGTCATCGAGAGCTCGATACGGTGGCCGCGGCCCGTTCGGCCCCGCTCGAGCAGAGCGGCCAGGATCTCGACGACTGCGGCGAGCGCGCCTGCGCCTAGATCCGCGATCTGGACCGGCGGAAGCGCCGGAGCGGTGTCCGCCAGCGCGCCCGCGTAGCCGAGGTAGTTGAGGTCGTGTCCGGCGCGGGCGGCGTGCGGACCATCCGAGCCGAAGCCGGTCAGCGAGCAGTAGACGACGGTCTCCGGGAGATCTTCAGCCCCGATCCCGAGCCGATCGGCAACGCCCGGGCGAAACCCCTCGAGCACGACGTCGGCCTGCGAGCAGAGCGCTCGGCCCAGCTCCGGCTCGCGCTTCAGGTCGCAGACGACCGATTCCTTGCACGCGTTCAAGGCGGCGTCCCACTCGGGCGCGATCTCACGGAGAGGATCACCCTCGGGGCTCTCGAGGCGAACGACGCGCGCCCCCAAGCGGAGCAGTTCCCGGCTGGCGAAGGGCCCGGGGAGATAGCGGGTGAGGTCGACGACCAGCGTTCCGGCGAGGGGTTTCAAGAAGGCAATCATCTAGACTCGGCCAACTTTGACGCAAGGCCCACTCGCCGCGGTCGAAGAGCTGGTCCACATCCCGCAGGCACGCCGGGGGCTGGTCTGGTCGCTCGGTCTCGGCGCTTTCGGGCTCGCCTTCTCGATCACGATCACCGCCGCCTACCTGCCGCCGCTCCTCGGCAAGTTCACAGGCTCGACCGTCCTCATCGCCGCTGTGATCGCGGCCGAGGGAGTGTTCGCGATCGTCCTCCCCCTCGTGATCGGGCCGTGGAGCGACACGTTCCACACGCCGCTCGGCCGCCGCCGCCCGTTCATGCTCGCCGCGGTGGGCCCCATGGCCTTCTGCCTCGCGCTGGTCGCCTTCATGCCCAACTTCTGGACGACGGCGATCCTCGTTTTCGCCTTCTTCTGCGCCTACTACGTCTACGAACCTCCCTACCGCGGCCTGTACCCCGACCTGCTCCCGCGGGGGGTCTACGGGCGGGCGCTGAGCGTCCAGCACCTGCTCCGTGGTCTCGCGATCGGGGCTGCGCTCGTGGGCGGTGGGTTCATGCTCCACGTCTGGAAGCCGTCGCCGTTCCTGCTGGCGGCGGCGGTGTCGTTGGCCGCCTGCGGAGGGGCGGTCTTCCTTGTCAAGGAGAAGGGTGGGCACGAGCGTGTGTTCCGAGGCGTTCGGGCGTACCTGGCCCTGAGCTGGAAGATCGTGCGCGAAGAACGCCACGTCCGCCGTTTCCTGATCGCCAACGCGGCCTGGGAGGGGTCCTTCGCCGCCGCGCGCACGTTCGTCGTCCTCTACATCGTCAAAGGGCTGCACCAGCCGCTTTCGACCTCGTCCGCGGTGCTCGCGACCATCAGCCTGGGCTACGTGGTGGCGGCGATCGTGTCCGGCCCGATCGGCGACCGGATCGGCCTCTCGCGCGTGATCGCGGTGGCCTCCGTTCTCTACGGCGGGGGCTACGTCGTGGCCGGTCTCGCACGCACCTGGCACAACTGGTACTACGCCGCAATCTTTCCCGTCGCGGTCGCGGGCGGAACGGTGATGACGCTCGCCTGGGGCCTGCTCTTCAAGCTGATGCCGTCCGAGCACCGCGGGGCCGTCTCGGGAATCGCCACAACCACGAAGGGGATCGGACTGCTGCTCGGCCCGCTCGTCGCGGGGGCCGCCATTCAGGTACTCGCCCCCTACCTTAAGTCCACGCACGGCTATGAGGTGCTCTGGCCGCTGTGCGGGCTTCCGATTCTGGCGGTGATCCCGCTCGTCGTTTCTTTGATCAAGGTCGAGCCCGCCGGGCACGCCGAGCCGGCGCTCTGACGGCGGGAGATCAGGCGCCTGGGAGAACCGCGATGTAGCGCAATCCGGTCTGCGTGTAGGAGCGCTTGCCGTCGTGGGTGATCCCAGAGCCATCGGGCGCGGGAAAGGCGTTCTCGGTGAGCACGGCTGAGCCCAAGGGGGTTATCCCAGGAGGGACAGCGCCGAAACCTGGGCGCGGCTACTTCAGGAGGAGTGGCGCTCGCACATGAGCGTCGTCATCTCCGAGCCCTCGGTCCACAGGCGATGCGTGATGCCCTTCGGCCAGAAGACGCGCTGACCGGCCTCGATCGGCGCCGATTCCCCTCCGACGCTCGTGAAGCCGCTTCCCTCCAGGCAGGCGACGATGGTGTCGTTCGGGCCAGGGTGCTCGTGGATCGTCCCGTGCTCGCCGAATCGCAGGGTTACGAGCAGGAGAGCATCGTCGTGGAAGATCACGCGACCCTCGACGTTGACGCAGCCCTCCATCGGGAGCGGCTCCCATTCGGGACGGACAAAGGGCTCGACTTCAGGTTCGGGCATGGACCGGTGAGAGCGCCGGAGCCCACGAGCACAGCGGGGAGACGTCGCCGTCGCGGCCGTTCAGCTGCCGGTACCCGAGGGCGTGCTCGGCCTGCATCAACTTGTGGATCTGCGTCGTGCCCTCGTAGATGATCGGCGCGCGTGAATTGCGGAAGTAGCGCTCGATCCCGTACTCAGCCGAGTAGCCGTAGGCGCCGTGGACCTGAACCGCCAGGTGCGCCGCGCGAAAGGCCGACTCGGTGGCGTGCCACTTCGCCAGCGAGGTCTCTCGCGTGTTCCGCCGCCCTTCGTTCTTCATCCACGCGGCCTGCATCACGAGCAGCTTCGAGGTCTCGTAGCCGAGGACCATCTCCGCGAGCATGTCCTGGACGAACTGGTAGCGGCCGATCTCCTGCCCGAAGGTCTCGCGCTGGCGCGCGTACTCGACCGAGCGCTCGAGGCAGGCTCGGACGACGCCGCAGGCCCCGGCGGCCACGGTGAACCGGCCCTGGTCGAGGCCGTACATCGCGATCTCGAAGCCCTGACCCTCCTCGCCGACGAGGTTCTCGGCGGGAACCTCGACGTTCTCGAAGAAGAGCTCGCCGGTCGAGCCGGCCCAGATCCCGAGCTTGTTCTCCATCTCCGCGGTCGAGACGCCGGGCCATTCCCGCTCGACGACGAAGGCCGAGATCCCCCTGTGCTTCGCCTCTGGATCCGTCTTCGCGAAGACGAGCTGGTGGTCGGCGACGCGCGCGTACGAGATCCAGTTCTTCTGCCCGTTCAGAACATAGGCGCCGCCCTCGCGCCGCGCCGTCGTCCGCATCGAGGCGACGTCCGAGCCCGCGCCCGGCTCCGTCAGCCCGAAGCACGCGAGCTTCTCGCCCTTCGCCTGGGGGACGAGGTAGCGCTGCTTCTGCTCCTCGGAGCCGTAGCGCAGGAGCGCGAGTGAGTTGAGCCCGACGTGGACGGAAATCAGGGTGCGGAAAGCGGCCTCGCCGCGCTCGATCTCCTCGCAGGCAAGCGCCTCGGCCACGAAATCGAGACCCGCGCCGCCGTACTCCTCCGGGATCACGATCCCCAGCAGCCCCAGCTCGGCCATTCCCTCGATCACGGACATGTCGAGGTGGTGGTTGACGTCGTTCTCGATCGCGTTCGGGAGCACGCGCTCGTCCACGAACTCGCGGACGGTGTCCTGGATCAAGCGTTGCTCGTCGGTGAGGGCGAAGTCCATTCGGGGGAGTCTATGGAACGGTTCGCCGCCATCGGCTAGGCTTGATTGACTAGTCAGTCAATACAGAGGATCCGAGGCGGATGGCGATAATCGAGCAGATAGTGACGGGCGGAGTCTCCTTCGAGCTGACCGACGAGCAGAAGGCGCTGCGCGAGCTCGCACACGAGTTCGCCGAGAAGGAGATCAGGCCGAAGGCGGCCGAATACGACGAGAACTCGACCCATCCCGCCGACGTGATCGCGAAGGCCCACGAGCTCGGGCTGATGAACCCTCATATCCCGGAGGAGTACGGCGGCCTCGGTCTCAACGCGATGGCCGGCGCGCTGATCGGGGAGGAGCTCTCGTGGGGCTGCTCGGGGATCACCGTCTCGATCGTCGCCAACACGCTCGGCGCCGCTCCGGTGATGCTGGCGGGAAACGAGGAGCAGAAGCGAAAGTGGCTGCCGCCGCTCATCGAGGAGCCGATCCTGTGCTCGTTCGGGCTCACAGAGCCGAACGCCGGCTCGGATGTCTCCGGGATCCAGACGACCGCTGTGCGTAACGGCGACGACTACGTCATCAACGGCTCCAAGATGTTCATCACGAACGCCGGCCACGCAGCCTGGCTCGTCATCTTCGCCTCGACCGACAAGAGCAAGGGCCACCGCGGTCTCTCGGCCTTCATCGTTCCCACCGAGACCGAGGGCGTCATCCTCGAGAAGCACCTCGACAAGATGGGGCAGCGCGCGACCGACACGTCCGCGCTCGCCTTCCAGGACGTGAAGGTGCCTGCCGCGAATCGGATCGGCGAAGAGGGAGACGGTTTCAAGGTCGCGATGCGGACCCTCGACCACACCCGGCCCGGCACCGCGTCGGGGGCCGTCGGGGTCGCCCAGGCCGCCTACGACTACGCGGTCGAGTATGCGCGGGAGCGGGTCCAGTTCGGCCAGCCGATCGCGATGAACCAGGGTGTCAACTTCCTCATCGCCGACATGGCGACCGAGATCGAAGCGGCCCGGCTGCTGTCGTGGCAGGCCGCGTGGCTGCTCGACCAGGGCAAACGCGCGACGCTCCAGTCCTCGTTTGCGAAGCGCTTCGCCGCCGACACGGCCATGAAGGTCACGACCGACGCCGTGCAGATCTTCGGCGGCTACGGCTACATGAAGGAATATCCGGTCGAGAAGCTGATGCGCGACGCGAAGCTGTTTCAGATCTACGAAGGCACCTCGCAGATCCAGCGGCTTGTGATCGCTTCCTCCCGCGTGGCGATTGAGATCGACCTTTCGGGACGGGTCGCGCTCGTCACCGGAGGTTCCCGCGGACTCGGCCGCGCCGACGCGCTGACGCTCGCTCGCGCCGGCGCGGACGTCGCGATCGCCGACATCCAGCTGGAGTCGGAAGAGGCAGCGGAAGAGGTCGAGCGCTACGGGCCGCTCGCGCAGGCCGCCCGCGCGCAGGGACTCGTCTACACCGAGGCGACCGTGCACGAGATCGAGGAGATGGGGCGCCGGTCGCTCGCGCTGCGCTGCGACGTCACCGACCGGGAACAGGTGCAAACGACCGTCGCGCGCGTCGTCGAGGAGCTCGGCGCGGTGGACATCCTCGTCAATAACGCGGCGACGCTCGATCACGTCGGCCAGCTCGCGGACCAGTCGCCGGAGCTCTGGGAGCGCGACCTGCGCGTCAACCTGACCGGCGCCTTCAACTGCGCCCGGGCCGTCTGGCCGCACATGCAGGAGCGGGGCTGGGGCAGGATCGTGAACATGGCCTCCGTCGCGGGCACGCTCGGCGGCTTCGGCCAGGCGAGCTATTCGACGACCAAGGCGGGGCTTCTCGGCCTGACGCGCACGCTCGCGCTCGAGGGCGCCCGGCACGGGATCACCGTCAACGCGATCGTTCCCGGCGTGATCGGAACCGAGGCGTTCAACTTCGGCAACCCGGAGATGAACGAGCGGATGATCCGTCGGACGGCCATGCGTCGCGCGGGCGAGCCGCAAGACGTCGCGAATGCGATCGCCTTCCTCTGTTCCGACCTCGCCGGCTATGTCACCGGGATCGAGCTCAACGTCAGCGGCGGCATCGAGCTCTTTACGTTCTGAGATGCCGGTCTCGTTCGAGTTGACCGACGAACAGCGGGAGCTGCAGGCGCTCGCGCACGAGTTCTCCGAGCGCGAGCTGAGGCCGATCGCCTCGGAATGGGACGTAAAGGACGACTTCCCGCCGGACCTGCTTGCGAAGGCGGCGAGCGCGGGCCTGACCTCGTACGGCATTCCGAAGGAGCACGGCGGGGGCGGGGTCGATGCCCTTACGGCCGCGCTGATCGCGGAGGAGCTCGCGTGGGGCTGCGCGGGATTGGCCGCGACCATCCAGGCGACGATGTTCCCCGTGCGGCCGCTGCTCGTCGCCGGCACGGACGAGCAGCGCAAGCGCTACCTGCCCCTGCTTGCCTCCGAGGACGGAGCCCTCGGCGCGATCGCCTTCACCGAGCCGCATGCGGGCTCGGACCTGACCGCCATGCGCGCGGAGGCCCGCCGCGACGGCGACGGCTATGTCCTCAACGGAGAGAAGTGCTACGTCACGAACGGCGGCACCGCCGACCTCACGGTCGTCTTCGCCAAGCTCGACGGGGCCGTGACGGCGTTCCTCGTCGAGCTCGGCGACCCCGGGGTCAGCCCCGGCCGGAAGGAGCAGAAGCTCGGCCTGCGGGCCTCCTACACCGGCTCGATCCTCCTCGACGACGCCCGTCTGCCGGCCGACCGGCTGCTGGGAGAGGAGGGCGGAGGGCTTGCCGTCGCGATGGACTTCTTCGAGGTCTCGCGGCCCCAGGTTGCGGCCGGGGCGGTTGGAGTCGCCCGCGCCGCCTTCGAGTACGCGACCGAGTACGCGCGGGAGCGCGAGGCGTTCGGCAAGCCGCTGATCGCAAAGCAGGGAATCTCGTTCAAGCTGGCCGAGATGGCGATGGAGATCGAGGCGGCGCGCCTGCTGGTCTGGCGCGCCTGCGCGGCTGTTGACCGCAGCGAGGATGCAGGCCTGCTCGGCTCCTACGCCAAGGCTTTCGCCGCCGACGCCGCCATGCGCGCGACGACCGAGGCCGTGCAGATCCTCGGCGGCGCGGGCGTGATGCGCGACCACCCCGTCGAGAAATGGATGCGTGACGCGAAGGTCTTCCAGATCGTCGAGGGCACCTCGGAGATCCAGCGCCGGATCATCGCCACCTATCTGGAGCACGGGTGGACGGAAAGGCCTGGCGCGGGGCTTAAAAACAGCAGCCCGCGCGGCTAGACTCATTCCCTTGCCCGCGGAGGCGACCCCAGCTTCGGTCCGTCTGCGCCGGAAGAAGGCGTCCGCCCTCCGGCCCGCCTGGCGCTGGACCGTCATCGGCGCCGCCGTGCTCGTGTTCGCCATGGTCGTGATCGGGCTCGTCTACGCGGGCTCGCCCGACCGGCTTGCCGCCGGCGTCAAGATCGCCGGGGTCGATGTAGGCGGGCTGAGCGCCACGGAGGCGCTGTCGCGGCTCGAGCACAGGGCGAGGGCTCTCCAGCACGTTCCCGTTGTCTTCACAGCGGGAAGCGGCCGCTGGCAGATCAGCCCTCACCGGCTGGGTATCCGTGTGGACTGGGAAGCGGCCGTTCGCGCGGCGCAGGCCCGGGGAGCCGGGTTCGCCCCGTTTCGAGGGCTCAAGCGGCTCAGAGTCCGCTTCTTCGGCGTCGAGATCACGCCGTCCGTGCACGTCTGGCGCGCGGCCCTGAACTATCAGGTCGGCCTCGTCGCGAAGGACATCGACCGGCCTCACCGGGACGCGGCCGTGCGCCGCTCCGGCCTGCGAATTCATGTCGTTCCGGGCCAGACCGGTCGCATCCTCGACCGCGCCTCCGCGGCTCCCCTGATCGTCCATTCGCTCGCGTCGCTGAAGCGGCATCCCGTCGCGCTGTCGGTCAAGGAGGATCCGCCCACGGTCGCGCCGGCGGATCTCGAGCCCGCGGCACGCCAGACCCGCACGGCGCTCCGCACGTCCGTGCTGCTCACGCTCGACCAGCGGCGCTTCCGGATCTCGCGCAAGGAGGTCGCCACGATCCTCGCTCTGCCTGCGCACGGCGCAACGCAGCTCGAGATCGGGGGCCCCGGCGCGCAGCGCTTCTGGCGGAAGCTCGGGAAGGACGTCGAGCGCCCGCCTCAGGACGCCGACTGGGCCGTCTCATCAGGCCGCGTGCGCGTAACGCCCGCGCGCGACGGGCTCGAGTTCGATCGCGCCAAGACCGAGCAGGCTCTGCTCGCGGCGCTCGTGCGCGGGAGGAACCGCGTCGCTCCCATCACGGTCGTGGCAACGTCTCCGCGCCGCTCGACCGCCCAGGCGAAGACGATGGGGATCACCGGTGTCGTGGGCGGCTACACGACGGTATTCGGCGGTGACCCGAACCGGATCCACAACGTGCAGCTCGTCTCGCACCTGATCGACCACACCCTGATCGGCCCGGGGGCGACCTTCTCGTTCAACGGCACGACGGGCGACCGGAATGCGTCGAAGGGCTTCCTGGAGGCGCCGGTCATCATCAACGGAGAGCTCGGGACCGGCCTCGGCGGCGGCGTCTGCCAGGTCTCGACGACCACCTTCAACGCCGCCTACGAGGGCGGCCTCGACATCACCGCGCGGACGAACCATGCCCTCTACATCAGCCACTACCCACAGGGACGGGACGCGACGGTGAACTATCCGGACACCGATCTCGAGTTCGTGAACGACACGCCACACTGGCTGCTCCTGCTCACGTTCGTGAGCTCCTACTCGCTGACGGTCAATCTCTACGGCGCGCCGCAGCACAGGAAGGTCGTCTCGGTGGCCGCGCCGCTCAAGGTGACCGGGCCGGCTCCGGTGAAGAGGATTCCCGACGGCAACCTCCTGAAGGGCCACGAGGTGGTGCAGGAATCGGGGTCCTCGCCGCTCTCGACGAGCGTCCACCGGACGGTCTACTCGCCGAGCGGGAAGCTCCTGCACGACGACGTCTGGTACTCGTCCTATCGCGGCGAGGTGAGGGTGGTCAGGGTGGGGACGAAGAAGCCGCCGCCGCCTCCGGCACCGAAGCCAAAGCAGACGACCACGCCGACCACGACGACGCCGACGACGACGACCGGTCCCACTGGGACGACGCCCTAGGCGTTCTCCTCTTCGGCTGCGCTGATCGCTTCGACGAGCCACTTCGGTATCCGTGTTGGCTGGAGAGTCTCCGAGTTGACACACGCGTGGGTTGTCCAGCCCTCGGCGATCCGCTCGCCGTCACGCTCGAGCACGTAGTCGAAGCGAAAACGCGCGCCGCGCACGTCGCCGCACCGGGCGCTGATGCGGAGCCGGTCGTCGAAGCGGGCGGGCGCCAGGTACTTGACGTAGGCCTCCAGCGTCGTGGCGTCCACGCCCTGCGCCCGGAGCCCCGGGTAGCCGCCCTCGAAGCGGGCCAGGTAGTCGATCCGCGCGATCTCCAGCCAGTCGAGATAGGCCGCGTGGTGCGCGACTCCCTGGGCGTCCGTCTCCGAGAAACGGACCTTGATCTCCGTCCAGAACACTAGTGGCCGCGGTCGCGGGTACGGTCTTCACTGGCCGGTGAACAAGCGAGCCTCGCAAGGACGCAGGGAGCGTTCGCACTGAACGAAGTGCGGGCGCGACCGAGGACGTAGCGAGGCGACGC
>WNGF01001743.1_pt1 | contig 31502 bp, 24 predicted proteins | sample 5400641 | NCBI WGS metagenome assembly WNGF01 (sample SAMN13153371, study PRJNA577476) | soil metagenome | isolation source: 80 cm soil or saprolite under grassland replicate 2 | place: USA:California | collected 2016-06-15 | reverse complement strand
CTGAACACCCGGAGGGTAACCCTCAATTATGAGTTGCGGCGGAGCCTGGCGTGCCCCAGGACGCGGTGCTGCGGCAAGTCGCCGGCCAGGCTTGTTACAACACGTCACCGTTCACGCTTCGGCACCTACGGGCCCGCGCGAACCGGCAGCAGCTCAAGGCCGACTTCGAGGCCTGCCTGGACGGCTTGCCCAACGTGCAGGACATCCTCAACAGCTTCGAATTCCGCAACCAAGGGCATGAAGGGTCAGCTCGTGCTCCACGAGAATCGGTACGGTCTGGTCAAAGAGCCATTGGCACATCTCGCAACCAGCCGGCGAGGCGGCTCGGCCGCCGTGGGCGGGCGAGCAGATCAGCGCTGACCCGGTGCCGGTCGCGTCGTCACGTCACCTCCAGCGGGCGCGCCACCATGATGCCGGTGTGTGTGGACACGAGCCCGAGGTACGTCGCGAGTTCGTCGTCGAGGGTGACCGCTTTCTGGGTGGTCGACGCATGCAGCAATCTCAGCACACCTCTCTCGTCCCTGTAGCAGAACCCCGCGTGCGCGCAATCGAGACCGTCGATCGTCGTGGTGACGCCAACGATATCCCCCGTCATTAAGAGCGGCTGGGCGGCCGCCACCTTCTCTTTCGGCACATACTGCATCTCACGGGCGTTGATCTCGGCCTCGACGCGCGCAATCTTCCGGACCAGGTCGGGGCTTGCCTTCAGCTGTTGGTAGGCCTCGGGATGCGTGCTCATGAAGTTGACCCGCTTGGTGAAGCGCGCGGCCCCCGGAAGTTCGGGCGTGATCAGACGGACCACTCGCTTGTGCTCGTTGTCGAAGAACCAGTCGCTCAGGTAGTGCAGCCGCGACGCATAGTCGGTGAGCTGGCCACCCCGGTACCTGGTGAAGGTGACCTCCGCCAGCAGCGCGTCGGGTGTGCGCCCACCGCGCCTCAGCATTCGCGCGAAGGCGAGCGAGCTTTCAAAGAACGTGACGCAGTCCAGGCCTCGGAGGTTGACCGAACAGACCTCGCGATCCTCGTAGAGCTCCAGCGTCGCGACGACGTACGGCGTCTGCCGGAGTGCCACTCCGATGGCGCCGATCCGCTCGCCGATCGGCAGCTCGCTCCAGGCGCGCTCGCGCGCCAGTCTCAACAACTGCTCGAACGTTTCCTGCCCTGCGAAGACGTTGCGATCGCGGTCGCGCCCCGGCGCGGGATCCGGGCGCGAGATCGCGAGGGCCCCGGCACCCACCAGGGCCTTCCAGGCCAGCATGACGAACGCTCGCCGTTCTAGCGTCGAACCACGCATGGCCCCTAGCATCGCACGGTGGAGCCGGCCGGCTCAAACTGGCGCCAGCGGGACCCCCGCGCCTCCCTTCGTGTTTCGCTACGACCTGAGGTACGTGGCAGGTCCCGATGCACCGCAGTGGACCGTCCGCGTCACTCAGCCGCGCGCCGCCGAGCGCCGAGCCGCTTCTTCGGCGAGGGCGCGATGCTCGGCACAGCCGATGACCGAGACGTCGGGCCGTGGTCCGGCCGCGCCGATGAGCCGCCCGGCCGCCCGGCGGCGCTGCAAGGCCGGAGCGAGGTCGAGCGTGCCCCGGTCGACCTCCCGGCCAATCGCCGCCACTGCCTCGTTTTGAGCCTCGGCGCTTCGGCAGACGAGCGCGAGATCGCCGCTGGCGGCCAGGAACCGTCGAGCCGCGTCCGCGACACCCCAGGTGCTGGCGACAGCGGCCATCTCCAGGTCGTCACTCAGCACGAGGCCGGAGAAGCCGAGACGCCGCCGGAGCAGGCCGCCGATGACCTTGGCAGAGAGCGACGCTGGGAGCGCCGGGTCAAGAGCGCGGTATCGCACGTGGGCGACCATCACCGCCGGGCAGCCGGCTTCGAGGGCGGCGCGGAATGGGACGAGATCCCCGCGCTCCAGCTCGTCCATGGTTGCGTCAACGTCCGGCAATGCGAGATGCGAGTCGACAGAGGTGCGTCCGTGCCCCGGGAAGTGCTTGGCGACGGGAACCAGCCCCTCGGAGAGCATGGCCTCGACGAACGCGACGCCGCACGCGGCGACGACATCCGGGACCGTCCCAAACGCGCGGTCACCGATCACCGTGCTCGTCGGATCGAGCAGGCAGTCGAGCACCGGCGCCAGCCCGGAGTCGAACCCGGCGGCCCGGAGCTCGCGGGCCATTGCCCTCGCGACAGCTGCCACCAAGCGAGGATCGCCCGAACGTCCAACCGCTGCCGGAGCTGGAAATCGAGTGAAGGGAGAGGGCAGGCGGTGAACCAGTCCGCCTTCGTGGTCCACCAGCACGAGGACGTCGGGGCCGAGCCTCCGCGCGGCCGCCGTGAGCGCGAGCACGGCCTCGAGGCTTGGGCAGTTGCGCGCGAACAGGACGACACCCCCCAGCCCGGCTTGCTCCGCCAGCGCCACGAGGTCGTCCGGAATGCGCGTGCCCTCGAAGCCGACGGCAAGGGCGTGCCCGGGCCCGGTCGTCACCCGCGACCGCCGCGCCAGGTCATCCTCCTGCTTTCGGAGGAGCTGTCTTCGTACCGGACCTGTCTCCTCCCTTCCCGGCCGCCGCGGGCCTTCACTCATCCGCCGCTATGGTCTGCCGGCGCGCACTCCAGCGAGGCGGTCCACGCGCGCTGCTGCGGGAAGCGGGCGAGCAGATCGGCGATCTCGTCGCAAGGGGACCTGTGTCCCCGGAGGTCCAGGCGCGGATAGCGATCGAGGGCCCACTGGATGCCGGCCAAGTAGTCGTACATGGTCCTGAGCGCGCGCGCTTCGCCGATCCCGGCTGCGCGGATCAGGATCTCCACAGCCTTCGCGTTGGCGTCGACCTCGCGCTGCTGGTAGTCGCGCTCGAGCTCTCCGGACGAGGCCCCGTGAAGGGGCGCCTCGTGGCCGAGGACATAGTGGGCGAGCTCGTGGGCGACGATGGCGTCGCGGAAGGTCGAGGTGAGCGTGATCGTGCTCACGGAGAAGAAGCCGCGGCGGTAGCTGCCGGGCGGACCCTGCGGGTTGTGGCTCACGAGCAGGCGGATAGGGGGCAGGCCGTAGAGGTTGGCGGTGCGGGTGGCCAGGGCGCGGACCTCGGCGGCGCTCTCTTCCTGGGCGGGCGTGAGCATGGCGCAGCCGGCGAGGAGGAGCAAGAGCAGGACGAGGCCGATGCGCGCTACCACGAGTCCCTCCGGACCCCGCCCGAATACTGAAACCCGTCGATCCGGGCGATACGACGAGTTCTCAGCGCAGCAGGCCGCGCTCGGTCTGCCCCCGGGAGCCTCCCGGGAGCTGTCACAGCGCGCGCAGGAGCACCCACACCCCCCACGCGAGGAGCGCGGCCCCCGCGCTCCAGCTCACCGCGCGGCCGCGCGGGACCAGCTTCTCGACGAACACGAAGGTGGCGATGGCGGCGACCCAGAGCAGGTTCATCACTCCCGCGACGAACAGCAGCGCCATCAGCGCCCAGCAGCAACCCACGCAGAACGCGCCGTGCCGCAGGCCCATGAGCAAGGCGCCCCGTGATCCCTCGCGCCACTCGCTGAGAATGAAGCCGAGCGGCGACTGGCAGCGCGCGAGGCACGCGTACTTGAGCGACGTGAGCTGATAAATTCCGGCGGCGATCAGGAGCACGGCGCCCACCAGCGGGGTGGCCCTGAGGGTGGCGGGCGCCAGCAGGGCGGCCGATTGAAGCGCCCCCTGAAGCGCCGCGGCTCCGAGGCTGAAGGCCGACCAGATCACGAGGTAGCCCGCCAGAAATACCGTCGTCGGCACGGCCGGCGTGCCCGCGGCCGCCCGCCGGCGGTTGATGGTCGCGAACGTGAGGATCATGGGGCTCGCGGCGGGCACCATCATGGCCACCATCATGACGGCCCACATGAGAAACGTGAGAAGGAAGCGCCAGGGTCCCTGGTCGCCGGGCATGGGCATGGCGGGGGCCATCTCCATCCCGCCCATCCCCTCCATGCGGAAGAGGTAGAGCCAGGCGAGGAGCGCGAGACCGGCGAGCCCGGCTGCGGCGAGGACGCGGTCGCGGCGGACGAGCGCTTCGACGGTCATGGTGGCCGGAGTCTAAGCCGCTCCCGGCCGGGGGTCAACGCGTATACAATCACCCATGGGCGCGGAGCCGATGGAGATCGAGCGGCGGCGCCTTCGCCTCTTCACCTGATCGGATCACCGGAGACGACCATGACGGATACGCCTCTTCGCAGCCGCAACTGGTTCGGCCCGAGAACGCTCGACGGCCTCATGCACCGCTCCTATCTCAAGTCCGAGGGCTTCAGCGACGCCGTCTTCGACGGCCGCCCCGTGGTCGGGATCGCCAACTCCTGGTCGGAGCTGACCAACTGCAACGCCCATCTCCGCCAGGTGGCCGAGGCCGTGAAGCGCGGCGTCTGGAGCGCGGGGGGCTTCCCCCTCGAGTTCCCGACACTCTCGCTGGGCGAGATCCTCATGAAGCCTACCACCATGCTCTTCAGGAACCTCATGGCCATGGAGGTGGAGGAGCAGATCCGCGCCTATCCGATGGACGCGGTGGTGTTGCTGTCGGGATGCGACAAGACGACGCCGGCGATGCTGATGGGCGCGGCCTCGGCCGACGTGCCGGCGATCATGGTCACGGGCGGCCCCATGCTGCGCGGCGTCTGGCGGGACCAGGAGCTGGGCTCGGGCACCGATGCCCGCAAGCTCTGGACCCAGCGGCGCGCCGGGGAGGTCTCCGACGAGGAGCTGGCCGAAGTGGAGTCGTGTCTCTCGCGCTCGACGGGCCACTGCATGGTGATGGGCACCGCCTCCACCATGGCCTCGATGGCCGAGGCGCTCGGCATGAGCCTGCCGGGCAATGCGGCGATCCCGGCCCCCGACTCGCGCCGCCTGGCGCTGGCGGAGATGAGCGGGCGCCACGCCGTGGAGATGGCGCGGGCTCGCGGGCCACGGCCGTCGGAGATCCTGACGCGGGCCGCCTTCGACAACGCGATCCGCGCCGATATGGCCATCGGCGGCAGCACCAATGCCATCGTCCACCTGGTGGCCATCGCCGGCCGCGCCGGCGTGCCGCTTCCGCTCCGCCGCTTCGACGAGCTGTCGCGCGCCACGCCCTTGCTCGTCAATGTCCGGCCGTCCGGCAAGTACCTCATGGAGGACTTCTACTATGCGGGCGGGCTGCCGGCGGTGCTGAAGGAGCTGTTGCCCCTGCTCCACGCCGAGACGCCCGCGGTGAACGGCAAGACGCTGGGCGAGAATGTCGCGAGCGCCCGGTGCCACAATCCCGACGTGATCCGGCCGCTCTCGCTCCCGCTCGCCCCCGAGGGCGGCACCGTCATTCTCTTCGGCAACCTCTGTCCCGACGGCGCCGTGCTCAAGCAGTCGGCGGCCTCCCCGCACCTCCTCGTCCACCGCGGTCGCGCGGTGGTCTTCGATGATCACGAGGAGATGGCGCGGCGGATCGACGACGCAGCGCTTCCGATCGACGAGACCTCGGTGCTCGTGCTGAGGAACGCCGGGCCCAAGGGCGCGCCCGGCATGCCGGAGTGGGGCGCGGCGCCGATCCCCGCGCGGCTCCTCAAGACCGGAGTGAAGGACATGGTGCGCATCTCCGACGCGCGGATGAGCGGCACCTCCTACGGCACCGTGATCCTCCACGTGGCGCCCGAGTCGGCCGTGGGCGGGCCGCTGGCCCTCGTCCGGGACGGCGATCCCATCGAGCTGGACGTCCCCAATCGGCGCCTCGCGCTCCAGGTGGCTGACGAAGAGCTGGCGCGCCGCCGCGCGGCGTGGACACCGCCCGCCGACCCCGTGACCGGGGGCTACCTCAGGCTCTTCCTCGACCACGTGCTTCAGGCCAACGAGGGCGTGGACTTCGACTTCCTGCGCGGGATGCGGCCGGTGCGCGACGCCGACACGGCGCGCGCATCGAGGCTGTGAGCGGCGCGCCGGCGCGAAAACCGGGCGGCGTGAAGCAGGTCAAACGTCAAGAGGCTTCGAGGCGGAGCCCCCGGGTTGCCGACCTCACGCAACCCCGGAGGCGCCGCCTTTCTTGTCAGACAGCGATCATCATTGAGAGTTGCGCCGAGCGCCTTCTTCCCGATGGTGGGGAAGCCCGTTAGCCGAAGAAGCCGGCTGATCCGCATCGGCGCCTTGGCTGGCGAGCAGATAAAGATCCAACCGAACTCCGAAGGCCACCTGGAGCGCGGCGCACACGATCTCTGGGGGTGCGCCAGCTCGGAGGCGGGTGACCTGCTCGGTCAGCACCGTCCGTTCTCGCGTCAAACGCTGTAATTGCTTCCGCACGCGATCCAGCTCGCGCTCCAGCTGCTCCAGTAACGTCATCGCACTCCTCCTGCCGCCACAGACCTCGATCAGAGGGTCCCCCCTCCTCACCAACTCACACGCAAATCTAAAGCCAGGCCGGACAAGTCAAGAAGATCAAGAGGATGCAGCTCAGCGGACGTGCCGATACCCCCGCACAGATCGTTGGCATCCTTGGAAATTGTAGAACGGTGCTAAAGCGCTTCTCGGCTGACCCCGACGCCTCGGCCGGCCGGGGCTTTTCTCTGGCGTTACCCCTTGACGCCGCCGGCGGTGAGCCCTTCCACCATGTACCGCTGGAGGTAGATGTAGGCGGCGATGACGGGCAGGGTCGTCAACACGGCGCCCGCCATGAGATAGCCCCAGCCATACACGTCGCCGGTGATGAAGGTGGAGAGCCCTACCGGCAGCGTGCGGAGCTTGACGTCGGTGATGAAGACGAGCGCGTAGAGGAATTCGTTCCACGCCTGGGTGAAGGCGTAGAGTGAGGCCGCCAGCACCCCCGGCGCGGCCAGCGGCAGGACGATGCGCCAGAACGCGCCGAAGCGCGTGGCGCCGTCGATCATGGCCGCTTCTTCCAGCTCCACGGGGATGGACTCGAAGTAGCCCATCAGGAGCCACGTCACGAAGGGAACGGTGAAGCTCGGATAGGCGGCGATGAGTCCGGCCAGGCTGTCGGCCAGCCCCATGGTCCGGATCTGCGCGTAAAGCGGGATGAACAGGATGGAGGGCGGCACCAGGTAGGTGATGAGGACGGCGCTCGACATGAAGGCGCGGCCGAGGAAGGAGAGCCGCGCGAGCGCGTAGGCGCCGATGGTGCCGATGGCCGTGGCGAGGAGCGTGCTGCTGATGGCCACGATGGCGCTGTTCCCGTACCAGGCGGCGAAATCCGTCTTGGTCAGGAGCTGGCGGTAGTTGTCGAGGACGAACGGCTTGGGCCAGAACATGGAGATCAGGCTGCGCATCTGCTCCTCGCCCTTGAGCGAGGTGATCGTCATCCAGTAGAAGGGGAAGATGACGATGACCAGGAGCGCGAGGAGAAAGCTGTAGGAGCCCAGGGCCTGCACTCGATCGGCAAAGCGCTTGCCCATGCCTAGCGCGCCTGCCCGCGGCGCATGTAGCGCGCGAGCACGATGATGACGAAAGCGAGCGCGGGCAGCATGTAGAGCGCCACGGCGATGGCCTCTCCGAGACGCTGGGCGCCGAAGGCCATCTCGTACGTGAAGACCGGCAGTACCTGGGTGGCGCCCCCCGGCCCGCCCTTGGTCAGGATGTAGACGATCTGGAAATCGTTGAAGGTCCAGATGGTCGAGAGCAGCATCACGATGATGAGGATGTTCTTGAGCCCGGGCAGGGTGACGTACCGGAAGCGCTGGAGCGGGCCGGCCCCGTCCGCGGCGGCGGCCTCGTAGAGCTCGCCCGGGATGGACTTCATCCCGGCCAGGAAGCTGATCCCGAAGAAGGGGAAGCCACGCCAGATGTTGACAGCGATGACCGAGGCCATGGCGGTCTTCGGCTCGCTGAGCCAGCCGACTCCCTGCGGCAGGAGATGCAGCACGCGCACCAGGAGGTAGTTGAGGACCCCCAGGCTGTAGTCGTAGATCCAGAGGAAGTTGAGCGCTGAGACCACGGTGGGAGCCACCCACGGGACCAGCAGCACGCCGGTGAAGAAGCCCCTGAAGCGAACCTTCGAGGTCAGGACCAGGGCCATGACCATGCCCAGCACGAGCTTCACGCCCACCGACCCGAAGGTGAAGACGAAGCTGTTGACCACGGCGCGCCGGAAGAAGCCGTCGTGGGTGAGCTTGACGTAGTTGTCGAACCCGACGAAGACCGGCGGCACGCCCACGTACTTCCGGGTCAGGCTCAGGTAGACGGCGTAGCAGAACGGATAGGCGACCAGCGCCAGGACGAGGACCACCATGGGGACGACGAAGAGGTAACCGAGCCGGCAGTCGGGCCCAAGCACGCGCTTGAGCCCGGCCGCGAAGCCCCGGCCGTTCAGCGCCGCCTTGGCGGGGAGGCGGGCGACGGTGCTCGGCGGCACAGTCCTACATTCTCCGCGCCTTGTGGATCTCCTCCACCCGCGCGTGCGCCTCCTTGAGCGCCGCTTCAGGGGAGAGCCCGCCCGTCACCACGCGCCCGGCCATGTCGGTGAGGATGTGCTGGGCCCGCACCTCCACCGCGGCCGGCGTCATGGGGCCCGGGTGGCCGTACGTCACGCTGCGCAGGATGTTCTGGACGATGGCCTCGAAGTTCGGGTCCGACTTCCAGTAGGGGTTGTCCACCCGCGCCTTGTACACGGGGCCCGCCTGACCGATGGAGACCTGCAGGTACTCGTTGAAGTGCTTCTCGTCCTCCATCCAGCGGATCAGGTCCTCGCAGAGGTCGGCGTGCTTGGTCTTGTTGAAGATGCCCCAGTTGTAGCAGCTCGAGCCGACGAAGCTGCCGGCCGGGCCGCCCGGGGTGAGAACGAGCAGCGTCTTGGAGGCCATCTCGTGCTTCTTGGCGACCATGGCGTAGTAGAGGCTCGCCCCGTTGTTGGTCGTCACGAGCTTGCCCGCCATGTAGGCCTCGTTGTTGGACACGTCGGTCCAGCCCATGACGCCCGGCGGCTGGATCTTGTGCTTCTGGATGGTGTCGACCGCGAACTGGAGCGCCTTGAGATTCTGCTCCTTGAACGCCGTGCCGAGCGCGGGCTTGCCGTCCCTGTCCCACGAGCCCCCGCCGTAGTCCCACAGGATGTTCTCCATGAAGCCGTCGCCGTCGTCCGACCGGTTCAGCGTCTGGCCGAAGCCATAGAGATCCTTGGCGGGGTCCTGAGTTTTCTTGGCGAACTCGATCACGTCCGGGTCGTAGACCTTCGGGGGCCTGGCCCCCTTGGCCTCCATGATGTCCTTGCGGATGTAGAAGACGGTGATCATGGCGTAGCGGGGCACGCCCAGGAACTTGCCGTCGAGCTTGGTCGCCGTCTCGGCGAAGGGCAGCATGCCGCCCTTGGCGCGCCCCATGTCGCCGGCGAGCTTGCTCACGTCGCGCAGCGCGGCCTTGTACCGGGTGGGGCCCAGGATGTGCATCTCCGCCAGGTCCGGCGGGTTGCCGGCCTCGATGGCGGCCACGAACTTGGGCTCCCGGTCGCCGAAGGTGGCCCAGTCCATCTCCGCGTCCACCTTCCGCTCCTTGGCCCAGGCCTCGATCTGGCGGGCCAGGACATCGTTGGCGTTGGTCACGAAGCTCTTGAAGAGCCAGACGCGGAGCTTGGTCCTGGGCTGCGCATCGGCCATCTTGCGGAGCACGTCGAGCCCAGCCGCGGTGCCGCCGGTGATGACGGCCGCCTTGCGGAGAAATTCCCGGCGCGCGATCCGCCCCGCGTCGAGCCGTTCTGCGAGGTCTCGGAGACGGTGATCCATAGGTTCCTCCTTTGGAATTGGCCGGATGCTACCCCACTCCCGGACCCCGGGCAAGAAGCGTTCGCACCGCGTCGATGATGCCTTTGGCATCGATGCCGTAGTGCCGGTAGAGGTCCGCGCGCGATCCCGACTGGCCGAAGAGATCCACCCCGAGCGGAATCTGGGGCACGCCGAGGGCGGAGCCGATGAAAGAGAGGGTATGGGAATGCCCGTCGAGGACGGACACAACGGGTATGCCCTCCTCCTCGGCGGTGACGAGCGACTCGAGGTAAGGGCGCGGCCGGCGGAGTCCCCGGTAGAGGCGGTCGGGGCTCGTCACGACGAACACATTGGCGAGCACGCCCGAGGCCCGGAGCGCGCGGCTGGCCTCCACGGCCTCGTGGACCATCACGCCGCCAGCGAAGATGTGCACCGCGTTGTCCTCGGGATCCCAGCCGGGGTCTCGCCGCGCGTCCACCAGCCTGTAGCCGCCCTTCAACACCTCCGCCCGGTGCTCCGGCGTCGGGGGCGGGGCCAGGGATTGATCTATGGGCTTGGTCGAGAGCCGGAGGTAGAGACTTTCCCCCTCGTCCCGCCTGCCGAGCGCCCGCAGCCCGTCCATCAAGATCCACTCTACCTCCCGTGCGAACGCGGGGTCAAAGTAGGTGATGCCCGGGAGGCCGACGCCGATCCCCGGCGTGATCACCGACTGATGCGCGCCGCCTTCGGGCGAGAGGCTCACGCCTGACGGCGTGGCGACCACGATGAACTTCGCGCCCGCGTAGAGAGCGTGGTAGAGGGCGTCGAGCCCGCGGGTGATGAAGGGATCGTAGAGGGTCCCGATGGGAAAGAGCGTCACGCCCGATAGCTGGCGGCTCTGGCCGAGGGCGCCGAGGGCGAGGAAGAGATTCTGCTCGGCGATCCCCAGCTCGATGTGCTGGCCCTCCGGGGACTCCTTCCACTGGACGGCCTGCGGCACGCCCTCGAAATGGTCGCGCTTGGCGTGGGGGAAGTAGATGCCCTTGCGGTTGATCCAGGCGGCCAGATGGGTCGTCACCGCGACGTCGGCCGAGACCGTAACGATTCGCTCTCCGATCGGCAGGCGGGCAAGCCGGCCCAGGACGCGGCCGAAGGCCTCCTGGGTCGAGCTGGGAGACGGATAGGACTCGCCGAGCTCTAGGGGAATCTCCGGCATGCTCTCGACGGGCGCCGCCCGGGCGGCGGGACGCGCTGATCGCGCGATCAGTGTCGCCTCGGCCGAGCCCGGCGGGAAGCCCGCCCACTCCTCGCCCGGCGCGACGCCGAGGGCTTTGCCCAGCTCCTCGAGCTGGGGCGCGCTGAGCAGCGCGCCATGGTTCATCGGATCGCCCGCGAACGGGAGCCCCCAGCCCTTGATCGTGTCGGCCAGGATCACGCACGGCTGGTGCCGGCCCCGCAGAGCCTCGTCGAACACCTCGAGGATGGCGCGCAGATCATGCCCGCCCACATCGGCGATCACCTCGCGAAGCGTGGCGTCCGGGATCCCGGCGAGGAGCCCGTCGAGGACCCGGTCGGTCTCGCCATCCGCCGATTTCACGAGGGCTGTTCTCACGGCGCCGGCCGGCCTGCGCAGGAGCGCGTGGTACTCGGCATTGGCCATCGCCTCGAGCCGCGCGCGGAGGCGCTCGCCACCGGGCCTCTCGAACTGCGCGCGGAGCTTCGAGCCCCAGCGCAGCTCGATGACGCGCCAGCCGGCAGCGCTGAACCACGCCTTGAGCTGACCCCGCCGCGAATCCGGCGCGATCCGATCGAGGCTCTGACGGTTCACGTCCACGATCCAGAGCAGGTCGCGCAGGAGGGCGACGGCCTCCTCGCCGAGGGATTCCCACACATTGCCTTCGTCCAGCTCGGCATCCCCCACCATGGCGATGAACCGCTCGGGACGCCGCGCGCCTCCGTGGTCGGCCACATAGCGCGCGGCCAGCGCCCCGAAGGTCGCGGTGACGGCGCCGAGTCCCATGGAGCCCGTCGACAGATCCACCACCCCCGGGTTCTTCCTCCGGCTCGGATAGGCCTGGAGCCCGCCGAAGCTTCGCAGGCTCTTGAGCTGGTCGACGGTCAGCCGTCCCCGCAGGTACTCGATGGCGTAGAAGGCCGGCGAGGCATGGGCCTTCACGGCCACCAGATCGCCCGGCATGAGCGCCTTGAAGTAGAGCGCGGTCATCAGCGTCACGACGGAGGCGGACGAAGCCTGATGCCCGCCGACCTTGGTCCCGTCGGGATTGGGCCGCCCCTGGTTGGCGTGGTGCACCATGTAGGCGGCGAGCCAGAGGACCTTCTTCTGGATGGAGTCGAGAAGGGCGAGCTCGGCAGGCGTTGTGAGCATGATGACCCTTGGGGACAGAGCCAACGCCGCTCGGTCAGTCCGTCCTGGACTCGTCGCGGTACATGAGCTTGTGCCGCGTCGTCCTGATCCAGTCGTCGACCTGGGCGTCGGTCATGAAGAGGCTTCGGTGGCGATTGCCGTGTGCGTCATTCGCCCGCCCTCCTCCGGCCGGGGTCTCGAGCCCGCCCGCGGCGCGGGACTGAATCATACCGTAGGGAACCTCCGGCGCGCTTGAATCACGGCATCCCCTGGGAGTAAGCTAGCCCATCGCTTCGAGCCCCTGCTCCTGAATCCGAGTCGACTCATTCGGAGGCGTCGCCCTGCCGGGCTGCTCGGGACGCCCAGACGCCGTGCCGCCGGTGCGGCCGAACCCGTGAGGGACACATCATGCGAAAGCAAGCGAGCGTGGAGACCACCGCCGAGGCCTATCTCGAGCTCCTGGCCGCGCGCGGCGTCGAGTACCTCTTCGCCAATGCGGGGACCGACTTCGCGCCGGTCATCGAGGCCTACGCCCGGCGCGGCGCCCAGGGCCAGGCGCGCCCCCGGCCGATGACGGTGCCGCACGAAGTGGTGGCGGTGAGTATGGCTCACGGCTACGCCATGGTCACCGGCCGGCCGCAGGCGGTGATGGTGCACGTGATCGTGGGCACCGCCAACGCCCTCGGCGGGATCATGAACGCCGCGCGCTCGAACGTGCCCATGCTCTTCACCGCCGGGCGGAACCCCATCACCGAGGCAGGCGCCGTCGGCAGCCGCGACCGGCCCATCCACTGGGCCCAGGAGTCCTTCGACCAGGCCGCCATGGTCCGGGAGTTCGTGAAGTGGGACTACGAGCTCCGGACCCTGAGCGATCTGGAGACCGTGCTGGACCGCGCGCTCGCGATCACCCAAGCGGAGCCGCAGGGTCCCGTGTACCTCACGCTGCCGCGCGAGGTGCTCGCCGAGCGGCGGGAGGCCTTCGAGTACTCCGATCCCGCCCGCGCTCCCCGGCCGAGCGCGGTAGCTCCGGACGCCGGGGCGGTGGCCGAGGCCGCGCGACTGCTCGCCGCCGCCCAGAACCCGCTCGTGATCACCAAGGCGCTCGGCCGCGATCCCGATGCGGTGCCGGCGCTCCTCGCGACAGCCGAGATCCTGGCCCTGCCCGTCTTCGAGCAGTCCCACACGCATCTGAACTTCCCGCAGGATCACCCGCTCCACGGGGGCTTCGATTCGGCGCCCGTGCTCGGCCTAGCCGACCTGATCCTCGTCGCCGAGTCCGACGCGCCCTGGTACCCTCACCTGAAGGCCCCGGGCACCGAGGCGAAGATCGTCCAGGTCGGCGTGGACCCGCTCTTCTCCCGCTACCCGATCCGGGGCTTCCACGCCGACGTGGCCCTGGCCGGCGCGCCGCGCCTGGCCTTCAAGGCGCTGGCGGAGGCGGCGTCACCGCTCGTTGACCGCGGCCTCGTCGCGGAGCGGCGGCAGCGCTGGGAGCGCGAGCACGGCCGCCAGTCCGAGGCCCGGGCGGCGCGGGCCCGCGCGGTGGCGGGGGACACCCCCATCGACATGGCCTGGCTTTCGCGCTGCGTGGGCGACCTCACGGATGAGCGCACCATCCTCGTCAACGAATACGACTTCGACGCGAGCCAGGCCGTGTTCACGCGGCCGGGCAGCTACTTCGCCGCGCCGCCGGCCGGAGGCCTGGGCTGGGGGCTCGGAGCGGCGCTCGGCGCCAAGCTCGCCGCCCCCGACAAGACCGTGATCTGCTGCGTCGGCGACGGCGCCTACATCTTCGGCGCGCCCACGGCCGCCCACTTCGTCTCACGCGCCCATGACATCCCGGTCCTGTTCGTCATCTTCAACAATCGTGCCTGGAATGCGGTGAAGCGCGCGGTCCAGACGCATGCCCCCGACGGCTGGGCTGTGAGAACGGGGACCATGCCCCTGACCGAGCTGGATCCTGCGCCCGACTACGAGTTGGTCTGCCGGGCCTCGGGCGGCCATGCCGAGCGGGTGGAGGATCCGGCCCAGCTCCCCGAGGCCCTCGAGCGCGCACGGCGCGTGGTCCACGACGAGAAACGCCAGGCGCTGCTCAACGTGATCTGCAAGAAACCCTGACGGAGGCGCCCATGAAGGTCCTGGCGACCGGTCCGAGCGGTGCCGCCGAGGCGATTCCACGCTGGAGGCGCGCGCCATGAGTGAGCCCCTGCTCGATGCCGATGGCCATGTGACCGAGTCTACCGAGCAGGTCGCCAAGTATCTGGACGAGCCCTACCGCCGCCGGCCCCTCAATTTCCCCTTCTATCCCCAGGACGGCTGGGACCGGCGGCTCCTCGGCACCCTCGGCGATTTCGGGGGCGACGCCGAGACCTGGCTCCGGGCCCTGGACAAGGGCGGGGTCGAGGCCACGATCCTCTATCCGACGCTCGGGCTCTTCATGAGCTTCATCAAGGATCGCGAGTGGGCGGTGGCGCTCTGCCGCGCCTATAACTCGTTCCTGCACGAGGAGTTCGTCAAGGTGAGCCCGCGGCTCAAGGCGGTCGCGCTGCTGCCCGTGCAGGATCCGGACGCCGCCGCGCTCGAGCTGAGGCGATCTGTGAAGGAGCTGGGGTTCGTCGGCGCGATGCTGGCGGCGGACGGGCCGCACTTGCTCGGCGATGCGCGTTTCACCCCGATCTACGCGGAGGCCGACCGCCTGGGCGTGATGCTGGGGATCCACGCCTCGGGCTCGCACCTCGGCGGCGCCGGCGTCGACCTCTTCCCGCGCTTCATCCAGGCTCACACCTGCTCCCACCCCTTCGGCCAGATGCGCCAGCTCACGTCGGTCGTCTTCGAGGGCGTGCCCGAGCGCTTCCCCGGGCTCCGCCTCGCCTTCCTCGAGGCCGGCTGCGGCTGGGCGCCCTACTGGATGGAGCGGATGGACGACGAGTTCGACAAGCGCGGCCGCGCCGAGGCGCCGGTGCTCCGGAAGAAGCCGAGCGAGTACGTGCGGAGCGGGAGCATCTACTTCTCGTGCGAGGCCGACGAGTGGCTTCTCCCCCAGGCCCTCAAGCTGGTCGGCGAGAACCAGATCGTCTACGCCTCCGACTTCCCACACTGGGACAACAGCTACCCGGGCTCCATCGACGAGATCCGCGCCCGGGGCGACATCACCGAGACGCAGAAGCGCAAGATCCTCGCCGACAACTGCCGCCGTCTGTATGGGGTTTAGGGAGCCCGGAATGGCGCAGGACCTGAGAAGCTACCTCGACCTGATCAAGCGGAGAAAGCCCGAGGAGTTCGTGATCGTCTCGAAGGAGGTGGACCCGGCCTACGAGATCACGGCGCTCGTCGTGAAGCTCGAGAAGGAGGCGCGGCGGCGGCCGGTGCTGCTCTTTGAGAAGGTCAAGGGTACGCCGTTCCCCGTCCTGACCAACCTCCACGCCAGCCGGTCGCGCCTCGCCCTCGCGATGAGCTCGGCGCCGGAGGACATGCTCAAGCGTTACCTCCGCGCCATGGAGCGTCCGATCGCGCCGCGGGTCGTCGAGACGGGACCCGTGAAGGACGTGATCCTCACCGGCGGCCGGATCAACCTCTACGACCTGCCCCAGATCATCCATCACGAGGGCGACGCCGGGCCCTACATCACCGCCGCCATCTCCTTTGCCAAGGACCCGAGCAGCGAGACGTGGAACTGCGCCTACAACCGGCTGATGATCAAGGGCCGGGACACGACGTCCATCCACCTCACGGCGGGCAAGCACCTCTGGGAGTTCCAGCGGATCGCCGAGGCGCGCGGCCTGGCCTTGCCCGTGGCCTTCGCCATCGGCGTGCATCCCGCGATCGCGCTCGGCGCGCTGGCGATCGGCTCGATCGACGAGGACGAGCGGGCCATCATGGGCGGGCTCTTCGGCGAGCCGCTCGAGCTGGCCAAGTGCGAGACCTCCGACATTCTCGTCCCGGCCCACGCCGAGCTGGTGATCGAGGCGGAGATCCTCCCCGCCGCGCGCACGGCCGAGGGCCCCTTCGGCGAGTTCACCGGCTACAGCCTCGGGGAGCGTGAGCGCGAGGTGGTGAAGGTCAAGGCCGTCACCCATCGCGCCGGGGCCATGTTCCAGGACATTTCGGTGGCGCATCTCGACCACATGCTCCTCTCCACCATCCCGATGGAGGCCAACCTCTACCGCGCCGTCCGCGCCATGGTGCCCTCGGTGAAGGCGGTGCGGGTGCCCGGACCCTTCACCTGCTACGTCTCCATCGAGCAGCGGCTGCCCGGCCAGGCCAAGAACGCCATCCTCGCCGTCCTCGGAGCCGATCTCTACATGAAGCGGGTGGTCGTCGTGGACCAGGACGTGGACGTCTTCGACGACCGGCAGCTCACCTGGGCCCTTGCGACCCGCTGCCAGCCCGACCGCGATATCACCATCATCACCCATGCGCGCGGCTCGGACCTCGATCCCTCCACCAAGGAGGACGGCTACACGGCCAAGTGGGGAGTGGACGCCACCGCCAAACCCTCGCTCGCCACCTACACGCCGCGCCACCGGTTCCCGGCCGACGTGTGGCGGCGAATCAATCTCACGGACTTTCAGCTCTAGGAGCCCGTTGAGGCTAGCCCGGTGGCGGAAAACTTCGCGTCACTTCTCGAAGCCACGGCGCGGCGCTGGCCGCGCAAGGCCGCGCTCGCCTGGGACGGCGGCTCACTCACCTGGGAGGAGCTGGACCATCGCGCCGGCGGCTTCGGGCGCTCGCTCGCCGAGCGCGGCGTGAACCCGGGCGATCGGATCGCGCTCTCCGTCCCCAACCGCTGGTCTTTCGCCGTGGCGCTCTGGGGCGGCCTCAAGGCGGGCGCCACGGTCGCCCCGCTCAACCCGCTCCTCACCCCGGACGAGCGCGCCGGGATCCTCGCCCACCTGGGCCCCAAGCTGGTGGTGGATACGGTCGGCGCGGATCAAGCCGAGTGGCCGTGCGTGGCCGTCGCGGACACGCCCGCTCTCATCCTGTACACCTCGGGAAGCACCGGCCAGCCCAAAGGCGCCGTCCTCTCTCATGCGGCGCTCGCCTTCTCCAGCCGCTCCTGGGCCGGGCCGGTGATGGCGCTCATCCCCGAGGACAGGGTCCTCGGGGTCCTGCCCCTCTCTCATTCCTACGGTCTCAACGGGGCGCTCCTCGCCCCGCTCTCGGCCGGCGTCACCCTCGTCCTCCTCGAGCGCTTCTCCCCCGCGGAGGTGCTGGGCGCGATCGCGCGCCACCGCGTGACGGTCTTCCCGGGCGTCGCCACCATGTTCCGCCGCCTCCTCGACTGGCCCGCGCTCGCGAGGGCGGACCTCTCGAGCCTGAGAGTGGCGCTGTCGGGCGCCGCCCCCTGCCCCTGGGAGCTCGCGGAAGAGTGGCGCAAGCGGACGGGAGTGCGCATCCTTCGTGGCTATGGGATGACCGAGCTGTTCCGCCCCATCTCGTACCTCGCCGGCGATGCGATGGATCTCCCCGACGCGATCGGCCGTCCCGTACCGGGCGTGGAAGTCCGCGCCGTCGACGAGGCCGGGCGCCCGCTGCCGCCGGGAGAAGTCGGCGAGCTATGGATCAAGAGCCCCGCCGCCATGGACGGCTATCTCGACGCCCCCGAGGAGACGCGGGCGGTACTCGGGGGCGGCTGGTTCAAGACGGGTGACCTCGTCAGCCTCTCGCCCGACGGCTTCGTCCGCATCGTGGGGCGCAAGCGCGAGCTGATCCTGAGAGGCGGCTACTCCGTCTTCCCCGCCGAGGTGGAGACGGCGCTGCTCACCCATCCGGCCGTCGCCGAGGCCGCCGTGATCGGCGTGGCCCACGCGGAGCTCGGAGAGGAAGTGATCGCCTTCGCCACCCTTCGCCCGGGCTCGACCGTCCGGTCGGAGGAGCTGATCGCGCACTGCAAGGAGCGCCTTGCCGCCTACAAGTACCCCCGCCGGATCGTCATCGTGGACCAGCTCCCGAGGGGCGCCACCGGGAAGGTTCTCAAGTCGCGGCTGGCGCTGTAGCGCGCCCCGCCCGATCGATGCACTGCCGCAACTGCGGAATCGAGATGCAGCCGGATGCAGCGCCCTGCGCCCGCTGCGGCGCGAGGCCGCTCACCGGGCGCAAGTTCTGCCAGGAATGCGGCGCCGAGACGCGACCGCCGGAGGCGCTGTGCCTCCGGTGCGGTACTCAGCTGGTGGATCTCTCCGGCCTGTCCGACTACTACCGGCAGGAGTTCCAGCAAATCTGCGAGAGCCACGAGGGCTACAAGGGCAAGTGGAACTGGGCGGCGCTTCTGTTCGGCGCGATCTGGGCCCTCACCAAGGGAATCTGGCTGGCCCCGCTGATCGCTCTCCTCGGCGGGCTCTTCACCCACGGCCTCGTGACGATCGCCTATTGGTTCGTGTTCGCCGCACGCGGCAACTACATGTACTACATGGTCCACGTGAAGCGGAGACAGATCCCGATCTAGGCCGATCACTTCTTCATGTCGACCGGCCGCGTTTCCGCCTCGGCGATCTTCCCGAGGCGCAGGACCAGAACACCGAGACCACGCGGTCGTCAAGCTGTGGATGCTCGAGAGCGACGGCGCGGCGTCGGCTGCGCGCATCGTCCATGCAGGCCCCGCAGGCAATAATCGTCTCGGATCGTGTAAGAATTACTCCGGTGCGACAATCTCTCGGCGAAAGAAGTAGCTGACATCCCACGACTTCTCCAGAGCGGCATGCGGCGTGCACCCTTCCCAAGGTGAGGAGGGAAGGACAAGATCATGACCCGACGGGTGATCGTGACCCTTTGCGTCATGAGATCCGCGCTCCTCGCCGCGCTCGGCGCCCTCGCCTGCACCTCGCGGCCAGCGCGGAGGGCCCCGTTCCACCCGCTTCTCACCTCGATCTCACGGCGCACGTGGACTCAGCCTCGGCGCGGAGTGCGGCGACCCGGCCAGATGGCAACAAAACTGAAGGGCGGCGCGGGTGCGATCGTCCTTTACATATACATGAGGGAGGCTGTTGTCCGGCAAGATTCCCTCACTGAACGAGGAGCTGCTCCAGCGAGCAGGGAGGAGTCGGGCATGAGCGCGAGACGGATGGTCGCAACACTCTTGGTGCTCAGCATGTTCATGATGAGTGGCGCGGGCTTGGTGCGGGCGGTCGACGCGCAGCCTGCGGTGCCCCCCGCTCCGGGCGGCACTCCCGCCCCGGTGCAGTCCACCGAAGCCACGCCGGCCCGTGTGGGTTACGTCAACGGGGAGGTGTCCTTCTGGCGCCCTGGGGCTCAGGACTGGGCGCCGGCCAAGCTCAACACACCGCTGGCGCCGGGGGACGTCCTCTACACGGGCCAGGGCGGGAACGCCGAGATCCAGGTCGGGCCACGCGCCTTCGTGCGCGCCGCGGATGACACACAGATCGGCCTCGACAACCAGGAGCCCGACTTCGTTCAGTTCCGCGTCACGGCCGGACACGCCGCGCTCGACCTGCGCGAACTCGCGCCGGGGGCCACCGTCGAGCTCGACACGCCGAATGCGGCGTTCACCATCGAGCGCGCGGGCTACTACCACGTGGACGTCGATCAGGACTCCGCCACGTTCAGTACTCACCGCGGCGGCGCCGCCACGATGACTCCGGCCGGCGGCGCCGCCGCACCGATCGCGGCCAACCAGCAGGTCGTGGTCACAGGTACGGAGTCGCCCCGCGTAGCGATCGGCGTGGCGCCGGAGCTCAGCGCGTGGGACCGCTGGAACTATCAGCGCACCGACTCCCTGCTCCAGCCGGTGAGCGCGCGCTATGTCTCACCCACCATGTACGGGACGGAGGCGCTGGATCAGTACGGCAGTTGGCGGACGGTGGACACCTATGGCGCCGTGTGGGTGCCAGGGGGCGTGCCGGCCGGGTGGCTGCCCTACAGCACGGGTCGGTGGATCTGGGATCCGCGCTTCGGCTGGACGTGGCTGGACGACACCCCGTGGGGCTGGGCGCCCTACCACTACGGCCGCTGGGTCTTCGTCGGCAGCTACTGGGCTTGGGCGCCCGGTCCCATCGTCGTTCGGCCCGCGTACGCACCCGCGCTCGTGGTCTTCCTCGGCGGCCCCGTGACCGTCAGCGTCGGGGCGCGACCGCTCTTCTGGGCGCCCCTCGGCTGGGGCGAGCCGGTCATCCCGTGGTGGGGCCGGCCGGGCTTCGTTGGTGTGGCGTCGTGGCGTGGCTGGGGCGGGCCCCGTGTCGTCAACAACGTCGTCATCAACCGCACCAGCACCGTCAACGTGACGAACATCACCGTCTACAAAAACGTGCACGTGACCAACGCAGTGGTCGGAGTGCCCGCGGACCGCTTCGGCCACGGCCATGTCCAGGTCACGCGGGTCAACCGGGGGGAGGTGCGGCACCTCACCCCGGTGCGCGGAGCGCTCGAGGCGAGACCGGTGGCCGCGAGCGTGATGCCGGCCACGGGCCCGGCGGCGAGGCCGCCAGCGGCACTCCACACGCGCACGGTGGTCGCAACGCGCCCGCCGCACGACGTCACCCCCACGCTGCAGGCTCATGGGCTCCCCGCGACCCCTACCCTCGCGCCGACTGGGGCGCCGCGGATCGTGGCCCCGCCGACGCGCGCGTTGGCTCCGGCGAGCCCCACTGTCGTCCCGGAACCCGGCCCCGGCAAAGCTCCGAACGCTACTCCTGGGGCGGCGGGTCCCGTCCCCGGCCCAAAAGGGCCCGAGCAGAGAAAGGGGAATGGTACGGAGCAGCCGGCCACGCCACCCCCCGGCTCGTCGGGAGTGGTAGCGCCTCAGCAACCGGGCCAACCAAGCCCAGAGCAGAAAAAGGGCGCTGCCCCAGAGCGGCCGGCCCCGCCGCCACCAGGCTCACCGGGAGTGCCAACGCCTCAGCAGCCGAGCCCGCCAAGCCCCGAGCAGAGAAGGGGCGCTGCCCCGGAGCGACCGGCGGCCCCGCCACCAGGCTCACCGGGGGTGGCACCGCCTCAGCAGCCGAGCCCGCCAAGCCCCGAGCAGAGAAGGGGCGCTGCCCCGGAGCGACCGGCGCCGCCGCCCCCAGGCTCCCCAGGGGTGGCACCGCCTCAGCAGCCCAGCCCGCCAAGCCCCGAGCAGAGAAGGGGCGCTGGCCCGGAGCGACCGGCGCCGCCGCCCCCAGGCTCACCAGGGGTGGCACCGCCTCAGCAGCCGAGCCCGCCAAGTCCTGAGCAGAGAAGAGGCGCTGCCCCAGAGCGATCGGCGCCGCCGCCGCCCTCCGGTTCGCCGGGGGTAGTAACGCCTCAGCGCCCTGGCCCACCAAGTCCTGAGCAGAGAAGGGGCAATGTGCCAGAGCGGCCGGCCCCGCCATCGTCGCCCTCTCCACAAGGGGCGGTGACGCCTCAGGTGCCCGGGGCCAGCGCGCGCCCTGATCAGCGGGTCAATCAAGCCACACCGCCGCCAGCCCCTCCCCAACGTCCCGCTCGCGGGGGACCTCCCGCTCGCGTCGATCAGCCCGAGCAAAGTGAGCCCCCGCCCGCGGTGCGGCGCTAGGGTCGCCTGGGTAGCGCGTCGGCCGAAGCAACAGCCGGGTGGGCGGCGGCCTTACCAGAGGCCACCCTCACAGAGGGAGAGAGTGCCGGGCCGAGTCGCTGCTCGCCCGCGGGCAGCGCTAGCGACCGCGTCGGGCCCGGAAGAGAATGTGGCAGGTCGCTCGGAGGATCTCGGGTGGGAGAGGTTCGGACGCCCTCTTCGGCGTCCCCCAGGACGAAGACTGACGGTCCTATCCAGCCCGGGCGCTAGACCTTCGAGGTGAAGGGCAACTACCCGTTACTTCAGTGCTGTCCACCAGCGGCTATCCCGGCCTACTCGGCCGGGAGCGGCAGGGCGCCAGTAGCTGACTCTCTCAACGGGGAGGCCCTGTCTGAGGGGGCGGACTCGTTTGCGGAACGACCTGGAGCCATCCCCCCGGGCACTCCTTGACATATGGGTAATATGTCTGGGAGCCCTGGCAGAAATACCAGTACTGCTGTTGATACTGCGGCTGAGGGTCCCGCTGGACGTAGACTGGCGGCGAAGACTCCACTACGAGTGGCGGGGAATAGACCGGATAGGGGTAGACGTAAGGGAACGGATACCAGAAGGGAACCCCGACACCGACGCCGACGAAGACGCGGCCGCCATGGTGATGACCCCCGGCGTGACTCGGCATCACGCTCGACACCAGCAGAGTGACCGCCACAAACAACCCGACCGTGAGTGGGCCGTAAGCGGGCCTTTTCATTCGCTCCCCTCCTTGCCCCGGCCTCCGGCAGCTGCGCCCGAATCCGGTGCTGCTTGAAAAACCTTCCCTGGTCCGTTCCATCCTAACACCAGCACGATCTCCGCGTCCGTCGCGCGCAGGATGAGCGCCTCTCGCAAGAGGCAGCGTAACACGCGTGGGGCTAGGTGCAGTGCTTGATCCGTACCCTTGCGCGGCGGAGCGTTCTCGCCTAACATCTCGCGACGATGACTGCCTCGGCGCCACACCCGCTGCCGCTTCACCCCGACACGCTCGAACGGCTTGGTCGGATCTCGACGCCCACGCTCACCACCCAGCTCTTCAAGCTCGGATTCCGCAACACCTTCCTTCACGGCGTGCGGCCGCTGTGCCCCGAGCGTCGCATGGTGGGCGAGGCGGCCACCGTGCGATTCGCTCCCGCCCGCGAGGATCAGGCCGGCTATGAAATTCTGGCCGATCCCAACTATCCCCAGCGCCATGCCATCGAGCACATCGGGCGCGGCCAGGTACTCGTGATGGATTGTCGCGGTGTGGCGAGCGCCGCCAATGCCGGCGACATCCTCGTGTCGCGACTGCAAGTCCGGGGCGCAGCCGGCCTCGTCCTCGACGGCGGCATCCGCGACTACCCCTCGGTGCAGCGCTTCGGCTTTCCCGTGTACGCGCTCGGACCGGCGGCCCCCGCCCACGTCGTCCGCCACGTGGCCGTCGACGAGAACGTGCCCATCGGCTGCGCCGAGGTCCTCGTCATCCCGGGCGACATCATGGTGGGCGATGGCGAGGGCGTGGTCGTCATCCCGCGTGCGGTCGCAGACAAGGTGTCGATGAGCGGGCTCGAGCAGGAAGAGCTCGAGGGCTTCATCCTCGACAAGGTGCGAAAGGGCGCACCGCTTCCCGGCACGTATCCGCCCGGCGAGGCGACGCTGGCGGAATACGAAGCGTGGAAGCAACAGAGGAAAACTTAGCGATGCGCTACCGCGGCATGGATCGGCCTTTCTCGATCCTCGAAGAGCTGGCGCAACCGGCGGGACGTCTCGTCGCCGCGCTCAGTGAGCTGGCATCCGATCGCTGATCGCGCGCGGCTACGACCCCGCCGCCGCTCGCCCCGCGATGTCGCGCGCGTGATCGAGCACGTGACGTACCGCGACCTGTCCAGCAGCTCGCCTTTCGACAACGGCATCTTGCCCTCGCTCATCGACCTGCCTCCACCACCAGCGCGTGAAGACCGGGTCTACCGCGACGGCTTGAGCTTCAGATCCTCGTACGGCGCCGAGTACGCGAAGCCCTTGATGTGGTCGACGGCCGCCTCCTCGACCCGCGGGCCGATGCCCCAGAGGAAGGCGAGCTCGTAGATGGGCACGTGCATCACGCGGTCGTGCATGATCTGCTGAATCTGGTGGAGCATGGCCTCGCGCTTCTTCCGGTCCAGCTCGCGGGCCTGGCGCTGGAAGAGGTCCTCGATCTCCGGCACCACTCCTGACGAATAGATCCCGTTCTTGGTGACGTAGACCTCGATGCGCGTCGCCGCATTCCCGGCAGGAGCGCCGAGGCCCATGATCACGCCCTTGATCTTGTGCTCGCGCCACGCGGTGAGGAAAGCGGCGCGCTCCATCGTGCGCATCTTCGTCCGGACGCCCACCGCCTGGAGATAGTTGCCGATCGCCTCGGCCAGCGAGAAGAATGGCGGAAACGGTGTGAGCTCCCCGGCGTCGAAGCCGTTGGGAAAGCCCGCCTCGGCCAGCAGCTTCTTGGCCTGCGCCGGGTCATAGGCGGGCGGATCGTAGGCGCGCGCGAATTCGAGCACGCGCGGGATGAGACCTCCCGTCGGGCGCGACATGCCCAGAGTCTCCGCCTGGTTGAGCGCGTTGCGATCGAGAGCGTAGCTTGCCGCCAGACGTACACGCCGATCGTGCCATGGTGACTTCGGATCCCACTGCTCCGGCAGGTCAAGGAACACGACGCCAGGAGGCTTGGCAGCGGCGAGCCGCAGCCCCGGCGTCCGCTTGACCTCCTCGGCCGTCGGCCCGCTCAGGAGGTACACGATGTCCACGTCGCCCGCCTTGAGCGCAGCGGCGCGCGTCGTCTCGTCGGGCAAGCTGCGGAACACCAGCCGCTTGACCGAGGGCACCTTGCGCCAGTACCCGTCGAATGCCTCCATGACGAGGTCCACGCCCGGGTTGAAGCTCACCACCTTGTACGGCCCGGCTCCCACCGGCGCCTTCTTGAAGCCGTCGTCGCCCACCTTCTCCACGTACGTCTTCGGCACGATCCACGCCGCCCCGCTGGCCGACGTGCCATAGAAGGTCATGAAGTCCGGCCACGGCTCCTTCAGGTGAAAGCGCACACGGCCGGGACCCACGATCTGGACTTCGCGCACCTTGTCCTTCAGGAGCTTGGCCGCCGCGCCCTTGTATCGGTCGAACGAGAACTTGACGTCCGTCGCCGTCACCGGGTCGCCGTTATGGAACTTCACGCCCTTACGGAGGGCAAACTCGTACGTGAGCCCGTCCTTCGATTGCGTCCACGACTCGGCGAGGCTCGGCGTGTTGTCACCAGCCGGCATCGGCTTCACCAGCGCGTCGTGGATCGCGTACAGCACCATGAACGGCGTGATGAAGGCCTCCGTATCGCTCGGGTCGAGCCAGCGCGCGGCGAGCGTGACGTGCACGCCCCAGGTGAGCGTGCCGTCGGGCGCGGCCAGAGCTGGCCCTGAGAGGCCGGGCAGCAGCAGTGCGGCGACGAGCGTGACGATGGAGGAACGGATCCAAGATGGTCTCATGGTGCCTCCGATACGCGGGTGCGGAGGTGATATTTACTTCATGGCCCAGACCACGCGCGCCGGATCATGTCGTGCTCGGCGCGGACGACGTCCTGGCGCAGTGTGATCGTGATGCAACGGTCGCGAACTCGAGGCCGCTCCAGCCGACGCGCGTCCCGCGCATCACCCGGGCCAGGCCGCTTCGTGCGTCCCGGGCGGCACCGGGGGACGCGACCAGGACGCTGGCGTCTCGGACAGTCGCGCGGCGGGCACGACGTACCTGAGCCGCCCGAAGGGGCTATCGCACGCCGCGAGCAGATCGCCGACGTCGGCGAGTGTCTGATCCGCGACCGCGCGGCCACTCAGACGGCCGAGCGAATCGACCCAGCGGCCCGTCTGCACCAGCGAGACGCGGACGAGATAGCTGCCTCCCTCCCGCGCGCGGCGCCCGAGTGCGACGAGCGCGCCGAACGCCGCCAGGTAACCGGTCGCGTGATCGACCACCTGCGCGGGGAGATGCTGCGGGCGATCGAGCCCCGCGCCGAAGCCCTGCTCGTGGGCGAGGCCGCTCACCGACTGGATCAGCGTCTCGAACCCTCGCCGCTCGCGCCACGGTCCTACGTGGCCGTAGGCGGAGAGGGTGACGTACACGATCCCGGGTCGGAGACGAGCGACGTCGTCGGGAGCAAAGCCGAGCTTCGCGAGCGCGCCGGGGCGGTACGACTGGGAGAAAACGTCGGCGCCAGCGATGAGACTCCGCAGCCCATCGCCGTCCTCCGATCGACGGAGGTCCAGCGACGCGGACAGCTTGCCGAACCCGAAGTCGATGACGTGCGACGGGAGGTTGAAAAGGTGAGGGCTCGTCACGAGCAGAACGTCCGCGCCGTGCGACGCCACCGTCCGCCCGCACTCGGGACCCGCGATGACACGCGTGAGATCGAGCACACGCACGCCGGAGAGCGGACGGTCGCCAGCGCCGAGCGGCTCCGGCGGCGAATCCCCGATGCGCACGATCTCGAGCAGCGGAAGCTCCGCAACCGCGCGGGCGTGCGGATGGCTGAGCCATTCGTCTCGCGAGCGGACCATGCCCGCGGGGAGCCCCACGCCGTTCAGGGCGTCCTCGAGGTCCTGGCCCTTCCACGTGGCGACCGCCGCGGCCATGGACTCCCGTGTGTTCTCGCAGCCGAGGAACTCCACGTGGCCCGCGTGGTGATGCGGCAGGTTCGCGTGGATCTGCACCCACCGGCCGTCGCCGGTCGGGTAGAAGCCGAACAACGGGCTGCGATGATCGGGCGCGGGCCCATCGTCCACGCGCAGGTAGCGCTCGCTTCGGAAGGCCGCGATGGCGGCGCGCATGTCGACGGCGACCGACTGGGCGCGTCCCATGCGGAGGCGCCAGACTTCGGTCGCCGCGAGCGCCGTTGCCGCGATCACCGCGGTCGCGGCGGTACCGATCTTGACGTCGGTCGGGAGCATCGGATCGACGCCGGTCAACGTGACACGATCGAGCGCCGCCGGCTCGCACCCGGCGTCCGTCCAGATCTCCTGCAGCGCGGAAAAGGGTGTCGTCATGGCGCTGTGAGCGTAGTCCCGTGCCGCCGGTGGGTCAAGGACATGGGAAGCGCGGGTGAAGAAGTAGCGCGACGTCCCGGAGCGCAGGAAACATGAAGGCCTTTATCAAAAGTCCCTCTCCGCGCGCCTCAGATGATAGTCTTCATCGATGCCCTCGCGGACGATTCCGCCGCGCGCGGTCCGCGCGCTCTTCCTCCAGCGTCAGCACCTCGCGACGCCCCGCGCGTCGACGTTGACGCCGGCCCGACTTTGCCACTTCGCCGAGGACGTCGGCGCGATCCAGATGGACTCGATCAACGTCCTCGATCGCGCGCACTACCTCACGGTGTGGAGCCGCTTTGGGCCCTACGATCGAGCGACCCTCGACCAACTCGTCTACGACCGCCGGCTCCTCTTCGAGTACTGGGCACACGCCGCGTGCCTCGTGCCGACGTCGACCCTGGCGTGGTGGCGCCGCGCGATGCTCGATTACCGGGTGCGCCATACCGGATGGTCCGACTGGCTGCGGCGGAACCCCAAGGTGCTCAGCCGGGTGAAGGTGGCTGTCGCTGGCAACGGGCCGATGAGCAACGCGGACTTCGCGGGCCGCCGGCCGGCGGGCGGCGGCGGATGGTGGAACTGGAGGCCCGCCCAGCACGCCCTGCATTACCTGTGGATGACGGGCGCGCTCACCATCCACTCGCGGCGTCACTTCCACAAGCGCTTCGACTTGCTCGAGCGCGTGATGCCGGAAGGCGCCGTCGTCGAGCCGGTCTCGCGCGAGGCGTTCGCGCGATGGCACCTGGAGCGCTCGCTGCACGCGATGGGCGCGGCGACCGAGGCCGACCTCCGGAGCTACCTCACGTTCCCGCGGTTTGCGCCGGGCACGCGGCGGACCGTGCTGCGCGCGATGCTCGCGGCGGGAGAGGTGACGGCCATCGAGGTGGAAGGTTCGCCGACGCCCTGGCTCGCGCTCACCCGCGACGTGCGCGCGCTCGGCCGCGCCGCGCGGGCGCCGGCGCAGTCATGCGGAACGACCCTCGTGTCCCCGTTCGACTCGCTGCTCTGGTGTCGTGACCGGAGCGCGCGCCTCTTCGGCTTCGACTACCGCATCGAGGTCTACACGCCCGGCGACAAGCGCGTGCACGGCTATTACACGCTGCCGATCCTTCATGACGGGCACCTCATCGGGCGAGTGGACGCCAAGACCCACCGCGCAGAGCGGCGCCTGGAGGTGCGCCACGTGCACTTCGAGCCTTGGTTCGCAGCGGGGGCGCTGTCGCCGACCACGGGCGAGCGTGTCGATCAGACGCCGGCGCTGGTGGGGCTCGCGGAGGCGTTGCGCTCGCTCGGGACGTTCGTGAACAGTGACGACGTCACGCTTCGGCGCGTGACACCGCGCCGGCTGCAGGCGCCGCTAGCGCGCGCGCTGCGCGTGGCGGTGCCGGCGGGCGGCTGAGGCGGCCTCAACGCGCCGGCCCGAGGTCCGCGCCCTGCTCGACGAGCAGCTCTCGCAGGATCGAGCGGTGGCAGCGGTCCTCCCGGTCGCAGTAGCAACCCACTGAGAAGTTCGCCTGATGCGACAGGCGGGCGAGGAGCTCGAGAACGCGCTGCCGGGAGGGCTCCTGCATCTCGCGACGGTAGCTCTTGACGTAGCGCAGCCATCGGCGATCGGTCCAAGGCTCTGAGAGCGCCCAGCGCACCAGCCCGGCGCTGGGCGCGACCTCGGGGAACCACATGTCGAAGTAGTCCTGCTTCGCGTAGTCCTCTTTCCGCACACCGCGAGGCGGCCGCCGCGCCGTGCCCAGGCGCAAGCCTTCGCCCTTCGCGCGAGGACTGCCGAGCCGCACGATGCTGATCAGGAGAGATCCAGGACGTCGGCCTGTGGCCGGCCGGACGGCCGATCACCGCGCATCATGTTCCCGAAGCTCATGCTCATGGAATCGGATTATAGCAGTCCGATCAGGAGCGATCTGACCATGGCTGCGCAACATCGACCTGCCGCGTGACGGAACCGATACGTCATCGACCTCTTGGGAATCGACCGGCGCGCCGAGAACCCTGGGTCCACCCACGCCATGCCGTTGGCGCGCCGCACATCCGGGAAGGCACCTTCTGTCACGACCAACCGCGGCCGCGCCCCTCCTCTCGGGACGGTGTACGCTATCCATCAAGACTGATCGCGGGAGGATACGATGAAGCCTCGCCACTCGTCGCTGGCATGCGTGGCTGTGCTCGCTCTGACCGTCGCGCTCGGGCCGCCGGTGTCGGCGCCGGCCACCGCCGCACCCGACGGGCAGATCACGTTCGCCGTCCATATCTCGCTGGCGCCGACGTGGTTCGATCCCGCCGAGACGCCCGGCGTCATCACGCCCTTCATGACGCTCTACGCGCTCCACGACGCGCTCGTGAAGCCGATGCCGGGAAACGCGTGGGCGCCGAGCCTGGCCGAGTCGTGGACGGCCGCGAAGGACGGGCTCACGTACGAGTTCGCCCTCCGCAAGGGCGTGAAGTTCCACAACGGCGATGCCGTCAGCGCCGAGGACGTGAAGTTCTCGTTCGAGCGTTACAAGGGCTCGGGGGCCACCACGCTCAAGGCGCGCGTCGCCGCCGTCGAGATCGTCGACCCATACCACGTCCGGTTCCGGATGAAGCAGCCGTGGCCCGACTTCATGACCTTCTATGGGACGCCGGCCACCGGCGCCGCCTGGATCGTGCCGAAGAAGTACACCGAGCGCGTCGGGGAGGATGGGTTCAAGAAGGCGCCGGTCGGGGCCGGGCCATACCGCTTCGTGTCCTTCAATCCCGGTGTCGAGCTGGTGGTCGAGGCGTACGACGGCTACTGGCGGAAGACGCCGGCGGTGAAGCGGCTCGTGTTCAAGTCGGTGCCGGACGAGTCGACGCGCCTGGCGATGCTCAAGCGCGGCGAGACGGACGTCGCGTACTCGATCCGCGGCCCGAACGCCCTAGAGCTGAAGCGGACGGCCGGCCTCACCCTCAAGGCGACGTTCCCCACGTTCACCGAGTGGCTGGTGTTCACGGAGCAGTGGGACCCAAAATCGCCGTGGGCGGATCGGCGCGTCCGGCTCGCCGCGAACCTCGCCATCGACCGCAAGGCCATCAGCGACGCCGAGTATCTCGGGTTCGGCAAGCCCGCCCCGAGCATCATTCCCCGTGACTTCGAGCTGTACTGGGCGCCGCCCGCGTATCCGTATGACCCGACGCGGGCGAAGCAGCTCCTGGCCGAGGCGGGTTTCCCGAAAGGCTTCGATGCGGTCGAGGTCGCGACCGACGCCGTGTACGCCCCCGAGGCCGAGGCCGTCATCAACGGGCTGCAGGCCATCGGCATCCGCGCGCGGTTGCGCCCGCTCGAGCGGGCGGGATTCTACAAGGCGGACCAGGAGAAACAGTTCAAGCACCTCGTCCGCGTCGGCAGCGCCGCTGCCGGCAACGCCGCGACCCGGATCGAGGCGTTCGTGATTTCCGGCGGCATCCGGTCCTACGGGGGCTACCCGGACATCGATGCGCTGTTCCGGGACCAGACGACCGAGATGGACAGGAAGAAGCGCGAGGCCTTGCTGCACAAGATCCAGCAGCTCATGCACGAGAAGGCGATGTTCGCGCCCATCGTGGAGCCGGCGTTGCTGACCGGCGTCGGACCACGGATGGCCGACATCCCCACGATCACGGGCCACCCGTATTTGTCGCCGTACGAGGACCTGAAGCTCAAGGGGCGGTGATGGATTCGGAAACGAAAGACTCGCGATCGGGTGAAGTGCCGTGTTGCCAACACGGGCACTCCGTACGACCCGCGCCCGCCGCCCTCACGTAGCCCGCCCCTGAGTGCTTCTCTCGCCGCCGCCCCTGACACCCCTCGGCCCCCCGCAGGGACCGGGCCGGGTTGCCCCGCGTGGCGACGATCAGCGGCCGAAGAGCGTGCGCAGGAGGTCCGGCCCGTTCTCCCAGATTACGAGTGCCACGCCCATCAGGCTCTCGCCGGCGATCCAGCCCGAGGCCACGGGGAAGGTGAACTCCTCCGCCCACTCCGGATTCTTCTTCTCCACCCACCAGCCGAGCAATCCGCCGAGGAAGAAGAGCAGGCCATAGTACCAGTGGAAGGTCCATGCCAGGCCCACGCCGGCCGGTGACGGGATGAGGTGCTGGCGCGCCGGGAAGAGCTTCGGCAGCAGCGTGAGGACGATGCCCACGAGCCCGCCGATCCCGATGCACCAGGTCTTGACGGCGCCGAGCTCTCGGATGCCGTTCGAGAGCGCGAGCGCCACTGCCCGCCAGGTCTGCGCGGCGGGCGCCGGGAACTGATCCGAGCCCAGCACGCTCGCGTCGGGCACGAGCAGCCGGAAGCACAGCACGGTGACGAGCGTCCCGACGAAGATGCCGGCGAACTGCGCGATGAACTGCTTGCGCGGGTGCGCCCCGAGCAGGTAGCCGCTCTTGAGATCGGTGAGCAGATCGGCGCTGCTGCCCGCCGCGGCGGCGGTGACGTTCGCGCTCATGAGGTTGACGTTCATGTTGCCCGGGTGCAGGACGCCGAAGGTGAGTTGAGTGATCTTCCCCATCGCGCCCACCGGCGTGGTGTCGGTCTCGCCGGTGACGCGGCAGGCGACGAGGGCCAGCGCGAAAGAGAGCAGCACCGCTACCAGCGTCTCCCAGTACGGCATGCCGAAGGTGCGGTGGCCGAGCCAGGCGAGCCCGAGCAGGCCCGCGATCTGGCCCCCGATGAACCAAGAGGCCGGCGTCTCGATCGCGGCAATCGGATCGTGGGCGTCCCGCCCGCTGCCGCGGAACATCGCCCCGAGATCCGTGAAGGCGCGGAGCGCGGTACGCCACTGCATGGCGAAGGCGAGCAGGCTGGAGGTCACCATGCAGGCCACGCCGCCCCAGAGCGTCCACTGCACGACCGTGCCATAGCCCGAGCCCTGGATGATGCCGCGGT
>WNGF01002331.1_pt1 | contig 31514 bp, 35 predicted proteins | sample 5400641 | NCBI WGS metagenome assembly WNGF01 (sample SAMN13153371, study PRJNA577476) | soil metagenome | isolation source: 80 cm soil or saprolite under grassland replicate 2 | place: USA:California | collected 2016-06-15 | reverse complement strand
GCGCAGCTCACCGAGAGCTTCGTGTTCTGGCGGATCGCGAAAGGCGGGCCCGGGCTGCCGCGCGAAGGGGCGCCGTGGAACTCGGCGATGCCGCGCTGGGAGGATTTCCTCAGCGAGCGCGAGATCTGGGCGGTGATCCTTTTCCTCTATGATCAAACCGGCTGGACGCCGAGAACCTGGGAGAAGACGGAGGGGGCGAAGTGAACGCGGCGGTCGGGCGGTCAGGCGGACTGGCGGTCGGGGTCGCGGTGGTCTTGCTGACCGCCGGTCCGCCCGACCGCCTGACCGCCCAAGACACCACTGCCGGGAAGCGGGTCTACGCGAAGTGGTGCGCCGGCTGCCACGGCGACACCGGTGCCGGCGACGGGCCCGCGGCGGCCTACATGCTGCCGCGGCCGCGCGACTTCACCGGCGCGGTGTACAAGATCCGCAGCACGGCGAGCGGGCAGCTCCCCACCGACGCCGACCTGATGCGCGCGATCGACGAGGGGTTGCCGGGGAGCGCGATGCCCGCGTGGAAGAGCCGGCTGTCCGACGCCGAGCGGCGCGACGTGATGGCCTACCTCAAGTCCTTTTCGGCGTTCTTCGCGGACACGAGCCAGCACGTGGAGCCCCTGACGTTCGGGAGGGCGCCCAGGGGCGGGACCGCGCCCGAGGCGCTCAAGATCGGGCGGCAGTTCTACGACTCGATCGGCTGCCGCAAGTGTCACGGCGATCAGGGCCGCGGCGACGGGCCGTCGGCGCCGACGCTCAAGGACGACGCCGGGTTTCCGATCTTCGCGGCCGATCTCCACGAACATTGGCGCTTCCGCGGCGGCGGAACGGTGGACGACATCTACCGGCGGCTGCGCACCGGGCTCGACGGCACGCCGATGCCGTCGTTCTCCGACCTGATCGACCAGAAGTTCCTGACCGACGAGGAGCTGTGGCGGCTGGCCCAATACGTACGGAGTCTCTCGCCCGCGCGGGCCCCCGAGGTGCGCGATGTGGTTCACGCGCCGCGGGTGGTGGGGCCGCTGCCGTCGGCGCCGGAGGATTCGGGGTGGGCGCGGGTGGACCGCTACTGGTTCCCGCTCGTCGGCCAGGTGATCCGGAAGCCGCGCTGGTTCACGCCCGCGGTCTCCGGCGTGTGGGTGCAGGCCGTGCACGACGGCGCGGCGCTCGCCATGCGCCTCAGCTGGGACGACCGGTCCCAGAGGGCGGACACCGCGTGGCTAGTCTTCCAACGGAGGGTGCTCGCGACGGCGGCGAGCGACGACTCGGGCGCTGCGGCCGCTCCCTGGCCCGACCAGATCGCGGTGCAGTTCCCGCGCCGGATGCCGGAGGGGATGGAGCGGCCTTACTTCCTCATGGGGACGGCAACCGACCCGGTGTACCAGTGGCGCTGGACCAGCGAGGGGGCGGGGGCAGGGCGGGCCGTGGCTGGGCTGGCGCGCGGGCTCGAGCGACTGGACACCCTGTCCGGGGAGCCCGCCGCCCATGCGGTCTACGATCACGGGGAGTGGCGCGTGGTGTTCACGCGCTCCCTTGCGACGCCCGACACCGCCAACGAACTTCAGTTTGAGGCCGGTCGCGCCATACCGGTTGCCTTCTTCGCCTGGGACGGCTCCGGCGGGGAACACGGCTCCCGGATGGCCGTGAGCACGTGGTACTTCCTCTCCCTCGACCAACCCACGCCGCCGCGGGTGCTGCTCTCCCCGGTGATCGCGATGGCGCTGACGTTGGGATTGGGCTTCATGGTGGCGTGGCGGGCGCAGCGCCGGCGCGCCGGCGCGTCGCGGGGGACGGGGGTATAACGGTGTTAGACCCTGGACAGGAGGGAAGATGCGCAAGCTCGGTTCCGTAGCGGCGGTCGGGTTGGGCGTCGTGATGCTGGGGCTCGGGGCCGCAGCCCGCCGGCCCGCGACGCAGGGCGGAGCGACCGTCACCGGGAAGGTCAAGTTCACCGGGACCAAGCCGGTCATGCCGAAGATCGACATGAGCGAGGAGCCGAAGTGCAAGGCGAAATACACGACCGCGCCGCCGACCGAGGAAACGGTGGTGGTGAACCAGAACGGCACGCTCGCGAACGTGTTCGTGTACGTGAAGTCCGGGCTGCCGGCGAGTGCCAAGTATCCGACTCCCGCCCCGCCGGTAGAGATCGACCAAGACGGCTGTCATTATCGTCCGCACGTGCTCGGCGTCATGGTCGGCCAAACGCTGGCGATCAAGAACTCTGACGGCATCCTCCACAACATCAAGGCGAAGGGCCTGAAGAACCGCCCCTTCAACATCAGCCAGCCCACCACCATGACGTCGAACCGCACGTTCACCGCGCCCGAGGTGATGGTGCCGCTCGAATGCAACGTGCACGGGTGGATGCAGGCCTGGCTCGGCGTCCTGCCGCATCCCTTCTACGGCGTGAGCGGCGGGGACGGGAGCTTCAGCATCAAGGGGCTGCCGCCGGGGACGTACACGATCGAGGCGTGGCACGAGAAGTACGGCACCCAGACGGCGACGGTGACGGTGGCGGGTACGGAGACGAAGACGGCCGACTTTACTTTCGCCGCCAAGTAGGGAGGGCCCTATGAGCTGGTGGCTGCCTCCAGCCGCGTCCACGTTCGCGGGGGACATCGATTTCCTGTTCACCCTGATCCTCGTGATCACGGGGATCGCGCTCGTGGTCGTCGAGGCCGGGGTGATCGTGTTCGCCATCCGGTATCGCGCGCGTCCGGGCCGGCGGGCCTTCTACACGCACGGCAGCGCGAAAGCCGAGGTGGTGTGGTCGGCCGTGCCCGCGGTGACGGTGGTGATTCTCGGCATCATGAGCAACGGGCTGTGGACAAAGATCAAGGGCCGCGACAGCGTGCCGGCCGGCGCGTATCCGATCGGCGTGCGCGCGAAGCAGTTCGAATGGCGGTTCACCTATCCGGGGCCGGACGGCCAGTTCGGGACGGCGGACGACTTCACCGTGCGCAACCAGCTGCACGTGCCGGTCGGCAGGCCGGTCGTCGTGCACCTCACCGCGGAGGACGTGATCCATTCGTTCTTCGTTCCCGAGTTCCGGCTGAAGCAGGACGCGGTGCCGGGGATGGACATCCAGGCGTGGTTCCAGGCGACCAAAGTGGATTCGCTCGAACTGGGTTGCGCCGAGCTGTGCGGGATGGGTCACTACAAGATGCGGGCGCGGGTGTGGGTGTGGCCCGCCGAGCAGTACGCCGCCTGCGCGCAAAAGACTTCACAGGAGTTCATTGACTGCCTGCGGCCGTCACCGGCTCTGGGGATGACAGGGGGGACCGGCTCATGACCAGCGTCGCCGCGACCGCGCCGGCTCATGGGGCGCATCACGCGCCGCAGAGCTTCTGGCGCAAGTACATCTTCTCGACCGATCACAAGATCATCGGCATCCAGTTCCTGTTCGTGAGCCTGTTTTTCCTGCTCGTGGGCGGCGTGCTGGCGATGCAGATGCGTTGGGCGCTCGGGTTCCCGGGCAAGCCGATGCCGGGCGCCGGGCTGCTCCCGGAGACGATGGCCACGAACGGGGTGATCCTCCCCGAGTACTACGTCCAGCTCGTCTCGATGCACGGCACGTTCATGGTGTTCTTCGCCATCATGCCGCTGCTCGTGGGCGTGTACGCCAACTTCCTGATTCCGCTGAAGATCGGGGCGCACGACATGGCGTTCCCACGGATCAACATGGCGTCCTTCTGGACGGCGTTGCTCGCGGGACTGCTCATGTTCACGAGCTTCTTCGTCCCGGAGGGCGCGATCCGGTCCGGGTGGACGAACTACGCGCCCCTGTCCGCCCGACCCGACCTCTCGGGGGTGACCATCGGGCAGCAGCTGTGGTGCATCTCGATCGTCGTGCTCGGCCTGTCCTCGGTGATGGGCTCGCTCAATTACATCACCACGATCATCAATCACCGCGCGCCCGGGATGACGTGGTTCCGCATGCCGCTCTCGGTCTGGGCGCTGTTCATCACGGCGATCCTGGGCGTGCTGGCGCTCCCGGTGCTGCAGGGCGCCGCGATCCTGCTGCTGTTCGATCAGACGATCGGCACGCATTTCTTCGATCCGGTCGCGGGCGGCCAGGCGCTCCTGTGGCAGCATCTCTTCTGGTTCTTCGGGCATCCCGAGGTGTACATCCTCATCCTGCCCGCGATGGGGATGGTGTCGGACATGATCGCGAACGGCAGCCGCAAGCCGATCTTCGGGTACCACTCGATGGTGTTCGCCATCATCGCGATCGGGTTCCTGGGCTGGATCGTGTGGGGCCACCACATGTTCATGAGCGGTATGAACCCGACGCTCGGGTCGTCGTTCATGATCTCGACGCTGGTGATCGCGGTGCCTTCGGCGGTGAAGGTGTTCAACTGGCTGGGGACGATGTGGCGGGGCAACCTCCGGTTCCACGTGCCGATGCTCAATGCGGTCGCGTTCGTCGCGATGTTCACGATCGGCGGCCTGTCGGGTGTCTTCATGGCGGCGACGCCGGTGGACATGTACATCCACGACACCCAGTTCATCGTCGCCCACATCCACTACGTGCTGTTCGGCGGCAGCCTGTTCGCCCTGTTCGGCGCGATCCCGTACTGGTATCCCAAGATGTTCGGCCGCATGATGGACGAGCGGGTGGGGAAGATCCACTTCTGGCTGACGTTCGTCTTCTACAACCTGACCTTCTTCCCGATGCACATCCTCGGGATGGGCGGGCAGATGCGCCGGCTGTACGATCCGACGCAGTACGACTTCCTCAAGCCGCAGCAGCCGTTGAACCAGTTCATCACGATCAGCGCGCCGTACGAGTTCAGCGCGCCGGAGGCCGGCAACCGCGACTACCTGCCCCAGCATGAGAAGCTGCCCACCGACCGCGAGCCGGCCTCGGCGACCGCGCCGGCGGCGGGTCACTGACCGGGAGAGGGAGACCGAGGCGATGCCCCACGCGACGGCGACCGCCGACCTGATGCGCCCCCCGTTCCCGGCCGAGCCGGGGGCGGGCGTCTACTCGAGCAAGCTCGGCATGTGGGTGTTCCTGGCCAGCGACGTAATGTTCTTCACGGCGCTGATCGGGACCTACATCATCCTGCGCTTCGGCGTGACCGAGCCGTGGGCGCAGCCGGGCGCGGTGTTGAACGTGCCCCTGACCGCGTTCAACACGTTCCTCCTCATCTGCTCGTCGGTCTCGATGGTGAAGGCGTACGCCGCCATCGCCGACGGGAAGAAGTACTTCCTCCGGGCCGTCCCGGGGAAGACGTTGCGGGACGGCGGGCTCAAGTTCTGGCTGCTCGTGACGATGATCTGCGGCGCGGCGTTCGTCGGCGTCCAGGTGGTCGAGTACATCAAGCTGGTCGGCCACGGCTTCACGCCGACGGGCTACCGCGAAGGGTCGCTGCTCGCCGAGCACGCGGCGGCCAACGCGGTCCGATACGGCGCGGCGACGGGGGGGCTGTACGGCTCCACCTTCTTCTCGATGACGGGGTTCCACGGCTTCCACGTGACCTGCGGCGTCATCTCCATGACCTACCTCTACGTCACGAAGGTCCTGCCGGAGAAGTACTCGGCGCAGGACTACCGCGGGATCGAGGTCATCGGCCTGTACTGGCACTTCGTGGACCTCGTCTGGATCATCCTCTTCACGATCGTCTACCTGATCTGAGGGCTGAGATGGAAACCGTAGCGCACAAGCGCCCGAATTACGTCGCGATCTGGGGCTACCTGTTCGTCCTCACGGTGATCGAGGTTGCGGCTGCGCTAATGTCGCACATCCCGAAGCACTGGCTGATCCTGATTCTGCTGTTTCTGGCGATCTGGAAGGCCCTTCTCGTGGCGATGTACTTCATGCACCTGAAGTTCGAGCGCTGGCGGCTGCGGGTGGTATTCATGGTTCCGCTGCCGCTCGCCGCGATTCTCGTACTCGCGACCATCACGGAGAAGATCTGGTAGCGCTCCTCGAGCTCACGAAGCCGCGCATCACGCAGCTGGTGCTGATCACCGCCGCCGCGGGGTTCTACCTCGGCTCGCGCGCGGGGGTGGATCTCCGGCTACTCGTGCATACGCTGCTCGGCACCGCGCTCGTCGCCGCGGGAACCAACGCGTTCAACCAGCTGCGCGAGCGCGACGTCGACGCGCGGATGCAGCGCACGCGCGGCCGCCCGCTGCCGTCGGGGCGCCTTTCCCCGCGGGCGGCCGGCGCTTTTGCAGGGGTCATTTCCATGGCCGGCGTCGCGTATCTCGCGGTCGCAGTCAACCTGCTCACGGCCGGGCTCGCCGCCGTCACGCTCGCGAGCTACGTGCTGCTGTATACGCCCGCGAAACGCAAGACGTCGCTCAACACCCTCATCGGCGCCGTGCCGGGGGCCCTGCCGATCGTCGGCGGGTGGACCGCGGCGGGCGGCGAGCTCGGGCCTGCCGTGGCGGCCCTATTCTGGATCCTCTTCCTCTGGCAGCTGCCGCACTTCCTGGCGCTCGCCTGGATCTACCGCGAGGACTACCGCCAGAGCGGGCTCGCCATGCTCTCCGTCCAGGACCCCGACGGACGCCGGACCGGCCTGATGGCCCTGCTGTACGCGACCGCGCTGCTCCCGATCAGCCTGGTGCCGACGCTCCTGGGCGTCACCGGGCCGCTGTACTTCCTCGGGGCGCTGGCGCTCGGGCTCGTGTACGCCGGTGTCTCAGGTGTCATGACCCACGCGGCCACCACCCCGCGGGCGTGGCGTGTGTTCCTCGTGTCGATCGTCTACCTGCCGGCCCTGCTCACGCTGATGGTGCTGGACAAGGTGGCGGCCCGGTGATCCCCTTCCATCGCCTGCTGATCGCGACCGCGATCGCGTTCTGCGCGGGGTTCGCCGCCTGGGCGGGCGTTAGCTACTGGCAGTCGCGCAGTGCCGCCGCGTTCGCGCTGGCCCTGGCGTTCCTGGTGTTCGCAGTGGGACTCTCGTACTACCTCCGCCACCTGAACCGCTTCCTGGGTCGATGACCCTCGCCACGCTGCACTTGGTGCACGGGGATGACCCCCGGATGGAGTTCGTGTATTTCGCGGCGTCGGTGCTGCTCGCGCTGACTCCGGTGGTCGTCTTCGGGACGATCGGGGTGTGGGTCGCGCGGAAGTACCTGCGGGAGCGCAAACAGAGCCATTAGATTCCGTCCATGAGCTCGAAGCCTTCGGAGCAGCGCCAGGTCGTGCGGTTCGCCTTCTACAGGCTCGACAACGCGTGGCGCAGACTCTCGGCGGAGCGGCAGGCGAGCTCGAAGATCGAGTTCGCCGAGACGATCGAGAGCTTCCACGGCCGTCTGCTGCTCAGGCCCTACGGTCTGGTCGGCATCCGGGGCGACTGCGACTTCCTGCTGTGGCAGGTGGCGGAGGACCTGGACTCCCTCGTGGCGCTGCAGACGGCGCTCAACCGCACGGACCTGGGCGCGTACCTGAGCGTCGTCTACAGCTATCTCGCGATGACGCGGCGCTCGATCTACGAGTTCCCGGAGCAGCCGGACCAGCCTTCCCGGCTCGTGATCCGGCCGAGCAACGCACGCTATCTGTTCGTCTACCCGTTCATCAAGACGCGCGCCTGGTACGGCCTGCCGCTGGCGGAGCGGCAGGCGATGATGGACGAGCACGTGCGGACCGGCCGCAAGTATCCCTCGATCCGCCTGAACACCACGTATTCCTTCGGGCTCGACGACCAGGAGTTCGTTGTCGCGTTCGAGGGGGACAACCCCGCGGACTTCCTCGACCTGGTGATGGAGCTGCGCGAGAGCAAGGCGTCGTCCTACACGCTGCGCGACACGCCCACGCTCACCTGCGTGCAGATGTCGCTGTGGGACATGCTGGACACGCTGGGCGGCGCGGGCTCGGTGCAGGCGGTGGCGCGCCGCCCGGTGCGCGCCGACGGCTACACGCCGGTGGCCACCGTCGCCGACCTGCCGGCCGGCTCGACAAGGCGCGTGTACGCCGCCGGCGAGGCGGTGGCGCTGTTCCACGTGAACGGCACGGTGTACGCGATCGCGAACCGCTGCACCCACGCCCGCGCGAGCCTCTCAGAGGGCACCGTGGACCCCGCGCGCTGCGCGGTGACCTGCCCGTGGCACGAGGGCACGTTCTCGCTCGAGACGGGACAGGTGCTCTCAGGCCCGCCTTCGCTGCCGGTGGCCACCTACCGCGTGAAGCTCGAGGGGGACACGGTCCTCATCGCTCCGGCCGAGGCGCGCGAGCCCACGGTTGCCCCCCGTTCCCCGTGACTGCCGCTTCCTGAAGGCCTGCCGCTCGGAGCCAACCGACGTCACCCCGGTGTGGTTCATGCGGCAGGCGGGGCGTTACCTGCCCGAGTATCGGGCCCTGCGGCAGAAGCATTCTCTCCTCGAGCTGTGCCGGCAACCCGACCTCGCGGCCGAGGTGACGCTGCTGCCGGTCGAGCGGCTGGGCGTGGATGCGGCGATCCTGTTCGCCGACATCCTGCTCCCGTTCGAGCCGCTCGGGCTCGGGCTCACGTTCGCGGCCGGCGAGGGGCCGCAGATCACGCGTCCCATCCGCCGGGCGGCGCAGGCGTTCGAGCTGCCGCCGGTGGACCCCGTCGTCGATCTCGGGTACGTGATGCAGGCGGCCCGGCTTGCGGCGCAGGCGCTGCCGCCCGACGTGCCGCTGATCGGGTTCGCGGGCGCCCCGTTCACGCTCGCGAGCTACGCCATCGAGGGCGGTTCGACCCGCAATTTCGTGCTCACCAAGCGCTTCATGTACTCGGAGCCCCAGGCCTGGCACGAGCTGATGCGCCGTCTGGCGGAGCTGGTCGGCGGCTATCTCGCGGCTCAGGCCCGCGCGGGCGCGCGGGCGCTGCAGCTGTTCGACAGCTGGGTCGGCTGCCTCTCACCCGCGGACTACGCGGCGTACGTGCTCCCGCACAGCCGCCGGGCGCTCGCGCTGGCGCGGCAGGCGGCCGTTCCCGTGATCCATTTCGGCACCGACACCGCGACGTTGCTCGCCGACTTCGTCGGGGCGGGTGGAGACGTGATCGGTGTGGACTGGCGCGTCCCCCTCGACGTCGCGTGGGAGCGGATCGGCCCGGGACGGGGAATCCAGGGAAACCTCGATCCCGTGGCGCTGCTCGCGCCGCGCGCGGAGCTCGAGCGGCGCGTACGCGACGTCCTGGACCGCGCGGCCGGCCGCCCCGGTCACATCTTCAACCTGGGCCACGGGGTGCTCCCCGAGACCGCCGTGGAGGCGCTGCAGGCCGTCGTGGAGTGGGTGCATGGAGGCTGAAGGCGTCGGCGTTCTGCTGATGGCATACGGCGGTCCCGGCAGCCTCGACGACGTCGAGCCCTACCTGCTCGACGTGCGCGGCGGCCGGCCCACGGCGCCCGAGTTCGTCGCGGAGATCAGGGCGCGCTACGCGCAGATCGGCGGCCGCTCGCCCATCCGGGAGCGCACCGAGGCGCAGGCGCGGGCGCTCGCCCGCGCGCTCGGACCCGACTGGCCGGTCTACGTCGGGATGCGCCACTGGCATCCCTACATCAGGGAGGCGGTCGAGCGCATCCTCGCGGACGGCGGCCGGCGGGTGGTGGCGATCGTGCTCGCCCCGCACTACTCGGCGATGTCCGTCGGCGCGTACGAGCAGAAGCTGCTCGATGCGGCGGAGGGGCGGCTGGAGCTCGCGCTGGTGCGCAGCTGGGGGGACCATCCGCAGTTTCTCGAGGCGGTCACTGACCGGGTGACGCAGGCGCTGCAGCGGTTCCCTGCGCCCAAGCGGGTGCAGGTTCTGTTCACGGCCCACAGCCTCCCCGAGCGGATCCTCGCCACCGGCGACCCGTATCCGGACCAGCTGCGGGCGAGCGCCGCGGCGGTGGCGAAGCTCGCGAACCTCGCGCTGTGGCACTTCGCCTACCAGAGCGCGGGCCAGAGCCCCGAGCCGTGGCTGGGGCCCGAGGCCGGCGCGGTGATGACCGAGCTCGCCGGGCAGGGCCATCGGGACTTCCTCATCACCCCCATAGGGTTCGTGTGCGACCATGTCGAGGTGCTGTACGACGTGGACGTCGTGTACCGCGCGCTCGCCACGCGGCTCGGCGTCCACCTGGAGCGCACGGGCTCGTTGAACGACGACCCGCTCTTCGTGGCCGCGCTCGCCGACATCGCACGGACGGCCGCCGCGGAGCGCGGGTGGATGTGACGGTGGTCGTCGTGGGAGCGGGTCTGGCGGGCCTCTCGGCCGCGTGGGAGTTGCGGCAGGCCGCGCCGGGCGGGGAAGTCGTCGTCCTCGAGAGCGAGCGGCGCGCGGGCGGCGTGGTCCTCACCGAGCGGCACGATGGCTTCATCGTTGAGGGCGGCCCGGACGGTTTTCTCGCCGCCGAGTCCGACATCCAGGAGCTCGCCCGGGATCTGGGGATCGGCGACCGGCTGGTGGATCAGCTCGCGCACGGGTCGATGCTGTGGAACGGCACGGCGCTGACGCCCCTCGCGGAGGGACAGGCGGCCGCGCTGCTCGGGATCGAAGGCCACGCGGACGTAGGGGCAGGGCATGCCCTGCCCCTACGCCATGTCGGATTCCGGAGCTTCGCCGGCGGCATGGCGGACATCGTCGAAGCCCTGCTCGCCAGGCTCGGCCCGGCGGTGCGCACGGCGATGGGCGTGACCGGGATCGCGCCCTCGCGTCGCGGCTATCGGCTCACCCTCACGGGCGGCTCGGTGGTCGAAGCGGAGGGCGTGATCCTGGCCCTGTCGGCGTGGGCGGCCGCGCGCTACATCGCCGCTCTCGGCGTCATGGCGGCCCGCGGCCTCGACGCCGTGATCTATTCCCCGAGCGTCACGGTCTCACTGGCGTACCAGCGGGACCGGATTCGCGAGCGACTCGACGGCACGGGCTTCGTTGCGGCGGGGGAGTCGGCCACGCCGGTCCGCGCCTGCACGTACGCGTGGCTCAAGTATCCGCACCGGGCGCCCGAGGGGTTCGCGCTGCTGCGCGCGTTCGTCGGGCCCGTGGACGGAGACCCGGCTGCACTGGCCCACGCGGAGCTCGCGCAGATCCTCGGAGTGACGGGCTCGCCGCTCTGGACCCGGGCCTTCCACTGGGCCCGCGGCCTGCCGCGCTACAAGCCGGGCCACGCCGAGCGAGTGGCGGCAGTGCGCGACAGCCTCACCCGGCTGGCGCCGCTCGAGGTCGCGGGGGCGGGATTCGACGGAGCGGGGGTGTCGGCGTGCGTGAAGTCGGGGAGAGAGGCGGCGCGGCGGGTGCTGGAACGGGTGGGAATTAACCCCGGGGCACCGCCCCGGGGTCAGCCGAGCCGGCGGGAATCTCTGCGCGGCTGACCCCGGGCCGATGGCCCGGGGTTCACTCCAGCAGCTCTTTCGCTCTCCGTACCACGTTCTCCACCGTGAGTCCCAGCTCCTGGTAGAGGCGCTGGTACGGTGCGGACGCTCCGAAACGCTCCAGTCCCAGCACGGCGCCGCGATCGCCGACCCAACGATACCACGGCTGCGGGGAGGCGGCCTCGACGGCGAGCCGTGCGGGGACCGTCGGCGGGAGGACCGCTTCCCGATACTCTCGCGGCTGCCCCGCGAAGAACTCCATGCACGGGACGCTCACGACGCGCGCCGCGATCCCGCTGGCGGCGAGCTGTGTGCCGGCGTCCAGCACCAGCTCCACCTCGGAGCCACTGGCCATCAGGATGACCTCGGGCCTCCCATCGGGCGGGTCGGCGAGCACGTACGCCCCGAGTCGCAGGCCGTTCGCGGGCGCGTAGCGCGTGCGGTCGATGACGGCGACCTTCTGGCGGGTGAGCACCAGGGCCACCGGGCCGTGCCGGTGCAGGATCGCCGCGCGCCACGCCTCGACGACCTCCGTCGGATCGGCCGGGCGAATGACGCTGACGTTGGGGATCGCGCGCAGCGATGCCAGCTGCTCGATCGGCTGGTGCGTGGGGCCGTCCTCGCCCAGCCCGATCGAGTCGTGGCTGAAGACGTAGATCACCGGGAGCTGGCACAGCGCGGCGAGCCGGATCGGCGGCCGCATGTATTCCGAAAAGATCAGGAACGTCGAGCCGACGGGCCGCACGCCTCCGTGCAGGGCGAGCCCGTTGAGGATCGTCCCCATGCCGTGCTCGCGCACGCCGTAATGGATGTTGCGCGCCCCCCAGCTCCCCGCCGCGACGTCGCTCCCGCTCCGGAACACGATGTGGGTCGAGCCCGCGAGGTCCGCCGAGCCGCCGACCAGCTCGGGGAGCTGCGCGGCGATGGCGTTGAGGACCTTGCCGGAGGCCGCGCGCGTGGGCTGCGCGTCCGGCGGCAGGAACCGGGGCAGACCGGCGTCCCAGCCGTCGGGGAGCCGGCCCGCGAGTCGGCGTTCGAGCTCCGCCGCCAGGGCGGGGTGGGTCGTGCGGTACGCGTCGTACGTCTTCTGCCACTCGGCCTCGAGCCGCGCGCCCCGCTCCCGCGCCCGCCGCCAATGCGCGAGCGACGCTTCCGGGAGGAGGAACGGCTCGAGGCTCGGCCAGCCGAGGTTCTGCTTCGCGAGCTTCACCTCTTCCTTCCCGAGCGGTGCGCCGTGCGCCTCGGCGGTGTCCTGCTTGTGCGGGCTGCCGTACGCGATGTGGGTCCGCACGATGATGAGCGACGGTTGATCGGCGACCCGGCGCGCCGCCGCGAGCGCGGCGTCGAGCGCCGCGAGGTCGTTGCCGTCCGCCACCCGCTGCACGTGCCAGCCGTAGCTTTCGAACCGGCGCGCCGTGTCGTCCGAGAACGTGAGATCGGTCTTGCCGTCGATGGTGATGCGGTTGTCGTCGTACATCCCGATCAGCTTGCCGAGCCGCAGGTGGCCGGCGAGCGAGCAGGCCTCGTGCGAGACCCCCTCCATGAGATCGCCGTCGGAGCAGATGAAGTACGTGTGGTGGTCCACGATCGCATGGCCGGGGCGGTTGAAGAGCGCGGCGAGGTGCGCTTCCGCGAGCGCCATCCCTACGGCGTTCCCGACTCCCTGGCCGAGCGGACCCGTGGTGGCCTCGACGCCCGGCGTGAGCCCGTGCTCGGAGTGGCCGGGCGTGCGGCTCCCCCACTGGCGAAACTGCTTGATGTCGTCGAGCGACAGGTCGTACCCGGTGAGGTAGAGCACCGCGTACAGCAGCATGCACGCGTGCCCGCACGACAGCACGAAGCGATCGCGCCCGAACCACTCGGGGTTCGCCGGATTGTAGCGCAGGTGCCGCTGCCACAGCACGTAGGCGAGGGGTGCCAGCGCCATCGCCGTCCCCGGGTGTCCCGAGTCGGCCTGTTGCACCGCGTCCATCGCGAGGACGCGGATGGAGTTGATACAGAGCTGGTCGAGGGACGCGTCGCGGGTCGTGGGGGTGGGGACGGCGGCGCCGGTCAGGCGCGAGGTCACAGGAGGCCGGACTTGGCCGCCTGCCACAGGTTCATCAGCCGGTGGAACCCATTCACGAGCACGTCCACCTGCTGGGAGCTCGGGCTCGCCTTCGCCGCTGTCCGCAGCTCGTCGCAGATGCGCAGCATCTCCCTGCGCCCCTGCTTCTTGCCCTCGGCGGCGACCTGGTCGATGACGCCGAGAATCTGCGCGCGGACCGCGACGTCGCTCGGGACCTGCCAGAGGTACTCGGCCAACTGCCTCCCCTGGACGCACAGCTTGCCGAGGTTGTCCATGAGAGGCGGGACGCGGCGGCGTGGCGCGGGGGAGTCGCTCATGCGGGCCTCAATTATACCCAGAAGCGCACGAAAACGGGCGGTTGCCGGAACTCACGAGGCCACCTAGCTTGCGCTTTCCATGTTCCCCCTGCCCCTCCTGCCCGGCGTCGCTCGGGCGGCGGTAGCGCCGGCCCGGACCGGCGACCGGCCCGAGCAGCCGTAGATGCGCGAGCGACTTCGGGCGCTCCACCGGTGGGCCAAGGGGTGGGACACCTCGATCGTCGTCGCGGTGCTGCTCTGGATCGGGCTGCGCTCGTACCTGATCGAGGCCTTCCGGATCCCGTCGGCGAGCATGGAGAACACGCTGCTGGTCGGGGACTTCCTGTTTGTCAACAAGGCGATCTATGGCGGCGAGCTCGAGGTTCCGTTCACCGGCATCCGCTTCTTGCGGCTGCCCGGCTACAGCGATCCGCGGCCGGGCGGGATCGTGGTGTTTCGGTCGGTCGAGGACTCGACGCCCAACCTGAACATCGTCAAGCGGGTGATCGGCGCCTCGGGGGACACGCTCCAGATGGTCCGCGACACCGTGTACCGCAACGGGCGGCGCCTGGACGAGCCGTATGCCCTGCACTTGGGAAGCGGACAGGACGCGGCGTTCGACCTCCAGAAGTTCCGGAGCTGGCAGGTCAGCTACCTGATCGGGCGGGACACGGCGTCGTACCGTCCCACCAAGCGCGACTGGGGGCCGGTCGTCGTGCCGGCCGGACACTACTTCGTGATGGGCGACAATCGCGACGAGTCCTACGACAGCCGCTACTGGGGTTTCCTGCCCCGTTCGCACATCGTTGGGAAGCCGCTCCTCATTTATCTCAGCGTCGCAACCGATCCGCTCCGCATCCGGTGGAACCGGTTGTTCCGGGGGCCGTCCTAAAGACTAGAGGCACCTAATCCACGACGCGTTGCCCGCCGTATAGGATCGGGGGCGCGTTGCACACGTGCCAACGCGGCGCCAACTTCGACGCTCATGGAAGAGACGCCGGAACGCGTCCTCGTGGCGGCGATAGCGGCGGGCGATGAACGGGCCTTGGGCGAGTTGTACGACCGCCACGGGCGCGCGGCGTACGCCCTCGCGCTGGCCATCGTGGGCGAGCGGGCCGACGCCGAGGAGACCGTGGCGGACGCGTTCGGGCAGGCGTGGCGGACGGCGGGACAGTTCGACCCCGCCCGCGGCAGCGTGGCGGCGTGGCTCGTCACCATCACCCGCACGCGCGCGCTGGATCTGGTGCGGGCCCGGGGCCGGCGGGCCCGCGTCCTGATGCGTGCCGCGTGGGAGAACACGGAGGGGCTCGCGGCGCCGCTCGGCCAGGCGAGCGAGGCCCCGGACCGCGGGGTCGAGCGCGCGGAGGCGCGGCGGCTCGTCGAGCGGTCGCTCGCCGAGCTGCCGGAGCCGCAGCGCCGCGTGATCGAGCTGGCTTATTTCGGCGGGCTCACGCAGAGCGAGATCGCCGCCGAGCTGCGGGAGCCGTTGGGGACAGTCAAGACGCGCACCCGGGCCGGGATGGAGAGGCTGCGCCGCTTGCTTGCGCCGCTGCTCTCGAGGGGTGCGTCATGACCGACCACCAGTGGTCCGAGCTCACGGCGCCGTACGCACTGGGCGTCCTCGACCCCCAGGAGCGCACCGGGTTCGAGGCGCACCTGGCCGAGTGCGCGGCGTGCCGGAGCGAAGTGCAGTCGTTCCGCGACGTCGCGGTGCTGCTCGCGGACTCCGCCCCGCCGGCGGCTCCCGCCCCCGCGCTGCGCGAGCGCATCCTGCGCGAGGCGCGGCAGGTGCGGCCGATCGCCAGCCCCCGGCCCCCGCTCGTGCTGTGGATTGCCGCCGCCGCGTCGGTCGCGCTCGCCCTGCTCGCCGGAAACGCCTACCGCACCGAGCGGGCCGCGCGGCGCGAGCTGGAACAGGCGGTCGCCCGGACGCGCGACTCGCTCGCGGCCGAGCAGCAGCTCGTCCAGATCCTGCTCGCGCCCGACGTGAACACGGCGGTCCTCACCGCGAAGGGCCGCCCGCCCGCGGCGCGGCTGTTCTGGAACCCGTCCCGGCGCCGGGTGGTCATAGCAGTGTTCGACCTGCCGCCCGCGCCGGCGGGACGCATCTACCAGCTGTGGGCGATCGCGGCCGGCAAGCCGGTCAGTCTCGGCGTCTTCAACACGAGGCCCGACGGCCGCGTCACCGCGGCCATGGACGTGCCGCCGGATCTCGCCGCCTTCCAGGTCACCGCCGTGACCGAGGAGCCGGCCGGTGGGTCCCCGCAGCCCACCCAGCAACCCTTCCTCATCGGGAAACTGTCGGGCGGCGAGTAGCCGCCGCCCTCCGCAATCCGCTCTCGCCGCTCCGGCGTAGATGTCCTGAAGTCAAGCCACATTCGCTCATTCCCTGGCCGGAGGAGGCTATGAGGCCGTTCCAGTTCTCTCGCTGGACCAAGTTCGCCGCGGTCGCGGCGGCTGTCGCGTGCATCAGCACGGAAGGCGTGATCCGCCTGGCGCGCGGCTCGGATCACCAGGACACCCCCGACGTGGAGCTGAACCCGGCGTCGGACATGACCGACGTCTACGCCTTCCCGGGCTCGTCGCCGGACCGGATCGTGCTCGTGCTCAACAGCTGGGCGTTCATCACCCCCGCGCAGACGACCAACAGCTACTTCGACCCGGACCTCCTGACCAGTTCAAGATCGACAACGACACCGACGGCCGCGAAGACAGAGTCATCCAGGTCACCTTCAAGGGAAGCGGCGCCAATCAGACGGTCGAGGTACGAGGACCGGTTGCCCCTCCGGTCGCGGGCGCGATGGGGAACACGGTGGCGCAGGTAGCGCCTGCGGTAACCGGCGCGATCAACGGCGTGCTCGGCAGTGCCGGCGGCATGCAGGTGTTCGCCGGCTGGCGCGACGATCCGTTCTTCATCGACTTGGAGCAGTTCTTCCGGATCATCCCCGACCGCAAGCCGGTCACCGGCCCGCTCGCGCAGCTGCCGGATGCGCCCACCGCGAGTGCGTTTCGCAACCCGGGCGTGGACTATACGTCGGGCTTCAACGTGCTGTCGATCGTGATCGAGCTGCCCGTGGCCTCGCTCACCGCCGGCGGCAACCCCAGGATCGGCGTCTGGGGCACGATCAGCCGCTAGCACGGCCAACCCCGGCCATGGAATTGGACGACAAGGAGCCAACGATGACACCGACCAAGTGGCTGGCGCCCGCCCTGCTGGGCCTCGCGCTCTGCGCCAGCGCCTGCAACGCGTGCACGGCAGCATCGGGCCGGACCAGGACGTGGCCCTGAGCTCGGCCGAGCTCAAGGGCTTCGTGGCGAACGTGGCCGGCCGCAACGCCACGGTGCAGAACACGCTCGCGACGGTGCTCTTGCCGGACGAGCTGATCATCCAGACCGACAAAGCCCCCGGGACAGCCGGGTGGCTCTCCTGGGCGCTCGCAGATGGCTGGGGCGGCCGCACGCTGTCGGATGACGTGGTGGACGCCGGGCTCCTGGCCATCTTCGGGCCGCTGCTCGACCCGTGGACTGGCGGCGCTCTACCTGCAGCGGGCGCGTGAGACGGGGGCCTTCGAGGACTACCGGCGCGCCGAGCGGCTGGCACGCCGCTCCCTCGCGCTGCGGGTCGCCCACAACGGCAAGACGTACGCGCTGCTCGCTGCGACGCTGCTCGCGCAGCACAGGTTCACGGAAGCCCGGGACGTCGCCCGGACGCTCAACGCGCGCGGGCCCGCCCATGAGCGAGCTCCAGACGTTCATCACGCTCGGGTTCCGTCACATCACGGACCTTGCAGCGATGGACCACATTCTCTTTCTGTGCGCGCTAGCGGCGATCTACCGGCTGCGGGATTGGCGGGAGAGCCTGTGGGTGATCACCGCGTTCACCGCCGGGCACTCGGTGACGCTCGCCCTCGCCGCGAGCGGCGCGCTCGCCCTCCCGACCCGGCTGATCGAATTCCTCATCCCGGTGACCATCGTCGCGACGTGCGTCGAGAACCTGGCGGTGCGGGACCGGGCGCGCGCGCCGTGGCGCGGCCGCTACCGCTCGGTGTTCGCCGGGGTGTTCGGACTCGTGCACGGGGCGGGGTTCGCGAACTACCTGCGCGACCTGTTCGTCGCCCCGATCACGGTCCCGCTGTTCGGGTTCAACGTGGGGATCGAGCTGGGCCAGCTCGTGGTGCTGGCGCTCGCCGCCGTGGCGCTGGCGCTCATCGACCGGCTGATCGCCGCCATGCGTCTGCGGGCCGGCAGCCCGTTGCGGCTCCGCGTGGTCGCCGTGTCCGCCCTCGTGGCGCTCGTCGCGGCCCGCTGGGCGGTGCAACGGAGCCCGTGGTAGGATGCGTGCGCTCTGGGGGCTCGGCGCGGCGGGCGCGCTCGCGCTGCATCCCCTCCACACCACGCTGACCCGGCTCGACTACAGCGCCGCCGACGGCACGGTGGCGGTGTCGGTTCGGGCCTTCGCTGATGACTTCCGCGTGGCAGTCGGCTCGAACGCGTCCGACTCGGCGGCCTTCGCCTATGTTGGGAAGGCTCTCGCCCTCACGGATCCTGCGGGCCGGATCTTACCCCTGTCGTGGTGCGGGCTGAGCCGCACCGGAGATCTCGTTTGGCTGTGCCTGCGGGCTCGCGCTCCCGGGGGGCTCGCCGGGGTCCGGGTGCAGGCCCGGATGCTGCTCGATCGCTATGAAGACCAGATCAACATCGTCCAGGCGAGCTTTGACGGCCGCAGGGTGTCGCTCCTGTTCTCGCGGGGCGACCCTCCCAAACCGCTTCCCTGAGGCGCCCGCCCTTCCGCCGGTCAGCGGGTTGGCTATAGCTTCGAGCCCCATGCCAGCGACCTTCTTGCTCGCGATCGCGCTCATGCAGGGTTCCCCCCCGCCCCCCGCGCCGGCTCCGCTCGCGCCCGACTCGGGCGAAGCTCACCTCCGCAACATCCGCCAGCTGACCTTCGGCGGCCAGAACGCCGAAGCGTATTTCTCGCGGTCGGGCCGGCAGCTCATCTTCCAGCGCCAGGAAGCCGACTCGGGATGCGATCAGCAGTTCACCGTCAACGTGGACGGCACTGGTTTGCAGCGGGTCTCGAGCGGTCGCGGGCGCACGACCTGCGGCTACTTCTTCGCGCATGACCGGCGCATCTTCTACTTCAGCACGGAGCACGCCGGCCCCGCCTGCCCGCCCCGGCCCGATTACTCGCAAGGCTACGTGTGGGCGCTGTACGACTACGACCTCTACACCGCCGACGCCGATGGCTCGCACCCGCGTCGCATCACCGACAACCCGGGCTACGACGCCGAGGGCACGCTCTCGCCGGACGGCAAGACGATCGTGTTCACCTCGCTGCGGCACGGCGACCTCGACATCTACACGATGCGCGTGGACGGGTCCCACGTCCGCCGGCTCACCCACACCCTGGGCTACGACGGCGGGCCGTTCTTCTCGCCGGACGGCAAGCTCATCGTGTATCGCGCGTTCCACCCTGAGGCCGCGCAGGACTCGGCCGAGTACCGCGCGCTGCTCGCGCAGAACCTGGTGCGGCCCACGCGGATGGAGATCTGGGTGATGCAGGCGGACGGCACGCACCAGCGCCAAGTCACCCGCCTGGGCGGCGCGAGCTTCGCGCCGTATTTCCATCCAGACGGCCGGCGCATCATCTTCGCCTCGAACTACCTGAGCCCCCGCTCCCGCAACTTCGACCTGTTCCTCGTGAACCTGGACGGCACGGGGCTCGAGCCGGTGACGACGAACCCGGAGTTCGACGCGTTTCCGATGTTTTCGCCGGACGGGAAGCTGCTGGTGTGGGCCTCGAACCGGAAGGGCCGAGTCCGCGGCGAGACGAACATCTTCATCGCCGACTGGGTGGAGCAGCCTTGACACGTCTTCGGCCGGCGACCACTCTTAGGATGACCCGGTACCGGAGGTAACACGCCATGTCAGTCGTGCGAGTCTCGCTCGCGTTCGTCCTGCTGAGCACCATAGGATGCGCTACGCTGCAGCAGGTGCGCCAACCCGCTGAATTCATCCCCAAAAACAACCCGCCGGTCGTGTACGTGACCTATACCGACAACTCCATCGTCCCGGTCGCCCAGCCGCAGATCAAGGGAGACAGCTTGTTGGGGACGTGGCAGGGTCTGTCGGAGCCGGTGGCGGTGCCGCTGGCTCAAGTGCAGTCCGTCCAGGCGGTGCAGCACAACAAGAAACGGACCACGCTGCTGATCGTCGGGCTCACCGCGTTTACCGCCGCCGGCGCGTGGGCGGTCTCCCAGGCCACCGGGAACGGCTCGGGTGACCATTGCATTGAGTCCAGCGGTCAGACTCCGGAGATTCGTTGCTGAACGTCTGATCGCCGGTACCGGGTCCGGACGGGAGCGGGTGCAGCGACGAGAGCGGCGCTGCGCCCGCTCTCGCTTTCGATGAGTCGGTCTAGCGGCTCGAGCCCGCCGCGCGGCGGGCTCCTTCTAGCATGGCGCGCACCCGGGCGGTGTTCGCGTCCGCCGGCGCGACCTGGAGGTAGCGCTCCCAGGCCTGCGTCGCCCCCGCCATGTCGCGCTTCCCGGCGAACAGGACGATCCCTTTGAAGAGGAGAGCTTCGGGGAAGTCCGGGTGCAGCTCGAGCGCCTTGTCCAGCGATTGAAGCCCGGCGTCCGTCTCCCCCGCGTTCCACAGGATCATCCCCAGGTGCGCGAAGGCCTCGGCCGATTCCCGCGCGTCCGGCTTCAGGCGGACCGCCCGCATGTTCACCTGCGCGGACCGGTTGAGCCGTTGCTGCGACAGGTACAGGTGCCCCAGCTCGACCAGCGCCGCGTGGTCGTTCGAGTCGCGCGCCACGCGGGCCTCGAGGACGTGCAGCCGGGCGGTGTCCACCGGCGCGATCGCGCCCCCGCCCTCCGCCCCGTCCGCCCCGCCGTCCGGCGCCGCGCCGCCGCTCAGGTCGATTCCGGTGATGGTGCCGCCGGCCGCGCGCGGTGCGACCGACCTGGTCAGCGTCAGTGCGACCACGGCGCCGAACGCGACGACGCCAAGACTCCAAGCGACTACGGGGTTGATCGAGCGGCGGACGGCGGCGGGCGCGGGCCGTGCGGCGGCGCGCTTGGGACGTTCCTTCAAGGCCGCCTTCACGGCGCGGAGCTCCGCCTCGTCGCGCTGCCTCAGCAGATCGTAGTCGCCGGCGGTGACTTTCGTGTCCGCGAAGTCCGCTTCCAGCTCCTCGAGCGCGCTGACCAGGCGTGCGCGGCGGGCGAGCAGCTCGCCCGGGTCGGCGACTGGCGGCGGCGCCGCCGCGCCCGCGGCGGCAGGAGCGGGTTGCACCCACCGCCGGACCGCGGCCCACACGAGCACCGCGCCGCCTACGAGCACCAGCGCCGGCAGCGCCCACACCGTGAGGTTGACGCCCCGCGCGGGCGGCTCGAGCAGCACCCACTCGCCGTAACGGGCCACGAAGTATTGGCGCACCTGGTCCGGCGTCGCCCCTCGGACGAGCTGCTCCCGGACGATGCGCTTCATGTCCTGGGCGAGCTCGGACGGGGAGTCCTGGATGGACAGATTCTGACACACCGGGCACCGCAGCGAAGCGGCGACCTCGCCCACCCGCGCTTCCAGCAGGGAGTCACGTGCGCTGTCGGGGCGCGAGGGCGGAGAGGCCGGCGCCGTCGCCTGCTGCGCGAGCCAGAAGACGACGAGCGGAGTGGCGAGGAGCAGCCTCACGGCTTACGCGGGGTCGTGCCCTGGGTCGCGGGAAAGTCGGGTGACGTGCGGAGGTAGCCGGGGCTGCGTCCCACCTGGAGCTCGGCGGGCGAGACCACCGCGGGCCCCGAGTCGGCGAGCAGCCGGGGAATCCAGGTGTCCAGCACCTGCTCGGACACCGGCCCGATTTGCTTGTACACGATCCGGCCGCGGCGATCGATGAAGAACGTCTCCGGGACGCCGAACAGGCCGTACTCGATGGCCGTGCGGCTCCCTTCGTCGAGCACGTTCGGCCAGTCCCCACCCCGCTCCCGCACCCACTGCGCCGCGTTGCCGCGCGTGTCCTGATACACGACGCCGACCATCCGCAGCCCCTGGTCCCGCCACCGCCGATCGGCGGCGACGAGCAGCGGGTGCTCCCCGATGCACGCGAGGCACCACGAAGCCCAGAAGTTGAGCAGCACGACCTGCCCGCGCAGGTCGCTCAGCCGGAGGCTGTCGCCGGCCAAGGTCGAGAGCGCGAAGGCGGGCGCACTCTTTCCCGGGAGCGGCGAGGGGACCAAGCGGGCGTCGCGCGTGAGCCCGAACCCGAGCAGCGCGATGACCGGCATGGCCGCGAGCGGAATCAGGGCGCGCTTCCAGGTCATCCGGCGTCTGCTCCCGCCCGAGCTACCTCACCCCCTTGCCCCATCTCCGCGTTGCGGAGAGGGGGAACGGGGGTGAGGGTGCGGCGTCCGCGCGACAGGCCGAAGATGACGCCCAGGCCCATCACGATGCCGCCGCCCCAGATCCAGGTGACCATCGGGCTCACGATCGCCTTGATGGTCGCGTTGCTTCCGTCGTTGGCATAGGCCATGAGGACGAGGTAGAGGTCCTCGCGCGGTCCCGGCCGCACGGCCGGGGTGCCGACGGCCTCGGTCGAAATCCGATAGTAGTTGAGGCGCGGGTACATCCGGTCGATCACGTTCCCCGTCCGGAACACGGTGACCCCGGCGATCACGCCGTCGCGATTCGGCTCCTGGACCGCCCACACCGAGTCGAGTTGGAGCGCGTAGCCCGAGAAGATCTGGGCCTGCCCGCGACGCAGCGTCCACTCCCCTTCGCGCCGGAACGTGGCGGACGCCGCGATCCCCACGGCGATGAGCAGGACACCCGCATGGACGATGTAGCCGCCGTAGCGCCGGCGATTGCTCGCGGCCACGAGGGCGACGGCGCGGACAAGCGACCCGCCGCTCGCCCGCTGGCGCACCCGCGCGGGCTCCACGAACTCCACCACGAGCAGCCCGAGTGCGAACACGGCGAGCACGAACGTGAGCCAGGCGAGCGGCGACCGGACGCCCGCCAGCGCGAGCACCACACCGGCGATCAGCGCGAGAAGGGCGGGCCAGCGGAGCTTGCCGGCGAGCAGCGTCCACGAGCCCTTGCGCCACGGCAGGGCGGGGCCGACGCCCAGGAGGAACACGAGCGCCAGGGCAATGGGGACGTTCATCTGATTGAAATACGGGGCGCCGACGCTCACCTTCACGCCGCGGACCGCCTCGGCGATGAGCGGGAACATCGTCCCCAGAAGCACGACGAAGGCGAACGCCGTGAAGAACAAATTGTTCAGGAGGAACGCGGTCTCGCGCGAGAGCGGGCTGTCGAGCCGTCCGTCGCCCTTGAGCCGCTCGGCGCGCGCCGCGAGCAGGCCGAGGGAGCCGAGCAGCACGAGGCCGAAGAACACCAGGAAGAAGGGGCCGATCAGGCTCTGCGAGAACGCGTGCACGCTGGCGAGCACGCCGCTGCGCGTGATGAACGTGCCGAGCAGGGTCAACAGGAACGTCGCGACGATGAGGGTCAGCGTCCACGTCTTCAACATCCCGCGCCGCTCGCTCACCATCACCGAGTGGAGGAAGGCCGTCGCCGTCAGCCACGGCATGAACGACGCGTTCTCCACCGGGTCCCACGCCCAGTAGCCGCCCCATCCGAGCACCTCGTACGACCACCACGCCCCGGCCACGATCCCGAGCGACAGGAACGCCCAGGGCACGAGGATCCAGCGGCGGATCGCGCGCGGCCACTCCGGGCGCAGCCGGCCAGCGAGCAGCGCGCCCATGGCGAAGCTGAAGGGGACCGCCATACCGACGTAGCCCGTGTAGAGCAGGGGAGGATGCACGCCCATGAACGGGTTGTTCTGGAGCAGCGGATTCGGCCCCGGCCCGTCCGGCGGCACCGGACTCACGAGCCCGAACGGATTCGCCGGCCACGCGATGAGCAACAGGAAGAACACGTTGACGACCAGCAGTGAGCCCAGCGTCAGGGGGCCGGACGTCTGCTCGGACCGGTCGGGGTGCCGGCCCAGCCAGCGAGCGAGGAGCGCGGTGTAGGCCGACAGGATCAGCGCCCAGAGGAGGATCGAGCCTTCGAGCGCGCTCCAGAGCGAGATGACGGTATAGAACGGCGGCGTCGCGCGGCTACCGACCTGCGCCACGTACCGCACGCTGAAGTCGTGCGTCACCAGCGCGTACTCCATCGCGCCCGCGGCGATGAGGACGAACACGAAGATGGCCGCCGCGGCGCGCCGGGCGGCGATGAAGAAGGGCGCGCGGCCCGGCCGGGCGCCCGCGAACGCGAGGGCCGCGCCGACGCCGGCGAGGACCAGCGCGAGGAGCACCGCGAACTGCCCGAGGGAGCGGCTCACGACTGCTGACGCTTGAACAGCTGCCGGTAGTACTCGGCGGGGTGCTCGCCGGCCTTGGGCGGGCGATACTCGTTGGAGTGCTTGACCATCAGGTTATGGGAGTGGAACACGCCGTCCGGCGTGTACACGCCCTCCACCACGGCGCCGATTCCTTCCGCGAACATCTGGGGCGGGGCGCCGGTACTGACCACGTCGATCGCATGGCCGTCGTCCCTCAGCCGGAAGCGCAGCTCGCGACGCTCGGCGTCCCAGTGCACGGAGCCCGGCTCCACCATCCCGCCCAACCGGAGGTTCGCGCCCTGCGCCGCCGTGCCCTTGGCGAGCAGCTCGGTCGGCGTGAGGAAGTACACGAGGTTCTCCCCGATCCCCCCCCACAGCAGATACGCGAACACCAGCAGCACCACCGCGCCGCCGGCCAGCACTCCCGCCGTCCGCTTCTTCATGGCCATGACCTGCCCCGCCGCGCGCGCCGCACGCGACGCGCCAGACTCCACGTGTATGCCCCGATCAGCGTGAAGGTCGCCACGTACGCGGCGACTGTAAAGCCCAGGTTATCCATGCGGCGCGGCCTCGGCCCGTTCCGCCTCGCCCTCGAGGCGGGCCAGCTCGTAGCGCCGCGTCATCAGATAGCACGCCAGCAGCGCGAACGTCACCATCATGACCCGCAGGGCCACCACCATGTCGGGATGGACGGTGGACGGGCTCGACTGCACCTGGTGCAGCGTGCGCCACCAGCGGACCGACATGTACACGATCGGCACGTTGACGAAGCCGACGATCCCCACCAGCGCGGCGACCCGCGCGCGCGCGTCGGGATCCTCGATGAACGCCCGCACGATGAGGTAGCCCGCGAACATCACGAGCATGATCGCGGTCGTCGTCAGCCGGGGGTCCCACGTCCACCACACGCCCCAGGTGGGGCGGCCCCAGATCGAGCCCGTGATCAGGCCGGTGGCATTGAACAACACCCCGACTTCCACGCCGGCGTGGGCCAGATAATCCAACCGCGGCGTGCGGCGCACGAGGTAGAGCAGGCTGCACACGAAGGCGGTGAGGTAGGCGAGCCCGGTCGCGATCCAGCTGGGGAAATGCACGTACATGATGCGCTGCACGTCGCCCATCATCGCGTCGGGCGGCGCCCACACCAGGCCGAGATAGAGCCCCCCGGCCAGCGCCGGCAGCGCCACCAGTCCCGCGAGCTTCCCCAGCCGTTCGATGGCCATCGGATCACTCTTCGATCACGTATTCGAACGCAAGCGTGCACACCGTCAGGAACAGCACGTCCGCCGCTCCCAGCAACTTAACCCAGGAAGCCAACTCGTCCATCGGATCGCCGTGCAGCACGAGCCCAGTCGCCTTGACCGCCGCCAGGATCACCGGGATCAGCACGGGGAACATGAGCAGCGGGAGCAGCACCTGGCGGGCGCGCAGGTTGGCGGTGAGCGCGGCGTAGAAGGTGCCCATGGCAGCGAACCCGAGCGTGGCCAGGGCCGCCACCACCGCCAGCCCGGGCAGCCGCGTCCACAGGTCGAGGCTGTACAGCACGCCGGCGAACGGCAGGACCAGCACCTCCATCAGCAGCATGACGCTCACGTTCGCGATCAGCTTGCCGAGGTACACCGCCTTACGGTCGCCCGGATAGAGCCGCAGGCCCTCCATGCCGCCTCGCTCCAGCTCGACTTGAAACGATCGGTCGACGGCCAGCACGCCGGCGAACAGGATCGTCACCCACAAGAGCCCCGGGGCCAGCTCCTGGAGCAGCGTGCCCCGGCCGGCGTCGCCGGCCGGCGCGTCGGGTCCCAGCGCGACGCCGAAGGTGAGCAGCACGAGACCGGCGAAGAACGCCATCGCGTTGAACGCGGCCTTCGCGCGCCGCTCGGTGAGGAGATCCTTCCCCGCCACCGCCCAGGCGCGCCGCCACTCGGCGGGCATGCTTACGCCCACGCCCCGGCCGCGTCGGAGGCTTGCGCCGCGAAGCGCGCCGTCGGTCCGTCGAATCCGATGCGGCCGGCTCCGAGCGCGATCACCCGGTCGCACCACGCCAGCCCTTTCGCGATGTGGTGCGTCGCGAGAATCACCGTCCGGCCGGCGGCCTTGAGACCCGCGAGAAACTCGTCCACCAGCCTGAGCCCGGCGGCGTCGAGCGCGTTGTAAGGTTCGTCGAGCAGCACGAGATCGGGGCCCTGGAGCATCGCCCGCGCGAGCGACAGACGTTGTGTCATGCCCTGCGAAAACGTGCGCACCCGGGCTTCGGCGGCCTGCGCGAGCCCGACCCTCGCCAGCACGGCCCGGAGGGCTTCGTCGGACACGGTGAGCGCGTACATGGCCCCGGCAAACCGGAGATTCTCGAGGGCGGTCAGCTCGTCGTACAGGGGAGGACGGTCGGACAAGAGGCCCACGCGGCGGCGAATGGCGTCTCCGTCCGAGCGGGTGGGGAAGCCGAACACCCGCACGTCGCCCAGCGTCGGCCGGGCGGCGGTCGCGAGGATCCGCAGGAGCGTGCTCTTGCCCGACCCGTTGGGCCCGAGCAGCGCGACCGCCTCCCCGGCGGGGATCTCGAGGTCGATCCCGCGGAGCGCCCACGTGCGCCCGAATCGCTTGCCGAGACCGGTCGTCTCGACCGCGGCAACGCCGCTCGGTGCGGGCGCCCTGCGGAGTTCTGCCGGCGAGCTGCTCAAGGCGTGGCCAAGCTACGGGAGCCCGGCGGGGCGGGCAAGCGGCGGTCGCGCGCCGTCAGAAGCCGGGCGCGAATCCGAACTGCGTGAACCAGCGACCTCGCTGGACCGCGCGCACGACGTCGAACTCGAGCACCGCCGCGCCGAACAGATTCACGCGCAGCGCCGCCCCGTAGCTCGTGAGCAGGGTGCGGTCGCCGCCGAACAGGCGGGGTTGCTCGGACGCGAGCCACGCCACGCCGGCGTCGAAGAAGGGCGCGACCTCGAGGTACGGCAGCCCGGCCCCCGGGTCGAGACCGAGGGCTCCGAACAGCGGAAACCGGAGCTCGAGGTTCGCCACGGCCACTCTGCTGCCCAACAGCTGCTCGAAGATCGCGACCGGGCAGTCGCTCGGCTGCCGGATAATGGCCGGGCAGTCGGACAGATCGAACGACCCGAAGCCGTACCCGCGCATCAGGGTCTGGTAGCCGAGGAACAGGGGGACGAGCCGGCGGTCGTCCGAGTCCTTGCCGTAGCGTCCGTAGTGGAACAGGCGGGCCGCGATCGTGTAGGGCCGCACCGGCATGACGTAGCGGCGGTAGTCCACCAGCACGCCGTAGTAGGTCAACGCGCCGACCGAGGGCGAGACCTCGAAGCGGTAGCGCTGCCCGAGCGCCGGGCTCGCGCCGCCCAGCAGGGCGTTACTGTGCACCAGCGCGACGCTCGCTTCGGCCTGGCCGATCGATCCCGGTGCCGCCAGGTCCACCGGATCGTGGACCTTGACCTGCGTCGGGGGCGGGCGGGTGACGAGCTCCCGCGTCGCCACCTCTTCGTGGAAGCTCGACGCGCGGTAGCCGGCGCTGAATTCGACCCGCTGCACGCGACTGATCGGATAGGCAACGACCGCCGCGACCTGACGGTCGATCTGCCGGAACCGATACAGCGAGTCCACGACCACGCTGTCCGAGGCCAAGCTGCCGGTGCGACGGAAGCCGAGGCTGATCAAGGGCGTTTGCCCCCCGACGAACCCCCAGGTCCAGCGCGACCGCAGGTTCTGGTACGCGGCGACCGCCGCGATGTTCTCGAAGCCTCCGAACACCTGCACGGCGGTGGTGAGGTGGTGTTGGCCCAACATGTCGCCCCAGAACAGCGCCGAGCCACCCCCGACGGTGGTGCCGAAGGCCCCGCCGCTCCCCACGCCCACGCTGACCGGGTTGGCGAAGTCGAGCGACAGGCGCGCGTGATACTTCTCCTGCGTGACGCCTGAGTCGGGCGGCAGGCTGAAGAGGGGGTCGGCGAGCAGCGAGTCGACGTCGTTCGACTGGCGGTGAAGGGGCGGCAGCAGCGCCGCGCTCTCCGTCGCGGGCGCGGTCGGCGGCGTCCCGGCCAGGACGGCAGCGGAGTCGACGGCATAGAGGTCGTACTGCCCGTCCTCGTAGGCGCTGAACACCAGTCGCGGGGCGCGCTGCGCGACCGACAGCGCCGGGGAGAGGGCAGTGATCCCGCTGACGCCGGTGAGCAGGTTGGTCACCTGCGACACGTCGCCGGTGGCGAGGGTGAGGCGGTAGATGTTGGTGATGCCGCTCCGGTCGGAGAGGAAATACAGACTCGCTCCGTCCGGAGCCCACTGCGGATTGATGTGCTTGGCGCTCTCGAAGCCGTGCAGCTGCCGGATCGCGCCGGAGGCCGGATCGATGAGCGCGAGGCGATAGTCGCCGTGCGCCAGGGTGGCGAGATCGCTCGTAAACCGGTCGGTGACGAAGGCGATACTCGTGCCGTCGGGGGACCACGCCGGTTGCAGGTCCGCGAACGGATCGTGCGTGAGATGCGTGATCGCGCCGCTCTGCAGGTCGAGCACGAACAGGTCCAGGAACCCCCCCGTGAGCCCGGAGAAGACGAGCCGCGCGCCGTCGGGCGACCAGCTGGGGCTGAAGACCTCCTGGGCCTCCCGGATCACGAACTCCCGCTCGATCGCGCCGCGCTCCACGTCGAGCACGGAGACCACCGGACGCCCCTTGCTCACGCCGGCGAACGCGAACCGCCGCCCGTCGGGATGCCACGCCCCCGCCGAATTGATGAACTCCAGGCTCTCGAAATGCGGGTCGAGCGCCGTCCGCACGATCTTGCGCTTGATCGCGCCCGTCTCTGCGTCGGCGAGGAACATCTCGATGGACGCTCGATCCCGCTCGGACAGAAACACGAGCGACTTGCCGTCGGGGCTGAGCGCGGGAGCGAGCATGAGCCGGCCGCGGCGCGGCTCACCCGGCTCGCGGGCGACGAGCGACCGCCCGTAGTCGCCCGGGGCGCGCGTGCGGCCGGCGATCACCGCGTACGTGCTCTCGGTCGCCTGCTTCCAGTCGGCCACGAGCGAATCCGGCGAGCGTCCCAGCACCGAGGCCAGGGCGGGAACGGCGGCGCCGGTCTGCGCGCCCCGTCGCAGGATCTCTCCCACGATCTGGTCGCCCCAGCGGCCGGTGATGTAGGCCCACAGGGCCTGGCCGTAGCGGTACGGAAAGAACCGGGGATCGCCCAACTGGCGAATGCTCGGCAGCCGCTTCTGGCGCGCCGCATCCCGCATCCACATCGCCGTGTGGGGATCGGTGGGCCCGAGGGACAGGTACTCCGCCATCCCTTCGATGAACCACAGCGGCATTTCGACCGCCGTGGGAGGTGTGAACGCGGCGCCGCTCCTGGCGGTGATCTCGAACTGAAAGGCGTGCACTAGCTCGTGGCCCAGCACGTGGTCGGTCTCGGCTAGCGGGCCGGCCAGCGGCAGGACGACGCGCCGCTTGAACGGCTCCGTCACGCCCCCCACGCCTTCACCGACGCCTCCGAACAGCGCCGTCGTCTGCTGGAAGTGGGGGTGGCTCGCGTACAAGATGATCGGCTGCCGCCGGCTCAGCTCGCGGCCGAGCAGGCGCGACAGCCGGCCGTACCAGCGCTCGGCCATCCGCGCGGCCAACCCCGCGGCCGCAGCCTCTTCGGGATAATAGTAGAGGTCGAAGTGCTCCGTCTTGAGCAGACGGAAATCGAAGGTCTGGTAGCGGACCTGGTTGCGTCCGAAGTACTGAGCCTCCGCCCGGCGTGCCACCGCCCAGGTGCACAGGACCAACAGCCCCAGTGACACGAGGATCGGAGTGCGGGATCGGAGGGCGGGGCGCATCGCGGGGTACCTGCTTCTACCGCCGGGGGGCTCGCAGGGTCCTCGGCGCGTGGTGCCGGAGTGCCGCTATGGAGCCGCGCGTCGGAGGTAGAGGTCGACGCCCATGTGGAGGGTGTTCCAACGTCGCAGCCCCACGCCCATCCCCAGCGCGAAGCGCGACATGCCGTACGCTTCGGTCATCCGGCGCGCCGCCACTCCGAATTGCGCCTGCACGCGCAGGCCGTCGCCGTCGCGCCACGCGACGACGGGCGTGGCGACGGCGTCCTGCGCTCCGTGCACCGCGAACGTGCCCACGGCGACCGCGCGAATCGTATCACCGGGGACCACCCGCATCAGGCTGTCCAGCGTGAAGCCCAGCTCCGGATAGCGCGTGGTCTGAAGCACCGCCTTGTGCATGTACGCGTCGCGCATGTGGGCGCCCATGGTGATCGAATCCGCGATCACCCGCACTGTCGCGCGGACCCCCCGCCAGGCCTGCGAGTCCGCGCTCGTCACCTCGCCCCGCACCGCCTGCCGGCACACCGGCCGGACCGAGTCGCGCGGCCACATGGGGATCGTCGCGCTGTGCGTCTCGCTCTGGGAGACCTTGGGATCCTTCACGTACCGGAACTCGGAGCTGCGGCCTTCGCCCGCCTGCCATGAAGGATCGTCCGGGCAGGTGCTGGCCCACAGATGCCCGTAATTCGGATCCACCTGCCACCACGCGAGACTCCGTGCCGGATCGATCACCCAGCGGAGCGGCGCGGGTCCGGGGCGCGCGGTTTGGGCGGCGAGCTCGAGCGATGCCAACCGGCCGAGCAGGAGAAGCAGCGGCGTGAGCGTGCAGGGTCGCATGAGGATCCAGGATAATCGTGCTTCACGAGACGCTCGGCAAGCGGCGCTTGACAGGCAGGTCGCCGGGGTGCTCCTTTTGAGCCCTCTATGCGCGGCGCCGCCGGCACGCTCGTCTCGCTGTACGCGCTCTCGGCACTGCTCGTTGGCCCGGCGGCGCTCCGCGCTCAAGAGGTCGCCGCGGAGGACGGAGCCGTCGGGCTGCATGTGGACGCCTCGCTCGCGAAGCGCGGCAAGGCCCTTTGGCACAAGCGGCATTGCGCGGACTGTCACACGTTCGGAGCCGGGCCGATGATCGGCCCCGATCTCCGCGGGGTGCTGCTGCGGCGCAGCGCGGTGTGGCTGCGCCGCTGGCTCAAGGATACGGATCGGATGCTGCAGAGCGATTCCGTCGCGATCAGTCTCCTCGTGGCGTACGGAGGAGTGAGAATGCCCAACCACGCGCTATCCGACGACGAGGTCGAAGCACTGCTGCACTTCGTCGCGCGCGCCAGCGCCATCGCGGAGCCCTAGTGCCGTTCCAATGGATCCCCCCAAAAGCGCATCTGACGCGTGTGCCTAACCCACGTTGGCACAACATGCTAGGTCATGTGTCCCGGGGTGGCCAACCGGGTAGGGTGACCCGCCCGAACGGGTGGTTGACAGGTCGTCCGGCGAGCCCGAGACTAGACTGTAGTCGCTCCGGAGAGAGACGACCGTGGGCCCGAAGTGTCGTGCGGGGGCCGCCGCAAGGCCGGGGAATACTCACAAGCGGTCTCGTTGCAGCTCAGAGTCCCACTTCTCTCTCGAGGTTTAGCATCCATGACTCGCTCTTCGAAATTCGTGGTGTTCGGTCTCGTGGTCGGAGCATTGGCGTGGTGCGACTCCGCCGCCCAG
>WNGF01001810.1_pt1 | contig 31518 bp, 30 predicted proteins | sample 5400641 | NCBI WGS metagenome assembly WNGF01 (sample SAMN13153371, study PRJNA577476) | soil metagenome | isolation source: 80 cm soil or saprolite under grassland replicate 2 | place: USA:California | collected 2016-06-15 | reverse complement strand
CGTTCTGCTGGTGCAGTCAACGCACCGGAGTGCCCAGGCACGACGGCGTCGGGATGATGGCCGTTAACAGAGCGCGCCACAGTCGCACGAACGACTCTATGATGTTCGGACGCACAAGCCAGCCCGAGCGGGGCGGTCGCATGACATCGCACAGAATTGGTGTCAAAATTGGTGTCAATGTGAAAAAGCCCCGATCAGATGTTCGAAATTCGAACTCGAATAGGACTCAAATCGTGCGGAAGGGGGGACTCGAATTTCGACATCGCATGTCGTCGCCGGCCTTCGTTTCGAGGTCTTATCAAGACTGGTGGACTTTCCTCCCGCAAGTCGTGAGATCAGGCTACGGCATCACCTCCGTGGAGCTCGAAATCGAGGAGATCAGCAACGGTGAGGATGTCGTCGCAGCTGGAGCACCGGCCACCGAGGTCTAGCTTGCGGCACATGAGGTTGCAATCGCCGCAGCGACGCTCTCCCAGGAAACGCTCCTGGCACGCTGGGCACTCGTAGACGGTCTGGGCGATGAGCCGGCGCTCCCGACGTAGCCGGTCGGCAAGGTCCGAAAGCATGACCCGGTCCGGCTGAGGGTGACGCAGTCGGAAGGCCCGCTGCCGACACGTCGAGCTGCAGTACAGGCCTCGGCCGACCGGCCGCCCCAACCGCCAGTGGCAGGCCGGCTGCCCTGGCGTCCTCCAGCACCAGCTGGCCGTCTCGGAAGTCATGGCCAGTCAGCAACAGACGGAGCTGATTGGGAGCGTTGATGCCGCGCCAGTTCAGGCTCAGCCGCAACACCAGTTTGAAGACCAGGTAGAGCGCGTTCTCCCGCACCCGCAGCCGCTTGCTGGCGTTGGTGCGCAGTCGAACCCCCGAGAAGATGGACTCGATCGGATTGCTGGTGCGTAGGTGCAGCCAATGTTCCTGAGGAAAGTCATAGAAGGTGACGAAATCCTCCCAGTCGCGCTCCAGGCAGGCAGCCGCCGGCTCTTGGCCCTGGGCGCGCAGCCGAGCGCACAGCGCATCGCGACGACGCTCGCACTCCTGGCGGTTGGGGGCCTCGGCCAACGCTCGCAGCTTCTTGCGGACCTCGGGCTGCAGGCGCTTGGGGAGTTTGTCGAGAACATTTAATGCGCGGTGATTCCAGCACCGCTGATGGCGCGTGGTCGGGAAGACCTCGTCCAGCGCCGCCCACAACCCCAACGCGCCGTCGCCGATCGCCAGCAGCGGCGCCTGCTGCAGGCCACGCTCCTTCAGCGAGCGCAGCGTCTCGGCCCAGGCGGCGGTGCTCTCCCGATAGCCCTCGTCCATGGCCAACAGCTCCTTGTGGCCCTGCTCGTCTACGCCCAACACGACCAGCACCGCCGTCTTGTCGCGTTCGCCACCAGCCTTCAGATACAAGCCGTCGGCGAACAGATAGATGTACCGGCCACGCAGCGGCCGTTTCTTCCAGGTCGCGTACTCCTGCTGCCACTCTTCCTTCAAGCGCAGAATGCTGTTCGGCGACAGCGCCGCCGTCTCGCCTACCAGGGAGCGGAAGACGGGCTCGAAATCGCCACTGGCCAGCCCCTCCAGGTACAGCCGCATCAGCAACCGTGCCTGGGTGCGCGAGCGCCGCTGATAGCGGGACACGATCTGGGAGTGGAACCCGTCCGGGCTGACCACCTTCGGCACATCGCTGACCCGCGGCAGTCGGACCTCGACCGCCCCCATCCCGACGCCGATGGTGCGCTTAGGCAGGTGACCGTTGCGATAGCCGCGCTGCTCGTCGCTGCGCTGGTAGCGCCGACGGCCAAGAAACTCGTCGACTTCCTCTTCGAGCACGGCCTGGAGCATCTTGCGGGCTCCCTCGCGCACGAGCGTCTCGAGCACGTCGTTTGGCGCTGGGACTGGCGCAGTCGGTGGCAGAACCTGATACGGTTTGGACACGGCGTAACCCTCCTGAAACTCGCCCGGGCGACCGAGCTGGTTGATTAACACAGGGAGGTTACGCCGCCTCTTTCACCTCGCCCGGGCAGGGCTCAGACAGCATTTCCACAAGTTCCGACATTAGCTCTTCGTTTCTGAGATCAACCCCAGCACGTTTGTTCGCCCGCGGCCGCATAGCTTCGCAGCCGGTTGGTGTCAGAATTGGTGTCAAGCCATATGGGATCGCAGCACCAGTGTGCGGAAGGCTTCGAGATCAGTTGACACCAATTCCGAGGCGCGTATCACTTCGTGCGGCCGGCGGCGATGTTCCGTCCTTTACTGCGTCAGCGCGGTCGATTCGCATTGGCCCTGTTGTGTCGCTCTGAAAAGTGGACTCTCCCGGGCTTCTGATATTGGTGGCGAATTCAGAGAACTGGGGACTTCCGGGTAGGTAGTCGCCGGTAGTAGTGTGGCGCCAACAGCGCGAAGGAGTTGGTCGCCGTGTCATTACAGCCGGAGCCGATCGGATCGATCGCCGACCAGACAGCGCGTGTCGCGGGTGCGGCGTTGCCTGGTGGCAATGCCTATCTGCGAATGCGGGACGAGTTGGAATTGCTGGTCGAGGACCGCGATCTTGCCCACCTGTTCCCGAGACGGGCCAACCAGCAGAGCGTCCGTGGCGCTTGGCACTCATAACTATGTTCCAGTTTGTTGAGGATCTGTCCGACCGTCAGGCTGCCGATGCCGTGCGTGCTCGGATCGATTGGAAGTACGCACTCGGACTGGACCTCGACAATCCAGGATTCGATCACACGGTGCTGAGCGAGTTTCGTGGCCGTCTGATCGACGGCGCTGCCGAACGATTGCTCTTCGATCTGATGTTGGAGCGCTTCCGTCGGTTGGGTTTGCTCAAAGCTCACGGTCGGCAGCGCACCGACTCCAGCCACGTCCTCGCGGCTGTTCGTGCCCTCAACCGTCTGGAGCTGGTACGCGAGAGGTTTCGCCATGCACTCGACGTGCTCGCCACCGCCGTGCCGGCCTGGATGCTCGCTCACGCGCGACCGGATTGGGGTCGAGCGCTATCAGGGTCGGACTGATGAGGTGCGCTTGCCCAAGAGTAAGGAGGCGCAGTTGGAACTCGCCGACATGATTGGTGCAGATGGCCATCTACTGCTGGAGGCCATCTATCGAGGGGATGCGCCGCCCTGGCTGGGGGAAGTGCCGGCTGTCGACATCCTGCGGCGTGTCTGGTTGCAGAACTACCTGCGCACCGAATCAGGCGTGCGCTGGCGGACAACCGAAGATGGACTCCCCAAAGCATCCCATTTGTGAGTTCGCCGTTCGACACCGATTGCCATCTTGGCAGGAAGAACACCACCGGCTGGGTTGGTTACAAGGTGCATCTGACCGAAATATGTGAGGACGACGCGCCGAATCTGATCACGCACGTCGAGACCACAGCGGCGCCGACCGCCGACGACGAGATGACGCCCCGCATTCACCGCGCTTTGCACGAGCAGCGGTTATTGCCGCAGGTCCACATCGTGGATACGGGCTATTTGGATGCGGAGCTCCTGGTGACCAGCCGCTCCAAGTACGGCGTGCACTTGCTCGGACCCACACGACATGATTCACCGTTGGCAGACACGCGCCGCCGCCGGTTTCGGCGTCGAAAACTTTCGCATTGATTGGGAGCGTCAACAAGCGATCTGCCCGCAGGGACGCGCGAGTTCCGAATGGACGCCGCGCATCGACAACCGCGGCAATGACAGTATTTACATCCGCTTCGCGCCGTCGGACTGTGGCCCTTGCCCCAGCCGCAGTCTGTGCACTCGGTCGCGAACAAAGTATCCCCGCCGCGGCATCGCCATTCGACCACGGGAACAGTACGAAGCCCTGCAACAGCGGCGCGCGCAGGAAGTCACCCGCGATTACGCCCACGCCTATGCTCGCCGCGCCGGCGTCGAGGGCACCATCTCTCAAGGCGTACGGCGGTGCGGAATGCGCCACTCGCGGTATCGAGGTTTGGCCAGAACTCATCTCGGTCACGTCCTGACCGCAGCGGCACTCAATTTCGTACGCGTCGCGGAGTGGCTCGCGGGGACACCGCGGGCACGGACCAGGCACTCGGCCTTCGCACGCCTACTGGCTCAGCCCTGACGAATTCGCCACCGGTATCATTTCTGGTGAAGCCCTAGCCAGCCAGACCCATCGCTCGACGTGCGAGGCAATCAGGCCCGCGGCGAGGCAGATCATCGGGTGGAAGTAGGCGTCCTGGACCAGGACGACCTCGCGCTCCGCCGTCTCGACCTGTGTAGCTATGGTTTGGCCTCACCCATACGTGCAGTCCACGGTCACCTTATGGAGGGTGCTGGCAAGAGTGGCGAGCTCTTGATCGTCAAGCTTCGCCACAAACAGCTCCCGCACCTTGCGCAGGTGAACTGGAGCGGTCTCGGCCAGTCGAGCCACGCCGGCGTCGGTCAGCCCGACCACGACGCCGCGACCGTCGGCATCGTGGACGCCGCGGCGAACGAGGCCCTCATCAACCAGCCGGTCGACGCGGCGGGTCATGCCAGAGCGTGAGCTGAACGCCCGCGTCGCCAGATCCCTCATCCGCAGCTGGCCACCAGCCTGCGCCAGCTTCGCCAACACGTCGAAATCGCCCAAGGTGAGGCCAGTCCGTGTCACGAGGTCGGTGGCGAGCTCGCGCATGAGCGAGGCGTGCGCCACGAGCAGTGCGCGCCAGGCCTCCAATCCACGCTCGCCCGGCACCGCGTCGGCGACGATGCGGTCCAGGCGGCCGGCGGGATCCGAATCAGAAAATGCTTGCATGTGCAACTAAACTGTTAAGGTACTTGCAGCTGCAAGTATACCTCGCAGCGTGGAAAGGGGCCGTCAATGGTCACCAAACTCCAGCCCGAGTTCGATCGGGTAGTCAGCCGGCGGTTCGGCACGCTCAGCGACGAGGCGCGCGTGCAGCGGACCGCCGCCGCTCTCGAAGCGAACGGCATCAACGTCATTCGGGCAGCAAGCGCCACCGAGGCGAAACGGATCGCCCTCGGATTAATTCCCGAAGGCTCCGAGGTGCATCACGGTGCCTCGGAGTCGCTCGAAGCAACCGGCATCACCGACGTGATCGAGAAATCGGGGCGGTATCAGCCACTGCGCCCGAGGATCTGGAGCATGGATCACCAGACTCAGGCCGACGATATCCGCCGACTGTCAGCTGCGCCAGCCGTGATGCTCGGCAGCGTCCACGCGGTGACCGAGACCGGGACGCTGGTTGCAGCCTCGATGAGTGGCAGCCAACTCGGGCCGTTCGCCAGTGGTGCCGGTCGAGTCATCCTAGTCGTCGGGACACACAAGATCGTGTCCGACCTCCAGGAGGGGCTGCGCCGCATCGACGAATACGCCTTCCCGCTCGAGGATGCCCGCGCCCAGGCGGCGTACGGCGTGGGCAGCGGTGTGAACAAACTCCTCATCATCAACCGCGAATTCGTCCCAGGACGCATCACCGTCGTCCTCGTCGACGACGTTCTCGGGTTCTAGCCGAGCGAATGGAGCATGTAGGGGCTCCAGCTCGATTGTTGTTGTCGTCCGAGAGGTACACACAGCGATGGATATCGCACTCTGGATTGTTCAGGCCCTGCTGGCGATCGCGTTCGCCATGGCTGGGCTGGGGAAGCTCGCGCTGCCCAAGGAGAAGCTCGCGCCGATGCAGCCCTACGTAGAGGACTTCAGCGCAGGCTCAGTCAAGGCGATCGGCCTTGCCGAGGTACTCGCCGCGATCGGACTGATCGTGCCGCGTCTGACCGGGGTTCTGCCGTGGCTCACGCCGCTGGCGGGCGCGGGTCTGGTGCTGCTCATGCTGGGAGCGATGGCCACGCACCTGCGGCGGCGGGAGTATCCGAATGTGGTGCCCAACCTGGTCCTGCTGGCGCTCGCGAGTTGAACACCTGCACGCCTGCTTTGTTGTCACCGTCGAAGGGCGTCGGACCACTACCGGGCAGGCAGAACTCGTCGTCGGCCGGGTCGGCAAACCACATACCGACACGGTTGAGGTCGACGCGCACGCGGTTACCGTTGACTAACGTCGACGAGAACGCCTCCTCGACGATCAGGTGGAACTCCGCATGCCCATTGCCCTGGGCGTCGGTCCCGAGGTCACCGATGTACTCGGCGGCGCCGAATGGCGCACCGGCCTGTTCCAGCAAGAAGACTGTGTACTCACGATTCGGGGCAATGTGGCGAGCCGTGAGTCAAAGACGTCGAAGCCCTTCTTGTCAGTGGTGAGCTTGACGGTCACGTCGACGTCGGCATCCGGCAGGCACTGCGCCAGCTGCTGCGATGACGGAGTAAGCTCGAGATGAATGCGGTTTGCAGCCGCAACCACCTGATACTCATTCTCGCGGTCGTTCACTCGAGCCGATTCGCCTCGGTCGTTGTCGGCCCAGATAGGCATCGCGGGGCCCATGGTGGCCGCCGTCGTAGCTGCAAAGGCAAAGACGCTCGCCACGCCAACCAGCAGTCGGTTTTGAAAACGCATCGATGTCTCCCCGTTGTTGCGTATGAGCCACTCGTGAGGCTCGACCCGAGTGTCCGTCTACGCGCCATGCATTACGCTGTGCGCGGGCAACGAAAAACTGCAAAAGCCCTGAAACGGGCAGCGCACTGAAAGAACACTCGGGCAGCGGCGTAGGCATTGACCCGCGAATGTGTGCTCCGACCCGAGAAGTTACAGACGGTCAAAGCGTGGGTCGCGCCGCCAACGCATAGCGGCGAGGGCCGATGGCTCAGATCAGCGGGCGGATGCGGGCTGCTTCCCAGGTGAGGCCGGCCGTCTCGAACGTTGTGAGGGCGCTGAGCAACCGATCCCCACCGTCGAGGTTCCCCCGTTGAAGCTGAACCCATCCCCACGCGGACAGTGTTCGCGCCAACTCAAGCTCGCAGCCACCTTTCGAGAGGGCGTCTCGGCTCTCACGCATGAGCTTGTCGATCTCCTCATCGCTGGGATCGCGAGCTGCGAGCGCCTGCGCCAGGATCCTCAGTCCTACGCCTTCGCCGAACACGTCGCCACATGTGCGCGCAGCTTCCACGGCAGCGCTTGCTCGCTGCTTTGCGAGCTCCATCTTGCCAGACTGGAAAGCCATCTGGGCGTGAAATGCTTCATGCCAGGCACCGAGAAGGTGCTGTTCAGGTGGCCTCGTGTGGCCGGCTTCCGTGGGCTGCCGTTCCAGGTCGTCCAGGACCCCCTGCATCTCCGGGACATGGTCGAGCTCGTAATCGGCGCGGCGGGCTTGCGCGGCGCAGGTCAGTGTATCGAGGATCGCCGCCGCGGCCGGATGGCCCATCCTCCTGACGTGATCTTCGTTCTGGCCGTTGATCTCAGATGCCCGTTGCCACTCGCCGCCCATGATGAGGGTCGTGGCCAGATAGTTGCGCGCTGGAGCGTTCAGCGCATCTCCAGGAAACTTGCTCGCACGCTGCACACCACCCTCGGCTCGTTCGAGTCCAGTCTTGTAGTCGCCGGAACCAGCCTCGGCCACCGCCAGCGCGCCATTGGCGTGCACCCACTCGAGCAGCAAGTTGGCTCGGCCAAGCGGAGTGATCGCCGGTTTGAGGACAGAGATCGCCTGATTGAACAATCCGCGATCGATGAACGACTGGCCGACTCGGGCCGCGATCTCCGGTTCAATCGTAAGGCCCATCGCCTGGATGTTCGCAACGTACCGCGAAACCTGTGTGTCTGGATCGCCACGCATCGAATGTGCCTGAGCCATCCAGCCGTAGATGCGCGCCATGCGCAGTTGGTCTTCTCTGCCCTGCGATAACGATCGGGCCATGCCGTCGGCCGTCGCCAGACGGCGGAGGCACAGGTCGATATCCTCGGCATCTGCACGGCCTACGCCGATGAGCACTTCCCGGCTGAGCCCAGCGGTTGCATCCATGATGCGCCGCTTGACGTCAACGGTTTTCGGCGTGATTCGATCGAGCTCCTCGAGCGTCCGTTCGAAAAGCGGCCGTGCTTCAACTGTAAATTGCTGGCTCGCCTGGAGCGCTGCCCGGTAATGGTTCTCGGCCGCCTTGGCCCATTGGCCGCCGTTCGAGAAGTGCTCAGCCACGATCGCATAGTACTCGCCGAGGCGCCCGGCGAAGATCTGCTCCATCGCCTCGGCAACACGTCTGTGAAGCTCCCGCCGCCTGCTTGCCAGTAAGCTCTCGTACGCCATCTCCTGCGTCAGCGCGTGCTTGAACGTGTATGCGACTTCGGGATCGCGCGCCTGCTCGAGAATCAGCTCACTCCGTTCCAGGTGAGTAAGATCGGCGTCCAGGCTTGGGCTCGAGCCCGCAATCGCCAGCAGTACGCGATACAGAAACGTCCGGCCGATGACGGCTGCATGCTGCACCACCTCCTTGGTCTCGTCCGGCAGCCGGTCGATGCGGGCCATGATCAGGCCCTGCAGTGTGTCAGGGACGGTGACCGTTTCGATGAGTGGCGTTGTTACCCACGATAGGCCCTGCCTCTGGAGCGCTCCCCGCTCAATCAGGGCGCGAATCGTCTCCTCGACAAAGAACGGATTACCCTCAGCTTTGTTCGAGATTAGCTCCGCCAGGTTGCGCGGCAGCTCCGTTACGGACAGCATTTCCCGCATCATCGTGCCGCTTGCCGCAGTATCTAATGGCTGCAGCTCAATGCGCAGTGTGCGCGGGCGGTTGCTGTCCTGCAGCCTCGCATAGAACTTAGCGACGAGCGCATCGGGCTCAGGCCGCGCAGCGATGACAACCGCGAACGGCAGCGAATCGCAAGCGACCAACAACTGCTCTAGCAGGTCGAGGGTCGTCTGGTCGACCCATTGCATGTCCTCCAGAAACAGCACCAGTGGGCGTGAAGCGGCAAGCGCTCGGACGAGGTGCTCCACCAGCGCAAAGACGCGCTCACGTAACTCGCGCGCGGACAGGTTGGCGAGAAATGCTGCCTCATCGCGCCTCAAGTGCATGGCCAGGAGGTTGGCCAGGATCGCGCGAGCTTCAGAGTCGCCTGGCAACAGACGGTCGACAGCTGCATCGAGCCGCTGGCGAGCACGGCGTTCGGAGTCGTCGTCGACTATCCCGGCGTTCCGCCGCAGCATGTCCAGGAACGGTCCGTACGGCAGCATCTGTGTATGCGCGAAACAGCGCCCTTCGAGCCACAACACGTGATCCTTGGTGGCTTTGCACCACTCCGCCACAAGCCGCGACTTGCCGATACCGGCTTCACCCGTAATCAGGACAGCTCGCGTGCCCCCGCCTTCGCTGAGGCTGGTAATCGCGGCCTGGAGTTGGGCCAGAACCGCGTCGCGCCCGACGAACGACTGCCCGAGTTCCCGGATACCACGCACCTTGCCAGGCAGTAATCGCGCTCGCGTTAGCTCGTAGATTGCCAGCGGCTCGCGCCGGTTCTTTACGTATAGCGGTTCCAGCGCCTGAAACGTAAAGGCTTCCTGCGCCAGTCGGTAAGTCGTGCGGCTCACCAGGATCTGGCCAGGCTTGGCAGCATTCTGTAGTCGCGCCGCCGAATTCACGGTGTCGCCCGTGACGGCGTACGCGCCGCCGTCGGTGTCGAGCTCTGAACCAATCTTGCCCGCCACCACCAACCCGGTGTTGACGCCGACGTGAAGCGTCACGCGTCCACCAAGCCGTTCACTCCAGCGTCGGTCGAGAGCGGCGATGCGTTCGCGCATGGCGAGTGCGACCCGTAGCGCGCGCTCCGGATCGTCCTCGTGGGCCACGGGCGCTCCGAATACCGCCAGGATCGCATCCCCGACGAACTTCTCGACGAAGCCCTCGTGCTGGTAGATGATGCGTGCCAGGTCGCGGAGGAGGTCCCTCTGAAAAGCCTGGATGACTTCCGGATCAGCGAGTTCGCTAACCGCGGTGAACCCCGACAAGTCGGCGAAAAGGACCGTAACTTGCCTTCGTTCGCCTTGGGCTGGGCCTACCGCCTGGGCTTTGGCGGCCAGCTCGTCAGGAAGGTGGCTGCGCAGTTTCGCGAGCGCGCTCGTGGCGAGTCGAGCACGACCAGGCGGGCTCGACTGACGCTTCTCGGCTTTGATGCGCTCGATCTGCCCGCGCAACACGGCGATGGTGGCATCGACGATGGGATCTCCGAGTGTTCCGCGGAGCGATTCCTGAGCTGCTATCGCTGCCTCGAGCTGCGCGCTCGGATCGTTGTCTGTTGTGAGGCTCTCGGAGCCGGGACCTAGCTCGCTTGACATCGCCGATGGCAGCGCGATTGTAATGGTGTCAGCCCTCGAAATCTGTGAACGGCGTCACAAACCCCGCCAGCCATGTGTCTGCACGTCACCCTGGCAGGCGGCTTCAGCCAGGCGCAGCGTCCGACGCATCCTGGCGACCACTGCCGGGTCCCTAAGGGTGAGTAGGGGTGGAGTGGTACGGCACATTCACAGATTCGAGCGCACACCAACATTCGAAAGCGGCCGCCCGCCACACGCCAGGAACATCTGTGTACTTGCGGGCCTGTGACCGATCATCCACGCTGCTTCGATTTGGCGGCGATCGGATGTTCTCCCAGGTTGCGGTCTATATCGCAGCCGAACGCGGCTACTTCGCGGAGCACTGTTCCGCCGCGATCATGCTGCAGACGCGCGAGACTCGCGTCAACTCGCCTGCTGAGATCGCCGCGTGGGCCGGTGCTCGGCACATACGCGGCGTTTATCTGCCTCAGCATCTTGGGCATAACGTTGTCCACCACCTCTGGGAAGATCCGGCAACCTTCTTCGCTTTTATCGGGTTACCAATCGGTCTGTGGGCTGGGTTTCGAATAGGTCGCCCGCTGCATGAAATATTTGCGCCATTCACTGACGTGACGGTGAGCTACCCGGGGAGCGTAAGACCGCATGTCGTGGGATGGATCACCGCATATGTGCTTTTTGTATTTGTCTTTGGTGTTTACTTCCTGGCGATAAACAGAGGCGACCCGAAGAACGCCTTCGAACCAATGTCTCTCTAGATCTGAGCGACTTCGTATTCTACAGTTACCACTGTAACTACGATGGTTTAAAGTGAGATCCATCCAAGGAGTGGGCTCGCGAAGTTTGTTACGGCCTTAGAGCTTCTATTCGGGTCTGCCTGGATCGTGGTCGTATTCGGAGCTCCATTGCTCGCTGCGATGCGACCTCGCGTGCGCCCACGCCGTCGCATCTATTCTCAGGATCGCAAGTAAAAGCAAACGGCAGGGTTGCGGAGCGTAAGTGCTACGTAAACCACATTGGCTCAGGACACGAGACGACGGCGCAGCCGAACGTCACCGCGTAGGCGCCGCAGCGCTTGCGCTTCGAGCTGTTGCGCGCGCTGGCGCGTGACGCCGAGCCGCTCACCAATCTGCGTCAAGCTCAGCGGTTCAGCGTGACCAATTCCGTAGCGCAGGCGCAGAATGTCTCCCTCTCGAGACGGAAGGGACTGGAGGGCGCCAGCTACTTCATCTGACAGCTCGTCCGCCTCGCCCGCATGACTCACCTCCTGCAGCGCATCCTCATCAGGGACCGCATCCCCGCGCGTACGCTCGCTGTCCTCCCCAAGCGGCACATCCAGCGAGGTCGGCGTCGCCGCGACCTCTCGCAATTGACGCAAGACCTGAGGCTGCGTGCCGACCAGATCAGCGAGTTCAGCCAGAGTGGGGCCACGTCCGTGTTCGGCCTCGAGCCGTTGTTCAGTGAGTGCTGCCTTCCGCACCAGCTCACTTGCATTGACCGGCAACCGGATGAGCCGCCCTTTATTAGCAAGTGCCCGGATGATGGCCTGGCGAATCCACCAGTACACGTACGTGCTGAGGCGGAACCCTTTGCGCCAGTCGTACTTATCGATGCCAGTCTGCAGACCGATATTGCCCTCCTGGATGAGGTCCAACAGACTCAGGCCGCGTCCCTGATAGTGGCGCGCAACGGAGAGCCCGACGATGCCATAGACCATCGGGTTGGTCCTCTCACCGAGTCGCATCTGCCGCATACCGACGGGCGCGCCGCGAGATGAGCGCACAGATGCTCGCCCTCTGGCGGTCGAGTCGGATTACGCCCGCGTCCCTGGTCGCGCGGATAGTGGGCGGCCCCAGCGCGGCCAGAGAGGCAGCGCAACGCGCAGAGCCACAGCCGGCGTCGGGATTGCTGCCAGCAGCAGAATAACCGACGCCGAGCCTGTTGAGACAAACGCTGAAGAGGGGTTCATGACATTTGCGTATTAAACGCCGATACGGTTTCTTCTACGCCCGCCGAGCAGGGGCCAACCGGAGCGGCCAATAACGGCGGATCGTGCCGCCGTCAGTGAAGTTCAACGGCAGTAGCGCTCCGAGCACGAACCCCAAGGCGTTATCTACGAGCAGCCACGCTTTGAGGAATCGCGCACTGGGGCCGGTCACGTGGAGTCGCGCAATAACAGCAACGAAGATTAGGCTGAGAACAGGTCCGCCTACGGCTCGACGCAGGTGAGAGAAATCTGGCAGCGCTGCCTCGTCCTCTGGGTAGACGGAGGTGCCAAGCAGACCCCACAGGCGGATCCCGATCATCGGGTGACCGACTGAGTGCGCAGCCAATGCATGACCGAAGTGATGAACCAGAATCGTAAGAATATGCAATCCAATAGCCACGCCGGATATCCAGATCGTTTTGCCGAAACCCGGTTTCAGGCGTTGGTGGACGACGAGCGCTAGCGCGCACCACAGCACGGCGTGGGCGGCAAAAGCCGATGGTGTGGCCGAGACCGCCAGACCAAAGATGCGACCGAGGGTCACGATACCGCGGCTAGTGGCGCACGCCGCAATCGTGCAAGCTCATACTCGAGAGTCTCGCGCAGACCGTCTTCGAGCGGTCGCGGATTGTAGCCTAGCTCGCGTCGGGCCTTCGCGTTCGAGCCCAGGTACGTCGCACCGGCTGAGACGCGCAAATACTCGGCGCTCATCGTGTCCGGCACCGGTACCACCTTCTCGACGACGCTCATCAGCGCGGCAATGCCTTTGATCAGCACAGGTGGTGGCTGCAGGCGTGGTGCGGGGATACCCGTCAAGCGCTCGGCAAGTCGCAGTGCGTCGATGACGGTGGCTGTCGGCCCAGCGATGATATAGCTTTCGCCTACATTCCCGCGCTCCATGGCCAGCAGGTGACCACGCGCGGTGTCTTCGACGTGCGCCCAACACAGCGCCGCGCCACGTGGCACCGCGGGCAGTTTTCGCTGCAAGTACTGTCGGAGCATCTGACCCTGCGGGCTATTGTCGCCCGGGCCGTAAACTCCGCCGGGCTGTACGATGATCAGCGGCAATCCTTCGCGAATCATCGGCTCCGCTACCTCATAGTGGGCAGCCCACTTTGTGCGGTCATACTCGCTGGCAAATGGTCCGTTGAATCGATAGGTCTCGTCGACGACCTGTCCATGGGTGTCACCATTGACAGCCAGCGTGCTGGTATACACGCCGCGTGGCACACCGGAGTCGCGCATGACCTCGAGCACGTTGCGCGTGCCCTCGATGTTGATGCGGACGCCTGGCGATTTATCACGCACCCCAACCTGGTACCAGCCTGCCAGATGGAACACGCCATCCACCGCTTGCATGGCTGGGCGGAGACTCTCCTTATCGGTGACGTCGCCCAGAACAACCTGGACCCCGGCTGCCGCGAGCTCCGTGGCGCGCGCGGGATCACGCGCAATGGCAACGACGTCATGGCCTGCCTGTCGCAGCTGCCGAGCCACGTGACCACCTATGAATCCGGTCGCCCCGGTGACGAAGTACTTAGGCATGCCGTACCTCCTGCATCATCAGGTGTGCCGCGCGTTCGGCAAGGGCGGCGATGGTGAGCGACGGGTTGTGGCCGACTGCACCAGGCAAGCTCGCCCCGTCGACGACGAACAGGCCGGGATAGCCGAAGACCTGCCCGCGATGGTCGACCACGCCCGTCGCAGGGCTGGTTCCAATCGCGCAGCCACCCAGGGGGTGAACAGTCACCAATGACCGCAAAAGCGACCAGTAGAGCGGCACTTCTAGGTGTCCACCATTCGCGCGAGAGAGCCGAGCGTGCAAGTTAAGGATAGTGTCGATTACCGTCCGCGACTCGCGGATTCTCCAGTCCAGGTCGAGGTCGAAGTCGAATGGCGGCACAAGTCTGCGCTTCAAGCGCAACCGCCCATCAGCGGCGTCGACGCCAGCACCAAGCCAGACCATGACGCCCGCCAAGGGGTTGTTGGACACGACGTGGCGCTGCAGGTGCCTCTTTAGCAGCCAGACGAACGGACTGAACCATTGCGATCGTAGCTTCGCATTGACTGTATTGAGCAGGAAATTTGGAAAGCCATCGTCCTCCAACATGAACCGCTGGCCGGCTACACTACCGTCCATGAAGTCCAGACCGGCGCTAATCGTCGGTCCTACCGTCTGCTGGACGTCTGCCGGGTTGGAGTAGATGTCAGGTGTGAGGACGTTGGCGTTGGCGCTCCACCGCGACCCGAGGGCCGGACTTACTGCAGGCAGCGTTGCGTACTGGTCGCGACTTCGCAACAGGAGTTCCGTTGAGCCGAGCGAGCCCGCGGCCAAGACCACCTTGTCGGCACGCACCGTACCTGGTTCCAGTGCACCGTCGGCGATGCGCTCGAATGCCACCTCGTAGCGCTGGCCGTCCACGACAGGCCGAACGAACCGCGCTCGATGTAGGGGACGCACGTCAGCTCCGGCTGATTCGGCCGCGGCAAGGTAATTCAGGTCGAGTGTGTTTTTGGCACGGACGTCACATCCAATGTCGCACGTGCCAAGATGGATGCAGGTGCCCTGGACCTGGCCTTGCGGGTTGGTGAACGTGCGCGAGTGCCGCGGGCTGTGAGGCTGCGGGAGATCATAGTTCCACTGCGGATCGAATGACACCGCGAGCGGGACGCTGTGGAAACGATCAGCAAAGCCCTCGCGTTGTGCGGCTTGACGCATCAGCTTATAGCGCTGCGTGAGCTGGCCGTCCGGAATTACCTGCACAGCCAGCATCTGTTGAGCGCGTTCGTAGTACGGCTTGAGCTCGGCCAGCGACAGCTCTGCCGGCCAGCCCGGTCCGAATAACTCAGGTCCTGCCTCGATCACGACACTCGAGTAGCACAGCGACCCACCGCCGACGCCCGCCCCTTGGGCGACTGCCATTCCTCGATACAGTCGGAGATCGAGCCACCCGTTGCTCTTGTGTGGCTTACGGTGATCATAAAACCAGGCGTCCGTGGGACTGCGTGGGAATTGATCCTTCGTCCAGCGGCGGCCGCGTTCGAGCACTAGAACGCGTGCTCCGGCCTGTGCCAGTCGGCATGCGGCAACGGCGCCGCCAAAGCCAGTGCCTATGACGATGACGTCGAATGTGGTCACGGCTCAAGATTGGCTGGGTACATCCGAAGGGATCCAGAAGTGCAGGCGGTGGTCTCCACCGTCACTGATTGCATCCTCCGTGAAATCAATCTTGCCAAGGCGTGTCCAGTTGCGTTCATCGAAGTTTCGGACTTCAACCGCGAAGGTCACCGTGTGATCGGGATAGCGCTCCAGCCGTAGTTCGTCGCGAAAGTCATCGGCGTCAACGCGGGGTGTACCCTCGACAGGGGTCAGCCGCATGACATCCGGTGTGACAACTTTGCTACCGCGTTCGAGGCCGAGCGTGGAAATCGGGAACAACTGGCGCCAGCCAGGCCGGCTATCCATCATTCGGAACAGGATCCGATTCACGATGAATGCCTGCGGATCGCGCCCGACTGGTGGGAAATTGGTGGCCTCGATGTCCAGCACGTGCCGCTCTTTGACACCACTCAGATTCGACACCAGAACGAAGTTTGCTGGCTTCACTGTTTCGTTCGGATTGAGCGTTGGAAAGACCTTCCCGGCGATACCGAACGCGCGCTTGGCACTCGCGCTTGAATTGCCTCCGCCGACAGATAATCGGGCGATACATAGTCCCTCGGACCCGCGGGCAAAGTACCCTGTGTACGGCGAATCCCTATCGATCCGCCACACGCCCGCGTAGCAGATTCCATTCGGATGAATGAGTTTGCGATACCATGGGCGAATATCGCGTTTGTCTACCAGGTTGCGCGCCGAACCGTTCAGGAATTGCAGAAACGTCTTGAGGCCGACGGTCGGGTTCTTTGGTAGTGTGTCATATCGGCCGCTGAAAGCAACGTCCTTCACCTCGCGGAAGGTTGAGCCGTCGTACCCGAATAAATCTTCGCTGCCGCTCGTCTGCGGTCTCATATCGCTAGCGGTACTCATTGGTGCCTCCTACAGAGTCTTCATGTACTCCACCAGCGCACGCTTTTCGTCGGATGAGAGCAGCGTCCCATACGCCTCGCCGTCATGTCCCACATTGGCATTGCCGGTGACGCTCGTGTCGTACCGCCAACCAAGGCGTTCGGCCTCTGGTCCGCTGGACACAAATCCGGTGCGTTCGCGGTCGTAAACGTCATACCCTCGCCAGAAGGCCGTTGGCCGTCGCGCCTGCGGCTCGAGCAAGTCCTCTAACGTCGGTACCGAGCCGTTATGCAGGAATGGTGCACGCAACCAGATACCGTCCAGGGGCACTGATACGTAGCCGTCCTGTTTGACGAACCGATTGAACTTGTACGACCGGTCAGCTGCGTAGTTGTTGTAGCGCGTCGCCGCTTCCTGACTCCACATCTCGAGTCGATGCGTGTCGGTCTGAATCTCGGCGCGCGGGATCACCGTGCCGGTGCGCTGCCCGCCGAACGCGTGACAATCGGCACATTTCTGCTGATAGAGTGGCTGTCCGCGCGCGGCTAACTCGACGTCGATCGGGTAGGGATACTTTGGTGGTTGGGTGCTGCCTGCCCAATTGATCATGCTCAACACGCCTTGAACAGGCAGCGAGTCCTTCGTCGCGCCGTCGCCCAACGCGCCCGTGAGTGCGACTTCCGGTACCGAGTCGTTGAGTCCATCCCAGTGCAAACCGAACCCAGTGGCCTGCATCAGGTTCCACAGCGGCTCCATGTCGGAGTTGCCGATAGTGCTGTCGGCAGCTGGATCGAGTTGCAGTTGATTGAATTTGACGGGGTTGAACGGATCGATTCGACCAGCGCCCCACGCTGGGCGGCTCTCCGTCCAGCGGACCCGGTCGCGCTGCTTCAGGAGCCCGTCGCGTGTGGCGGGGATGATCAAGAAGCGGTACAGCACCTCATCGATGGGATCGAGCGGGTCAGCCCGGCGGATTGCTGGCAAGAGGTAATCCGGAGTAAACCGTGGATCCGCCGCGGCGTTGAATAAGAATCGGAAATAGCTCTGGATGTCTAGCCGCGTCGCCGGCGCGGTCGGGACGATGGTCGGCTGCACCTGCGCGTCGGTGCGAAAGCTACCGGTGTGGCACAGGGCGCAATTGATACCAACGCGCTCGAAGCCAATCACCTTCACGGGAATTCCAACGGGCGTTGGATGGCCCGGTTCCTGCAGCAATCCGAAGGCCGCATAGCCGCCGGGGCGCGGCAGGTACTCGGGGAACAGATCCGGTAGGACCCGCCAGATGCGATACGGCAAGCCCTGGTCGTTCTCAATCCCGATCGAGCCGTACTTGAAGGTCTCCTCCGGCGAATCGAAGCGGAGGCTCTCCTCGCGCAGCAGGCGTGACCAACCCACGAACCCGACCACGAGGACCACTAGCAGTCCCACAGCCCCAACCGATACCCACCAGGGACGCCTAGCTCTCACGCGATCCCCTTTTGTCCGATCGCGACGGCAAGCGTCCTCCGCGCCTCACGGTATGTCAGCCACAACAATAGGCCCTGAACAACCGTAAACGTCAGATCAAGGTAACCGAACCACCCGGGCGTCTGTCCGCGCCACAGGATCAGAAAGAAGAACACGCCTTTCGCTCGTGACACGACCGTCAAGATCGCCGTGCCTCGATGCGTGAGCGGGTCCAGTGCACCAGGAATGTACATAAGGCTCAGCAGGAAGAGCAGTAGGCAAGCGAACGCCGGCCAGACCGGCTGCGCCACCGGTTCAGCGACAAGGCCGAGCACCGCATTTGGGATAAAGATGCCCGGCAGGGCGACTAGCCAGTCCTGCGCGATTCCGATGAAGACGGCCCATCGGAACCAGAGCGCATATCGGTTGTTGTTCATGCGCCTCCCATGTCGCTAAGGCTGGCCAACTCTGGGCCAGGGCTTGAACGCATTGTCGAGGCCGCGCATACGTGGCCCGAGCTCGGGATGATGACGCTGCAGCACGGTCAGCATCGTATTGTCGGCAATCCAATCCATTCCAACTTGCGTGTAGACCGCGGGCGTACAGTCGACAGTAAAGAAGCGGTCGCTCTTGAGCCGTCGAGACGCCATCAAGACGAAGATGCGGAACGCTGTGTCGCTGAAGCCAAAACCGGGTGGAAGCGGCTCGGCAAACAGACCAACGGTCAGATCCACCTTGTCGATATCGTTGTCGTATACCTCACGAATCTCTTGCGCCCAGGTCGGATTGTCGGTCAACTCTTCGAAAGTCTTAACTCGTGGCAAGTGCAGCAGTTCGCGGAACTCGTTGTAGCGAGGAACACCACGCTCGCGCACGCGCATTAAATCGGTGGCAGCGAGATCGATGATGTTACCCTTGTCGTCCTCGAGCTCCTGCATGAACCGCGGGAAGTTGTGCAGTGTGACCGCGCCGGGATACATCGTGCCAAACGAGTAGAAGAGGTCAGGCATCGAAATGCGCTCGGCGACTTCGCGCGATTTGTGGAACGATACGTCGCGGAAGGTGCGGTCCTCGATGGCCGCGTCGTCCGTGTGAGATCGGAAGCTAAGGTTGTCCGGAATGAGTGGGTGCATGCGGTAGACGGATACGAACTCTTCGGTAATCGAGTACGGCGCCGCGTGCTGCGCGGTTTCGGAGCCGGGGATGCCACTCACCAGGTCGATGTGACTGAGCCTGCCAAACGCGTTGACCAGCGTCTCACCCTGGATGCCCCACCAGTTCCCACGCAGGGCGGCTACAGCGGTCGGATTCGGTAGGATTGCCGTGGTCCACTCCGTGGTGTGGATCTTGGCCAACAGCGCGGCGTTGATGAGTCGCGCTTTGTCGAACAACTGGTCGTCCGACCAATCAGGGTAGTCGCGCTTGAGGCGATCGCAAATCGCGTTGTGCTCGCGGGTGAACAACGTGTGCAGCATGCTCAGGCCGATCCAATAGTTGCCGCTCACGCCGGTCAAATCGACGCCGTGCTCCGGGTCCACTGGCAGCAGTCCGCTCGGTAGGACCTGCATCTTCCCGTCAACGTGAGAGCGGAGCGACTGCACCGTTGCTTCATCATTGCCGTAAATCTGCGACCCGTCCCACCAGTGGGTCGCATTGTTCAGGTACGAAGGCGGCATGTCCTCCGAATACCCGGGGCGCGTCGGGTCAACTCCTGTACGCAGAATCGGCATCGGACGTTCGCCGCTCCACTCCGCATCCTGAACGTCGACGAGAAACGGCCCGTCCTTCTCATTGCGGCCATGGCTCAACCAGTCATGCACCATGAACTGCAGCCACGACGCGGCCATTAGATTCACGATGGTTGCCGGACGGAAGGTGTTGCGCGTGAAGAGCTTGTGGCTGACGAGTCGCGGATTAGGATCCAGCAACCTCTTCATGTCAGGGATCGTCGCATCGAGCGGGACGTTCCGTCCGAAGCGCGTGAAGGCCGCCCCCATTGTTGGGTTGTTCAGGTCGTTGTGCGTACCATCTGCACTGCGCGCCGTGAGATACCGCTGGTCGAGCGGCGGCGCCGCCGGCGGGGGACTGGCTGGCAACGTGTTGGTGTCGTATAGGTTCTTCTGGCGGTACACGTGACGCGCCGCAAGCAAGACGATGATGGCCCGGCACCAGGGGCAGACGCCACCAGTGGTAGCGCCAGTCGATCTCCTGAGCGAGGCGTGTGTATACGTCGGTGAGAAATGATTTCAAGGACCCCTCACTGGACCAGCGGAAACCGTTTACGACGGCTATGGCACCCGCGCCCGACAGCGCCACCAACTTGAACACGTTGCCTGGGCTCGACCTCTTGTGCTTCGTATTCCTGTCATCTGTTCGTCTGGCCACAGGTTCCTCTCTTCCTTAGAGCGTCTTCAAGTACTCGAGCAAGGCATCCTTTTCGGCCTGGCTGAGGTTCGAGCCATACGTATGGCCGCTGTTGCTGTTGCCCTCAACCGCGGTGTCATGGCGGACGCCGACGCGCTCGGCATCGGGCCCGCTGGTCACGAACCCGACGTTGTCGTAGTCGTAGACGTCATAGCCACGATAAAAGATTTTTGGCCGCTCCGCCGGTGGTTTGAGCAGATCACGCAACGTGGGCACGGAGCCGTTGTGCAGGTACGGCGCGCGCAGCCACAGTCCATCAAGTGGCATGTTTGCGTAGCCGTCTGTCTTGCGGAAATGGGAAAACTGCCACTTATAGCCTCGACCGAACTCAATCATGGCGCTGGCAAGTTGTGGAGTGAACGAGTCGAGTCGCGACCGATCCGTACCAATCTCGGCAATCGGCGTAACCTGGCCCGTCTGTGGAGCGCCGAATGCATGGCAGCTTGCGCACTGGCTCGCCCACACCGGCTCACCGGCGCGAGCACGCTCAGGATTGATCTTGTCAGTCGGGAATTGCGGCGGCGGCAGGTCGGCGATCCAGTCGTGGATTCGCGCGAGAGACTGCTCGTCCAGCGAGTTTTCGGTCGCTCCAGCACCCAGCGTGGCGCTCTTGTTGCGCTCGTCGACGGAATCGTTGTTGCCGTCCCAATGCAAGAACATCCCTTCCCGCGGCCGCTGATTCCACAGCGATGGCAGGTCGGCCGTGCCCACAGTCTTGTCGCTGGCGATGTCGAACCCTGATGATGCGCCGAGCCGCTCCTGCAGACGCTGCTTGTATGGATTGAACGTGTCGACCCGCCCAGGCAAGAAATCGGGTCGCGCATCCATCCACGAGAACGCGTTGCCACGCGCGATAAGCGCCTCTTTCGTACGCTGAACGATCAGAACGCGATACAAGAGGTCGTCGAACCACGAGAAGCTCGGGTCGTCGGCATGGATGGCGTTCAGCAGTGTGTCTGTATTGAAGCGTGGGTCCCGGCCGACAGCGAAGAGAAAGCGCAGGTATGCCTGTGCGTCGAGCTGCTGTGCAGGCATACCGAGGACAATGCGCGGTGGTGCATTCGGGCTGTCGCGCAGACTGCCAGTGTGACATGAGGCGCAGTTCAACCCAAGCAGCGGCACCGGTTGTTCACGGATGCTCGTGCCGATCGGACGTGGCGACGTCGGCGTCTCGAACACAAAGCCGAAGCGCGCATAGCCTTCGCCTGGTCGATTCGGCAGCTTGTCTGGGAAGACCGTCGGCAGCACCCGCCAGAGCGCGTACGGGACGCCGCCGTCGCGCGAATCGGCACCGATCGAGCCGTACTTGAAGTGCTCGACCGGGTCGGCATACGTCATCGGTACATCGCGCTGGAGGAACGCGTACACGCCAATCGCCACTACGACCAGAACCGCCAGCGCCGCGAGTGGCAGCCGCCAACGTCCCCCCGCTCGATCAGTCACGTGCGCTTGCCTTCAGCGGCGGCGGCGGGGGTTGCACGACCGGTCCAGCCTCGACCGCGGGAAATGGCGGAGGCTCGAACACGGACATAACTTGCTTCATCATTGCATCATGTGAGTCGAACCGAGCCGGCTCGTAGCACCCCAGTGGGTGTAACAACACGTTTGCCATGCACCGATTGCAGTACGTACACGGGCGCGGGGCGCGGTCCAGCCCGGAGGCGAACATGTTGACCAGGTCGTTGTTTGCGACCAGCGGTCGGGCGATACTGACTGCGTCGCAGAAGCCGTCCGTGATGGCTGCGCGGATGACGGAGGCGGTCTGGAATCCGCCGGTGCAGATCACAGGCACGTTCACCGCCTGTTTGATCGCGCGCGCGACGGGCAGGTTGATGCCTTCGATCTGTTGCCCGCCTCGGCCCCGCGTCCACCACCAACGGAACAACTGGTCGAAAGGCCACGTGCGGAACAGCACCCAGTTGCGCAACGCGTGCATGCCCGTTGGGATGACAACTTCGTACGTAGTGGCCAGGACCTCGACCGGCAAGTCGCCTGCCGGGTTGCGTGGATGCGGAAACGACGAGCCCGATGAGACATGCAGCGCATCGGCGCGGCCGGGCTTTGTCAGCCAGCGGCACACCTCGATGTACTCCTCGAGCGTGTTGCCCGGCTTCTCCCACGGCAGAGCGGCGTTGTTGTAATCGACGCCGTTGATCTTGAATTGCACGTGGTACTCAGGGCCGACCTTGTCGCGAATAGCATCGACGACCTCGATAGCAAAACGTGCGCGATTCTCGAGCGAGCCCCCGTATTCGTCGGTACGATCATTGATCCCCGAGCTCAGGAATTGCGTAAACAGGTAGCCATTGGCGCCATGCAGCTCGACCCCGTCGATGCCGGCTTCCTTGGCGCGTCGCGCGCCCTCAGCGAAGGCCTTGATGGTGTCCTTGATGTCCTGCCGCGTCATTCGGCGACACGGGAAGCCGTGCAGCGGCTCGGAGCGGTTGGTCGAGCTCAGCGGGGGCAGCTCGCTGTCGACGCCGCGCACATCGCGCTGGCGGCCCGAGTGGCTGAGCTGCATGATGAATCGGCAGTCGTACTCGTGAACGCGCTCGCTGAGCTCGCGCCAGAACGGAATACACTCGTCCCGATCGATCGTTGCGTAATTCGGGATGATCCGTCCGTTTATGAGCACCGGCACGAACGACGAGATGATCCCGCCGACCCCGCCGCGGGCAAACTTCAACTCCCAGTTGATGCGCGCCCAATTGCCCGAGCCGTCGTAGTTGTCGAACCGCCCTGAGATGTTGGATCGCAAGATCCGGTTCTTGACCGTAATCTTGCCGAGGTTCAGTGGTTGGAAGATCGGATCCGCTACCGACGCTCGAGGCGTGCCGCTGGTCGCCATTTTCCCTCCCGGCTAGGGTCAAATCGGTGTCGCGTACTCCCCCTTCACCGTTTGTGGCTCAACACCTGAACCACGCCTGGCGGCAACCCACGGCCGGCTGCGCACGCCAGGATAAACCAACCTCGGCTGGCGCGCATCCCCGTGGACATGCAGATTCGACAGAACGCGGCCCGTTCGTAGAATGCACAGCAACGGGGGAACGCACGAATGGATTCGTCTGACTACGCGCGCGTCGCGGTGGGCTGCATCCGCATGGTCAACGGCAGCCTCGGGCTGGTCGCGCCCCAAGTGCTGGCTAGGAACATCGGCATCGACCCGGACACAACGCCAGGCGCGCTGTACGTGTTTCGTATGTTCGGGGTTCGCACCGTGTTGATCGCGGCCGACCTGCTATTCGCCACTGGACGGCGGCGAGCTGATGCGGTCGAGCAGGCCCCAATGATTCACGCCTCGGATACCGTGGCCGCCGTCATCGCTGCCTTTAGCGGACGGCTGCCCGGCCGATCGGGCATGACCATTGTGCTCATCTCAGCGGCCAATACGCTCCTCGCGCTGTATGCCCGCCATGGTCTGAAGCGCTAGAGGCCCTGATGCGCCGCGCTGGGTGTTGACTTAGGCTCGTGGACTTCCCGCACCGCAGGCACGGCGTAGCCCAGGGCGTTGGTGGCCCTCGCGTTGGCGAGACACGCCGGCACAGGGGCCCGCGAAACCACAGGCCGGTCACGTAATCACCACCGCCAGGGCATCGCGAGCGCGTCTGTCCCTCGCGTCTTCGGCCGCCGGGCCGAATTCACGGGCGTTGAGACTACAATGGCTCGACGCGGAGCGGCAGCATGAGGCCAGGCGAGTACGGCATTGAACAGACTACCGACGAGGATCGGGCCTACACTGGATCGCGCTTCTCCGAGGTGCGCGACGCAGTGTTCTCCCACCCATATCCAGGAATATGGGATGGAGACGGTCGGCTTCCGACCTACGACGTAACCCTACGCAGTCTATTGAGAGGCATTCTTTCGTTTGGCCGACGGTACTTATTTCGTCAGGCGATCGCGCGAGTGGTCGATTCGCACGCTGACCTACGATGGGGACCCGACCGCAAGGGATTCCGACGGTTGCTTCATCCGAACGGAATATGCCTGTCAGGTCTTTGGGAGGTTACGGAACCCACAGATTACTCAGGGTACTTCTCCCAAGGCAGCAAAGCTCTCGTTTTGGGGAGGTACTCGACGTGCTGCCGCGAAACGCGACGGGGCTACCTGCGCTCCCTGGCGCTTGTCGGCAAACTCTACCCAACTATAGATCCAGATGATGAGAGTCCACTCAGGACAGCGAGTTTCATCACCCAACAGGATATTGGGGGTGACTACACTCGCTACATCAATGATGTGGAGCTTTTGAATGCCCCGGACACAAGTAGTTGGCGGCGTGGCGGTGCGGTTTCGATTCTTCTGATTACCGGGGCCGTCTTCAATCTTGTGGACCGCAAACCTACGATTCGGCAACTGTACGAGATAGCTGAACTTGGCAAGCCGAGCGGCGAACGGACTCGGGCACCGGAGTTCATGCGCCTGTTGATCGCACCCGGCCAGCCTCGCGTTGAGGGCCACGCGTTAGATTTTCGCGACGAGATTCTGGGTCAAATATTTGATCGAGGCGATCCTCATCCCAAACGCCGGCTCACATTCACCTTGGAGGTCACTGATGACGGACGAACCTATGGCCCGGATCCGTTCCAGCGCCGGTTCTTCAAAAACTGGCGCCGTATTGGAACGCTGACGTTCCACGACGCCACTGCGTCATACAATGGCGACTTCGTCATTCATTTCCATCATCCCACGTGGCGTGCGGATCGAAACGATCCATCCACGTCTACGCGCGTGGGTGAGAGGAAAATCCGATGACATATGGGACGACGCGCAACCTTCGCGGCCAGTAGCGACGGAGCGTGCCGCTGTCGGTGAGCTCAGCGGCAGCAGCGAACCGGGGCCCAACCACGGATGCACTGTCGACGAGTAGCCAGGCTGGTAGCGTGGTACCGCATGTCGTCGACACGAACTGGCCTCCGCGGCGATGCTAGCCGATAACGGTGAGTGTTGGCGTGGGTGTTGCGACCCGCGGTGCTGGCACGGACGTTGCGCCCAACGGTGTCGGCTCGGGGGTTGCCAGCAGCGGTGTTTCCGTGGCCGATGCGAGCGGCGGTAGATCGATGATGACGGCCATAAAAGGGCTACGCTCAGCGAATCCGTCTCGGTCCAGGGCTTGTTGACCGAAGCGGGGACCCGTTCCGCCGGGGTTGGCGAGGATCAACTGGGTACCGTCGAACGAGTGCACCGCAACGCAGTGACCCACCACCGTGTTGCCGACCGGGTCGAGGTACCAGCGCCTGCCGCACATTATGATTGGTTGCTGGCCAGCTGGAGCCGCGACCTGGTCAAACTGATGAGAGGACTACTTTGCGCCGGTAGACCATACCGATTGCGCAACAGCGCAGCGATGCTCGCTCTGCTGCCGTCCAACAAGCCAAGGTCCGGCGAAACCAGACTCGGCACCATCGCCGACTGCAGCTCTTCCTGAGAGAGAACGCACCCAATGCTGCGCAACGCGGCGTACGTCGCACCGATGGCGGCCGAGAAATCCGTCAATTGCCGCTCGACGGGCAGCGACGGGTTGTATGTTCCCGCGCTTGCTGCCGCCGTGCACGCTGAGGACACTGCCACCGCTGGTGTCGCAGTCGCCGTCACCGGTTGCGGGGTAGGTGTCGTCATCACCGTGCCCGTGGGCTGAGCACCGACGCCGACGCTTGGGCCGGGGTGGCGACCGCGGCCGCAACGAGGATAGTCGCGGTCGGGCTAGGCGGCGGCGCCGAGCGAAGGAGACAATCCGGGCGCGCCGAGCGCCAAACCGGCCGATCCCCGAGAACCGCGGGGGCGCGGTGGCCGGAGGCGCTGCAAGTCGGCAAGCTTGCCCTTCGGTTACAGGGCTTCGATCAGGTCGGTCCAGCTGCAGGCAACGTATGGCTCAGTCACACGAATACCTCGTAATAAAGGTCGGATTCGCTTTCGGGTGGCTTGATGTCGGCGCGGAGTAGGCCCTTCTGGCTCTGGCGTTCCAGCGCAGTAATCAAATCGGGTTCGGGCATGCGCTTCCAGCCGCGGCGGTGGGCGGCGGCTTCGTCCACCGGCAGCATGGCGTACTGCAGGCGGTCCATGAGCTCCAAGCCCGCTTGTCGTAGCGTGGCATTGTGGCTACCGTGGTGGCCGACTTTGTACAAGATCGTGCGGGACAGCAGGCCTGGACCCGTGCGTTCGAGCTCACCATCGCGAGTCCACTTGAGCGTGGCCCATGACTGCCAGCTCCCAATCTGCGCGTCGCCGGGAAAGAGCAGCACGTCGCCGTCTTCCAGCTCGATCGCAAGGACCAGACAGGTGTTGTTGGTGGCGTTGTCAAGCTGTAACGCGAGGGCGGCGGACGAATCGAGCCAGGTGCCGTCGATACGCCGCCAGGCATCGGCCGCCCAGTAGTTCGCCTTGAAGAACGGCAAGTCCTGACTCGAATGCATCGGGATCGCGTGAAGCGTGCCGAAAGGCGAATCCGGCGCGGCGAGTACCTCGCCAGGCGCAACCTCGAACAGCAACGTGTCCATGGCTGGTCCGTACGTGTCGGCGTTTCGCCGTGAGGGAGTCGAGCGCATCAGAAATGTCTGATCGAGTGGCGGCCCAAGGACATAGATTCGTGCCTGTACACCGGGCGGGTCCCACGGCCGATCGGTGGGCCGACAGTAGCGGATGTTGGTAGTCTTGGCACGCAGGGCTTCGAGCGCCAGCTTGGTGGTTTTGTCCCCGGCGGCGCCGAAGAAATCCAGGATGCTATTGACCTCGGCGGCGGCGCCGAGCCTTCCGTCGAGTGCGAGCCGCGCAGCGCGGAGTCGGAGGGCGTTGAGTGCCGCGGCGCGCTCTTCGCGCAATCGGTTTGCAGTTTGGTCTTTGGGGTCTTCGGTCCAGGGCAGCCACACCTGCCCAACCTGCAGCTCCCTAAACTGCTTCGGCGCGAGCACAAACCCCGATAGGTGGTCCCAGTGCTCGTGCGTCGCAACCAGTACGTCGACCGTACCGCCCGTCGTTGACAGGACATCGCCAAGCACCGACTGCAGTCGCGTATCCGCGTTCTCACTGCCGATGGCCATACCGCAGTCGGTCAGCAGGTTAAAGGGTTTGTCGTTCCTGCGATACAGCGTAACGAGAAAGCAGTCGCCAAGTCCGCAGCGATACATGCGGATGCGGGCTCGCTCAGTAAATTCGGTCATTAGAAGCCTCGGTGGAGGAGCGCAAACGGCTCGGATGCAGTATCCGCGGGCTCAAAGTATGTCTCGCGAGCGAGCTCGAGCTGTTTCAGTGCAAAGTCGCGTTGGCTCTTGAAACGCGCATCATTTTTAACTCGCTTGCTAACGAAGTAGCGCACCTTCTTGGCTTGCAAGCCAACCAATAGCGTGCAGCCACCGCGGAACGGAGTCGAGCCGTCGTCAGGCTGGAACTTCTGCGTGACCTCAATGACCACATCAGACAGCAGTTGACCATCCGGACCGACTCGCCGGGCTGGGCGGACGGAATGGACAATGAACGGTTTCACCTGACCCTTAACGTCGCCAACCGTATCCGGTCCCTCTGTACGTTGGATGCCGAGTGCCATCAACTCGTCGTCGGTAATCTCGAGAGGATCCAGGAGCCACTCGCGCATGAGCCTGGCATTTTCGCGTGAATCTTTGTACGCCTGATCACGTCTGGCCATGCGATCCCAGTCCAGGCTGAACTTCTCGACCACGTGCTCGATGTTGTCCAACGTTACCGGTGGAGCCTCCCAGACCAGGCTGTCCTCGGACAGGCTCTTGACGTTAGCCGGGTAGATGCCGCGATCGCGAAATGCCGAGACGAAGGCCACGCGATACCCGCGTTGGTCGTCGGGCACCAGGTCGCGGTCCGCAGTGATCAAGGCACGCAAGTATTCGCCGAAAGTGATATCGACAACCGGACAATACTCCAGCCCGCGGATGCAGATCTCGAGCACGTGACTGGCGGCTTTGCTGGCCTCCTGAGCCAGTCGAATGACCATGTCATGTGAGATTTCGCCTTCCGGCACAATTCCGGTACCGCCTGTCGCAAGCCGAAACAGATCGGCGCTTCGTGAGCTGTAGATCTGTAGGAAGGCGTCGAATACGGCAGCGACCAGTACCGCCCCGCGATTGTGTGCCTCCGTGTTCTTCTCGTAGTCGAGTGGTGTCGGCGGCTGACCGATGGCATTGCGCAACCCGGCATAACCGCTTTTGCCAGTTGCCTGACCAAACTCGATTGCGAGCGCGGCGAGCAAGTTCTGACGGCGTAGATCACCGCGTGTCCCGGCGATGGCCTGGCGCAGTGCCTCGGGCATCGTGAAGTGGTGGAAGAGAGCGACGATGTCCGCGAATGCCTCGTGAAACGCGAACACATCTGGGTTCGTATTCTCCAAGAAGCCGCGGTGCAATCCGTCCAGCAATGCGTGTGTTGTTTCGTGCGCGATGATGTCCGAGGATAGCGCCGTGAAAATCAGCCCGCCGGGCAATGTGTCGACCGAGCGAGTCTTGGAAGCGGCGAAGTACCCCAGCAGCAACGCCTTGCGCTGTGGGCTGTAATAGGCGTTTGCCGTCCGGAGTGCGTGGGGATAGACGCGCAGACGCTGGACGTACCGGTCAGTTTCCTCAGCCTCCTCGTTGACAGTTCGTGGTGCCCATAGCGCAACCCGACCGAGTGCACGTTCGAAGTGATTGATCGTGCTCATCGCGGTCGCGTACACCATCTGTTGTTGGAACTGTGGGCTGGAGTCGGACGGCGGGAGGCCGTCCTGCACCAGCAAGTGCGGACTATTCAAATCGACCGGTGCGTAGCAGCAATTGCTCTGGACGTCCACGTCGACTACCTCGAGGTACTCGCCGACCGGACCTGGCTGGAGTCCCTCTTCCCAAGGTACCTCCAGCACGGCCTCGTTGATACCGAGCGTCGCCAGGCGCGAACCGAGCGATGGATCATAGGCGTATACACGTAGGCGTCGATATGTTGGCGGAGTAGGTTTGGGATTCAGTGCATTCTCGATGTGAAGCTTGAGCACCGATGAGGGCAGTTGATAGACGGTGCCGACGATCGATGGTGGCGGTGTGACTTCGCCCTTCAGCGCTGCCGCAAGCGTCCGCGAGATGCGCGGATCGGCGAGCAAGGCCTCTCTGACCCGCTCCGGTTTGGGCTGAGCGGTTTCGACCAGGACGTGCTCGATCGTCGCGGACTGTGCCAGCTGCGCCGCCTCGACTAGCAGCATGCGCCGTTGTTCAGGTGTCATGTTTTGCGTTGCGTCCGCGCCAAAATCGGCCCCGAAAAGCGTGTTCAGAAAGGCGAAGAACGAGGTGTCGGGATCAGCTGGTGCCAGTGAGTCCAGTGGTGCTGGAGCATGGGAAAGCGCGTCGCGCGCGCGCACGATGCCACGGCCGAAATACTTCCGTTCGTCGCCGTCAGCTGGCTGCCGCGCTATCAAAGAGTGCCTTGCGCACGGCCTCGACACGTTTCCAGCCGGTGTAGCCCTGCAGGCGATCGCGGTAATACTGCAGCCAGATAGCCGCCGCGGCCGCGATCTGCGGTGTGGCACACGATGTGCCTGCGCCATCAAAGTCGATGATGCTGCGAGACTGGAAACGCGCCCATGGCACGTTTGGTGTATACGCGGCCAGCGTAGTGTCGATTTTCGAGGCCGGTCCGTAGTTGCCGGCCATGGGGCCGCGCAGATCGGCGTACGGCTTGTAGTCGGACATAACACCGCACGCTGCAACAACGCGGTTGTAGCGGGCCGGATACACGATGTTATGTGTCGGAACGTTGTTTTTGTTGTTGCCAGCCGCGGTCACAATGAACGTACCCTGCCAGTAGACCGCGTTGATCTGCTCAGCAAGCGCTTGCGACGCGAGTCCGCCCATACTCATAGTGATCACGTCGATGCGCGTACGCGGGTCCTCGTTCATTTCTCGCACACGACGAAAGGCGTTGATGATGTCGCTGTTGTAGAAGAGGACTACACTGTTCGAGACGCGCATAGGTACGACCTCGACGAACGGAGCGGCGCCGATCGCGGGCACGCCGTCGAACGCTTTGCCAGCGAGGATGCTCAGCGTCCCCGTGCCGTGGCCACTGTTGCTGCCAAGGCCCGCCGAGCGATCGGTCGCATCGTTGTCAGGGTAGCCATCTCTGACGAAGTTCATGGCCAACCCGTTGTTCAAGCGCTCAGGCAGACTTAGATGGTCGGGGTCATACCCGGTATCGAAGTGCGCCACGCGCACCAAGTTGCCTGTTGGCTCGCCGAGGAATGCTAGTGCGTCGCGAAATTGTGCGAAATCAGTCTCCTGAAACCATAGGTCCGATGGACGCGCCGGAAACGTGGCATTTTGTGGTTTACCGTTTGCGTTCATGCTCACCATGCTGAGCGCGAGCTCGGTCTCGTCGCCGATCAGCCAGCGCTGGGGTGGGTCGGGCTCCGCATACACCACACTGCCAGCGTCATCGAGAGCTCTTTTAGCGAAGGCGTGGCAGGCTTCCCAGAGGTTGAAATCGTCGACTGGCCCTTGAGGCTCGAGCATCTGCCAATCGGCGGCCGACGCGGCGCCAAGTCCTTCCTGCGCCGGAAACGAGCCATACATACGCGTGGCTACCAACTGGACATCGCCGACGCCGAGTTTGTCGGCTGCCAAAGGCGCCCCGGTCGGTGCCTTGAGCAAGATTCTCGGCTGCGCGACGCTTCTCGACATATGGAGCCGCTGCCTCCCCAAGGTGCTTGTGCTGTATAGCGGGATTCCCCTTCCCACGGCCAGCGTGGCCTATCGTACTCGACGCCGCGCCGGCGAGCGCCCATCGTTCAGCGAAACGTGAGTAAACGGATCCGAGGCGCGCGAAGCACGATGCGTGCAGTGGCTGGGCTCCAGGAAGCAACGCCTTCGGCTCCACTCCAGGTGGCTTGAGTCAAGTAGGTCGTGCCAAAACCCGGCGATCGCTCGTCTAACGCTATCCGGCTGCCTAGTCTGATCGAGGCCGAGGGCTCGTTCTAGTTGCGGAGCGGCCAGTCGGTTGCCTCGAAGAACTGCCCGAATCACGCCCCGGCCGTTTGATTAAACCTCGAACTCTCGATGCCCAGCTACTGGCTTCTAGCGGCGGTTGTAGCTGACCGAAAGCGACGCGGCGCGCACGTTTGTCTCGTCACGCTCGAGCAGCCATGGAAACGCAGTTTCGAAATGGAGCATGGGCGCCCTTAGACATCTACAGGTGCCTACCGCAGCCATTATCAAAAGAGCGAAGCCGCGATAGGAGTTGGATGAGCCGCAGGCTTTCGCTGCTCCCCGAAATAGGCGCAACCGGTGTGCGGAGCTTTCGACGCCTCGTTGCGCCCGTGCAAGCCTATGTTTCTGCGGAGCCTTCACGCATTCCGACCGCGCTCATCGTCCGGAACGTTTGAGGGTCCGGTAGGGACGGCAGGTCGCCCCGCCGCCCCCCGGGCGGAACCCGGCGTGCAGATTTCCCGCACCGGGCTCCCCAGGTCAGATTGGTCGCACTCGCACGGTCGGTGTTAGACCCACGTGTGCGTCAGTCGTGGG
>WNGF01002002.1_pt1 | contig 31540 bp, 29 predicted proteins | sample 5400641 | NCBI WGS metagenome assembly WNGF01 (sample SAMN13153371, study PRJNA577476) | soil metagenome | isolation source: 80 cm soil or saprolite under grassland replicate 2 | place: USA:California | collected 2016-06-15 | reverse complement strand
GGACACGGCACCTGCGCGCGCACCCGTCTGGAGCGAATGACTCTTTTCAAAGTAGTAGTACGAGACCGCCAGCAGGCAAAAGAAGACCAGCGGATCGACGACGAACAGTACGCTGAGGTTGGGTGCGTCGCCGCGGCCGAAATGCGCGATGGCGGCCGACACGAGCGTGATCGCGAAGCCGGCGTACGCGAACTCCTTCACCTTGAATGGAACGGCCGGGATCACAAGCGCAAGCACACCGAGGATCTTGGCGATCGTCAGCTCAACCTTGAAGTACGGCGGGAACCCAAGATGGACGAACGCGCCTTCGGGGCCGTTCGGAAAAGGAAAATGGTCATTGAAGACGAAGTTGATGATGCTGAACAGCATCACCGCCAGTACCAGTCCCGTGCTCGCGCGGTACAATGCACGTTCCCGGCTCGTCAGTGTGCGGCTTGCTCCCATAATTGACACGATTCCCTCCAGATTCCCGTGGCGGTGGGCACGGCTCCCATGATGCCGGAGCCTCCGCCTCAACGTTCTACGAAGCCAAGACCGGAGAGGCGTTCCCCATGTGACACGTTATCCATCCGAGGACGGGTGTGATCGTCGTGCGGCAAATGCTGTTCGGTCGTCTTCATCACCTTCTCGCCTGCCTTCACTCGCCTCGATGTTTCGCCGGTCGTGCAAGGTCTTGAAATAGCAGCGGCTCCGTTCGCAACTGCGCTACCACCGCGCCCCAGCCTTGCCGTACATTCGAGTACCTCGGTGTCCAACTAGACGCTGAACGTAACTTTTGATTCGAGATCCTCAGCGATCGGGACGCCAATGCTCCGAGAGATCCGAACAGAGGGGTGATCCAGGCAGGCAGAAGCTTCGGAGCTCGAACGCCGAGCGCCTCAGCCAACGAATCGACAAAGGCTCTGTGAGTGATCGGTTCGTCATCGACGGCATTGTAGATACCCGCTGGGAGCGTCAGAGCGGCGGCGACGGCAGTCGCCGCGTCGTCATGTGACAGCGAAGAGATATACGCATCTGGTGAACCCGGCAGCAGCGCCCAGCCTTTCCTGGTGTACTTGATCATCTCGGTGGTCTGAAACGCGTCGTGTCCGTAGAAGCCTCCGAATCGCAGCACGACACCTGCGCGCCCCGCCTGGCAGAACCGTTCTGCCGAAGCTTCCGCGTCGAGGATCGAGCGATTGAAACCAACGGGACTGAGGGACACCCGCTCGTCGATCCACTCGCTGCCGCTGTCTGGATAGACCGGTGCGAAGGATTCCTGGACGAATCGGCCGACCGTCGACACGAGGCTTGCGTCAACGAGGATCGCGGAGGCAACTCGACGCAGACGGTCGTTTTCACGCCAGGCCCACGGCAGGAACATCCGTGACGGATCGGGAATGTGCGTCGCGAGGTTGACGACAACATCCTGGCCCGCAACGGCTCGGGATACAGCAGCTGAATCGAACAGGTTGACTTCGATCGCTCGCACGCCTTTCGTTGTGAGCTCCGCGCGTGCCACGGTCGAGCGAACGGCTGCCGTCACCTCGTGATCGGCATTCTGTAGGAGCGGAACAAGGCGTCGGCCAACGACGCCGGTCGCACCCGTCAAGAAGACCCGCATACTCACCTCTCGGTATTTCTTACGCCCATTCCGAAGGCGCCATAGCCGTAGCCGAAGATGCCGCTGGCAACGACTCTCATGACGCCGATGAAGATGAACCAGGCGAGGAAGCCGGCGAGCGGAATCCGGTAATAGAGGCCGATCGCGGTCAAGGCGTAGAGACAAGGCCCCACGAAGGCAAAGATCAACAGGAACGAACGCTCGGTCCATGAGATGTTGAACAGTCGACTCATGGCGGGACCGAACCTCGCCAGATATTCCTCCGCCATGTGTACGTCGAGCGCGGCGACGGTCAGCAGGAAGAGCGGAAGGATCACCGATGGATCGAGGGGGCGCCGCAAGTACGACCGTTGCCAGATGACGAATGCCACGACACCGGAGCCTCCAACAATCACGACCGGTGGCAGGCCGATCGCGGTATAGCCACCCCACATGGCCACGACCAGGAACAGTACGGCAACCACGCTGTTCCACGCCCTCGTGCGCGGTGGGGTATCGTCGACTTCGGAGGCTTGCGCCGGTCGCCGATCTCGCGTCAGCGGGCCGTGCGGGTGTTGTGAAGCTTCGATGGTTCGGGGAACGGACATGCGGTGACTCTGGGGCAAGATCGGCGCCACGCCTGTGGACGCAAGACACCGCGGTATACGGATTGGCCCACTCTCAGCAGGCTGCGTATTCCTGCGCACTGGTTAGTTCTGCGCAGCGCAGTTGAAGAAATGTCAGATCGCAACGTCAGTCCAGCGTGGCTTCCGCCTTCTGAGCATGTGGCGTTCGTCTTGCGAGGCACTCGCGCTGATGCTTTACATGCGGAAGTTCTCGCCGTCGGAGTCGCCTCCCGAGGCCGGCCTTCGAATCGAGAGCGGTCTCGTCTTGCGGATCACACCTTCCGAGCGAGACGCCCTCCAGTTGCTCGCGCAGGGGGCGCCGACGAGCCAGATTGGTGCGATGCTCGGCCTTTCGCCCGCCGACATCGATCCGTTTCTGGGGGCATTGTTCGCGAGACTCGGCGTAGCAAGCCATGCCGACGCGATCAGGGTTGCTTCTCGGCGAGGCTTGCTGGTGCCGTAGGCGCCGCGCGAACGCCACTGGGACAAGCATGTCATTGAAAACCGTTCAACTGATCGTCGGTCGCCTGGTGACCGACGAGGAATACCGTCTGAAATTCCTGAGTGATCCGATCCACGCATTGACGACGCTGCGCGATCAAGGGGTCGAGTTGACGTCCGCCGAGATCGAAGCGCTGATTCGAACCGACCGAACGCTCTGGAGCGACGCCGCAGCACGCATCGATCCGGACCTTCAACGGTCCAGTTGGCTCGCTGATTAGCCGCGGAACGCCTTGCTCACAAGCATCTCGACGGACTGCGCGTTTCGGCGGACAATGCAATCGGACCATCACGGCCCTCGTCCACCCACACCAGGAGCAGGTATGCGTGGTATCGGGAACGACTCGGTGGCCGGCGACCGTGGGAGCGCGGCGTCAATGGTCGCGCGCTATGAAGCGCTCATCCACGTGTCGGAGGCTCTGAGGGCCTATCACGATCGCGATACGCTATTCCGCAGCTTGGCCCGCGAGCTTCGTCCCGTCGTCCAGTTCAGTTTCCTCGGTCTCGCGCTCTACGACGAACAGACCCACGCCGTCGAGCCGTACGTGCTCGAGGCCACAGGGGAACCCGTGCCGCCGCCAGAACTGTCCGCCGAGGAGCAACTGACCTACTGGGTTGTTCAGCATCAGACGCCGCTGCTGATTCCGATCGTTGAAAACGAGACTCGCTTTTCGCAAGAGATGACGTACTTGCGGTGCCAAGGGATCGTCTCGACGTGTTCGCTGCCGTTGACGACGCCGCGGCGCCGTGTCGGCATGCTGTTGGCGGGCAGCCGTGAGCCCCATGTTTACGACGCAAAGGACGTGGCGTTTCTGTCGCTCGTCGCGAATCAGGTTGCGCTGGCCATTGAGAACGCGGAGAGCTACGAGGCGTTGCAGCACTCGCTCGCGCTCGAGCGAGACCGCATGCGGAACGTCGAGGCGTCTGATGAACTGCTGAGAGCCCCTCGCAACCGTGCTCGATGTTCGGCAGGTTTTTCCGCGGATCTCGCAGATCGCAGCGACGGTGCTCCCCCACGACCGCCTGACCTTGACGTTTCACGATCCGCCGGGCGAGGTCGTCGTTCAAGCCGCCTCCGATGAGTGGGCACCGCTGCCTGCCCGGCTGAAGGTTGCAGATCCTGGGCCTGAAGGCGACGCGTCCCGGATCATCGACTTGGACAGCTATACATGGCCGGTCATTGAGCCACCTGGCTTCTGGGATCAGATTCAGTCGGCGGGCTACCGCTCGATGCTGCTGGTTCGCGTGAGCGCTCGTGATCAGCGTCTCGGCCTGCAGTTCTGGTCGAAGCGCCGTGGCGCGTTCGACGAACGACAGGTAGCCATCGCCCGCCGCATCGCCGATCACGTCGCGCTCGCGGTCTCGCACGAACAACTCGCCGAGGTGGCGCGTGAGGCGGCCGAAGCAAAGCTACGCGCGGACCGCCTCGAGGCGCGCGTCAAGTCGCTGTCCGACGAGCTCGCCGCAAAGACCGGACGCATGATCGGACCGTCGGCAGAATGGCAGGCGGTCCTCAAGGCGGCGACGCAGGTCGCTCTGACGGACACCACGGTGTTGCTCGTGGGTGAGTCGGGCACAGGGAAGGAAGTCGTTGCCCGGTTCATCCGTCACGCCTCGAATCGTGCGCACGGGCCGTTCGTCGCGCTGAATTGCGCGGCGCTCCCCGAACAACTGCTCGAGTCCGAGCTGTTTGGCTATGAGCGTGGCGCCTTCACTGGCGCGCAACAGGCCAAGCCCGGGCAAATCGAGCTGGCGGCGGGCGGAGTGCTTTTTCTCGACGAAGTCGCCGAGATGAGCGCATCCGCACAGGCCAAGTTCCTGCGTGTCCTGCAGGAGCGCGAGTTCCAGCGACTGGGCTCGACACGCATGTTGAAGGCAAACGTGCGTGTGATTGCGGCGACCAATCGCGATCTGAAAAAAGCGCTCGAGCGCGGCGATTTTCGCGAGGACCTCTTCTATCGGCTGCAGGTCTTCGATATCAAGCTCCCGCCACTGCGGGCACGACCGACCGACATCCTGCCCCTCAGCGAAGCGTTTCTCGAACAGATCGGCCAGACGTTCGGGCGGCCCCCGTCGGGCCTGACACGCGACGCCAAAGAGGCGCTCATGCACTACGACTGGCCGGGAAACGTGCGGGAGCTGCGCAATGCGCTCGAGCGCGCCGCGATTCTCTGTGAAGGCGGCCTGATCACGACGGAGCACCTGTCGCTGGACAACGGCCGGCGCGGCGCGCGGCCGCCCGTCGACGCATCGACAACCGACCTGAGCGCCGTCGAGCGCGACATGATCGCGCAGGTGCTCGCAGACTGCTCCGGTAACAAATCCAAGGCCGCCGCCAGGCTCGGCATCTCGCGCACGCAGTTGTACGTTCGATTGCGCCGCTATCAGCTTTCCTGACTCCCTATCGGCTCAGATCGGCTGTTGGACCGATGGTTCGTCCGACAGGCCGCACTACTCCCAACGCGTACCGACACACATCGATTCCTTCATCCTTAAGTGCGTCGGAATTCTGTGTCAGAACTGTGTCACATACCCCCCGAAACCCCGGGGTTAACACCGTGATTTACGGCGACACGCCGGTGAACATCGTTGTTGCGGGAAGTCGTTAATCGGAAGTGCGTTGGTGGGATTTGATGTGCGTCAGCACGCGCGGAGGGAATCGATTTCCAAGCGTGCTCCTTCAACCACTCGGACATCTCTCCATTTAGAATCAACAACTTACGGCCACGGAATGCCCGGAGGGACGTGAATTGTGTAAGAACTCCCAATATCTTGCGACCACTTACGCGCTTTTCCAGTATAGCCGCCGCCATCTGCCGTTCGCTGGGCGAAATGGCCGAGCACTCATCATTCCTGTGGCACTGACTTGGTGAGGATCACGGCACCAACGCCGTTCCGGAACCCCATCCTATCGCGGTTCCGAGTTCAGTGCGGCTCGCCATATCGGCATGAGCGCGGCGTCGCTGAAAAAGTCGCGCACACGATCGTTCAGCGGCACAATAGACGCACCCACGTTTGTGAAGGGTCGGAGCGAAGCGGGTCGTGTACCGACGTCGAGACCTCGACGAATGGCTGGAGCGGAACGTCCATCGTCGCGATCGCTGAGGCAGCGCTCAACCTGCGATCGCTGGAGTCGTCGTGGGTTCCCGGTGAGCGTACTTGATGATCTCCACGTCGGACGTCACGATCAGCCCGTTCTCGACCAGATCGGCGACGGCATCGACCGCCCGCTGGACTTCGCTAGGCGTGTCGACGACGGTGATCACGGTCGGGCGATCATGCGACCACGGACGGTGAGACACCGCATGGAGATGACCGGCGGCACCGAACCCGAGCTCGCCGGGAAACACCGTCGCGCCGGCGATGTCCGCCTGGCGGAGTCGCTCGACGATCACCTCGTAGATCGGGCGGCCGTGAATCCGATCCGCTTCACCGACGAAGATCTGTAGCATCCGGCCGGGGCCTTCGATGCGCACGCGCTTCTCGCGGCGCACCCCCCAATGTTCGGTGCGATGTTCCGGCGCGCCGACGAACTCCTGGACGACGCTCTCACGTGCGACGAAGACGGGACACGGCGCCTTTCGTGCGAGGCTGCGGTGGTCGCGCGCGAGTGACGCCTCGGTTTCGCCGATGACGAGCAAATTGATCGCTCGCGTCTGAATGGCGCGACAGACGGTGTCGACGAGCGGTCCAAACAACACCTCGGTCGTAACCGGCTGACCCGCTGTTTCGGCGGACTGCCGTGCTGCGCGCAAGGCGTTCTCGAGCACGTACCGGCCTTCGTCCTCGATATCCTTCACTTCGTCGATGCTGGCGGACACTGTCGGGATTTCGATCACACCGACGACATGCGTCTCCGCGCCGGACGAGCGCGCCAGTCCGATTCCGTATTCGAGCGCATAGCGATCGGCCGGAGCGCCACTCACCAGAATCAGGATGCGGTCGAACATGCTCATCGCTTCGCCGCGCCGTGCTGATATTTGACGACATCGACATCCGAAACAACTACGAGCCCTTCGGTCACCATCTCGTCGAGCAGTGGTAGCAACGCGCGGACGTTGTCCTCGGATTCGACGACCGTAATCATGACGGGCAAGTCGCGAGACAACCCAAGCCGGCCGGCGGCGTGCATGCGCTGGGTTGCGCCGTATCCCATCGCACCTTTGTGGACCGTTGCACCGGCGGCGTGCCGTTCACGGATTTTCAAGACGATCTGCTCGTAGAGCGGTTTGCCCTCCCAGCGGTCGTCCTGGCCAATGTAGACGCGCAGCATCTTCGCCCGACTGGGCAACGTAGGGGCAGCGCTCATGATGGTCTCCAAAAAACAAAAACTCCTACTGAGGACCGCTCGGAGCCTCGCGTAGGAGTCATCAGTCTCCGGGCAGCCGGAGACGGTTTCGGCGAACTCCACCGCCTTTTTGCTGATTATACGCTCGGGTTCTCAGGACTGCATGGCCCCTTGAGCGATCCGAACACGGGTGGTAAGCTCAAATTCTCACGGGGTGTTGGCGTTCGCCCCGTGTCGCTTGGGTGTTGGAGTTCACCCTCAACCGCCCCACTGCACGACGGGGCAGATGACTCCTACGGGCTTGTTGCTCGCAGGAGTCTGCCTCACCGCATTCTTTCCTGCCGACCCACAAGCCAGACCGAGGGGACCACGTATGGAGAACGTGTGGTTCGTCGCATCGATCTGGGTTGGACTGGCGCTCATTGCGACCTTGCTCGCGATCTGGCTGAAGCTCTCGACGGCGCTCAGCGAAATCGTCGTGGGCACCGTGGCGCAGCTCGTGATCGGCACGTTCGTCGGGGCGAACGCGCTCGCGGGCCGATCGGAGTGGGTCACCTTTCTCGCTGGCGCGGGCTCAATCCTTCTGACGTTCCTGGCCGGTGCCGAACTCGATCCGACAGTCTTTCGCCGCAAGTGGAAGGAAGCGACCGTCGTCGGGCTGGCCGGGTTTTTCGCGCCGTTCATCGGCTGCGCGATGCTCGCGCGTGTCGTTCTCCATTGGGGATGGCCGGCGAGCTGGTTGGCAGGTGTCGCGCTGTCGACGACGTCAGTGGCGGTCGTCTATGCAGTCATGCTCGAACTCGGGTTCAACCGGACGGAGTTCGGCAAGGCCATTCTCGCCGCATGTTTCATCAATGACCTCGGAACCGTGATCGCGCTGGGCCTGATCTTTTCGCCCTTCACGATCCGCACGCTCGTATTCGTCGTCGTGAGCATCGTCGTGTTCATCATTCTTCCAGTGTTGACGCCTCGATTCTTCCATCGGTACGGCGGACGCGTCTCGGAGCTCGAAGCGAAGTTCATCTTGTTTGCCCTTTTCGTGATGGGCGGTCTCGCCGTCTGGGCGGGCAGCGAAGCCGTGCTTCCTGCGTACATCATCGGGATGGTATTGGCCGGGACGGTCGGCAACGATCATGTGCTCGTGCGCCGACTGCGGACCGTCACGTTCGGCTTATTGACACCGTTCTATTTCATTCGGGCGGGGTCGTTTGTGTCGGTGCCGGCGCTCGTGGCCGCACCCCTCGCATTCGTCGTGTTGTTCCTCGGAAAATCGGCGAGCAAGTCGATCGGGATTTGGCCGACCGTCCGCTGGTTCAACTACGTCGGACGCGAAGGCATGTACTACACGTTAATGATGTCGACAGGCCTCACATTCGGGACGATCTCGGCGCTGTTTGGCTTGAATCACAACGTGATCACGCAAGCCCAGTATTCGTACCTGGTGGCGACGGTGATCGGCAGCGCCGTCATTCCGACGATGATTGCGAATACGTTCTTCCTGCCGGCGCACTTGCTTCCAGCCGACACGCCCGCGCAGGAAGCCGTCACCGGCGGAAGTCGGTAGTGGCGAGGCGTATTGAAAGGAACGGAGACCGCGTCATGGTCGCGATCGTCGACACGGAAGACAAGATCAACGCATTTCTGCCAACGGTCAAGAAGATGGTCAGCGAGGGGCTGATCGCCATGTCCGACGTCGAGGTCATCCGGTACACGCATCGCGATCAGGGCACTCCCTCTGTGTAGATCGTATGGACACCCCGAGCCCGACCGGCCTGAACGAATCGCAGCAACGACGGCTGATCGTCACGTGTCAGTACGTCGATCGGCTGCTGGGCGATCTCGAACGCGCCTTCATCGAGGCGCAGTCGAACTCGCCGTTCGGCCGGTACGCGAACGATTTGGCACCGGCCGAGCAGCGGCTCGTCCATGACTACATCGGGAGACTCCGTACACAGTTGGTCCGCATGCTGGACGGCCAAGGGCTCTCACCGGCGCCGCACCGCTTCGGCCTGCGCCACTCGCTGCTGACACACCTCACCTTTGTCGATGTCGCGGTCGAGGAGCTGAAGCCGCGCTATATGCAAGGGTACGGCGCCGTCGCGCCGGACGCGGCGGCGGCGCTCAACGGCATCGTCGAGGAGCTGCACGGCACCATCGGTCAGTTGACGCGGGCACTCGCGGTCGATCGCTCTGAGGATCTGCGCACGCGTCTGGACAAGATTGGCATCCACGCCGATGTCGAGTTGCTCGACACGTTGGAAGAGCTCGTCACCAAATACGGGCTCGTGGAGTTCAGAAGCGCTCTCGCGACGATTCTCGACACGCTTGATCCGGCACGCGCGACTTCCGTAGGCCGACCGGCTGGCTGCGGTTTCGGAGGCAGGAGAGCATTCATGGAACAGTCGACAACGATTCGCACGGTCACCGGCCGGGAAATCCTCGATTCCCGAGGAAATCCGACGGTTGAAGTCGACGTGCGCTTGAGCGGCGGCGCACTCGGACGTGCCGCGGTCCCGTCGGGTGCGTCGACCGGCACGCGCGAAGCGCTGGAATTGCGCGACAAGGATCCGCATCGGTACGGCGGTAAAGGCGTTCGGACGGCGGTAGGCAACGTGAACAACCATCTGGCGTCCGCGATTTGCGGCGTGGATGCGAAGGATCAGGCAGGCGTCGATCGAGCGCTCATCGAGGCAGATGGCAGTCCCGACAAGTCTCGTCTCGGCGCGAATGCGATTCTGGGCGTGTCCATGGCCGTGGCGCGGGCCGCCGCCGCCGCGCGTAGCGTGCCGTTGTACCGACACTTGGCCACGGGTCCAGTCGACTCCCTGCCTGTTCCGATGACCAACGTCATTAACGGCGGTGCGCACGCGGCGAACGCGCTCGATTTCCAGGAATTCATGATCGTGCCAATCGGTGCGCCGACGATGGCAGAAGCTGTTCGCATGCTGGCGGAAACATTTCATACACTCCGGTCGATTCTGAAGGCCGCGGGTCACGTCACGTCGGTCGGCGACGAAGGTGGCTACGCCCCTGAGGTCAAGCAGCCGGAAGACGCGCTCGCCCTCATGGTGCAGGCGATTGAGCGCGCGGGATACAGGCCAGGGCGCGATCTCGCCCTGGCGATGGACCCGGCTGCGAGCGAGCTACACCAGAACGACAGGTACGTGTTTCGGAAGAGCGGTCTGACTCCTCTGAGCACGTCCGGCATGATCGACCTCCTGGAGCGACTGGTCGAACATTTTCCGGTGATCTCGATCGAAGACGGTCTGGCGGAAGACGACTGGGAGGGCTGGCGGATCGTAACCGAGCGGCTCGGAGAGCAAATCCTCCTGGTCGGCGACGACATCTTCGTCACGAACCCCGACATCATCAAGAAGGGCATTGCGTCCAAGGTCGCCAACGCCGTGTTGATCAAGCTGAATCAGATCGGCACTGTCACCGAGACGCTCGAGGCGATTCACACCGCACATGGAGCCGGTTATCAAACGGTCATTTCTCATCGTTCAGGCGAGACCGAGGACACGTTCATCGCCGACCTAGCCGTCGCCACCGGAGCGGCATACATCAAGACCGGTTCGATGGCGCGATCCGAACGCGTCGCCAAGTACAACCAACTCCTGCGCATTGAAGAGGAGCTCGGTGCGTCGGCGGCCTTCGGCGCTCGCGCGCGCAAACAAGGGCGGTAGAGGCTGCTCAGCACGGATAGTGGCATGACGCAGCGATTCTTCAGCGGACGCGAGTCGTGGGTGTTTCGCGCAGACGCGCTTGAGGAGTTGTGCGGCCACCATCCGGATCTCGTGGGACAAGTCCTGTCCGCCGGCGAGCCGCTCGAGTACTTGTTGTACTCGCCGCTCCGGGAAGTGGACGCCGGCCCGTTCGGTCTGAAGGGACCTTCCGGCTCCCATGCGCTGGCGGTCACGCGCGATCGCCTCATCGTCTCGCGTGATCCCCATCAGCCGGGACGGTCCCGAACCGTCTGCCAGGTGCCATTCGCGAGTATCTTGACCGTTGAACTCGGCGAGGCGCTCACACTGGGTTGGTTCGTCGTCCGCTTCGCAGCGGCCGGCCAGCTGGCGTCGGAAACGGTCTTCTTTCAGTCGTCGGGCATCGAGCACTTTCGCGGAGCGGTGCGGGCGTGGCGGGCCAGTGGGATTGCGACGGCGGATAGTCGTCGGTATGCGGAAGGATGGGACGGCATCTGCGCACAAAGCCCGCCCTACGTGCGCAACCAACTGGCGCCGCTCATTCTCGAAGGCGAGCGACCACAGGCGGTGCTGCACGTTGACGAGACCTGGTATCCGGCTGCAGGTCGCCGCACGACGTGCGCGTCAGCGGCCGGCGTCTGCGCTGTCACCGACCGGGCGCTTCTGCTTGTGCAGAGCGAACGGCCGTACCAGCCCGACGCCCTCGTCTTCGCGGTGAATGCGACCTGCCTCGATCGTCGTGTTCTCCGAAACATCACGCTCGCCAGAAACGAATCGCCATCTTCTGAACTGCTGACGATGGCGCTCGATATTCAAGTTGAGAGTGTCGGACTTCAAGTGAAGATGCCGGTCGGTCGGCCAGCCGCTGGTGCGCTGGAAGGCTTTTTGGCGGAGGCTCGCCGCGCAGGCGGAGCACAGAGCTGTTGACGACGGTCAGCGTCGCGTTGCTAGCCAGCGTGGCATTCGTCGCCGCGACGCTGGCAGCCATTACTGGCTTCGGCGGAGCGGCGGTCCTGCTGCCGGTGCTGGTGCTGATGTTCGGTGTGCGTCAGGCCGTGCCGATCCTGACGGTCGCACAGCTCATCGGCAACGGAAGCCGTGTGTGGTTCAACCGCGAGGACCTAAACCTCCGCGTCGTCGGCTGGTACACGATAGGCGCCGTGCCGTGTGCTCTCGCTGGGGGCTATCTGTTCGCGCAGACGCCGCTCGCCGCTTTGACGAGGCTGCTCGGGCTCTTCCTGATTGGCATCGTCGTGTAGTCGTTGGACCGAATACGTTACGAGGTGTTTCGGTATCACTCGGTGAGCCTCGCCAAAATCGCTTTCCAAGCGTGCTCCTTCATCCGCCTTCGCTCGCGTCTGAGTTCCGCGCGAGCTACGGCGAGATGTCCCGCCGAAGCGGCGACTTGTCCGCCGTAGCGCGAAGCGCGGAGGTGGAAGCCGCGAAGGAGGACAACCACTCGGACATCTCTCCGTTCAAGTGGAATCAACAGTTTACCGGAGGGCGGCGACCCGCTCAACAGCAGACTGTGACGTGACTGTGACGTGAGGTCGGCGGCGACCTCCACGATCGTCTCGATCTGTGCGTCATTCGCCGGCTTTCCGTTGCCGTTTCCGGCGTCGCCGCCTCGCCTCAGGTTGTCCGGCGCATCGAGCGCCTGGCGCTTCGCGTCAATCCGGATGTGCGAGTAGTGCTCCAACATCCGGCGCGACAAGTGGCCGCACGGGACAGCCATTTTGGCGACGGTGGCCAGATTCGCAAGCCGTTGACAGGTGATGCCTGTCTACATACTATCTGTCCATGACAGGTATTAACACGCGCGCGCTGGAGCGCGAGCTGAAGAGGGGCTCCGCGGAGCTGCTCATCCTGTCCGTGCTCGAGGCGCGGCCCCGGCACGGCTACGACCTCAGCAAGTTGATCCAGGCACGGTCTGGTGGCCAGCTCACGTTCCACATTGATTCCCTCTATCCGTTGCTCTATCGCCTCGAGGAGCGTGGATGGATCAAGGGCACGTGGGTCGAAAAGCCTGACGAGCGGCGCCGCCGCTTCTACAAAGTTACGGCTGAAGGGCGACGCGTTCTTACGCAGCAAAAGAAGACATGGGCTGCGTTCGTGGAGGCCGTTCGGCGGGTGACGGGAGACGAACATGCCTGACTGGGCACGAGAAGTCCGCACTCGATTGTCGTCTCTGCAGCTCTCGCCGCCTCGCGAGAACGAGATCGTCGAGGAGCTCTCGCAGCACCTTGACGACCGCTGGCGTGAGTTGATCGCGGGGGGTGTGTCGCCTGACGAGGCCACGCAGCGGACGCTCGCGCAATTCAGGGGCGCGGATGTCCTGCCGAAGTACATGGCGCCGCTGCGGCAGGCGCATGCGCCGTTGTTGATCACACCAGGGGCGCCCGCTGGCCACGTACTCACGGATCTCTTGCGGGATCTGCGCTACGCCGCCCGTATCCTCTGGAAGCAGCCCGCGTTCGCGGGCGTGGCGGTCCTCACGCTCGCGCTCGGGATCGGCGCGACGACGGCTATCTTCAGCGTGGTCTACGGTGTGCTGTTGAAACCCCTCGCGTTCCACGAGCCGGACCGACTGGTTGCTCTTTACCATCTGGCGCCGGGATTCGGCGGCGCCCGAAAACTTCCGCACAGTCCCGCCACCTACTTCACCTACCGCGACAATGCCCGGGTCTTCGAGGACATCGGCTTGTGGAATGCCGAGGACGTATCCATCAATCGAAGCGGCGAGCCGCAACAAGTAAAGGCGCTGATGGTCACGGATGGGATGCTGTCCCTGCTCGGCGTTCGCCCCGAGCTCGGCCACCTCGTTCGCAAGGAAGATGATGTTCCGGGCGCGCCGGACCGCGTGATCCTGAGTCACGGCTACTGGCAGCGCGCGTTCGGTGCCGCAAGGGACGTGCTCGGTCAGTCGCTTGTCATAAACGCGAGGCCTTACGAGATCATCGGCGTACTGCCGGCCTCGTTCAAGTTACTGGATACGGATCCTCAAGTAATCCTGCCGTTGCGGCTCAACCGCGCGAACGCCCTCACGGGACCGGGTTTCGGGCCCCGCGGCGTGGCGCGGCTCAAGCCGGGTGTGACGCTCTCGCAGGCCAACGATGACATCGCCCGAATGATTCCCCTCATCGTGGAGCAGTTTCCGCTGCAGCCCGGGGTCACACGACAGATGTGGCAGGAGGTCGGCTTGGCACCGAACGTCCGCCCGCTCTCGGAAGACGTGATAGGGGAAATGAGTCGGCCCTTGTGGATTCTCTTGGGCACCGTGGGCGTCGTGCTCCTCATGGCGTGGGCCAATGTGGCGAATCTCCTGCTGGTACGCGCCGAGGGGCGGCAGCGGGAGCTTGCGGTCCGTACGGCGCTCGGCGCAAGTCGCAGTCGCATTGCCCGTGAGCTGCTGTCGGAAAGCCTGATCCTAGGGCTGGCAGGCGGCGCGCTCGGTGTCCTCTTCGCCCAGGCCGGCATTGGTCTATTGCGAAGGATCGCGCCTGTCGCACTGCCGCGCGTAGACGAAATCAGCCTCGACGCGGTGGTGCTGCTCGTCACACTGACCATCTCAATCGTGACCAGCCTCCTGTTCGGCCTCATTCCCGTCCTGAGAGTTCGAGCATTCAACGTCGCGGTGCTGAAGGAGGCTGGCCGATCGACCAGCGCTGCTCCGGGGAGACACCGCACGCGAAATACGCTCGTGGTGGCACAGGTAGCACTCGCCTTGGTGCTGTTGGTCGTCTCAGGGCTGATGGCTCGGACGTTTGTCGCCATGCGACAGGTTCAGCCTGGTTTCGTAAGGCCTGCGGAGGTGCAGACCTTCCGCATCGCTCTGCCAGGGGCCATCATCCGTGATCGCCAGCAAGTGGCGCAGACGTACGAGCAGATCGCCGAGCGCCTGAAGCAAATCCCAGGCGTCGTGGCTGTCGGCCTTGCAAACATGATCCCGACGGACGGATCCAGAGGGGGGGCTCCGGTCTTTGTTGAGGACCGACCTGTCGCCGGAACGCCTCCCTTACGCCGGGCCAAGGCGATCGGACCCGGGTACTTCGAAACGATCGGCAGCCCTCTCGTGGCCGGACGCGCGATCACATGGACCGACATTCACCAGCTCACACCCGTCGTCTGGATCTCAGAGAATCTGGCCCGCGAATATTGGGAAGAACCATCGAAGGCGCTCGGCAAGCGCATTGGGGGCCTGCCCGGCGAGTGGTCCGAGGTCGTGGGCGTTTTCGGGAACGTCCGTGAGGAAGGCTTGAATCTGCCCGCACCGACCATGGTGTATTGGCCGATGGCAGATCAGCGGTTCGTGTCGCGAGACATGGCGTATTTCGTTCGATCAGACCGTGTGGGGGCGCCCGGCTTCCTACGCGAGTTGCAGCAAGCCGTGTGGTCGATTAATCCAAATCTACCGCTCGGCAAGGTGCAGACGCTGAACGAGATTCAAGCCCATTCGATGGCGCAGACGTCTTTCGCCATGGTCATGCTGGCCATCGCGGCGAGCGTCGCACTCCTGCTCGCATTGGTGGGAGTCTACGGCGTGGTTTCGTACATTGCTGCAGAACGGACCTACGAAGTCGGGATCCGCATAGCGCTTGGTGCACAAAGCGGCGATGTGCGCGCTCTGTTCCTCCGACATGGGCTCGCGCTGACCCTCGCCGGTCTCGTGCTGGGTATCGGCGCGTCCATGCTCCTGACGCCGATCATGTCGGCGCTCCTGTACGGTGTCGCGCCGACGGATCCGGTCACTTACGTCGGCGTGGCGATCGTTCTGGGTGCGGTGACCCTGCTGGCGACATATCTTCCGGCCCGCCGTGCCTCGCGCGTCGATCCGATCGTCGCTTTGCGGGCTGACGTCTAAATACAAGGTCTGTCTCGGGTCACAGGTGCTTGGCTACTCATCCATCGGGGCGAAGAGCGGATCGAGGGTGAGCCTAAACTTCGCCAATTGGAACCTCATCGGAAAGGTGATTAGAAACATCGATGCCTCGCGAGGATAGGCATGAGCGCCACTGGCGAGGATGGGCAACCTCCCGAGCTGTACGTTGACACGTGATGCCTGTCTACATACTATCTGTCCATGACAGGTATTAACACGCGTGCTCTGGATCGCGAGCTGAAGAGAGGCTCCGCGGAGCTCTTGATTCTCTCACTCCTCGACGCGCGGCCCCGGCACGGTTACGAACTGAGTAAGTTGATCCACGCACGGTCCGGCGGCCAGCTCACATTCCACATCGATTCCCTCTATCCCTTGCTCTATCGCCTCGAAGAGCGTGGATGGATCAAGGGTACCTGGGTCGAGAAGCCAAACGAGCGGCGCCGCCGCTTCTACAACGTCACGGCTGAAGGGCGACGTGTGCTTGCACAGCAAAAGAAGACGTGGGCCGCATTCGTAGAGGCTGTGCGGCGCGTCACGGGAGACGAACATGCCTGACTGGGCAGAACACGTGCGCCCGCGGTTGTCGCCGCTGCGGCTGTCGCCCACCCGCGAGAACGAGATCGTCGAAGAGCTCTCACAGCATCTCGATGACCGTTGGCGGGAGCTGATTGCCGGCGGAGCGTCGCGTGAAGAAGCCACACAGGGGACGCTTGCCGAATTCAGGGGCAGGGACGTCCTGGCGCAATACATGGCGCCGCTGCGGCAAGCGCATTCGCCGTCGTCCATCACGCCAGGAGCTCCCACGCGAGATGTGCTCGCCGGTCTTTCGCAGGATCTGCGCTGCGCCGCGCGCATGCTGCGGAAGCAGCCCGGCTTCGCGGCTGTAGCCGTCCTGACTCTCGCGTTGGGGATCGGCGCCAATACGGCAATCTTCAGCGTCGTGTATGGCGTGCTGCTGAAGCCGCTGCCGTTCCCCGAGCCCGAGCGTCTGGTTGCGGTCTGGCACCGGGCTCCCGGGCTCAACATCCCCCTGCTCCCACAAGGCGCTGCGACGTACTTCACCTATCGTGACAGCGGCCGGGTGTTTGAGGACATCGCGTTGTGGAACAGCGAAGAGGTGTCGATTACCGGGAACGGTGAACCGGAGCGCGCACAGGCGCTCTGGGTGACCGACGGCCTCCTCGGGATCCTGCGGGTGCAACCGCTGCTCGGCGGATTCTTCACTAAAGAAGATGATGCTCCTGGCAGTCCGCGGCGGGCGATATTGACTCACGGATATTGGGAGCGTCGGTTCGGCGGCGCACCAGATGTCATCGGTCGAACATTGAACGTCGATGGCACGCCGTGCGAGGTGATCGGCATTCTGCCGCCGTCGTTCAAGTTCCTGCGCACCGATCCCGCGGTGCTGTTGCCGTTCCAGTTCAATCGGGCCGAGGTGCGGGTCGGAGATTTCAGCTATCGCGGTGTCGCGCGGCTCAAGCCAGGCGTCACGTTGGAACAGGCGAATGCTGACGTGGCGCGCATGATTCCTCTCACCTTCGATCGATTCGCGATGTGGCCCGGGCTCTCGCGCAAGATGTTCCAGGAAGAGGCGCGGCTGGGTCCGAACGTGCGCCCGCTGTCCCGGGACGTGATAGGCGACGTCCGCCGCGTGCTCTGGATTCTCGTGGGCACGGTCGGCATCGTCCTCCTGATTGCGTGTGCGAACGTGGCGAACCTCTTCCTGGTGCGGGCGGAGGGACGCCAGCAGGAGCTCGCGGTCCGTGCCGCGCTTGGCGCGAGTCGGAGCCGCATCGCCCGTGAGCTGTTGTCCGAGAGCCTCGGGCTGGCGCTGGCGGGCGGAGCACTTGGCCTCGTGTTCGCCTCGGCCGGCCTCAGCCTGCTCGCGAGGCTGGCGCCAGCCGGCTTGCCGCGGACCGACGAGATCAGCATCAACCCCGTGGTGCTGGCGTTCACGCTCGCCATCTCGGTCCTGAGCGGCCTGTTGTTCGGCCTCATCCCGGTCACGAGATTTGGAAGGCCGAGCCTCCTAGCACTCAAGGAAGGTGACCGGTCCGTGAGCGACGCACCAGGGCGGCACCGGGCGCGCAACGCGCTCGTAGTGTCCGAGATCGCCTTGGCCTTGGTTCTCCTCATCGTCTCAGGTTTGATGATCCGGACGTTCATCGCTCTGCAACGGGTCGATCCGGGCTTCGTGCGCCCCACGGAGGTCCAGACCTTTCGCGTCTCGATCCCCAAGGGACTCATCGAGGATCCGCAACACGTCGTTCTGGCGTACGAGCAGATCGCCCAGCACCTGGACCAAGTCCCCGGCGTTCTCTCGGTGGGTCTCTCGTCATCCGTCCCGATGGACGGCAACAGCGGCAGGATTCCGAATTTCGTCGAAGGGTTTCCTGACGCACGTCGAGAGCTGCCTCCGCTTCGCGGTTACAAGCGCGTCGCGCCAGGCTACTTCCAGACGATGGGTAACCCGGTGCTCGCCGGGCGTGCGATCACCTGGACCGATACCTATCAAGCCAGGCCCGTCGTGGTCATTTCCGAGAATCTGGCGCGCGAGTATTGGAAGAATCCTGCCGAAGCTTTGGGGAAGCGGATCACCCAGAGCCGGGAGAATCCGTGGCGAGAAATTATCGGTGTCGTCGGAAACGAACGCGACGATGGTCTCAACCAGCTGCCGACGGCCACCGTGTACTGGCCGATGCTGATCAAGCAGTGGTGGAATGAACCGCTCGACATTGAACGCACCATCGCCTATGTGGTCCGATCGACTCGCGTGGGCTCACCGGGCTTCCTGCGCGAGCTCCAGCAAGCGGTCTGGTCGGTTAATCCGAACCTGCCACTGGCCAGCGTGCGGACGCTCGAGGAAATTCAGGCAGATTCGATGGCGCAGACCTCCTTCGCGCTCGTCATGCTGGCGATTGCCGCGACTGTGGCGCTGCTCCTCGGCAGCGTGGGGATCTATGGCGTGATTGCCTATGTTGCGACGCAGCGCACGCGCGAGATCGGGATCCGCATGGCGCTCGGCGCGCAGAGCGGACATGTGCGTCGTCTGTTTCTCCGTCACGGGCTCGTGCTAACAGGCGCCGGCATCGCCTTAGGGATAGGTGTTGCGCTGGCGCTCACGCGCGTCATGTCCGCCTTGCTGTTTGGCGTGAGCCCGATGGATCCCGTGACGTACGTGACGGTCGCAGCGGTCCTGGCAACTGTCGCCCTGTTGGCAACGTATCTTCCTGCCCGCCGTGCTTCGCGCACCGACCCGATCATTGCATTGCGGTCGGGCACGTGAGCACGTGAGGATGATTGGGGGGACTCTGCCGTGTGTTTGGAACGATGCAGTTCCCCATCGAAGATCGGCTCGCATGGTTAAAACGCGGGGAGTACCGGCCAGAGCCATATCAACGTTCGCGAGTTGGAACCTCATCAGACGATCGCTGCGGCAGATTGACGGCTTGAGGTCCGTCGCGTAGCACGCTGCGATGACGTTCGCGCGCGTGAAGGACCGCGCCGACTCTCGCCCGCTGGCGCGGGCTACCACGCCGCTCCCAAAGGACGTGGGTGAGGTCGGCTAGCGGTCGCGGTAACCCAGGCAGACGCAGAGCCCGACCGAGAGTCACTTCTTGACACGCTTCAGGACCGCAGCCTTCTCGGGGCCTTGGCGATCCAGCCAGACTCTCATTTCGTCCTGGGCGAGTTCCCCCGTGAACCCTTCCGTCTGATCATTGATCGTCGCCTTAAATGTAAAAGTGTTCTTCGACACCTTACCGTCGGTGACCGTGGCGGGCTGCCCGTTGCGAGTGAGGGTTCCAGTCAACGCCGTCTCGGTGGCGGTCAGGTCCAGTACAATCTCGGCTCCGTTCGGCGTTTCTCCCCGCCACTTGCCCGTCAGAGCGGATTCGGCATGAACCACCGCGGCCAGCGCGAGCGCCATCATGGTACCTGTTAGGGTTCCGTTCATGGGTGTGCCTCCTACTTTTCAGCGAGTCCTTTCGGGGGATGCTCCAGCCAATCATTCGAAACGGAGGGCGATGATCGGATCGACACCGGCTGCACGGCGCGCCGGGAGATAGCAGGACAGGCCAGCCACGCCCAGCAGAATCATGACGACGACACCAATAGTCATTGGATCGGTTGGAGTGAGGCCGAATAGCAGGCTCGCGACGGAGTGCGACAGCGCGAGCGCGCTCGGGACTCCAAGCGCCAAGCCAAGCCCGACCAGCAGCAGTGCGTCGCGCAGCACCAGCCACAACACACTCGTGCGCGGGCTGCCGAGGGCGATCCGCACACCAATTTCCTGAGTCCGCTGAATGACGTGATATGCCAGCACGCTGTACAGCCCGATACACGCCAACAGGAGTGCGGCTGCACCGAAGAAACCCGACAGATGGGCCAGAAGGCGTTCCCGGACGAGCGTACGGTCCACCTGCTCCGCCAACGTCTTGCTGTCGGTGATTGCAATACTCGGATCGGCTTCTCTCACGACGTGCCGAATCTGCTCAAACAGCGCCCGCGGCGGACCCACAGTTCGGACCTGGATCGACCGCGCTGGCGATGTCGGCGTTTGCAGCAGCGGCACGTAGAACATCTCCCTCGTGCCTTCCTTGAGATCGTTGTACTTCGCGTCCTTGACGACGCCAACGATCTCCTTCACCGTCGCGGGCCCGCCGGCCGAGAAACGTTTGCCGATGGGGTTGTCGTTCGGGAAGAATCGCCGTCCAAAAGCCTCGTTGACGATCGCGATGTGCGGCGCTGACTCATTGTCACGCGTCGTGAACGTGCGGCCGGCGACGAGGGTCATGCCGACCGTCTCGAAGTAGCCCGCGGACACAGCATCCATCCGCGCCGAGACGGGTTCGCCGCCGGGTCGCGGCGTGTAGCCGTCGACCGTGATCCGGAACCGGCGATCGGAATCGCTGAATAGACTGATCCACGACAAGCTGGCGGACCGAACACCTGGCAACGCCTTCAACCGGTCATGAAGGCTATCCTGGAATGCCGTCAGTTGGGTGCCGGTCCGACGAGTGCCTGTCACATCCAGATCGACCAGCAGTACGTTCGCGGGATCGAAGCCGGGATCAACTCCGCGGAGGTTCATGACGGTCCGTACCATCAGGCCCGCACCCACCAGCAACACCACCGACAACGCCACCTGCGACACGACCAGCATCTTGCGAATGGGAATCCCTGAGTGGTCCAAGGTGACACCCCGTACGTTCGCAGTCCTCTGTTTGAGCCCTGTGAGGACATCCGATCGGTTCAGCAACGGCGCTGCAGCGAGAGCAAGCAAGAAACCGACGAGCAGCGCGGCCCCCTCCGTGAAGGTCAGCACGCGTAGATTCAGCTGGAACTGAAGCCCCTGTGGCACGTACTGATTGAACCCGCTGTGCAACGCGATTTCTGCGGAAACAAAGGTCAAGAGGATTCGGCTTGCCCAGATGGCGAACACCAATCCGGCGGCGCCGCCGAGCATGGCAAGCAGAAGATTCTCGGTCAGCACCTGCTGGAGCAACCGGCGGCGACTCGCGCCGAGGGCCTGCCGGACGGCGATCTCGCGCTGCCTCGCCGTCGCACGCGCGGAGAGCAGGATCGTCAGATTCATGCAGACAATAGCCACGAGCAAGGCGGCCATCGCCATGAGGATCGTCAAAGCCGGGGCGAACGTCTCGCGGAAGAATGCAAACCCGTTTTTCCCGGGCTGAAGTGCGATGCGATAGCCTTCGGTGCGCGGGCCAGACCCAGGGGCCGCAGTCGCCTGCAACTCGTCGGCCCGGAGTTGCTGAAAAAGCCGTGTCATCGTCAGTTCCGCTTGCGAGATCGTGACGTCGGGCTTCAGCCTTCCTAGGAGCCTGAAGAACGTTCCGCGCCGGTTTTTCAGATCTTGGGGGGCTCGGAATTTCGTCAACGGGACCCAGACGTCCAACGAACTGTCGATCGAAAGTCCCGTAAAGCCGGCCGGCGCGATGCCAATCACGGTGAACGGTTCGTCGTTGATGCTCAGCGACTGTCCGACGACAGACGCCGCACCAGCCAGCTCCCGCTGCCAGAAGTTATGACTGACCACCGCAACCGATGCGGGACCGCTCGGCCCATCGTCCGCCGGCACGAACAGCCGACCGCGAGCCGGCACGAGACCGAGCGTCGAGAAATAGTTGGCGGACACCGCTCCGCCCCGTACGACCTGCACGACACTCGACTCCGGGGTGCGCAGTCGCAGTGGCGCCGCAAGGTAGTCGCGGCTCGCCACGATGTCCGAAAAGACCTGCTGCCGCTCCGCGATTTCGCGATACATCGGGTAGGAAACGATCGACATCTGGGTCTCGTACATTCCATCGATCAAGACGAGCTGCTCGGGCGCCGCGACCGGTAAGGATCGCAGCACGACGGCGTCCAGCAGGCTGAACATCGCGGTATTCGCGCCGATCGCCAGCGCCAGCGACAGAACGGCCACTGCAGCGTAGCCGGGCGTTCTGCGCATGGACCGGAGCGCGTAACCAAGGTCCCGGCGCAGGTCCTCGACCCAATTCACGCGCCGCATGTCGCGGCACTGCTCCTGTACCAGTGGAACATTCCCAAATTCGTGGAGAGCCACACGGCGAGCGTCGGAAGGTGCTAGTCCGGCGGCGCGGTGGAATTCGATCTGCCGTTCGAGATGATCGCGCAGCTCCTCGTCGAGCTCCTGCTCGACACGACCGCTATGGAACAGCGACTGGAGGCGCAGCCGAATCGTCCTGAACACTCGCATGGCGTACTATTCCGCTAGGCCTGCCGCACGATCAACGAGATGGCGTCCGATAGGCGTTCCCATTGCGCGGCCTCCTGTTTCAAGGCACGGCGTCCGTCCCGTGTCAGGGTGTAGTACTTCGCGCGGCGGTTGTTTTCGCTGTCGCGCCACTCAGCCTCTATCCATCCCTGCTGCTCCAGCTTGTGTAAGGCCGGATACAGAGACCCTTGGCCGACCTGCAGCACCTCATTCGACATCTGGCTAATGCGTTGCGCGATAGCCCAGCCATGCATCGGCTCGAGCGCGATGATCTTCAGCATGAGGAGGTCGAGCGTCCCCTGAACTAGGTCGGTCGGTTTGCTCATCAAGCGCCCCCTTGGTTACCGACAAGAGAATATGAAAGCTCCTGTCGGTAATCAAGGGGAATAGACGATGGCCGACGTCAGCTCGTTCAAATCTCCAGTTTGGTTAGGCCGTCGGTGGCTGCCAAGTGGTGATTGACCGCGGGCGCGTAACGGTGACCTCTAATATTCGCAAGTTGGAACCAAATCGGCGCTTGGTTGCTGGCACTCGACAGATTGCGAGCAGCTGCGAGCTGAGCAGGCGCGCTGCTGATCCGCATGTACTCGTAACGGACAGTCGCCGGCGGCTGTATGTTCACCGCTGGTCGTGCTGAATCGGCCCGGGTTTGTCGTAGGGCGATTGGTGTGAGTCAGGCCACATCGGCCTGCAGCTGCTGATAGTACTGCGCTTCGTACTCGGCCGGCGGCACAAAGCCAATGGGGCCGAGTAAGCGACGCGTGTTGAACCAATCCACCCACGTGAGGATGGCATACTCGACGGCCTCGAGATGCCGCCACGGACCGCGCCGACGAATCACCTCCGTCTTGAAGAGCCCGATCACGGATTCCGCGAGGGCATTGTCGTACGAGTCGCCGCGGCTGCCGACCGACGGCTCGATGCCCGCCTCGACGAGCCGGTCGGTGTAGCGCATCGAGAGGTACTGCAGGCCGCGGTCGCTATGATGGACCAAGGAGGCTTCCTGCTCGCAGCGCTGATGCATGGCCTGCTCCAGGGCATCGAGGACCAGGTCCGTGCGCATCGTCGAGGCGACCCGCCAGCCGACAATGCGTCGCGCATAGACATCGATGACAAAGGCCACGTAGACGAAGCCCTGCCACGTCGACACGTAAGTAAAGTCCGAGACCCAGAGCTGATTGGGCCGCGTCGCGGTGAAATTCCGGGTGACGCGATCCGGGATGCGCGCCGCCTGATCGTTGGCGTGGGTCGTCGCGATCCACGCGGCCCCACGCCGGGCGCCCGCCAGACCGAGCTGGCGCATGAGCCGCTCGACCGTGCACCGCGCGACGGCGACGTTCTTGCGCCGCAGTTGCCGCCAGACTTTCTCGGCGCCATACACCTGCAGCTGCTCATCCCAGACGCGTTGAATGTCGGGCGTCAGCGTGGCATCGCGTTGCGCCCGGACGGATCGACGCGCCGGATCCGCTGCTGCGCCTTGTGCAGGAAATACGTGGAGGGGGCGATCGGCAGCATGGCGCAGATCGGCTCGACCCCATGGGCATCTCGATGCTGGTCCCCGAAGGCCACCATCATCTCGGTCGGCGCTCCGCCTGGGCGAAAAACCACGATGCGTTGCGCAGGATCTCGTTGGCGCGCTTGAACTCGCGATTCTCACGCTCGAGATCCTTGAGCCGTTGGCGCTCCTCGGTCGACAACGCGGGACGACGCCCTTGGTTGCGCTCCGTCTGCCGAACCCAGCGCCGCAACGCTCCGGTCGTGCAGCCCAATTTCTCCGCCACCGAGCGAATCCTCGCCCACTGTGGCTGCCCGATCTATCGCCCGCGAGGTGCGCTGTGGGTCAGCGTGCAGCCTACGCCTCTTGACCTTTCGGTTTCGCTTCGAGGCGACCGGGTCGGCTAATTTTCGAGGCGGATCGTCACGGTAGACGCTCTACACAAAATATCATAGAGTGTCTACACAATGCGTCGTGATGCACCTTCGCGCGTGGAGCTGCTGCAAGGCACCCTCGAGCTCCTCATCCTCCGCACGCTGCTGGCCGGGCCCGCTCACGGCCACGCGATTGCCAAGCACATTCAGCGCGCTTCCGAAGACCTGCTTCAGGTCGAGACCGGATCGTTGTATCCGGCGCTCCATCGTCTGGAAGCCAAGGGTTGGATCGCGGCCTCGTGGCAGCTCTCGATGAAAGGAAAGCGGGCCAGGTTTTATTGCCTGACGTCGCTCGGGCGTCGACAGCTTGCGGCCGAGCGATCGAAATGGGACACCTTCTCCCGCGCCGTGGCGTTGATCCTGAATCCGGTCGATCAGGAGGCACAATGAGCTCCTTCTTTCGCAAACTGCGTTGGTTGACACGAAGGTCTGACAAGGAAGCCGAATTGCGCGAGGAGCTGCAGTTCCACCTGAAAGAAGAGGCGGAAGCGGGTGAAGAAGATGGATTGACAGCGGACGAGGCCCGGTGGGCGGCACGCCGCGGGTTGGGGAACCTCACGCTGGTTGAGGAGAACGCGCGCGCGGCGTGGGGCTGGACGCGACTGGAGCAGTTCGCGCGCGACGCCACGTACGGGCTGCGTCAAGTGCTCCGCAATCCCTTGTTCTCAGTGATTGCCATCGCGACCTTGGCGCTCGGCATCGGCGGGATCACCGCGATGTTCAGCGCAGTCGACGCGGTGTTGATCCGCCCGCTGCCTTACGCCGATGCGGACCGGCTCGTCATGATCTGGGACGACATGACCGGCGAGCGTCGCTCGGGGCACTCTCCCGCGCCGGCCGAATGGCTGGAGTGGCGCCGCCACAACACGGTGTTCACCGACCTCGCCGCCACCCAACCGGGAGAAGCCACCCTGTCCGGCGATTCCGAGCCAGAACAGGTCCCGGCGCGGAAGACGACCGCGAATCTGTGGAGTGTCCTGGGCGCCACGCCGCTGACCGGCCGGGTATTTACGGAAGAAGAGGACGACAAAGGCGCGCGGGTGGCCGTCATCAGCTACGGACTGTGGCAGCGGCGCTACGGCGGTTCGCCCGATGTGTTGGGCCGCACGATCACCGTGAACGACGACGCCTACGAAGTGATTGGGGTCATGCCGCGCGAGTTCTACTTCATGCCCGCGCGCGACATCGACATCTGGATGCCGGCGTCATTTCCCGCCTGGCTGCGCACGAACTTCACGTGGCATAGCGCGCAGGTCGTGGCACGGCTGAAGGCCGGGGTGACGCTCGATCGCGCGCAGGAATCAATGGCTGCATTGAGTCGGCAGGTGACGGAGAAGGATTTCAGAGGTCCCCACTCGGTAGCCGTCAAGCCGTTGCGGGAAGAGATGGCCGGCAAGACGCAAACGGCGCTCATCGTCTTGCTGTGCGCGTCGGCGGCGCTGCTGCTGATCGCATGCGTCAATGTGGCGAATCTGCTGATGTCGCGTGGCACGGCGCGCGGCCGTGAAGTGGCGGTGCGCGTGGCACTCGGGGCAGGACGTGGAAGACTCATCGCGCAGTTCCTGACCGAAAGTCTTGTGCTCGCCGCGCTCGGCGTCGTGGCCGGCTTGGCGCTCGCCGTGCCGGCGATGCGATTTCTCGAGACGCTGATGCCGGAGACCATGGGCACGGTGCGGCTGGCGCTCGACTGGCGCGCGCTGGTGTTCTCCGCTGGCGTAGGCGTTGCCGCCCTGCTGACCTTCGGACTCATACCCGCCCTGCGCGGGTCGCGATTCTCCACACAGGACGGGCTGCGTGAAGGAGGGCGCGGCACAGCGGGCGCGCGCAGCTACTGGCTCCAGCATTCCCTCATCGTCATCGAGACAGCCCTGGCCGTCGTGCTGCTGACAAGCGGCGGGCTGCTCCTACAAACCTTTCAACGGCTGGCGAATACCGACCTTGGGATCCGGACCGACAAGCTGTTGACCTTTGAGACGCCGCTCTTCCGCTATCAAGACTTCCAGAGGCGTGTGGCCTTTGTGAACGCACAGTTGGAGCAGGTCCGCGCAGTCCCCGGGGTACTCAACGCCAGCGCCATTTCTCGAATTCCGCTGACCACCGCCGACCAGGCGACCTTCTATCTGCTCGCCGGTCAGTCAGAGGACAGCATCCCCAAGCAGGTTGCGCTCTTTCGTGTGGTGACGCGCGATTACTTTCGCACCATCAGCGCGGGCCTGCGCGAAGGCCGTTTCTTTGAGATGTCTGACGGGCGTTCGGCATCGCCGGTGGCGATCGTCAACGAATCCTTCGCGAATCGCAACTTTCCCGGACGCTCGCCGCTTGGAGCCCAGCTCAAGTTCGGACAGCTTGACGAAAAGGGCTACTGGTACACGATCGTCGGCGTCGTGAAGGGGATTCGCGAGGGCGGCATTGCGGCAGAGTTGAAGCCGGCAGTGTATCTGCTGCACGAACAGACGGATCAGTGGACTACGAAGGGAGCTCAGCCGAGTTGGATCGTCGTGCGCACGGGGGTGGAGCCTGCGTCGATTGTCTCGGCCGTCCGTCACGCGATTTGGTCGGTGGATAAGAACGAGCCCGTCTGGCGTGTTCAGACGCTTGAAGACATCGTGCACACCCAATTGTCGACGCCAAGGCAGAGCACCGCGCTGATGAATGCATTCGCGCTGCTCGCGCTGCTCCTCGCATCGCTGGGAATCTATGGCGTACTCTCCTACGCCGTCACACAGCGCACCAATGAGATCGGCGTGCGCATGGCGTTAGGGGCGAGTTCCGGAGAGATATTGCTCTCGTTCGGTAAACGCGGCCTCGCGTTGACGCTTACCGGACTTGCCATTGGCTTGGTCCTGACGGGGATCGCGTCGCGCTCGATGACTGCCCTGCTGTACGGCTTCCGGCCCGACTATGTCGCAACCGTCACCGTGGTATCTCTCATTCTTCTGGCGGTGGCAGCCATGGCCTGTTTCGTCCCCGCGTGCCGCGCGTCGCGCGTCGATCCGGTGGTTGCGCTCCGGAACGAATAGATACCGCCGCAAGCTCGATCGACTCGATGAAGCGTTCCTGCACTCCGAGTCGATCGACCTCACCAGCTACAGCCGGCAACGCGACAAGCTGGGCGAGGAACTGACGCAGGCCAAAGGGGTGCTGATGAAAGAGTGAAGTGTGAGGTCCGCCTCCGCCAAGGCTACGGCGGACAACCTTCGGGTGGCTTGCCAACCGTAGCTCACGCCGACGTTGACAAGCGTGAGCGAAGGTTGGTGAGCCTAGGCTTAGGCGAGCCGCGAAGGAATCGAACCGTCAATCCCGCAGATTGAAGTCGCATCCAGGCCGTGTTCGGGTTCGCGCGAGTTGCTTCGTGAACTCCCGAGAACTCCTTGTCTGACGGTCAGTTAACGGCGACCCACGACCGCAGCAACTGACCGCAAAAAGCCGCAACACGGTGCATCTCCGCTAAACTGGACAGCACACACGGAATGCAGGACGACACCGCCGAACGCCAGAAGCTCTACGCGGAGACGCGTACCGATCTGCTCAAGCGTCAGCTCTCGAACTCGGAGAACTTCGACCGATCGGTATTGTCCCTGTCCAGTGGACTGCTCGCCGCGTCGATAGCCTTCATCAAGCCATCAGCGGCCGGATCGGGGATGGGGCATGCGGCCCTGTTGGTGTGGTCGTGGGTCGCCTCGCCATCGCCATCGCGAGCACCATGCTCTCGTTCGCGCTCAGCCAAATGGCCATCGACCGGCAACTCGACTTCGCCACGAAGTACTACCTGCACAAGCAGAACGATGCGCTCAATGCACGCAATAGACCCGCCGAATGGACAACGCGTCTCAATTGGTTCGCCGGCATCGCCTTTGGTGTCGGCATCGTCCTTACGGTTTGGTTCGCGGTTGTGAGTATTCCCACGTGAGGTGACGAATGGCAGGGAAATCATCTGGACCGTCTTCTAGCTCTCGCCCGTCGACCGCTCCGGCTCCGAGCACGCCGGCCTCTGGCCCGTCGGAGCAACGAGGCGCACCCATTCCGGCGATGCAACCTGTGAGCACGACGCCCGCAACGTCGTCACCTGCCGGATCCGGCGTAGGCACAACCGGCGGGACTGGCTCAGGCGGTTCGCAGGCCGGCGCTTCGTCGACTTCCTCTGCTTCCGCCGGAACCGGAAATCAGTAGTTCGCAATCCGTGGCCGATCTGCCCGTGCCCGCCAACGGCCGCGTCATTGGCGAGTGCATCTACTGCGGTTCGACTAACCGGCTGACGAGAGAACACGCCGTTCCGTACGGGCTCAATGGCGCGTGGACGTTGCATGCTGCCAGGTGTGACGTCTGTGCGGGCATTACCCATCGATTCGAGCGCGACACGCTGAAAAGCCTGTTTCCTGCGGTGCGAACGGTGCTTGCCATGCAGACGCGCCGGTTGAAGAAACGTCCGAAGACACTGCCGCTCATCCTTGAGACTGAGGGCGTTCAGCGAACGGTTGACGTCGACGCCACGCAGTTTCCGCTCTACTTGCCGATCATCGAGTTCCCGCCGCCCGGCGTTGTCGAGGGCCGGTCACGGGACCAGAACATCCCCACGCCCGTTCTCGACTTCCGTCATTTGGCCGGCCCGTCGTTCGCCGACATCGCCACTCGATACCCAGATGCCGACTTCATCGGCGCTCGCGTGAACTTCGCGCCGGAGGATTTCGGGCGGACGCTCGCAAAGATTGGCTGCTGCACCGCGGTGTTCACACTCGGCGTCGCACCGTTCCGAGACGCACCAATTCGGCGTGTGATTCGCAGCGAGGACCTGGATGTGTGTCGTTGGGTCGGTTCGTGGACGGGCGAGGAGCAGAACCTACCGAAAGGCTTGCACGCGATGAAGGTGCGGGCTGCTGGGGCAGACGTTCACGTGATTCTTCGATTGTTCGCGCAGTTCGGCGCGCCGGAATACCACGTAGCGCTTGGCCCAGCAGCCCCAGAGTTCACAAACTCGCCAGATTGGCCCTGGAAATGATCGGCACCGGATCCCGACTTCGCTTGGCGGGCGTCGCGCGCGCCTCTCTCGACGAACTACATCATTAGCGAATAGCCATGTGGCTTGTCATCGACACCAACCAATCCCGTCGCATCCCCGCCGTGTTGAACGCCGATCGGTGTGCCGGAAGAGCTGAAGGGCTGTCGCTTCCGCCGTACATGATGGCGGAACTGTTGCCGCGCGGGCAGGCACCGCGCTCGGAGACGTTGGCGGCGTTCGCGGCGCACCGGGTCAGAATAGGCGTCGAACCGTCGATGGCGATCGAGGCGGCGGCGCAGCTTGGAGCCGACGAAATACCTACATTCTTGCCGTTCCCCGCGCCCGGCGATGAGATCGAATCGGACTACCGTCGGCTGCTAAAGGAAAACACGCCGACCGTGACGCCTGGCCTCGCGCGATGGGCCGAGACGGTGAAGCAGAATCACCACGCATTCATGGCCGGTATGGAGACCCGCGGAATCGGCGTGCGGCAGAAACTGAAGGACCTGAACGTTGGCACTGTCGAAGATTTCACTGAAGCGCAAAAGATGACGAACGGTCCCGACTCGTTCATCGGGTCACTCATCGTCGCGACGTTCGATAATGGTGGTCGGAGAACGGTAGCGGTCACCGACTCGATCAAACTGGTTCGGGCAGTGCTGGCAAACCCTTACTTCCGGCATTTCTACCAGGCGATTCTGTACTACATCGTCAGCGTGACGAAGTTGTGGAGGGACCCGACGCTTCATCGTGAACACCACAGAAACGATTGGACGGACTTGACGATGGCGCTTTATGTGGGGACCGGCGACGTCCTCGTGACGAACGACGGGCTGCTGCGTTCGGTCTTCGCGGCGATTGACCCGGAGGTACGAGTCGGGTTGGCCTCGGATTTGTGACCTTCGCGCACGAACACGGAATGTACCAGAGCGATTCATCATGACGGCCGACGTTCGCGCTCGACTGCTGACTGCCGCCACAGCCGGCGAGACTGTGCGCATCGTGTACCGTCGCGGCAGTCAACCCGGCACAGTCCGCGAGATCATGCCCCTCGCGATCACAGACGAAGAAGTCCGGGCGCGTGACCTCGCCTCAGGCATCGACAAGAGCTTCAAGCTCGCGTACGTGGAACTGGCCGGCCCGGAGACCACCGCTCCCGCGTACGATGCCGGCCCGCCGGGCGAGGACACGCGCTCAGTCCGAGCGGCGCTCGACCCGCATGTCGCCGAGCTCCGGGCACTCGGTTGGCACGTGGAAACGACTGACACCAGCGTCTCGGTGCATCGGTACTTCAGGAACGGGAAGCCACGGAAGGGGCCCGACGTGGCGATCCTGTTCAACGAGTTCGCGGTCGACGCATGGGACGATGGGCACGGCTGGCGCGGGGACGCGGTGAAATCGACACGGCCGTACTACGTGTCGAGCCCGAATTTCGACCGAGCCCGCACCGTCGCTCGGCTCTCGCTAGCGGTCGCTCTGTTCCTGGAGGAAGCTCGCAAACTTGCTCCCCGGGGCCTTGGCGCATGACATGCGCCGGTCTGCCGTCAGGAAAGACTGAGTCGATCTATCGCCGGTACGCGGCCGTCGATGAAGCCACCCGGCGAGAGGCAGCGGTCCGTCTCGACGCGTGGGTGCAGGCACCGAAGCCCGCGCCCTCAACAGGCACAGTGACAGCCTTCAGCACAGAACGGGATCAGAACGGGGATCAGCGAGCGCTTCGGGCGTGCGAAGCCGTCCGCGTTGCGCGGCGAGATCGTGAAACGTCCGAAGGAAATCGGTGAAGAGTGGTGATCCAGATCTCGCGATTTGAGATCACAACATCGCTGGGCTGATGAGCCGGTGTCAGGAATCGAACCAGTCAGATGCGATGGGCGCACAAACTACAAGTACTCCTATGTAGTCGCCCCCCGTAGAGGAAACCCGACTGGCAGATTGGTCGTCGGAATTGTGCCCCAAATTGTGCCCTAACAGGTGTCTAACCTCGACAAACACCGTCACTTACGGGGAAAGACCGAGAGACATCTTCCCGGTGCTAAGGGCATGTCAGGAAATAACTGTAGGAAGTGACTTGTACTTTCTGAGGCGCCGTGGTACGGTGCCGCGTGCCTGTCGCGACGCTCCGCGCGAAGCATGCGGCCCTGCGCCCGGTGTTCACCGAGCGGTCGCGGCGGCTGTGGGCGGCGACGGAAGCGCGAGCCCTCGGCTACGGCGGCATCGCCGTGGTGGCCCGCGCCACGGGCCTCTCGCCGGCGACGATCAGCCGCGGGCTGCGGGAGCT